>Ga0181521_10006398_pt1 | contig 12781 bp, 11 predicted proteins | sample PEATcosm2014_Bin_32_FD_119764 | JGI IMG/M metagenome (GOLD analysis project Ga0181521, IMG submission 119764) | Peatland microbial communities from MTU Mesocosm Facility, Houghton, MI, USA - PEATcosm2014_Bin02_60_metaG | ecosystem: Environmental > Terrestrial > Soil > Wetlands > Peat | place...
CGATGAGCTGATCTGGAACAGCAAGGCCGTTGCTCATAACCCGATGCTCGATCGCCTGGGACGCGTGTGGTACACGGCGCGCGTCCGTGGACGGAACAATCCGGAGTTCTGCAAGAGGGGGGCGAATCACCCATCCGCCAAGCTGTTTCCGCTGGATAGCTCTGATCGCCAGCTGGCGGTGTACAGCCCCAAGACTGGCAACTACACGTTCATTGATACCTGCTTCGGCACACACCACCTGCAGTTTGCCGCCGACGCCAACGATACGCTCTGGACGAGCGGCGGCCGTGAGGTCATCGGCTGGCTCGACACGAAGGCGTTCGACCAGACGCATGACGCGGCGGCTGCGCAGCGCTGGGCACCGTTGGTCCTTGACAGCAACGGCAACGGCAAGCTCGACGCCTGGGTGGAGCCAGATCAGCCGGTGGACCCGACGCTGGACAAGCGTCTCGCGGTGAGTTTGTACGCGGTCATGCCAAATCCGGCTGACGGCTCCGTTTGGGGTTCCGTCGCGTTCCGTTACCCCGGCGCGGTTGTCCGATTCGACCCGCACACGATGCTCACTGAAATCTATAACGTGCCGCCGCCCGGCTTCGGCGTCCGGGGTGCCGATATCGATGGCAACGGTGTGGTATGGGTTTCGCTGGGCAGCGGGCACCTCGGTCAATTCGATCGGCGCAAGTGCAAGGGTCCGCTCAGCGGTCCGGCCGCGACCGGCGATCATTGCCCGGAAGGCTGGCGTTTCTACCGCTTGCCGGGCCCAAGCTTTGCGGACGTGCCGCAGCTCAGCGTTGAATCAAGCTACTACACCTGGGTCGACCAGCACGACACGTCGGGGTTGGGCGCGAACGTACCGATCGCGACCGGTAATCTTTCCGATGGCCTGCACGCACTGGTCAACGGGGAGTTCGTGACGCTCCGAATTCCGTACCCGCTCGGCTTCTACGCCAAGGGGCTCGAAGGCCGGATCGACGATCCAGGCGCGGGCTGGAAAGGGCGGGGACTGTGGGTGACGAGCGGTGATCGGACACCGTGGCTTAAAGAAGGCGGCAAGGGCACCAAACCCCTGATCGTGCATTTTCAGGTACGACCGGACCCGTTGGCCAAGTAGCCGGCCGGACCGCAGTCGCGCTCCGGGCGCACATCGCCCAGGGTGGCGGGACCCAGGTCATCCTACAGACGGTGGAGCTGTGCGACATCCTGCAAGTGAAACGCGTTGGACAACAGCGGCCGCGTCGCTGGCCGTGGGTGCAGGATTCTTCACCCTCTGGTTCTGGTTGCTGCCGCCTTGGCTCGGCTTTCATGTTGACACAACGGGCCCGGCGCGATGGCGCTGGCTAGCGGCGCTGCCGTCCGTATTGGGCTTTGGCGTGGCCATGCGCTGCGTATGGGACTTCGGCTGGACGGGCCGCGGAACGCCGGCGCCCTTCGCTCCGCCGCGCAAACTGGTTGTGGTCGGCTGCTATCGCTACGTGCGCAACCCAATGTATCTGGGATTCTTCGTCGGCTGGGCGGGACTGTGGGCGGTGTTCGGGCGCGCGAACGGACTCGCGATTTCAGTCGCGTTGGCGGTTGTGCTGGGCGTCGCGCTGTTTGTACGTCTGTACGAGGAACCGACGCTGCGAAGATCGTTCGGCACCGAGTACGAGCAATACTGCCGGCACGTGCGCAGCTGGCTTCCGCGCATGCGGCCGTGGCATGAGTGAGGCAATGCACAACGATCGGGGCTCTCGTCGCGTCGACCGACGGGGCGCAGCTGCCAGACGCGCAGGGCTGCAGACATCACCGTACACCGCGATCCGGCGACGAACGGTCACAAGCGGTTCTACGCTTCATGTTGCGCCGCCCCACGCCGAGGCGGGCCTCAGTGACTGTTCGGGTTTGAGGCCGCCGCGCACTGCTCGACGAGCCGCAGCCGGCCGTCCAAAGAGCTGTCTGCGCGTATTATCGCGGGCGATGCTGATGCCGAATTTTCACAGGTAAATCGCCCGCTAACCCTGCAGTACCGCGACGAGCACATTAGAAGGGGAGCTCCATGCAAACCAACCGGATCCACGGCGCGCCGAAGCTGGCCCGCGCATACGTGGGAATCTACGCCCTGACCCTTGGAATCCTCGGCGCCTCGAACGCGCTCGGCGACGATCACTTGGACAATCAATTTCGGGTGACCAGCAGCACGTTTTCCAACAACGGCGTGCTCCCGATCAGCATGATCGACAACATTCAGGTCAATGGTGTGAATGGGTGCTCGGTGAATGGCAGCCCCGGCGGCGACCAGTCGCCGGAAGCCTCGTGGACGCATGCGCCATGGGGAACACGCAGCTTTGTCGTGGCTATCTTCGACGTCACGGCGTCCTTCACGCACTGGGGGATGTACAACATCTCTGCTGCGACTGACAGCCTGCCCGCGGGCGCTGGAGCTGCCGGCAGCGCCTATGGTGACCAGGTCTACAATGATTTTCTCGACCAGAGCTACGATGGGCCCTGTCCACCGATAGGCGTGCAACCCTACAGTCACCGGTACGTGCTGACCGTCTACGCGCTCGACGAAGAGCTGCAGTTGGCCCCGTCGGTCAACTTCCCGCCGTACGCCGAAACGCTGTGGTATGCGCTCCTGGAGGCGACCGAGCACGGCCATGTGCTGGCGAGAGCCAGCATCACCGGTTTCTACTCCGCCACGCCCTCACCCTGAGTGGTGAGACGGCGGAAGGCCGGCTGAGCGACGCGCTCGATTCGCGCGCCGGCCGTCTGTCTGCGCCCCGGCGCGGTACGCCGCGCCGACCGGATTTGTTTGGAGCGGGACGCCTCTTCCGGTTCGGCGCGCGGCTTGCGTCGCTGCGGCGCCGCGACTCCCCGCGTGGGGCCAGTACCGGTCCTCACGCGCCCACGCGGGACGTATAAGTAGTTGCGCCAAGGCGAGCGAGCGCGGCCACGCGATGGCAGTGCAGCAAGGTGCGCGGTACCTGCGGCATCGATTCCCTCAGATCCGCGCGCGGAACGACTCAAAGGCATGACCCGACCGGCGCCACACAATCGGGGCTGGTGCTGATGGCCAGGGAACCACCGCCACGGCGCCTCCTGCCGACAATCGTGGCCGTGAGCCTGCTAGCGTGCAGCCCGACGCAGGCGGCGATCTCTAACCTTGACGCAAGTTATCGCTTCCTCGTCAGTGACCGTGCGGCACAGGGCGGCGCACTCTACACGCTAACAACGGGGCCGCTCACAGGCCGCGCCATACCGCTCAGCTATTACGACAGCGCCGAGTATTGGGGAGCCTATGTCTGCCGTCTGCCGGGAAACGCGTGCAACGTAAAGGACATCTACAACCCGTCAAAGTATTCGCTGAGGCCACTTCCGGGCCCGGCGGGAGACCTGCAAACCGAGCGCGTCAACACTCACAACGGCACCAATATCTACGATGCCGCCACCTGGCAGATCGCGGTCGTGCTGGGCGAGGTTGCCAATGGTTTCGGTTCCACAGCTAAACAAGATGCTTTCGCCTTGGCGAATAACCTGAATGCACTGCTGCATGAAGGCTTCGGTGGCAAGTCCAACCTGCGGGCCACTACGACGGGCGATACGTTCCTGTACAACAGTCATGTGGTCGCGAGTGCAAAAGCAGCCTACGCGTTCCGGATGCTCTCCCATACGTGGCTCTCGACCGATCCGCTCGCCGGCACACGCTACGCGTCGTTGATCAGCACGAGCAGCTTACCGAATGACAACCGCGACTATCAGTCCGGCAAAGTTACCTGGAGTGATTGGAAGCCTTTCACGGGGGAAAACGCCTGGGCATTTCTTCTCGGTCCGCTGCACGCTGCGTTCCTTCACTATGTCCGCGGCACGCACGGGAGCTTCGTGCCGTTTCGGGATATTGCCGTGCAGAACGCACTGGACGTCCTACCGACCTTCGCGTCCATGCAATCACAGATCGGCGGCGTGTATTACGCGCCTTCCGGGACTCTGGCGAACTACGGCGATCGACCGGTAAATCCGCATCAGGTTTCGGTGGAGAATAATTTCTCGCTCTATGCGGGACTAAAGATATTGCAGAGCACGTTGCGCGCCGAGTCTGACAATGAAAAAGACCTGACTAACCAGGAGCGGCTCGCAATCAAGGAGGCTCTCGCGACCGTCAGGACGATGATCAACGGCGGCAGCAATTTCCCACGCACTTCGACGAAGGGACTGCTGGCATTTTTCAGAGACTCAGCCTGGCTCGATGGCGCCTTTGTGCAGGGAGGACTGGCCAATGACCCTGGCGCCACTCGCGACTGGATCCCGGCCTTGGAGCCGAAAGCGGTCGATGTCAACACCTGGGGTATCGCCGCATTGGGCGCGCCGCAGGTGGATCGATGGTTTGGGTTCGGTGCGTCCTTTAAAACATGGCAGTCCGTGAAACGGTGGGGCGGCTATGGCGTCGGACGCCGTCTGTGGGGCGTCGGCTATTCCGACCAGGACGGCAACGGTATGAATCCAGATGGCACGTACCAAGGGGCGATATTGTCGGCCGAGTGGACGGCAGGCGCCGTAAACATGGTGCGAAATATGCTGAGCCACTACGGGACGGTTTCGGCCGGATCGGCCAGCTACGCGGCGGCGCAGGAGTACGTCAGATCCTTGAAACAGGATGAGAGCGCCATGCTCGACGGCGTGCAGGGATTGCGCGCCGACAACTATCAGTCGACGCCGTTTGCAGGCAAGCCCGCCGTGCACGCCAGTCTGGTGACCCAGGCCATGCGGCCGTATCTGTATGCAAGCAGAAGATTTTTCATTCCGTTTGGCTGGTATGCAAATCCGATCCCCAGTACCTGTTCGACGGCTTGGATCATCATGCTGGCAGACAGCTACGATCCATTCGGTTATGGCGGAGTGCCAAACTGAATGACTGCGAGGGCGTGCCGGGACGCGCTCCATGGGCAGGATGCGCCCGCGCGTGTGCCGCCTGACACGGGCCACAATGAGATCGGCGATTCCCGAGAATGCGGCCCCCGACGAGTGGACTTTGGTATGTGGTCGCTCTGCAGCGGGACGATCGATGTCGGTTGCCAACCACCCGTACATCCACGACTATGCTGAACGAGCAGCGAGAATCAGTTCAAGTGCGGGTCCGGTACGCGCGAGCGGCCCACCAGCATGCTCCCGTCGCCGCGATCGGCGAGGCGTTAAGCTGATGCGAGGAGACGAATCGTGATCAAGATCAGTGTGATGTATCCCAACTCGCCCAATGCGCGATTCAACCACGAGTATTACCGCGACAAGCACATGCCGCTCGTCAAGAGCAGGATGGGCACCAGCTGCAAGTACTACACGGTCGACAAAGGAGTAGCGGGCGGAGCTCCAGGGGCACCGGCGATCTACATTGCCATGTGTCATATCTTTTGCGACTCGATTGAGGCCTTCCAGGCAGGCTTTGGCCCGCACGCAAAGGAGATCATGGCCGACATCAAGAATTACACGGACCAGACTCCAGCCATTCAGATCAGCGAGGTCGTCGTAGGGTGATCCGGCCGCTTGCCAATGCCGTGGCGAGAGCGGAGCTGCTTGCGGCAGATGGACATTCGTTTGCCGATCCGCCGACCACAGATAAATGCCGCCCTCACCAGGCAGGCGCGAGCTGAGCTCCAGCACTGGCAGCGGGCCAGGCACCAGGAACGTGATCAGCCCGAGCATCCACAACGTCGGGCTCGACGGTCCGATCTGCGCAGCGACCGACAGCCATCTCAACCCGACGATGGCAGCAATGTTGAGAGGCACGGGGTCGAGCGTGCCAAGGGCGCGGTGCAGCCGAGGGACCGTGGCAACTCATGGACCCGTATCGGGAAGCGCAACGCGTGCATGGGAACGCAGTCGAACGCCCCCGATGACCGAGCCCATGGCGACCGGTCGAGCTTACGGGCTCCCCTTGTTGACGAGGTCCGCGCCCGCGGTGCAGACCACCTCATCTTGCGAACCGGTGCCCCCGGAACAGCCGATCGCACCAATGATCTTGCCACCCTCGGTCAGCGGGATACCGCCCCGCGAGGCCACCACATCGTCGAGGCTTAACACGTACTTGTAATCCGATTTCTGTACGGCGTCCTCGTAGGCCTTAGTCGGGCGGCGGAATTTGGCCGCGGCACGCGCCTTGTGCTCGGCGATTGGAATCGAGGCGAGCTGTGCACCGTCCATGCGCAGGAAGGCGACAAGATTGGCGCCCGAATCGACGACGGCGATGTTCATGGGCCAGCCCCGCCTGGTAGCTTCTGCGGCCGCGGCCTGGATCAACGACTGGGCGCGCTGCGCACCAATTGGCGCCCCGTTCGGCACATTGAACGGCATCTTCTCGGTAATGGTGTCCAGACTCGGAGGCGCCGGCTGCTGCGCCCGCGGATCGTTGCTGACGAGCAGCGCTGCGCCGACAAGCAGTGAGGTCAGAATTTCCCGTCGCATACATGCTCCTCCCCAAAAACGGCCGGCATCCACACTCCAAGCAGGCCATTCTTGCTGGCCCCCGTCGCGAGGCGTCCGCGCGCACGTGATTCCATGGCTGCTCGCGCTCCAAGGCTGCCGCTTTCCCTGCCAATCCGCTAGAGCCGGCGGGCGCTTACCGGCTTCCTGCTTACGATAGGTCTGCGGGGCCAGTGGGGCAAGGGCTGTCGGCCCACTGGCCCAGGCAAGCTCACGTGCCACGGTCCGGCGAGCCTTCGTGCTGTCGGCCCCGCCATCGTTACCGCCGCGAGCCGGATATCCGGCCGCCGTGCGCGCCGGTCCGGCCCATGGCCGAGCACGCGCTACGGATTGCGAACGGATTTCCACCGACGGCGCCATGGACAAGGTATTCCCGCCAGCGGGAGGGAACGTGAATGGAACGACGCTTCTTGCGACGGATCGATCTACGGAGCCCCCGCTGCGATCGCGGTCCGTGCCATGACGAAACCGCAGATGGTTCTGCTCAAACTGTCGCCGCCTGAACCGCTCGACGAAACTCCAGCGGATTGGCTATCTGCTGAAACGGCTCTTTCGTCCCGCCCGTGCCGACCACGATGATCGTGCCGTAGCCAAAGATACGGCCCCCGATCCCTTGGTCGACAGATATTGCCTCGACCTTCGACAGCAGCATTTCCAGGGTGCGACGCTGGATGATTCCTACTTTGATAATGACGCGCTTATTGGTCACCGCGAACTCGGACGATACGTATCGTACGTAGACGACGGCCCACGAACAGAAAGCGATCAGTAGGACGATGCCTCCGACGGCGCGATTGGCGAAAAATCCAATGACGCCCAATGCCGCGAGGACGATTGGCCAAGAGAACATGATCTTGTGCAGGTGAGTGCGGAATGTCACCTGCTCGCCCGGCAACAGGCTCTTGTCTACGTAGCTCATCTTGTCTGCTCCCCCGGGCTCCGTCTGCTCTGGGCTGATCATTCGCCGCTCTGCGGCCACCGTCCAGCCCGAGGCACACATACATTACGCCGCCATCAGCACGCAATGGCGCGCCAGCAGTGATGAGCGCTTGCCTGGGAAGACGCGGGGCTGCCTGCCGGCGGGAATCGCGGCGCTGGCCGCGCGGTCGCCGTTGCTTGCGCGTAGGCCGGTCCGTGTCGGACGGGACTCAAGGCGCATCCCGTGACGCCCGCTGTGGTGCGACGAGCGAGGCGTCGCTCAACATGTGACCCGAATGGTAGCGACGCTGCGTCCCCGACGGTCGTGTGCGTCGATAACTATCGTTATTTCAGTGGGTTAGTGGTGGGCGCGACAGGGATCGAACCTGTGACCCCTTCCATGTCAAGTATATTCGGCGGTCGCCGTAAGTCCCTGATCCTCCGCGGAAACACGCCGTAAGTCGCTGACTAACCGTGTCTTTCCGCATTTCCTTGGGTTACAGTCGGTTTCATCGTGTTTCAGACGGATGGGACCAAAATGGGACCAAAGGCAGCGGAGATCCAGGGCGCCCGCCGACGTCGGCGCCTAACCGCCTCACATCTCGCGTCGCTCCGGAGCGAGAGCGAGGCCTACGACGTCGCCGACCCGGACTGCCCGGGCCTGCTCCTGCACGTCGGCGCGAAACGCGCGGACGGGACGCCGGGCACGAGGTCGTGGCACTGGAGGTTCCGCTGGCGCGGTAGACGGGTCAAGCTGACCGTCGGGAAGTTCCCGGAGCGCGGCCAGCGGGACGCGCACGACCTGGTCCGGACCGCTCGCGAATGCCTGGAGCGCGGGATCGACCCCCGGACGGCCGGGCTCACGCGGGCGCGGGTCGCGCCGACCCAGGTCGCAGGGTCGGCGGTCGGGCAGACGGCTCCCCATAGCGTCGCCGCGCTCGCTGCGGAGTTCATGCACCACTACATCACGCCGCGACGCCGGCGACCCGAGTACGTCCAGCGCGTCCTCGACGTCGAGGTCCTCCCGCGGTGGCGCACCCGCGACGCCCGAACGATCAAGCCTCGCGAGGTCGTGGAGCTGATCGACGGCATCGCCGCGCGCGGCAAGCCGTCGATGGCGAACAAGGTCGCGTCGATCATCGGCCAGATGTTCAGGTTCGGCGTCCAGCGCGCGCTCGTCGACACGTCTCCCGTCGTCCTCATGGGATCGCCCGGCGGGATCGAGAAGCCGCGGAGCCGCGCCCTCGACGATGCCGAGCTGGCGGTGTTCCTCGCGAACCTCGACGACGTGTACCGGAGCCATGCGACGAAGCACGCGCTCCGCGCGCTGCTCTACACCGGCCAGCGCCGCGGGGAGCTGTACGGGGCGGAGTGGCGCGACATCGACTTCAAGACGGCGATCTGGACGGTCCGACCGGAGGTGTCGAAGACCGGCGAGACGCAGCTCGTTCCGCTCACCGCGCCCGCGGTGGCAGCGTTCAAGCGCCTCAAAGTCCGCGCCGGGCGGAGCCGGTTCGTCGTTCCCGACGCGTCGGGGACGAAGCCCGCCGACCCTAAGATCCTGACCCGCGCCGTCGCCCGATCGCAGAAGACGTGGAAGCAGCTCAAGGTCAAGCGGCCGTTCGTCGTGCACGACCTCCGGCGCACCCTCCGCACGCACCTCGCGAAGCTCGGGGTCGAGCCGCACGTCGCCGAGCGCGTCATCGGCCATAAGCAGCGCGGTATCATCGCGGTCTACGACGTCCACAGCTACCTTGACGAGAAGCGCGCCGCGCTGGAGAAGTGGGCGAAGCACGTCGTCGAGCTGAAGCCGTGAAGCCGCTCAAACCGCCCGGACGCCTGCACCCCCAGATCGTCATCGACTGGCTGGCGTTCGCGGTGGCGGAGCAACTCGTTAGCAGGGAGGCGGCGGAGGAGCTGGAGCGCGCCGCCCGGCGCGACCTCCGCGAGGCCGGGATAGAACTGCGGACGCCGAAGCGATGGAGGCGGCCAGCCGCGCTGGCGGTCGCCCGCGCCGACGAGCGGATCGAAGAGGCCAGACGCTTGCTCGCCCTCGACGACGCGCTCTCAAGCGGCAACCTCACCAGCGGGCAGCGCAAGCGGGTCGAGGCCTTCATCAAGACCGAGACCGCGAAGCGCGACCGGACGGTGAAGTTCACCACGGTCGCGGCCAAGCAAGGCGTAGCCAGACGCGCGGCGAAAACGGCCGACCGCAACGAGCTGATCTACCGGCTCGCTGACGCGCTCGCGGGGGAGGGGGTGCACCGGAAGCGCGCCATCGCGGCCGCGCTCCTCAAGAAGCATAAGATCTCTCTTAGCCAGAAACAGATCGGGCGGATCTTGGAGAGACGCCCGGCGCGGTAACGACCGGCCGGGCCGCCCGCTACCTGTTGGTCTACCGCGCAGAGATCAGCGCCGCGTAGACCTCGCCGATGGCTTCGAGAAAGCCCTTCGCGAACCCGCGGCATCCTTCGGGCGCGAACACGGTGTCGATCAGGGCCAGATGCGCCAGGTAGTCGGCGTCGCTGGCCGACCACCGGGCCACCTCATGCAGTTCGAGCCACGTCGCCGTCGTGGATGCCCAGTCGATACCGCGCTCGCGGCCGACCCGATACGCGTCCACCTCCTTCGACCGCTTTTCGGCGGCTTCCACCCAGTCCGAGTGCCGCAGCCGGTTCAGCACCTTCGCGATCACGTCATTGCTGATAGTCATCTCGCTCCTCCTTCTCGCCACCGGAGTGGTGGCGTCGCGAGCGAAGCTAGCTACCGGGCGGTGGAACGTCACGTCGCTTTTTTGGTCGTGTCTATTTCCCGATAAAAAAGTGGCCACGACCAAAATCAAGCGTTTTACAGCTGTAAGAACGCGGTTACGTTTACGACGGTTTCAAGCAGTCGCAGGTCGTAACCGTGAGCAAGAACGCCGCTGCCTCATCCGGACGCACCTTCACGTGCCGCCGCGCCGGCACCGTGGTCGTCTGGCCCGCCGGGGTCTCCGAGCGCTACGGGATCAGCTCCGTCACTCGGTGGCGAATGGAGCGCGACGGCCGCCTGCCGCCGCGGGACGTGTTTATCGCCGGCAAGCCGGTCGGCTGGCGGCCCACGACGCTAGAAGCGGCCGAGCGCGGCGCTCCGGCGGGGAGCCCCGCCGCCTGATCACCAATGACACCGTCGCGTCCGGCCGGACAAATGAAAAGTCCGCCGGTCCCGGGCAAGGGGAGCGCGGCGGACGAGGACGACATGACAACTTTATATCGACCGTGGAACCAGATCCATTTGCGCCCCAAGCCGGCGCCGACCTACGACTTCCAGCTCGTCAAGGCGAGTGCCGGCGAGCTGATCGACGCGCTCCCCGGCCGCACGGATTACGAGTACATCACGATGTTGGTCGACGAGTTCCGTCACCAAGGTCTCGATCGCGGCGGCGCCGATCTGGCGCTCTGGGCCGCGGCGTCGCTCCGCCGCGAGGCCGCGACCCGTCGCGCGATGGGGGACGCGGCGTGACCGACGGCTCCGCCAGCACGCCCACGGTTACGAGCATCGAGATCGCTCGCGCCGCCCGCCGGGGGAAGGCCACGCAGCCGACGCTCGACGACCTGTTCCGGGCCGACCTCGCGCGGAGCGGGCTCACGGTCCCAAACGCACAGGAACTCGGCTTCCATCTCGCCGATGCCGATGAGCTGTGGCGGCTCCTCCGGCCGAAGAACCCCGAGCGGCCGCGGGCGTTCACCGCCGAAGGATTCGTGATCCCATACTTCGACCCGGGCCGCCGCCGCATCCCGTTCTTCCGGGTGCGAAAGCTCCGCGGTCGATGGGGCGAGCACGACGACGGCTCGCAGCGCTATGCGTCGCCGCTAAATTCCCTGCCGCACCTCTATCTCCCGGCGCCGGTGTTCTTGTGGCTTCCGTCGAAGGCCGACGAGCTGATCCGCGTCGATCGGCTGCTTAACACCGAAGGCGAGAAGAAGGCCGCGAAGGCGTGCCTGATGGGCATCCCGTGCGTCGCTCTCGGCGGCGTCGACGCGTACCGCTCGACGAAGCACGGGATCTTCCTCCTCGACGAGTACCAGAAGTGGTTTGACCTGTCGAAGACCGCGGTCGAGTTCGTCTACGACTCCGACGCGTACCAGAACCCGGACGTGAACCGTGCGCTCCGCGGCCTAAGCGATGCGCTCCGCCGCGACGCTAGCCCGGCGTCGCTGCGCCAGAAGCGGCTGACCGCTGAGAACGTCGGTGGGAAGACGGCGCTCGACGACTTCCTCGCCGGGTTCACGACGGGCGAGGCGGCGCGGCGCGGCTTTAACCAGGTCGAAGCGACCGACGATCCTGTGAGCGAGGCGTTTGCGACGTTCAACCGCGAGATCGCGCACGTCCGGAAGAAGACCTGCTATTACAACATCGCGATCGACACGTTCTACCCGTCGCAGAAGAAGGTGACCGAGGAGTACGCGCGCGGGACGCCGGTGCTCGGGACCGACGGGAAGCCGTTCTACCCGATCGCGAGGTGGTACACGGAGCGGCCGCCCGAGACCGAGGTCCTCGACGTGTGCTACTCGCCCGGCCTGCCCGAGCGGTACCGTCCGGCCGACGCTACCGGCGACATCCTGAACACCTGGCGCCCCGGGCCGCTCGTCCCCGAACCGTATAAGCGCGCCGCACAGGTCGCCGAGTTCCTTGCGTTCTTCGACTACCTCACGCCGGGGCTCACGGCCGTCGAGAAACGAGCGTTCCTCGACTGGATGGCCTACCCGCTCCAGAACCGGGGGAAGAAGGTGAGGTGGGCCGTGATGATCTGGTCGCGGCTCACCGGTACCGGCAAGAACACGCTCGGTCACATTATCGGGAAGTGCCACGGCGCATCGAATACGCGGGAGATCGACGGCACGACGCTCATGTCTCAGTTCAATAACTGGGCGCTGTGCCAGTTCGCGATCATCAACGAGGTTCACCTCCCAACGTACGGCGAGCGGACGGCGGTGATGGCGCGGCTCAAGACGCTGGTCACCGATGAAGTGATCGACCTGCACCGGAAGTACCTCAATCAGGAATGTGCACCGAACCACGTTCACCTGTACCTCACGTCGAACCACCACGACGCGCTGACGCTAGAGGAAGACGATCGCCGGTTCTTCGTCGTTCACGCGGCCGACGATGAGAAAAAGTGGCCGGATGAGAAGTTTGCGACGCTCAACGCGTGGCTCGACGACGGCGGCTACGAGAAGGTGTTCGGGTACCTCCTCAAGCGCGACCTGCGGAGCTTCAACCCGTACGCGGCGGCGCCCCGAACGGCGGCCCGCGCGGAGATGCTCGGCGGCCGGAGCAGTCCCGTCGACGACCTTGTGTCGGTCCTCGTCACCACGCCCGCGGTCGTCCTCGGCGTCGGAACCGGGGACGAGCCGAACCGCACGTACACGAA
>Ga0181521_10006401_pt1 | contig 12779 bp, 9 predicted proteins | sample PEATcosm2014_Bin_32_FD_119764 | JGI IMG/M metagenome (GOLD analysis project Ga0181521, IMG submission 119764) | Peatland microbial communities from MTU Mesocosm Facility, Houghton, MI, USA - PEATcosm2014_Bin02_60_metaG | ecosystem: Environmental > Terrestrial > Soil > Wetlands > Peat | place...
CAGGCAATGGTGAAGCGCGGGCATTTGAGCGTGCCGGTGATTGGCGTGGCGAAGCCCGGTTGGAGCCTCGACCAGCTCAGGGCGCGGGCGCACGACAGCCTGGAGAAGCACGGGGGAGTCGATGTAGCGGCTTTCGAGAAGCTGAGCAGCTTGCTGGGTTTTGTGGGCGGCGATTACCGGGATCCCGCCACTTTTCAAGCGCTTCGCAAGCAACTCAACGGGGCGCGGCGGCCGGCTCATTATCTGGCCATCCCGCCCGCGTTATTCGAGACAACGGTGGAAGAGTTAGCAAAAACAGGCTGCGCTGCCGAGCCGGGGTGCTCCCAGGCTCGCGTGATCGTCGAGAAGCCCTTCGGCCATGATCTGGGCTCAGCGCGGGAGCTCAACCAGATTTTGCACGAGGTTTTCCCGGAATCCGCGATCTTTCGCATCGACCACTATCTGGGCAAGCGGCCGGTGAACAATGTCGTGGTTTTCCGGTTTGCCAACACTTTCATGGAGCCGTTCTGGAATCGAAACTACGTCGAAAGCGTGCAGATCACCATGGCGGAAGATTTCGGCGTGGAAGGACGCGGCGCCTTCTACGATCAAACCGGCACCATTCGCGACGTGATTCAGAACCATCTCTTCCAGATCTTGTGTAACCTCGCCATGGAACCTCCGGTCCGCAACGACAGTGAAACTATTCGCGACGAAAAAGTTAAGGTACTCAAGGCAATTCCAGCGTTGGAGGTCGAGAACCTGGTCCGAGGGCAGTTCCGCGGCTATCGCCAGGAAAAGGGAGTGGCGCCCGATTCGAAGGTGGAGACGTTTGCTGCCCTGCGACTCGAAGTGGATTCCTGGCGCTGGAAAGGTGTGCCGTTTTACATTCGCGCGGGAAAGAACTTGCCGGTGAATTGCACTGAGGTTCTGGCGCGGCTTCACAAGCCTCCCACAGTCATCCGGGATGGCACCGTTTCGCAAAACTATATGCGGTTCCGAATCAGTCCCGAGATGACGATCGCCGTGGGCGCAACGTTGATGGGTCCGGATGAGCAGATGAAGACCGAAGGGGTTGAAATCGTGGCCAGCAGTCATCCCTCGCCCCAGGAAATGGACGCTTACGAGCGCGTACTGGGCGACGCCATGGCCGGAGACGCCACTCTGTTCGCCCGTGAGGATTATGTGGAAGAGGCGTGGCGCGTCGTCGATCCGGTGTTCAAAGCCGATACTCCCGTCTACGAATACGACAAGGGAACTTGGGGGCCGAGCGAGGTCGACCAGAAGGTCTCGCCGGAAGGTGGCTGGCATAACCCAACAGCACAGGAGAAGCCCACGGCTGTGTAAGGCAGGTTCATCGACTAAGTTCGCCGGCGCACTTAGGAAATTCGGATTCGGGCCCGACCGGGTAATGACAGCTTCGAGAGAGTTGTGGGGTAGGTGAGCGTTGCAGCTAGCCACCGGCGAACAAACCGTGGCAGTTGGAGCAGGATCCGTAGGCACGAAGGGGGTTCCGAGTGTGGGGCGGAGCTTCCCCCTCGGCGCAACGGTGGTTGCAGCCGGTGTGAATTTCAGCGTCTATGCACGGGACGCTACCGGCGTCGAGTTGGCCTTCTTCGATCGGGAGGATGACTCCAGGCCCTCGCGAGTGATAAATATCGATCCGACCAAGAACCGCACTTACCCCTATTGGCATGTCTTCGTCCCGGGACTGAGAACGGGGCAGCTTTACGGGTACCGGGTTTCCGGGCCTTTCGACCCCGCGAGCGGTATGCGGTTTGATCCTGAAAAGCTGCTGTTGGACCCTTACGGCCTCGCCGTGGCCGTGCCCAAGAATTACAGTCGTGAGGCAGCACGCCGGATGGGCGATAACACCGCTGTAGCAATGAAGAGCCTGGTGGTGGATCCGGACCTCTACGACTGGCAGGGAGATGCGCCGCTTCGCCACCGCTCGGCGCGCAGCATCATTTACGAGATGCACGTGCGGGGCTTCACGCAGCATCCCAATTCGGGCGTTTCAGAACGAGCGCGCGGCACCTATGCCGGTTTGATCGAGAAGATCCCATACCTTCGCGGACTCGGCATCACTGCTGTAGAACTGTTGCCGGTGTTCCAGTTCGACGCCCAGGATGCGCCGCCCGGAAAGACGAATTACTGGGGATATTCGCCGGTCTCGTTCTTTGCGCCGCACCAGGCCTACGGCTCTCGTCAAGACCGGCTTGGACCGATCGACGAATTTCGCGACATGGTGAAGGCGTTGCACCGCGCTGACATCGAGGTCATTCTCGATGTCGTTTTCAATCACACCACCGAAGGCGACCATCTCGGGCCAACACTATGCTTCCGCGGGTTCGACAACAGCACTTACTACATCCTCGATCCTGACCGCTCGCGCTACGCCAACTACACCGGCACGGGAAACTCACTCAATGCCAACCATCCTGTCGTCCGCCGGATGATTCTGGACAGTCTCTGTTATTGGGCGAACCACATGCACGTGGACGGCTTCCGCTTCGATCTGGCGTCGGTCCTGGAACGCGACGAGACAGGGAATCTGCTGCCGAAGCCGCCGGTGTTGTGGGATATCGACACTGATCCCCGTCTGGCCGGAACCAAGCTCATCGCGGAGGCATGGGACGCATCCGGGTTGTACCAAGTGGGCAACTTCGCCGGGGACACTTGGCGGGAGTGGAATGCGCGATTCCGCGACGACCTCCGCAGCTTCTTCCGCGCCGATGATGGCACGGTGGGCCCGCTTGCCGACACGCTCGTGGGCAGTCCTCAAATCTACGGGCATAAGCAACGCGAAGCGGAGGAGAGCGTGAACTTCGTGACCTGTCACGATGGGTTCACAGTCAACGACCTTGTCTCGTACAATCAGAAACACAACGAGGCTAACGGGCAGGACAACCGCGACGGCGCGGACGACAACCGAAGCTGGAATTGCGGTGTCGAGGGTCCAAGCGATGATCCGGCGGTCGAGGCGCTGCGAAACCGGCAGGTGAAGAACTTCTTCAGTCTGACGCTGCTCTCGCTGGGGCTGCCCATGATTTTGATGGGCGACGAGGTGCGGCGCACGCAACATGGCAACAACAACGCCTATTGCCAGGACAACGAGACCAGTTGGTTCGACTGGAGTCTGCTTCGAAAGCATGCCGACGTCCATCGGTTCGTCAGCCTGCTCAACGCGCGCCGGTTGTTGTACTCGGTGGAGCCCGATGAGCCGCACGTGACCCTGAACCAGCTTCTTTCCAGCGCAAGCAGAACCTGGCACGGTGTGAAACTTGGGCAGCCGGACTGGAGCGCAAACTCGCATAGCCTGGCATTCACCACTGAGGTCTCAAACGCTGGCCTGTTCTTTCACGTCATCCTGAACGCTTATTGGGAGCCGCTCGAATTCGAACTGCCGCCAGGCAGTGATGACGGTGAGGCGTGGCGCCGTTGGATCGATACGAGCCTTGAGTCGCCGGAAGATATCGTGGAGTGGCAGGCCGCACCCGTGGTTACTGAACGAACGTATCGCGCCGAACCGCGCACTGTGATTGTGCTTTTCGCCCGTAGGCGAAGCGAGAAACGATGACCAGGTTGAACCCGCTCAAGTCATCTTCTCGCGTGGAGAGAGAGCGAACTTGCGGAACGCTCAGCGACGACGGAAAACCTGATGCTCCGCCATGCAAAACAGGTGACGGACGCGCGGGAAGCGCCCTGGAAGAGGTGACAACCTCGATGGCGATAGATACGCAGAGTGACACCCACGCGGATATGAAGCTGCATGCCGCGCAACGGGCTCTGGAGCTGGTAGAACCCGGAATGATGCTGGGACTGGGTTCCGGGACGACCGCAACCTATTGGATCAAGCTTCTCGGCGAACAGGTACGCGACCACGGCTTGCAGATTCGCGCCATTGCAAGCTCCAAGGACAGCGAACTCCTGGGGCGAAGCTACGGGATACCCTTCGTCAGTTTTGAGGAGTGCCGCCGTATTGACCTCACTGTGGACGGCGCGGACGAAATCGCGCCCCATCTCGCACTCATCAAGGGCGGGGGCGGAAAACTTCTGCGCGAAAAGATTGTCGCCAGCGCATCGAAGTGTTTCGTCATCGTCGCCGACGAATCGAAGCAGGTCGAGAAGCTTGGGCGCTTCCCTTTGCCGGTCGAAGTGATTCCAATGGCTGCTCCGTTGGTGAGCGATTCCCTTCGAGAGCTTGGTTTCACGCCCACGGTACGATTGAGCCAGGACGGAACGCGCTACATCACGGACGAAGGAAATCTGATTCTCGACTGCTCCGGCCTTCTTATCGATAACCCGGAAGAGATCGCGGCGAAGATCGACTCCATCGTTGGCGTAGTGGAGCACGGCCTCTTTCTGGGTATGGCCGACCTTGCCTTGATTGCAGGCGCGGAACGCGTCATCGAGCGTTCTGCGTAGGATCGTGAGTGAACGGGCAGCTCGGACCTGCATTTTGGGTCCGCAATCCGCGCCGCCGGTACTACTGGAAGGACTCGGCCTTCCGCAAGAAGTTATCTGAGCAGGGCTTTAACATACACAACACATATCATCGAACCGAAAAGGAGACACACGATGCCATACGTTACAGCCGGAAGGGAGAACTCAGGGAACGTCGATCTTTACTACGAGGACCATGGCTCGGGCAATCCGGTCGTTCTCATCCACGGATATCCATTGAGCGGAGCTTCCTGGGAGAAACAAGCGGCCGCGCTGCTGAATGCAGGTTACCGAGTCATCACCTATGACCGCCGTGGCTTTGGCAAGTCCAGCCAGCCCACCACGGGCTACAACTACGACACGTTCGCCGGGGACCTTCACAATCTGGTCAGCGAGCTAAAGCTCACCGATTTCACCTTGGTGGGCTTCTCGATGGGAGGGGGCGAGGTGGCGCGCTACATCGGGAAATACGGGTCCACGGGCGTGAGCAAGGCCGTCATCATCTCCGGGGTGCCGCCGTATTTGCTCAAGACGGCCGACAACCCGGAGGGCGTTGACGCCAGCGTGTTTGCCGGCACGGAGCAAGCGGTGGCCGCCGACCGCTATGCGTTCTTCACCGCCTTCTTCCGGGACTTCTACAACACTGACGTGAACCTGGGTAAGCGGGTGAGCGAACAAGCCGTGCAGGCCAGTTGGAACGTCGCGGCGGGCTGTTCCGCCACCGCCAGCCTGGCGTGTGTCCCGACTTGGCACGAAGACTTCCGCGCGGACGTGGCCCGCATCGATGTGCCCACGCTGGTGATCCACGGGGATGCCGACCGCATCCTTCCCATCACGGCTGCCGGGCTGCGCACTGCCAAGCTCATCAAAGGAGCGCGCCTGCTGGTTATAAAGAACGGTCCGCACTGCGTCACCTGGACGCACGCGGAAGAAGTCAACGCCGAGTTGTTGAGCTTCCTGGGCGAGAAGGCCGGGAAGTCGCAGGCGGCCGGCGCCTAGGAAACCGGCCCGTAGCCGTCGTTCCAAAAGCTCCAAGGGGTCTGTCACAGCGTGCCGCACGAGGTTCCGCCGGCAGGTGAACACCTCGGAAGGCAAGGCATGTTTGTGAGTTCGCGTAAGTGCTTTTCCGTAGTCTCAGAATTTCACAGGAGGATCTATGGCAACAACAAGACTCGCAGTCGCGCCAATGAAAGTGGCGCAGATTTCCAAGCCGGGGGGCGATTTCCAGATCGTCGAGCGCGAAATCCCCAGGCCGGGCGCCGGGCAGGTGCGGATCAAGGTGCAAGCTTGTGGTGTTTGCCACAGCGACGTGCTTACGAAAGAAGGCGCGTGGCCTGGAATTCAGTACCCCCGCGTTCCGGGACACGAAGTGGCGGGCATCATCGATGAACTGGGCGCCGGCGTCTCCGAGTGGACCCAGGGGCAACGCGTAGGCGTCGGCTGGCACGGTGGCCAGGACGGAACCTGTCTTTCGTGCCGGCGTGGAGATTTTCGCAATTGCCGAAATCTGAAAATTGCAGGCATCAGCTACGACGGCGGATACCAGCAATACATGCTGGCTCCCGTAGAGGCGCTGGCGGCGATCCCTGAAGGCTTGGGGGATGCGGAAGCAGCGCCTCTGCTCTGCGCCGGAATCACCACGTTTAACGCGCTCCGGCATAGTGGCGCCCTTCCCGGTGACCTGGTTGCGGTGCAGGGTATCGGCGGTCTGGGCCACCTCGGAATTCAATTCGCCAGTAAGTTCGGCTATAAGGTCGCGGCGATCGGGCGAGGGCTGGGAAACGCGGCGTTGGCAAAGAAACTCGGAGCCAGCGTGTACATCGACAGTAAAGCGACGAGCGCGGCTGCCGAACTGCAAAGGCTGGGCGGCGCACAGGTCATCCTGGCGACGGCCCCAAACTCGAAAGCCATGTCCGGGTTGATTGACGGGCTGGGGCCGAACGGAAAGCTTATGGTGGTGGGCGCGACATTTGATCCCATCGAGGTTACGCCGCTACAACTCATCTCTGGGAGTCGAACGATTCAGGGCTGGGCTTCCGGAACGCCGACCGATTCCGAGGACACACTGCGCTTCGCTGAACTGACCGGCGTGCGTCCCATGATTGAAACCTACCCGCTCGACAAGGCGGCCGAGGCTTACGCGCGAATGATGAGCGGCGATGCAGAGTTCCGCGTGGTTCTGACGATGTAGGTTTGCCTTCCATCGGGGAAGGCGGCCGACCGGGCTTGCGGCGTCTTCAAGGGACTCCAGGTCGGCGGCGCTGTATTGTGGCTATGAAGATGCCCCGGCGCGCAGCAGGGTGGAAGAGTTTAGGAGTTACTTGGGGTCCGCGTGGTCTACACCGAAGGGGTACCTCCAAGCCACGGCGGGAAGCATTTACCCAACAGGAGCTCAACCCAGAAAAGCAGAGAGGCGCTCGCGAATATCGTGAGTCCGAAGCGCAATGCAGCACGCCATTCCCGCTTCGACGCGTAAGCGGCGACCGCCGTTGCCTCGGTGACCACACACCCCCCCGCTCCCACCGGGAGTGCATCTACGCGCGATGAGACATGCTACCACACCGGTTTGACGCCGGTGGGGCTTTACAGCTTGTCCGTCGAAAAATCAAACAGGTCTTGCAGGGGATGATCTCCTGCTCTCAGACAAGACTCCACCAGAAACCATTCCTCTTCCGGTCGAGTTTCCGCATGACGCTAAAAGGAAGCCAGGGCTGCTCATCCAATACCGAGACAGCACCTATTTGCGAGTGTTGGCCTCAATTTTCTCTAACATCTTCATGAGTTTGTTGGTTTTGCGAATGTAAATCGTCGGGACATACATTGCCACCAAGGCAACGACTACAAAACTCGCGAGGACCAGGGTTATGGATACCGTCATATTAACCTCCGCTACGATCGGAATAGAATTTTACGCGAGACATGTATACATGAATTTGAAGGCTTGCGCAACAGGTAAACCGGACACAGGTAAACCGTGCTTCAATCGGCATATCTGGTCCTACACGGGGGCAACGCGTGCTCAGATTCCGTCCGTGCCCGCGCTTTCATGAGTGGGCACTCCAAGAGAATGACCGCCGCTGGCTCTTAATGTGACAAAATGTGACGGCGGAAAGCCACGGGTAGCCAAACTGAGGGTCTGCCAAGCGTCCTTAATCCTTTACCCTTACCCTTTACCCTCTTATAATCGCTAGCCATGAGAAGCGGGCGCCGAGGCATCCATTTGTTCCAATTCGCGGGAGTTGATGTGTACTTGCATTGGTGCTGGTTTCTGGTCGCGGCGTTTGAGATTACCAGGCGAACGAGAGCTTATTCTTCCATAGCCTGGAACGTGCTCGAGTATCTGTCGCTCTTTTTCATTGTGTTATTGCATGAATACGGGCATGCCCTGGTTTGCCGGCAGGTTGGAGGGACGGCAAATGAGATTATGCTCTGGCCTCTGGGAGGAATGGCGTACGTGAGCCCGCCCCAGCGGCCCGGTGCCACGCTGTGGAGCAGCGCGGCTGGGCCGCTGGTAAACGTCCAGCTTCTCCTGGTTTTTACCCCCGTAGGTTTAATAATAGACCGGTCCTTGAAGCTGGCCAAGACCGCACACAATATCCATTCGTTCTTTCTGGCGCTCATCGGCATGAATGGGCTTTTGTTGGCCATCAATCTGTTGCCCATCTATCCTCTGGACGGCGGTCAGATAATCCGTTCCTTGCTCTGGTATGTGCTAGGACGCGCCCGCAGCCTGATGGTGGTGGTCGTGATCGGCTTTGCCTTCGTGGCGGGTCTATTCGGTTTGGCCTTGCTGAAGCGTTCCTTCTGGCTTGGCATCATCGCCCTGTTTATCCTGTCGAGTTGCTGGGGAGGACTGCAGCAAGCGTGGACTCTGTCTCGTCTGGCGAAGTTGCCGCGCCACGAAGGGTTTGCGTGCCCGTCCTGTAATGCTGCGCCACCGCTGGGAAGTTTTTGGACTTGTAGCGCTTGTAGAAAACCCTTCGACACTTTCCAAACGCGAACCCGCTGCCCTAATTGCTCGGAACAACATTCCCTGACGACGTGTCTCGACTGCTACGCCAAGAATCCCCTGGATGAGTGGATTGTCCCTCAGTCTTCTGGCTGATGAACCGTGTTCGTGTTCATCTCCGCCAATGTGTTTTGTTCTCCCTGTTGCCTGCAAATCCTCCGACGTTATCTCGTTAATTCTCGAATTGCTGGACACTCCAACAACATCATCACCCTACGTTCCGGTCACCTCGAAGATGAAGCGGCGGATGCTGAGTTCCAAAAACTCGCAGATCAGAAAGGCGGTCACAAACGGTGCTCTCGACCAAAAGGAAACGAGCCAAAACGGAAATTGAGGAGGCCGCTGCCAACGCGGAAGCTGCGAAGGCTTAGTTGGTGGACCTGGAGAGGTTCGAACTCTCGACCTCATGACTGCCAGTCATGCGCGCTCCCAACTGCGCCACAGGCCCACGCCATTGACTGTTGACATCTTACACTATGGCAGCGGTGCGGGTAAAGTCGATTTTCCGTTTCAGTTCTCCGGCTTCCACCGACGCTGCCCGACTCAACGGAGTTCTCGGCGGCGCAACCTGGGTAGAGTTTCTTATTTCGGTTTAGCGGCGGTCAAGCCGGATTCCACTCTGCGCCATATCCAATAAGCCACCACGCCGGTGGCGACGATGGCGCAGGCCGCGAAAGAAGGCCCCGGCTGGGTCACGAAGGCATTCACCACGAACCAGACGGACACAGCCACAAAAAGCAGGGGAGTGGCGGGATAGCCCCACATTCGGTAAGGCCGGTTCGCATTTGGAAGCTTGCGGCGCAGCAGGAACACCGCTCCGACGCTCATGGTGTAGAAGATCCACGCCGCGACGATCGAGTACGAATAGAGCGTTTCGTACGAGCCCGTGAGGATGAGGATGCCCGTCCAGATTCCGCCCCACAGAATTCCGGAGGTGGGCGTCGCGAAGCGCCGGTGAACCTCACCGAAGCGGGCGAAGAACAGCCCGTCCCGCGCCTGGGCGAAGGGCAGGCGAGCAGCGGTCAGCACGCAGCCGTTCACTGCGCCCACGATCGAGAGCAGCACGGTGGCGGACACGAACCGTCCACCGATCGAGCCCATGGTCTCGATCGCCATCTCCGCGCCGACGCGTTCGGTCATCGCGATCTGTGGGACCGACAGCACTTTAAGGTAGCCTACATTGACCAGCAAGTACAACGCCGCGACGATACCCATGCCGATCGCCAGTGAACGCAGCAGGTTCCGTTGGGGATCCCTCACTTCGCCGGCCACGAAGCTTACATAGGCCCAGCCGTTGTACGCCATCAGGCATGCCGCCATCGCCACACCGAAATTCGCCAGAGAGACGGAAGCGCTGCCGGACGGAGACGACGCGGGTGCGGTGTGCGGGCTTAAGAAGGCGGCCCCGATCAGAACCAGCAGCGCCCCAATCTTGAGATAAGTGAATGTGCGCTGCACCCAGGCTCCTTCTCTGACGCCCACGTAATTGACCGCCGAAAGGGCTGCGATCAGGGCCAGTGATAACACCTTGCTCAGAGCGGGCGTCAGGGGGATGAAATACCGCACATAGATTGAAAAGGTGACCGCCAGCCAGGCGCTTCCGCCCGACAACACCGCCAGCATGAATGTCCAACCGGAGACGAATGCCCACATCGGCCCGTAGGCTTCGCGCAGGTACACGTATTGACCGCCGGTGGCAGGCATCATCGCACCGAGTTCGGCATACGCCAGCGCCCCAAAAAAGGAGAGCACCCCGGCAATCACCCAGGCGGAAAGGATCGCGAAGCCGGACGGCAGGTTCCGGGCGATGAGATTGGGCAGCACAAAAATGCCCGATCCAATGACAATCCCGATGATAATGGCGGTCGCGTCCAATACCCCGAGGCTGCGGGGCAAATCGTGCCTAAATCCAGCCTTCTGCTCCAGCATCAGGACTCCCTGCTGCGCGTCTGTCATAATGCGCGAAGCGCTTTGGAGTGCGGCGGCTTGCCGCCGCACTCCAAGGTGCCTTCGGCACGGGGAGGTTACGAATCGGAGTATAATTGCACTCATGTTACGGCGCAATCTCCTGAGCGGTTTTGTGGCTGCCGGAACCCTGTCCAGCCTGCCTGGGCCCGAGCAGCAGCCGGTGACGGCAGGTGGAGTCTTTCTCGAACGCCCCCTCGCCGGGCAACCTCACCAGGGCAAAGTGCTGCTGGCGCTCCAAGCTCATTCCGATGATATCGCGCTCGAGGCCTCGGGCACGGTCGCCAAACTCATCGAAGAGGGTTACACCGGCTACCTGGTCCGTGCCACCAACGACGATATGGGTGACTCACCGGGGCTGGGCACGGTGGGAACGATCGGCGAGAACGTACTCGGCAACGAGCGCGATACCGCTCGCATCGCGGAGATCCTGGGTTGCCGCCGCCACTTCGACCTCAACTACAGCAACCACCGCATGGCCGATGTTTCGCTCAACGAACTGATCTGCCGCCTCATCTTGATCATCCGCCTGGTCAAGGCGGACACGGTGGTGTGCTGGGATCCCTGGGCTCGCGATGAAGAGAATCCTGATCATTACACCCTGGCCAAGGCGGTGGAAGCGGCGTGTTGGATGGCCGGTCGGGCGCACGACTATCCAGAGCAACTCGCGGCCGGCCTCGAGCCGAAAGAAGTTCAGGACAAGTACTATTTCGCCCGCCGCCCGGAGATCAGCCGCGTCGTGGATATCAGCAAGCAGATTGATAAGAAGGTGGAAGTCAATCGGGCCAATGTGGCGAAAGGTCCAGGCGGGCACCTCGGCTCGCGATTGCGGGCGGAATTGGCGAAGCGCAATCAGCGCTTGCCCCTTTTGGGTGACGACGACGCCACCGCAGACCGAAATTACATTCGGGAATTCGTCATGACGAGCAGCCGCGAACTGGGCAGGCAATACGGCGTCGAATACGCCGAAGCGTTCCACTACATCGCACCCGGCGCCGCCGGCGCGGACCGGGACCCTCGAGTGGATACCTACATCCACGAACACGCCGAGCCGTCAAAGTAGTATTCCAGTTACCTTCTGCAACCTTCCAGAGCATTACTCGATTGAAAATCGCCGCACTGCATAACGCCACGCACAAGCGGCATGGCGGCACTTCCGATCAGCGACTACATTGTGAGGACAGCGCGGAACCGAGCCTTGCCCTCGGCAACGCGCTCATAAGCCTTCGGTGCCTCTGCCAAGGGGTACGTCTCGACGATCGTTTTTACTTTTCCTTGCGCTACGAAATCCAGCGCTTCGTAGAGATATTCGGGGCCGTTTTGCTGGCTGCCGATTACTCGAATGCGCTTCCCGATGAGATCCATCAGTGAGACTGAAATCGGCTCGGCATCAGCACCCATAGCGACGAGTCGGCCGTCCGGCCGCAACCCCTGAATGCTGTCGTTCATCGCCTTCGTCGAGTTGGAGGTGCTAAGGATCACGTCCGCGCCACCTGCCGCGGCCAAGCTCTTGCCGTCGCGGACAATTTCATCCGCGCCGAGATCGCGGATCATCTTGTCTTTATCGGGGGAGTGGGAAATGGCGATGGTCTCGAATCCAGCTGCCTTCGCGTATTGCACCGCCAGGTGTCCAAGGCCGCCGATCCCGAGCACGGCCACGCGCTCATGCGGCAGCGGATCGGCCCACCGCAACCCGCTATAGACTGTGTAACCGGCGCAAAAGATGGGGGCTGCCTGCTCGTACGAAACCTTGTCAGGAATCAAATACGTTGCGTCGGCATTCATCGGCATGTACTCGGCGTGTCCGCCTTGCACTTCAATTCCTGTGCCTTTCAGATAGGGACAGAACATTTTGCGGCCACGCTGGCACCATTCGCAGCGCCCGCAGGTGGATTGAATCCAGGCAGTACCCACGCGGTCGCCCACCTTCCGCGTCGTGACGTCGGGCGCCACGCCAACGATCTCCCCCACTGGTTCGTGGCCTAAGATTCGGGGAAACGGTCCGGGGAGATGTCCGAGGGTTTGATGTACATCGGTGTAGCAGATGCCGCTTGCATGCATTTTCACGAGCACCTGGTTGGGCCCGGGTTGAGGTTGCGGAACGTCTTTGATCTGCCACGCACTGCTTACCGCGGGAACGACTGCAGCTTTCATACATTTCCTCCTTACTTCACTCGATGCCAATGACCTTGCGGTCGCAAATCGTATTGGATGAACGCTGCTGAGGGAAAGTTCCCAACAAATCTCCCCCAAAACACCCCATGCCCGAATGGCATGAATATCATTAGACGTAGGTTTCACTTTCGGCCGATGAAATTCGGTTAATTCACTCCTTACGAGAATGTCAGCGCCCTCAACTGGTTTAGAGGCGTGGTCGGCG
>Ga0181521_10006402_pt1 | contig 12779 bp, 9 predicted proteins | sample PEATcosm2014_Bin_32_FD_119764 | JGI IMG/M metagenome (GOLD analysis project Ga0181521, IMG submission 119764) | Peatland microbial communities from MTU Mesocosm Facility, Houghton, MI, USA - PEATcosm2014_Bin02_60_metaG | ecosystem: Environmental > Terrestrial > Soil > Wetlands > Peat | place...
GCAATCCTCTGGCGAGGTTGTAGCCGGGTGGTTGCCGGCGGGGGCGCGCTTGGCCATGGCGTTCGGAACCATGTCGGCCGATCTCTTCGAGTCCTCTGCCAACCGGTCACCGGAGCCGGCGGTCCTGTTCTACGTGACCGACGACGACCGTGCTGGCGAGCAAGTCGAGCGGTTGATCCGAACGGCCGGCTTCGAGCCGGTGAAGGCCGGCGGGATCGAACGGTCGGGCCGACTCGAGGTGGGCGGCGACCTTCACGATCTCGTAGTCGGCCCCGCCGAGGCGCGGTCATTGACCGGTGCGGCCTGACCGCTTCGCCGCCCTGGCCGGGGGCACCTCTTCGGTCGGGTCTTCGCCCAGATGGTCTCGACGGCGCTGACCATCGCGGTGTCGAAGGGCACGGACAGTGGTATCGAGGACGAGGTGGCTCCCGCCACCACACACTTTCCCCCGCCCCGGCGCGGGAGGCGGCTGCGGGCACGCAGAGCCCTGGACGAGGCGACGTCCCACTCGGTGATGAGCTGCTCGGTGTCGCCAAAAAGCTATTGACCGAGAATGAGGTGCGGCATAACCGCCAAGCTGAGCAGTGTAATGCTGAACACGCCGCGAATGGCCCGGCTGCGGTCCCTCGGCGGTGGCGTTTCTTTCCTGCCTTCGCTTCGGTGCCTACCGGTCCGGCGCCGTCGGCTCGGGACGGCGGGCCGGGGCCCGCTGAGCGGACGGCCGGAACGGGTAGATCAGCAGCTTGTGATTCCCGAGCCGGTACACATAGGCGAGGAACAGGTGCAGCTCGCTCAGCGCGTCGCTTTCCAGTCGGCTTACCAGCCGCGGCAGGTCGTCATCGCTGTACTTGCGTATGTGCTGCGTGGAGGGGTGCATCTGCAGGGCTCCCCGCAGCCGAGCTGGGGTGGTGTCCAGGCTGATCAGCTGCACGATGCCGATCTTGTGCGTAATGGAGTCCTGCCAGCGGCCTAGGTCGGCCCGCGCCTGGCCGTCCTTGAGCCCGCCTCGCACCTGGTCGTAGTAATACGTCACGGCGTCGGCTATCCACTGCGGTTTCGCCGATGCTGCCCTGAGCCTGGTATCGCACCAGTCCTGCATGTCGTCGCCCATCCGGTCGTACAAGCGGCTGAGCGGGAGCGTCAGCACGACGGCGGGGAGCGTCCTTCCTGATGACAGTCGGTCACCCTGTGTAGGCAACTTGCTGAACCACAGCCCGCCCGGCACGATGATCCCGGCATAAGCGGTGGCGATGTGGTGGCTGGCGGCGACGATGACCAGGCCTACGCCGGTGGACGCGATGGCCGCGGCCACCACGATGAAGATGGCCCAGAACCTGGCGCGAGGCCCGAATGGGGGCCCGACTCCCCGGCAGCGCAGCCGCAGGAACCCGCAGGCCAGAATCAGCGACAGGGCGAATGTTCCGACAGCACCCGCCAACCAGTCAGGCATGCCAAGCCCCCTCGCCTCATGCCCGTGCCAGCACAGACAGTAGCCGCCCCTGAGAAATATCGTTGCAGGTGATTGGTGATCTAGCTAGACTTTGATCTTCTCCACGGCCCTTTGGGGTCATTCATCTTGTGCGCGGACGTCACAGAAAGCCCCAGCTTGCCCAGGTTGCGCCCGTCACTCCGCCCCTGGCGAGGTTGCCCCGCCCCTGGTGAGCCTTGGACCTCGGGCAGCCTTAAAATAACGTTTATATAACGATCAGCGCGGCGGGTTGTTAGATCATGGCGTCGGCGAGACCTTAGGCGTAGCTTAAGGACTTTAGGCATACCTATACCTTTAGGTAAATCTAAGTACTCTGGAAGCTACAACCGTCCGGGCGCAACAGGGTCTGGCCATAACGACGTGGAGGAACTGATGGGCTTCAGACTAGGCGTTTCACCGGACCGGCGGGCCGCGGATGCCCAGATCGACGAAGAGATGCTTTCCCTTGTCACGCAGCTGACGAACGAGATCAACTGGTATATGCGGGAGCGCGGTCTCACCCGGGCCGACCTCGCCGCCCGCATGGGCGTTTCTCCCGGGCGGGTGAGCCAGATCCTCGGCGGCGGGGAGAACCTGACGCTGCGGACGCTGGCCGCGCTGTCCACGGCCCTGGACGCGCGCTTCGACATTGAGCTCAATACCCTCAAGGCCTACGACACATATACCAGCCGCGATACGGCGGACGCCGAAGCGGACCCGGCCGAGAACCAGCACCCTCTCTCGCGGACCAAGCGCTATACGGACGCCCGCTTCAGCGGAGCCCCTCGACGCCGTTGAGCCCACTTCGGTACGGTCACGGCTCCCGGTCTGCGCGTGACTTCCGGTCAGCAGCCCGGCCGTGGAGCAGGCGCGCCGTGGCGTCATCACCCATCTGACCATCCGCGGCGAGAGGGTGGCCGCCGTCGCCCCTGAGTCACTGTTGGACACGCTTCGCGCCGCCGAGGACCGACGTCATCCCTACCGGCCGCAATCCCGACCGCCTGCAGCACGCCGCGGCCGAACTCGGCGCGGTGCGGTCTGGCTGGCTGCTTGCGTCAGAAGGTGAGCTGATGGTGACTTCGGGGCAGCGGGCCGGCGGTCTGCTGTCGGTCAATGTGGGGATGCCGCGGGACGTGACCTGGCGCGGCAGGACGGTGCACACGGCGGTGTGGAAGAAGCCGGTCGCCGGGCCGCGGATGGTGCGGCGGCTCAATATCGAGGGTGACGGGCAGGGGGATCTGGCCGGGCACGGCGGCGAGCAGCGGGCGGTGTTCATTTACCAGATCGAGTCCTACCGGTACTGGCAGGAGCAGCTGGGCCGGGATGATTTCGGGTACGGGCAGTTCGGGGAGAACTTCACCGTGCAGGGACTGGCCGACGATCAGGTATGCATCGGCGACCGGTACCGGATCGGCGGTGCGGTTTTCGAGGTAACCCAGCCGCGGGTCACCTGCTTCCGGGTGGGCATCCGGATGGATGATCCCCGGATGCCCGCGCTGCTGGTTTCCCATCACCGGCCCGGCTTCTACTTCCGCGTACTGACCGAGGGCGCGGTGGAGGCTGGGCAGGAGATTATCAAGCTTGCCTCCGGCCCGGAGGGCATGACGGTCGCGGAGATGGACGCCCTGCTGTACCTGCCCGGGCATCCCCGGCAGCAGGTGCTGCGCGCACTGCGCATCCCGGCGCTCAGCGGCGGGTGGAAGGCCTCGTTCCAGGAGATGCTCGACCAGCCCGGGAAGGCCGCTGGCAACGCGGGCCTAACCGACGCGAGCCCGCCACCCGCGTGGCCCGGATTCCGGCCGCTGGCCGTGACCAAAATCAGCCGGGAGAGCGAGACGGTGATCTCGGTGCACCTGGCCGATCCCGGGGGCGGGAGCGTGCCGGCCGCCCTGCCCGGCCAGTTCCTGACCGTGCGCCTGCACCCTGACCCCGCGGAGCGGCCGCTACTGCGCAGCTACTCGCTGTCGGGCCCCCCGGGCGCCCGCGACTACCGCATCAGTGTCAAGCGGGAGGAACACGGCGCCGGCAGCCAGTTCCTGCACACCCGGGTACGGACGGGTGACCTGCTGGAGGCAGCCGCGCCGCGCGGCACCTTCATCCTGCGCCCGGGCCAGTCGGCGGTTCTGCTGATCAGCGCGGGTGTCGGCGCGACACCGGTGCTGGCCATGCTGCACGCGCTGGCCGCTGCCCGGTCCGGCCGGGACATCTGGTGGCTGCACGGCGCGCGCCGGCGCGCCGATGAGCCGTTCGCGGCCGAATCCCGAGCCCTGCTGGCCGCGCTGCCCAGCGCGCACCGGCACGTCTGCTACAGCAGCCCGGGCCCTGGTGATATGCAGGGCCGCGACTACGACACGGCGGGACGCCTGTCGGCACCGGTCCTTGCCGCCCTGGACCTGCCCCGCGACGCCGATGCCTACCTGTGCGGACCTCCCCCGTTCATGGCAGATGTGTCCGCTGCCCTGGCCGCGGCCGGTATCCAGGCTGCCCGCATCCACACTGAGGTCTTCGGCGCCGGGCCCGCGCAGACACCCGGCATCGCACCTGCGGCCGCCCGCCGGCCGCACCCGCCCGCCGGCCAGCCAGGCAGCGGCCCCCTGGTCGCGTTCGCGCGCAGCGACCTTAACGCGCGCTGGGACCCCGGCTACGCCAGCCTGCTCGAGTTCGCCGAAGCCTGCGACGTACCGGTGCGCTGGTCATGCCGCACCGGAGTGTGCCACACCTGCGAGACAACCGTCATGTCCGGAACAGTCCGCTACGCCCCCGCCCCGGTCGATGACCCTGCCGAGGGCAGCGTACTGATCTGCTGCTCGCAGCCACGCGACGACCTGGTCCTCGACCTGTGACCCACCCCGCTCGTCCGGATCACGACCCGCCAGGCACTGGCCCGGCTGCGTAGGCTCGGCCGCCGTAGGGAGTTGCTTGATGCTCGCCGTCGCTGGTGAGCTGCCGGGCGCGGGATGGCTGATCTGCGCGTGCCCGCGCTAGCGCTTGGGCGGAAGCGATCGGGCGTATCCAACGGCCCGCTTGACCCACTCGGTGAGCTGCTTGTCGGCTTCCAGGTCCACGGAACTGACGCGCAGCCACCCCTGCATCGTTCGGCCGCCCATCACCGCCAGGGTGGCGTTCGCCGTCGCGACCAGGGCGTCGGCATCGGCGGGATCGACCCGGACCAGGGCACCGCCCTGGCCGCTGGCACTGATCGCCATATTGCCATCTATCAGGAACGCTAGGCCGCCGAACATCTTCTTCTCGGTCACGCCCGGCCCGGTGCCGATCAGGAACCGGATCCGGTCGGCGAGTTCGCTGTCGTAGGCCATGCCGGTCAGCCTAACCAGCGCGCGCCGAGGAGGGCACCGCCGGGCGGTTGGGGTCGGCGCTGCGCAGGCCGCGCCGCGAGCGGCGGCTGTGGCAACCGGATCGCCGACACCGCGTGCGGCTGCGTGTGCCGCCCCCAGCCGGCGACACCACGCAAGTCACCGGGTAATCCTCCTATGCTCTCCTGACGCCCGTCATCTGGAAACTGGGCTGTTACCTGGGCTTCTTCTGCCGCCGCCGGTTGCGAGCTGCCGTTATCATCGCTGGTGGATTCAGCGCGAATAAGGCGAGAAAAGTCCACTTCTGAGGAGAATCATGCGCATCCCTCGCGCGAAGGCGGCCTTTGCCCTGCCGGTGATCCTGACCGCGATCCTGGTCGGTGCCGCGTGCTCCGAAGGTGGCGGCAGCCAGAAAGGCCACGTCAAAGCCGGTGGGACGACCAGCTTGGCCTGGGTCGGCGCGTCGCCGGACTTCATCTTCCCGCTGCCCCCGGCCACCAACACCAACGGTTACAACGCCAACCTGGAGAACCCGCTCTGGCCGAATCTCACCTACGACGGTAACGGCTCGCAGGCGGCGGTGAACTCACAGGAGAGCCTGTTCTCCGCCATCCGCTTCACCGACCGCGACACCACCATCACCATCACCCTCAAGCCCTGGAAATGGTCCGACGGCGCGCCCGTCACCAGCCGGGACTTCACCTTCGTCTACCACCTGCTCAAGGCCGAGGTGCCGAACTGGTACCTGTACGTGCCGGGGCTGTTCCCCGACGACGTGGCCAGCGTGGCCACCCCCGGCCCGCACACGGTCGTGATGCACCTGACGCACTCCTACAATCCGACGTTCTACACCGAGAATGTGCTGAGCGAGGTCCCGCTGCTGCCCCAGCACGCCTGGGACAAGACCTCGATGAGCGGCAAGGCCGGCAACGACGACGACACCACCGCGGGCGCCAAGGCGGTCTACGCCTTCCTGGCCAGGGAAGGCGCCCAGATGACCACGTTCACCACCAACCCGCTGTGGAAGGTGGTCGACGGCCCCTGGACGCTGGCCTCGTTCCAGAGCAACGGCGCCTGGGACTTCGTGCCGAACAAGCATTACTCCGGTCCGGACAAGCCCATCCTGGCCCGCTGGAACAACGTGCCCTACACCACCGACGCGGCCGAGGTGGACGCCCTGCGGTCGGGCAGCAGCGTCGACGTGGCCACCCTCCCGCCCAACGACATCGCCCAGGAGGGCGTGCTCAAGAGCGAGGGGTACTCGGTGGCCCCCGTGCCCTATCCGGCCGTCGGCGACATCATGCCCAACCTCCACAACGCAGGCGCCGGGGCCCTGCTGCGCCAGCTCTACATCCGGCAGGCCCTGGAAGACCTCATCAACCGCCCGCAGATCGTGTCCAAGGTGTTCGGCGGGGCAGCCGACCCGGGCAATGGCCCGGTCCCGGTGCAGGCCTTCCCATCCTGGGCCTCGCCGCTGGAGAAGTCCGGCGGCCCCTACCCCTACTCGCCGTCGGTGGCCATCGCCCTGCTCAAGGCGCGCGGCTGGAAGGTGGCACCGGGCGGGACGTCGGCCTGCCAGCGGGCCGGCACCGGGGCCGCCGACTGCGGCGCCGGGATCGCCGCCGGGCAGCCGCTCCGCTTCCAGCTCGACTACTCCTCCGGCAGCGCGACGATGGACGAGGAGGACGCGGCCATCCAATCCTCCGAGGCCCAGGCCGGGGTCCGGATCAGCCTCAAGGCCGAGCCGTTCAACACCTTGTCCGGCGAGGTGGGCACCTGCACCGCCAGCAGCCACCCGGCCTCGGGCTGCGGCTGGCAGCTGGTGAATTTCGGCTACGCCCCCTACGAGGCCTACCCGGCCGGTGACGGGTTCTTCGACACCGGCGGCTACAACAACCAGGGCGGCTACTCCAGCACCGAGATGGACAGCCTCATCGACGCCACCGAGTACGGCTCCAGCACCAGCGCCTTCTTCAGCTACGAGGACTACGCGGCGCGGCAGCTGCCCTGGCTCTGGATCCCGCTGCCGTCGAACATCTTCGTCTACCGCAGCACCCTGCAGGGCTTCACGCCGCTGAACCCTGTCTCCGGGGGGCTCAACGCGGAGGTCTGGTCCTACCGGCCGTGACCGCCTTCCTCATCCGGCGGATCGGGCAGGCCGCCGCCGTGGTAATGGGCGTCATGGTGCTGACGTTCGTCCTCATCCACCTGGAGCCGGGCAGCGCGGCCCGGGCCGCGCTCGGCCCGCACGTCACGGCCGGCCGGATCGCCATCTTCAACAGCACCTACGGGCTGAACGAGCCGCTCTACCGGCAGTTCGGCGGCTACCTGGCCCAGGTCGCCCGCGGGAACCTGGGCACCTCCTACGCGCTGCAGCAGCCGGTCTCGACGCTGATCGCCCAGCGGCTGCCCCGGGACCTGCTGCTGCTCGGCGTCTCCACCGCGCTGGCCTTGATCCTTGCGCTGCCGCTGGGCCTGTACCAGGCGCTGCGGCGGAACCGGCCCGGCGACTACGTGTTCACCGGGATCGCTTTCACCCTCTACTCGATGCCGGACTTCCTGCTCGCCATCGCGCTCATCGCCGTCTTCTGCGTGCAGCTGCGGCTGCTGCCGCCGGAGGCGCCGCAGGCCACGACGGTCACCGGCCTGCTGGCCGACCCGCGGGCGCTCATCCTGCCGGTGCTCACTCTGGCCCTGGTCAGCGTGGCCAGCTTCAGCCGGTACATGCGCTCCTCGGCCATCGACACCCTGGCCCAGGACTACATCCGGGTGGCCCGGGCCAAGGGACTGTCCCGGCGGCTGATCCTGGCCCGGCACGTGCTGCGCAACTCGCTGCTGCCGGTCATCACGATCGTCGGGCTGTCGTTCCCGGCGATCGTGGCGGGGGCCGTGATCGCCGAGGAGGTGTTCAACTTCCCGGGCATGGGGCTGCTCTTCTACCAGGCGGCCACCAGCCACGACTTCCCGGTGCTGCTCGGCTCCACCCTCGTGGTGGGCATTTCCACGGTCATCGGCAGCCTGGCCGCGGATATCGCCTACGCCGTCCTCGACCCCCGGATCCGCTATGGCCGCGGCTGAGCAGCCGCCGCTGGCCGCCCCGGACGGCCCGGCTGGTCCGGCTGTTGACGCCATGGCGGGCCGGCCGGGCGGCCCGTTGCGGCGCATCGCGGCCACGTTCGCGGAGAACCGCGCGGCCGTGGCCGGGCTGGGACTGATCGCGGCCATCACGCTGTTCTGCTTCGCCGGGCCGCTGATCTACCCCACCAACCAGGTCACCGTCCAGCTGGGCCTGGCCAAGCTCCCGCCGGGCGGCCGGTTCCCGTTGGGCACCGACCCGTCCGGCTACAACGTGCTGGGCCGGCTGATGGTCGGCGGCCAGTCCTCGCTGGAGCTCGGCTTCGCGGTGAGCATCGCCACCACCGTGCTGGGCACCGCCTACGGGGCAGTGGCCGGCCTGGCAGGAGGGATCGTCGACGCCCTGATGATGCGGGTCATCGACACCGCCCTGGCCGTCCCCGCCCTGGTCCTGCTGCTGATCCTGGTCAACGTGGTGACCCCGAACCTGGGGGTGATCATCCTGCTGCTCACCCTGCTGTCCTGGCTGCCAATCGCCCGCCTGGTCCGCGGTGAGGTGCTCACCCTCAAGACCCGGGAGTTCGTGCAGGCGGTGAAGGTCATGGGCGCCACCCGGCGGCGGATCGTGCTACGGCACCTGGCCCCCAACGCGATCGGCGTCATCGTCGTGAACGCCACGTTCACCCTGTCGGATGCGATCCTGACCCTGTCCGCGCTCAGCTTCCTCGGCCTGGGCCTGCCCCCGCCGCAGGCCGACTGGGGCGGCATGCTCTCCGGCGGCCTGAACTATCTGTTCGACGGGTACTGGTGGCTGGTCTACCCGCCGGCCGTCATCCTGATCCTCACCGTCGTGGCGTTCAACCTGATCGGCGACGCCGTGCGGGACGCCCTGGACGTCCGCCTGCAGCGCCCCTGACGTTCTTTATCCGCGTGCGCCCGCGTGAACGTCCGAGGACGATCGCTCAGCAAGGGCCGGGGCCGGTGAGCATCATGGCTCACGGCGTCAACCGGAGGCTGAGCGCCTCGTGTGAGGGAACCTTCATCACAAAAACCACCATATCGTCGCTGAGCGGCCCGCCGGTGAACGCGAGGGCGGCGAGATGGATGGCCTCCGCCATGGCCACCGCAGGCAGGTCGCCTAGCCCAGCGACCAGGCGGCGGAGCCGCTCATCGCCGTACAGGCCGCGGTCGGCACCGTTGCGGGCCTCGGTCACACCGTCGGAGAACAAGATCAGACTGTCCCCGGCCCGCAGTATCCTCCGCGAGTCGTACAGTTCTGGATCGGACAGCACCCCGAGCAGGGTTCCTGGCTTCCCGAACTCGTGCACGTAGCCGTTTGCGCTCCGCACCAGCGCCAGTGGGTGACCCGCCGAACTGATCCGGACCATGGCCCCGCCGGGAAAGGGCCGCACCGAGGTATAAATCGCGGTCAGAAAGCGCGGGTCATCGGTGGGCCAGTCCAGCAGTACCTGGTTAAGGTCAGCCAGGATCAGGGTCGGCCGTGTGAGTCTCCGGGCCAAAGCCCGGAGGGTGTTGCGGGCCAGGGCGGTGCTTTTGGCGGCTACGGGGCCGTTGCCGCACACGTCGCCGACCACCATCCCCCATGTCCTCCCCACCGAGGGGAACACATCGCAGAAATCCCCGAGGGTCTCCGTTCCTTTTCCGCCGGCCGCGTACCGCGCCGCGACCTCGAGGCCCGGTACATTGGCCAGCCGCGGCGGAAGCAGGCTCTCCTCTAGGGTCTGGGCCAGGGCAACTCGTCTCGCGCTATGGGCCAGTGCGGCCCGCAGTGCAACTTCGCCCGACACAATCTTGGCCAAGGTCTCCAGCAGCATGACGTCGCTGGCGCTCCATTGGCGTGGTACCGGGTCGGCTGCCCAGAGCACCCCCAGTACATGACCATCCTGGTCATGTACCGGGATTCCGGCCCATGCCATCGTGCTCGCCGGACCCGGCGGGTCACTGATACTCGCGTGCCTGTCCACCCGGGTGTTATCAATGATCAGCTTATGCCCGGAGCCAGCGACATCCGCACACATTAGTTGCTCAAATATGCTCGGCTGGCCGCCGAAACCTGAAGGGCAGCTCATTGTGGGGAATGAGCGCTTACCTTCGACCATAACGGACGCGCGCGCCGCTCTCAGCGAAATAACCGCCAGAGTCGCCACCCGACCCAACGATTCTTTCAGGCCTGTGGCGAGCAGATCAATGTGCCCACTCGTTGCCAGCCTGGCCGATCCGCTCATTTCTGCCGGCCTGGAGTCCGGCGTGATATCGGCGTGACTAACAAGGCCTGATTTGGGATTGGTAATTGACATACTCCTGCTCCCGCCCTGAGCACAGTGACATTTCCGTAGTCGTGCCTGGACAAGGCGGGGTCTGAACCTCGACGGGCCAAGTATAACTACACAACGGCTGGGCGACATGCCGAATTAGCTAGCATTCCGGTCGATCAGAATTTTCAATCCAAAAACATCCCCAGAAAGCCGGAATGGCAAGCGGTGTCATTTATGCGTTATCTGGAGTAAATTAGCCCGATATATGGCGTGCGGGGCGAAGGTATCGGCGCGGAGCAAACCTGGCCGGGCGCGGCAGATGCGGATGCCTGCTGGGCCCGGACCAGTACAGCTACCCGCTCCCGCGCTCGACGGCGATCACGGACGGCTGGTTCCGTACCGGCGACCTGGGCAAGGTTGACGAGGATGGCTATTTCTGTATCGTCGACAGGAAGAAGGATCTGATCCGATGAGTGCGTATCAGGAAGAACCTCGCCGGCAGGTCGGCGAGCGTGAGGCACGCCAGGTAGCGGAGGAAGCCCGGGAGGCCGGGTGGCTTCAGCCCAGCTTCGGTAAGCAGCTGTTCCTCGGTGATTTCCGGCTGGACCTGATCCATCCGCATCCGCGCCCCAGCGAGGAGTCCAGCCGCCGTGGCGAGGAGTTCTGCGCTCGGTTGCGTGAGTTCTGCGAGGCCTCGGTGAACGGCGCGCTCATCGAGCGCGATGCCCGGATACCCGATGAGGTGGTCAAGGGCCTAGCTGACGTGGGCGCGTTCGGGATGAAAATCGCGCCGGAATTCGGGGGGCTTGGCCTCAGCAATCTCTACTACAACCGGGCGCAGGTGATCGTCGGCTCCGCCTCCCCGGTGCTGGCCGCGCTCTTGTCGGCGCACCAGTCGATCGGTGTGCCGCAGCCGCTGGCAATGTTCGGGACCGATGAGCAGAAGCAGCGTTACCTGCCACGCTGCGCGCGAGGCGAGATCAGCGCGTTCTTGCTCACCGAGCCCGATGTCGGCTCCGATCCAGCCCGGCTGAACACGACGGCGACACCGTCGGCTGACGGTTCGGAGTATGTGCTGAACGGGGTCAAGCTCTGGACGACCAACGGAGTGGTCGCTGACCTGCTGGTGGTGATGGCCCGGGTGCCGCCGGGTCACGGTCACCGCGGCGGGATCACCGCGTTCGTCGTGGAGGCCGCCGCGGCCGGAATCACCGTCGAGCGGCGGAACGCGTTTATGGGCCTGCGCGGCCTGGAAAATGGGGTGACTAGGTTCCACGAGGTCCGGGTCCCGGCTGCGGGCCGCGTCGGCGGGGAGGGCCAGGGACTGAAGATCGCCTTGACGACGCTGAACACGGGCAGGCTGGCGGTGCCCGCTAGCTGTGCCGCGGCCGGGAAGCTGGCGTTGAAAATCGCCAGGGAGTGGTCCCGGGAACGGGTGCAGTGGGGGCGGCCGGTCGGCGAGCACGAGGCGGTGGCCAAGAAGGTCTCGTTTATCGCCGCGACCACCTATGCGATGGAGGCGGTGCTTGAGCTGTCCAGCCAGCTCGCGGATGATCATCGCAGCGATATCCGCATCGAGGCGGCGCTGGCCAAGCTGTACTGCTCGGAAATGGCCAGCAAGATCGCCGATGAGCTGGTGCAGATCCGCGGTGGCCGCGGTTATGAGACGGCCGCCTCCCTCGCCGCGCGCGGCGAGCGTGGCGTGCCCGCCGAACAGCTGCTGCGGGATATGCGCATCAACCGGATCTTCGAGGGATCCTCGGAGATCATGCGGCTGTTCATCGCGCGCGAGGCGGTGGACGCGCACCTGTCCGTGGCCGGCGAGCTCATCGATCCCCAGCTGCCGCCAGCCCGCCGCGCCCGTGCGGCTGCCCAGGCGGGCGGGTTCTACGCCAGGTGGCTGCCCACGCTGGTGACGGGCGAGGGGCAGCGGCCGCGCGCTTACGGCGAGTTCGGCCCGCTCGCGGCGCACCTGCGCTACGTGGAACGAGCGAGCCGGAAGCTGGCCCGGGCCACCTTCTACGGGATGGCACGGTGGCAGGGGCGGCTTGAGCACAAGCAGGGCTTCCTCGGCCGGATCGTCGACATCGGCGCGGAGCTGTTCGCTATGAGCGCTGCATGCGTCCGGGCGCAACTGGATGTGACCGCCGCCAGCGGGACCGAGCGGGGTTCGGTGGCGGTCGAGCTCGCCGGCCTGTTCTGCGCTCAGGCGAAGCTGCGTGCCGAGGAGCTGTTCGGCCAGCTGTGGAGCAACACAGACGCCGCCGACTCCGCGCTGGCACGTCGCGTGCTGGCCGGCCGCTACTCGTGGCTTGAGGACGGCATCATCGACCCGTCGATACCCGGGCCGTGGGTCGCTCCCGCCGAGCCAGGGCCATCCGAGGCGGAAAACGTGCACCGCCACATCAGCTGAACCGCAAACAGCCGCTGGTGTCGCAACCAGGCAGGCGTGCAGGACAATGACGGCCGGTCACGTGGAAGACGGCCTCGAAGGAGCGGTTGAGGGGGAGCTCACGCTACCCGGTCCCATTCAGTGGTGCACGGCGACCAGCAGCGCGTCATAGGCGCGGACCAGCGCAGCGCGGACCAGCGGAAGCAACGGGCTGCCGGGGGGGCAGCCCTCCCTGACCCACTGATCCGACAGGC
>Ga0181521_10006404_pt1 | contig 12775 bp, 8 predicted proteins | sample PEATcosm2014_Bin_32_FD_119764 | JGI IMG/M metagenome (GOLD analysis project Ga0181521, IMG submission 119764) | Peatland microbial communities from MTU Mesocosm Facility, Houghton, MI, USA - PEATcosm2014_Bin02_60_metaG | ecosystem: Environmental > Terrestrial > Soil > Wetlands > Peat | place...
GAGCTGGACATTCCAGGAAATGGTGGAACAGCTCACCACCGAGTGCCCCAACAGCGACAAGAACACCGCCAGCAGCGGCGGCAACGATAACGGCGAAGGCCATGGGACCATCATCAGCTATGCCGGCTCAACTATTCTCTACACACTCAACCGCATGAATGGTCACGTGGATTCAGACGGCCTGATTGTGCACCAGATCGTCCCGCGAGGCGCCAACGCCCTCAACCCTCTTCCCGCAAGCAGCCCGTTCATGCAGCCGCCAACCGCCAACGTGATCGCAGGCTGGAATTTCAACAACCTCAGCGGAACTCAGACGACCCCGGCGGCTTCCACCAATCCCGGTGCCGGCGCCGCCAGCACGCTTGGAATGACCAACAGCTACACGTACTCGACCACTCCCCTGACGGTCGGCAGTACCGACGGCTCCAACGTCACCAAGACAACTCTGAGCTCCGATCCGAGCGGTACGGCGGCCCATAACATCGGACCCAACAACAACGAAGCTTGGCGCGTTGTGGGTGTGGGCCTGACTGGTAGCCAAACAACTGGCACACCCGGTACGGGCAATGGCTGGAACCTCGCTGCTCCGCCCTGCACACAGGGCGCACAGTTTATGGTGAATACCACTGGCTTCCAACACATCGTCTTCCAGTACGACTGGTACACAACCAATCAGGGCGTTCGCGACCTGCAGGCCTTGTACACAACAGACGGGATCAACTGGACTCCTGTCGGACCCATCCAGGTCACCGCGGGCGGCAGCGCCTTCAACAACCAGATCACGATCGACTTTAAGGCGCTGGGCATTACGAGCGTGGAAGGTAAGCCGAACTTCGGCGTGCGGCTCGTTTCCGTATACGACCCCGATTACCCCGGTTATTCCATTCCCACTGGCGGGAACGTCTGCTCCAGCACCGCGACGGGCACTTACACGGCGGCCTCGCTCGGAAGCAACAATCAGCCGGTCGTGTACAACAACAACTCCGGTAACTGGCGGTTCGACGAAGTCAACGTTCTTGGCACGGCCAATGGCACCAACCCGATCACAAGCGATCCCATCATCAACACTACCGGTCTGGTGAATCCGGACGGAATCCTCGCGGTGGTGCCGAATACGTACCCGATTGAAGTGCTGTACATCAGCAAGACGCTGAATTCGGACTATTTGGCGCCCACGAACTATCCGGTCTGCCCGCCATCGATTCCTAATGGCAACCTCAATGACGATGTCGAAGTGGTGCGCATCGCAACAACCACCAACTTCGTCAACTTCACCGATATCACGCCGTTGAATACGCCGGCCTTTTCGCTTACCAGCAGCCCGAACTCGCCGATCCCGATGGTCAACGGGCTGAGCGATCCCTCCACGACTTCCTACTCCGGGATCCGCTGGGTTTCCCCCAACGGAACCCTTATCCAGCTGAGCAACGGGAACTGGGGCCTGTTCTTCGGCGGCGGCAACTGCCTCGACGGCGATTCCGACGCCTTCCACGCGCTTATGTATGCCGAGTCGGCTGGAAGCGACCTGACAAACTGGACGGTGATCAACGGAATCAATAATCCGATCGCCTCGATCGCCCAGGTGTCGAATGTCACCGATCCCCAGTCCGGGCAAACAGTGACCATCCCGTCCACCACTCCGTTGGTCGGCCAGTCGGTGAGCCTCGGACTGTACGACTGGTTCAGCGGTCGCGTCTATGCCCCTCAGGCCATCGTCACCAGCCCGAGCACTGTAAGTCTGGTTTTCGCAGGCTACAACGCTGGCTTCCAGCTGGGAGGCAGCAGCAAAGACTACAGCAGCTACCGCAACATCGGTCAGGTGAATCTCGCCGTCACAAATGGCGTGACGCTTCCCTGATCGCACTGCAAGTAAGCGTTCCACTGTCCGGAGGCCTCAACCGAGGCCTCCGGATCTGTTCAACGCCCCAATCCGTACTTCGCACTCCCCGCGACCGCGGCCGCAAGAATCAGCCACGCCGAGTTGAAACGATACCGAAACAAAACCGCCGCGCTCGCAATCGCGATAACAGCGGTGTAAACATCGACCAGCGCCGCCGCTCCCAACTGCGCAGTCACAGCCGCCATCAGCGCCAGCGCGGCCACATTCACTCCATCGAGAAACGCGCCTGCCAGACGCGAGCGCCGCAGCCGCGGAATCAGCGGTCCGCTCAGTCCCACGAGGATGAACGACGGCAGGAAGATCGCCACGGTCGCCGTCACCGCGCCCGCCAGCCCGCCCACCAGGTATCCGATGAACGTCGCCGTCGTAAACAGCGGACCCGGCGTTACCTGCCCCACGGCGATCGCGTCGAGCAGCTGCGATTCGGTCAGCCAGTGCCACTGCCGGACCAGCTCGTCCCGCAGAAACGCGATCAGCACATACCCGCCGCCGTACAGCGTGAGTCCGACCTTCAGAAAGAAACCGGAGAGCGGCAGCAGACCATACGCGGCGGGAGCGCTGGAGGTCCCTGTGTGGAAGCGCGTGAGCGCGTCCGGAACGACCACCATGGCCGCCGCGAGAGCGAGCATCCTGAGCACGCCGGAAAACCGGACTTGACCCGCGCGCGTTCCCCAGGCCCAATCCACCATGCCCGCGATCGCTCCGGCTCCGAACAGCAGCACCAGCACATCGACACCGCGCAGCGCCAGCAGCAACGCGACGACACCCAGAGCCGCCAGAAATCCGTTCTTTACACCGGCTCGCGCCAGACCGAAAATGGCGCGCGCCACGATGGCGATAATCACCGGTTTCACGGCATAGAGCAGCGCCTCCGTTTGCGGAAGGGAACCGTACCGGACATACGCCCACGCGCAAACATACACGACGATTGCGGCGGGCAGAATGAAGCAGGCGCCGGCGGCCAGCAATCCCGCCCAGCCGGCGCGGCGCAGACCGATGTGGAGGGCCATCTGCGTCGAATTGGGTCCGGGAATCAGATTCGTTGCCCCCAGCAGATCGAGGAACTCCGCTTCCGTCATCCACCGGCGGCGCGCGACCACCTCGTCCTTCATCAGGGCGATGTACGCCGCAGGCCCGCCGAACGCGGTGAACCCCAGCTTCAGAAAAAGAGTGATTAGTTCGCGCGTAGCACTTGATTTTAGCGAGCGCTCCCGCGGCGCATGGTACGCCAGACGATAGACTGGTTGTTACGCATGGCCGCCACTGGTACATCCCGAGACACTCTCTCGACGCGCGGCGTGCGTCTCACGCGCCAGCGTAAAATACTGCTCGACCTCATCGACAAAACCGGCCGGCATCTGGATGCCGAGAGCCTCTACCAGCTCGCCAAGGAGAAGGACCCGAAGCTGAATCGGGTCACCGTCTATCGCACGCTGAAAATTCTCAAGGAAGGCGGCCTGGTCGACGAGCTCGACCTCATGCATCAAACCGGCGAGCAGCACTACTACGAAACGCGCCGCAAGCAGGAACACGCCCACGTCATCTGTCTCGGCTGCGGCAAGATCGAGGAGTTTTTCGGAGAGCCGCTGCAGCGCCTCCGCCGGCAGATCGAGTCGCACTTCGGATTTCAGATTGTTCTCGCGCGCACCGAGATGGGCGGCTACTGTTCGCATTGCCAGGCGTTGCGGGCTCAGGAGCTGGAACGCGCCGCAGCCGAGGCGCCGCGCCCGCCCGTTTCCCGCCGCCGCGCCGGATGACTGAGGGTTCCGCAGCGGGCGCGGTTCTGGTCGTCATCGATCCGAACGGCCGCCGCACGCGCGTTGCATTGTCGCCCCTGCCGTTCCGTATGGGCCGCGCGCCCGAGAATCAGCTTGTCCTGCGCGACAGCCGCATCTCCCGCAGCCACGCGCAAATCGTCGAGCGAGATGGCCGATTCACCGTGGAGGATCTCGGCAGCCGTCACGGGGTCTGGGTCAACGGCAAGCGGATCGAAAAGGCGCTGCCACTGGAAGGCTCCGAAACGATCGAGTTCGGCGTGCCCGAGGGTTACCAGGTCCGCTTCACTCTTTCGGGCGAGGAATTACAGCGGCTCCTCGCCAAACCCGTTGTTACCGAGGCCACCCGCGGCAGCGCCAACCTGGAAAAGCTGCGCGCCGTTCTTGAGGTCGCCCGCTCCCTGCAGAGCTCCTACTCGACCGACGATGTGCTCAATACCGTTCTTGACGCCGCGCTGGCCGCTACCGGAGCGGAACGCGGTTTCCTCCTCTTGTTCGACGAGAAACGCGAACTGCAGGTTCGCAGCGCCCGGGCCAGTTCCGGCGGCGATCTGCCACCGGACGATCTGCGCGTTCCCCGCAGCCTGATCCAGCACGCTCTGGAAAGCCGACGCGACATGCTCTCCATGTCGTTCGATCCCACGGCTCTCGACGAGCGCTCTCCCGGCAACACCATCGCCGACCTCGAGCTGCGCAGCGTGGTCTGTGTTCCGCTCGTGCATGTGAACCTCAGCGGCGGCGGAAATACCGAGATACTTTCGATCGCGCGCGCGAATGCGGGCCTCCTGTACATGGATTCGCGCATCTCGGCGGTGGATCTCGCCGGCGGCAACCGCGAGCTGCTGCAGACCCTCGCTATCGAAGCGTCAACCGTTCTGGAAAACGCCCGGCTGCTCGAGGAAGAGCGGGCCAAACAACGTATCGAGGAAGAACTCGACGTGGCGCGCCGCATTCAGCAGAGTCTGATGCCGCGCAGTCTGCCGCAGGAGGGATGGTTCGCTGTTCGCGGATCCAGCCAGCCGACGTATCAGGTGGGTGGCGACTACTTCGATATCGTCGCCGTCGGCCCGGATACCTGGTCGATGGTCATCGCGGACGTATCCGGTAAGGGCGTCAGTTCCGCTCTGCTGGCCGGCTTTTTGCAGGGCGCGTTTCTCACCGCGTCGTCGACCGCGCACATCCCGGAAGTGTTATCCCGCATCAATACCTTTCTGAACGACCGCGCCGAACATGGAAAGTACGCGACCATGTTCTATTCCATGCTGAACGTCTCGGGGCGTCTCTCGTACGCCAATGCGGGGCATTGCGCGCCGCTGCTGGTGCGCGCGTCCGGCGCCGTCGAAAAACTGACGCCGACCTCGACGCCGGTCGGGCTCGTCCCAGGCGCGCGGTTCGATCTCGCTTACCAGGATCTCGCTCCGGGCGACCGTATCGTCCTTTATACCGATGGCGTCACCGAAGCCCGCAACGGCGCCGGGGAATTCTTCGGACGCAAAGGATTGCTCGATGCCGTCCGGCGCGCGGGCTCCGCCGGATGCAACGAGCTTCACGACGCCATTCAGGCCGCCATTCTGGAATTCACGGCGGGTGCCGATCAGGAGGACGACGTTACGCTCGTGGTGATCGAATACCGCGGGGCTTAGTTATAGTCTCTCCGGCAGCGCCGCAAACTGATTGAACGCATTCGGATCGGGCAGCAGCGGATGGTCGAGCTGTTTTCCCCGCAGACGCGTATCGATGGCGTGAATGAAAAAATCGGTGGCGCGGGTTTGTGCCGCAATTTTTCCCCAGACCGGCAATGCCGCTTCGCGCTTGCCATCCAGCAGCAAAGCGTAACCCAGCGCGAGCTGGCGCAGGCCAGCCACCGCCGGGCCGGCCAGCATTCGCTCCGCGCGCGTTTCCCATTCCGCCGGCGGCGCGGAAGGCAATGCGCTGAATCGTGCAATCAGGGCCGGGGTGCTGGCGACCGGACCGGCAGCCGCCGCGTCCGCAGCCGCTTTTGCGCGATCGCCCGCGAGCAGATCCCAAACCGCCAGTTGCGAATAGCCGTTCGCGCGCAAGGCGGCTTGCGCGGTTGATGCGACAGCCTGCCGCAACGACTTCACGCCATCTTCGGGATGGCCCGTACGGTAGAGCCAGTCCGCCGCAAAGAGCACCGTCAGCGGGTCGTTCGCCTTATCGCGCGCGGCGCGGAATTTCTCAAACAACGCATCCGCTCCGGCTCTGTCGCCCGCGTTGAATTTCGCCCATGCCGCTTTGTACAGATCGCCGTAGCGTTCGAAGGCCGGGTTTTTGGCGCTCGCCTGGAGGTAGCTGGCAGCCGCCTCGCCGAATTTTCGGTACGAGTAGTTCAGGTCGCCCATCGAATCGAGCGGATTCGCATCCGCCGGACGCAGCCGTGCGTACTCCCTGAAAGCCGCCAGCGCGCCCGCGTAGTCGCCCGCATACGACCGCGCGTAGCCGAGGGAATTCCATGCGAGCGAATCGCCCGGCAGCGCGTCCGTCAGTTTTTTCCAGTCTGCCGCCCCGGCCGCAAACTCACCGGCTTCGATTTCACTCTGCGCGACGGACCGCAGCAACGTTGTGTCGGCCGGACTCAGCGCGGCGATCCTGCGCTCCGCCGCGATTCGCGCCGCTGCCGGCTCGCCTTTCAGCATGGCGGCTTCCAGATCGAGGCCAGCCAAAGTCAGCGCATCCAGCTTGTGCAGCCGCGCCTGATCGATGACGCTCGCGGCGGCGCTCCGGTCGCTCTGCACCATCTCGACCCGGGCCAGCGCCAGCCATGCCGGGCCGAAGTCCGGATCCATTCGCGTGGCCTGCTCCAGATCTCCTTTCGCCGCGTCCGCGGGAGTTTCGAGAGCGCTCGCGAACAGACGAGCCGCGTTTTCGTTTCCTGTCGGCAAGGGCCGGGCCCTGGGCGAAACTTCGCGGGCGAGTTTTACGATTGCATCGAGGAAGGACGCATCCTCCGCCGACACCACTCGCAGCGATTTCCCGGATGGCACATCCTCCTCGTTTGCGACGACGCGGATCGCGCCGCCCGCGCGGTCCACGTAGCCCGAGAAGATGCGGGTGGCGCCGGCCAGCACGGCCTGGGCGCGCTCACTGGAGATCCCGGGCGCGGCCGCGGGGCGTGCTCCCAGGAGAGGCGCGAGGCGCTCCAGCGCCGCTGCATTCAGAACGGGGCCGTCCATTGCGCCCGCCAGCGAAACCGGCAGGAGTTCGCTGGCCGCTCGCCCCGCCCACTCGAGCGACGGGTCGCCGGAAAGATTCTCGAACCGGACAACGGCGTATCGCGGCGGCGGGCCCACCGCCTTTTTTTGACAACTGAATTCCGCTGAGGCGATCAGGAGAAAAACGAACGGGCGCCGGCAGAACTTAAGAATCATTGATCCGGTGTGGGGCAGGCGGTTTCGCCTGCCGTCGGCCTTCAAAGAACACGCGGTTCCGCCGCCATCAGATCCTTGAATTCCTGCGTTTCGCGCAACACGGAGAATTCCTTGGCCTGGTTGACCTTGTCTTTGTCCTTGAAACCTTCTTCGAGGGCCTTGCGCAGATACTGCAGTGCGAGATCGTTTTTTCCTGCGTTGGCGTACAGTTTCGCCATCTCGTAGTGATAGCGCGCCCGGTCTTCCACGGAACGGTCCTGCATCTGCGTGCCGACCGAGTTGTGCTGATCGAATACCGTGGGATCGAGCGTGAGCGCCTTTGCATAGGCCTTGTTCATCTCGTCGTACTGCTTGCGCGCGTAGTAAGCCGTTCCCAGATTGCTCCACACCGACGCCGAGTCCGGGGAGATGCGAAGCGCCTTCATGTACGACGCAATAGCGCTGCGATATTTCTTCTGCGCGTAGTAGATGGTGCCGATATTATTGATCGCGTCCGAGTATTTTTTATCCAGCTTGAGTGCGCGCTCATAACTTTTTTTCGCGAGGTTGATGTCGCCAAGCTGGTGATAACAGATCCCGGCCTTGTCCCAGAGCACGGCCGTCAGCGGTTTCGCACTCATATAGGTTTCGATCGCTTCGCGATACATCTTGCGCGCCATGTAGATGTCGCCTTTTTCCTCGGGCGTAATCCGGGGCAGGACGGGAGCGGACGGCGCGGTTGTAAGTTGCGCCTCGGCAAAGGGAACAAACAATGCCATGGCCGTAAGAAAGAAAACTGGGATCCTGGCGGAAACCATAAGCGGCCTCCTTATTTGTCTATTTGAACACATCCCGCAATCTGCCGAAAAAGCCCTTCTTCTTTGGCTTCTCCGGAGCGGGATTCTGTTCAGACTGCGCGGTCGGCGGCGGCTGCACTGCCGAAATCGCGGACGGCGAACCAGAACGGCGCGGCGCTCCGGTGTCCGCGGGCGGGGCCTCGGCAGGTGACGTTTGCCTGGGGGCAAGGTCCCATCCCGTGACGGTCGTGCGGTCGCCTTTGGCGCCATGCAACGGGCAAGTCCCGACCGGTTCGGTTCCGGCGATGAACACCTCCGGCGTCTGCATTGGACACGCTGGCGTGGCCGGCATTCCCGACTCCGGATCGATGGTGATGGTGACAACGCCATCGGGCGCTTCGAACGGCTTGACGTCCGCGTATTTGCGCAGTGCGACGGCGCGTTTCATGAACTCCACCCAAACGGGCAGGGCGGAATGCGCGCCTTCAATATCCAGCTCGCGGTTGTCGTCGAAGCCCACCCACACGATGCACAGCAGATTCGAGGTGAAGCCGGCGAACCAGCCGTCGTGCGACGTGCCGGTCTTGCCTGCCGCCGGAGCGCTGAACCCGCGCGCCCGAACGCTGGCCGCCGTGCCGCTGCGCATCACTTCTTCGAGCATGTTGACCAGCAGATAATTGACGCGCGGATCGAGCACGGGCCGTGTCTGCGGCTTCTGGTCCAGAAGCACTCTTCCATTGGCTTCCTTGACCAGAGAGACATAGGAAGGCTGCACGTGGACGCCGTTATTGGCGAAGACGGTGTAAGCGCCCGCCATTTCAATCGGCATCGCGTCGTAGGATCCGATAGCCATCGCCGGGGTGGCCTTGACATCCTCGCTGATGCCGGCCTTGTGCGCGAAGTTTACGACCGTACTGTAACCGACCATCTCGGCGACTTTGATGGTGGCCACGTTCAACGATTTCGCCAACGCCTTGCGCAGAGTAACCGGGCCGTAAAACTCATGTTCGAAATTGTCGGGCGAATATTCCTGACCGTCGAAATAGAATGTGGTGGGCTCATCGACCACCATGGTCGCGGGTGTCAGAGTGCGCGTACCCCCAGCCACCGCAGTGTTCAGCGCGGCCGCATAAACGAAGGGTTTGAAAATCGATCCGGGCTGCCGCTCGGCCAGCACTCGATTCAACTGGCTCGCCCCGTAATTGCGTCCGCCGACCAGCGCCTTGATTTCGCCGGTGTGCGGATCGAGCGCGATCAGCGCGCATTGCGGTTCGACAAACGGGGCGTTGTGGAAACGCTTCTGCCTGTGCGCGATGGCGTCGACCTCCTTCATGCCGGCAGCCACCGCTTCGTTCGCAGCTTTCTGCAAATCCAGATCGAGGGTGGTGTAAATCTTGTCGGAATGCGCCTGGAAATCGTAACCGGGGAAGCGTTTTTCCAGGTCGTCGTTCAGCAGATCGACGAAATAGGGCGCGTCACTCGACTCGGCCTGGCCGCCGACCAGCACGAGCGGCGCTTCCACGGCGAGGGCGTAATCGCGGTCCGGCACATATCCGTTCTGCCGCATCAGTCCGATAATTGCGTTGCGGCGTTCGCGCACACGATCGGGATGCCGGTAGGGATTGTAGAAGCTCGCGCCACGCACCATTGCCGCCAGAGTGGCGGCTTCAGGCAGCGTCAGGGAGCGAAGATCCTTTCCGAAATAAGCCTGCGCGCCTTCGCCAAATCCGCGGATCGTGAAGCTGCCGCGATAGCCGAGATCGACGCCGTTGCAGTACATCTCGAAGATTTGCTCCTTGGTGAGCTTTTGTTCGAGCTGCATGGTGATCATCACTTCGGCCAGTTTGCGGCGCCAGTTACGCGCGGGCGTGAGGAACATGTCGCGCGCCAGCTGCATCGAGAGCGTCGAAGCTCCCTGGGCGTTGCGTCCGCGCCGCAGATCGACCCAGGCCGAGCGCATCACCCCGATCGGGTCGAAGCCCGAGTGCGAGAAAAAGCGCTTGTCTTCGGCCGAAAGAATGGCGTCGCGCAGCACGGCCGGAATGTCCTCATAATGGACGACGCGCTGCTTCTCGCGGCTGCGGTCGAAAAGGTTCGTGATGAGCTGCGGCTCCAGTTCGTAGAGGGGACGGTCGGTATTGTCGCGCAGCGAGACGATGCGGGTGATTTTGTCGCGGGTGAACTTGATGGTGGCGGGCTCCTGATCGAAATAGGAGTCCTTCCCGGGGAAGATATCGATCGAGTTCGCCTGCACCGAGTAGGAACCGACGGGATTCGTGCGGTTCTCGTTGTATCCGGCGTGGCGCAGGGTAGTGGCGAGATCGTTAGGCGTCCCGGCATCGCCGACCGCAACCGAGCCCGGCGCCGCGAAGATGCGCGCCGTGGTGCGGTAGGGGCCGCCGCGCAGACGCTCGTCGATCATCTTCGAATAAACGTTGTAGTAGTGGATGAAGGCCGCCCCGCACGCAATGATCAGTCCGGCGATGAGCACCAGCAGGGTCTTGCCGATCGGATGGAGGAAAAAGCGGACCAGGCCCGCATTGCGCGGGACCTTGATCTTCCGTTCGGACTTCCGCGGTCTCGGGGGCGGCGCTTCCACTGCCTTCATACAACTCTAAGGATAGCGGAAACGATGGAAACATCGAACCTCGCCGCAATTGTTACACTTTTCACATGAGTACCGCGACGCTCGTCAGCGTCGAAGAATATCTGGCCACGACGTACCGTCCCGACTGTGATTTCGTGGACGGCGTGCTGATCGAGCGCAACGTGGGAACCAAAGACCACAGCAAACTGCAGCGCGCAATCCTGATATGGTTTTGCAGTCGCGACCGGGAGCTTCGCCTCACGGCCTTTCCGGAACTGAGAATTCGGGTCACCGGCCGGCGTTATCGCATCCCCGACGTGTGCGTGGTGCCACTGCCGGAACCCGATGAACAGATATTCACGCAGCCTCCGTACATTTGTATTGAGGTCCTGTCTCCTGACGACTCTTTCCCGAAGCTCCAGGACCGCCTTGACGACTATCTGACGATGGGCGTTCCGAACATCTGGGTGCTTGATCCGGCATCGCGCCGCGGCTGGTCGATTGCGCGCGAAGGTCATTTCGAAGCACTCGATGGAATCCTGCGCACCGGCGACGGGCGCGTCGCGATGCCAGTGGCCGACCTCTTTCTGCCCATATGAAGCTGCCGATTCAACTCGGACTGGCAGGCCTGCTGAGCGGCGCCGCTCTCGCGCAGACCAAGCCCGATGTGACTGAGATATTAGGAAAACTCAGCGAGACGTATAAGGCCGCGCAGCAATACGAAATCGTAGCAGACCGAGTCGAAAAAGATCCGGCGACTGGCGAAAGCGAAGGCGCTCATATGCTGATCGCGGTCCGATTGCCCGATCGGTACCGAATCGAACGCGCCGCAATCGCGGAAGGCAGCGGCGGGAAAGATTCGAAGGGTATCAACATCGTTGTTCTCGACGGAGCGGCCATTTGGTTCTACGATTCGGACTTAAACCAGTACACCTCCGCGCCTGCCGCTTCGATCGGTAAGGATCTGCCCGACGAACTGAAAACGAACGGAGTCGACGACTCGGCAATGTCGCGGTTCCGCTCCGCTCGGGACAGTGCCGCGAAGGCCAGATTTCTGCGGGAAGAAGAGGTGCAGGTTGGCGGAGCCAGGATTGCGTGCTTCGTTCTTTCAGTGCCGGAAGGGGAAGCTGAGTACACCTGGTGGATCGACAGGAAAAGCAATCATGTTGTGCGGGAGGACGACAGCACATCCATGACGATTTTCACAACGGTCAAGCTGGGCGAAGCGCTACCTGAGAACCTTTTTAAATTCAATGCACCCGCCGGCGCGAGCAAGAGCGGACCCGGCCGGCGCTGAACGGCAGCGGCTGTAACCCCAACGTCACAACCGCCCTCTGAGGCGTTCTCCGTAGTCCTCGATTTGGGATATACTAATGCCCGTCTCGGGTGCAAAGGAGCGGATTACATGAGCAAAGCAAGACTTTTCTACACGGGCGCCGCGGGCGTTGCCGTCGCCCTTGTTCTGGCTGCCTCGCTGACCCTGGTGAAGGCGCAGCAACCCAATACTGCGGGCATTCACATCGGTAACGAGGACATCGGTGGCGTGGTCGCCAGTTCGAAAGGGCCCGAAGCCGGCGTCTGGGTCATCGCGGAAACGAGCGACCTTCCCACCCATTACATAAAGGAAGTGGTCACCGACGATCGCGGACGCTACCTCCTCCCCGATCTCCCCAGGGCCAAATACACCATCTGGGCGCGCGGCTACGGACTGGTCGACTCTCCCAAGGTCACCTCCGAGCCCGGCAAGATGGTCGATCTCAAGCCAACCATCGCCCCGGACGCCAAAACTGCTGCGCAACTCTATCCGGGCAACTATTGGTATGCGCTGATGAAGGTTCCCGAGAAGAACGAATTTCCCGGTACCGGTCCCACTGGCAACGGCATTTCACCGAACGTCAAAAACCAGGGCCAGTGGCTGCACCTCGTCAAGACCGATAGCTGTGAGTCCTGCCACCAGCTCGGCAACAAGTACACTCGCACGATTCCTCCTCAGTTCGCCAATCTCGATTCCCCGGCGCAGGCCTGGCTGCGCCGCGTGCAATCCGGACAGGCCGGCAACGCTATGCTCGGCGGACTTACTCAGCTCGGCCCCGAACGCGCCACCGCGCAGTTTGGCGACTGGACCACGCGCATCGCGAACGGTGAATTGCCCGCCCAGGCGCCGCCCCGCCCCCAGGGCGTCGAGCGCAACGTCGTCATAACGCAATGGGACTGGGCCGATCCGAAGGCCTATCCCCACGATGAGATCTCAACCGACAAGCGCCACCCGAATGTAAATGCGAACGGCTTGATCTATGGATCGCCTGAGGAGAGCCGCGACTATCTTCCGGTGCTCGATCCGGTGCACA
>Ga0181521_10006405_pt1 | contig 12767 bp, 9 predicted proteins | sample PEATcosm2014_Bin_32_FD_119764 | JGI IMG/M metagenome (GOLD analysis project Ga0181521, IMG submission 119764) | Peatland microbial communities from MTU Mesocosm Facility, Houghton, MI, USA - PEATcosm2014_Bin02_60_metaG | ecosystem: Environmental > Terrestrial > Soil > Wetlands > Peat | place...
CGCCGATGTGGTTGCAGAGCTTTTCTCGGCCCGGCGACGTCCTGAAGCGAATTGCGAACGGCTGGTGGCGCAACTGCTCGACGGGTTGGGAATACAACACGCCGTGGAGATTTGACTGGGGGCCTAGCGGCCCGTGTTTGCGCTGGCGCGGCTGGACGCTGTATGACGTCGAGTACAAGCCAGCCTAAAGTCACCTGCGCGTCGTGTCAGCATTTCCTACCGGATCCAATCGGATGGGGTGGAATCGGAACGTGTCTCGCCGACGCTTGGATGCGAGGTCAATCGGCGAGCGGAATTGACTTCGACCCAGTACCGCCCTACCCGCACGCGCCACGTTTCTGCCGGGAGCATGCGCCTGCGAGCGGTTCAATGAGAGTGGGAACCACCCACTAGTGCTAACGCTGCGCTAGCTGCGCATCAATCACCTTGTCGGCGAGTAATTGGCGGACATCAGCGGCGGATCCCTCGATCAACGCTTTGTCTGGAAGCCATACCATTACCAAACGGGAGAATTTGATTAGTACACCGTTCGGATAAATCGCCGGGCTCAGCATCGCTGACCACTTTATCTGCGAGGAACCGTTGGCACCGTCTAACTCGACACCTTGTTCACTCATGGTCACTGTGCTTGTCGTATTCTTCGTTCGGACTCTGTTACGTGCCTTAGCCAGATTCCGACGGCCCAACCACTCGGCAGCGACGTGGAATATCAAGAGGAAGCCGAAGAGTGCCGCGCTGGATTCAGCGTGATTCAGCAGCAAGTACAAAACAAATCCCAGGATCACGGGACGCGGTAGCCACCAAACCCACCAAGTTTGGTACAAAAGTTTAAGTGTCTTATTTTGAGCGATTGATAGACGCTGCGCTTCCGCGATGTACGCGTCGGTAATGACGAACCGATGCTTCGTCTTCAACATTGTCGTTTTTGTGCGCTTCCGCCGAAAGACGCTACGTCTTCAACATGCCCATTTTTCGACATGAATCCAAAGGTCTCTTCTTCTTGTGGGAAACCGGGGCTGCCGGGTGTGCTGCGATTCACCTTTGGGTCTACCGGTCTAGGTGGCTCTCTATCAGCTCGCGAGTGAAAACGATTGTAGCCCTAACATCCTCCAATTCGAATTCATCCCACTGAGCGTGGCTCGCTTTCGTTCGGATGTGCGCCGCGGCTCTGGCACGCTTTGCCTTTATTCCTGACAACTCACCCTTCGCGGACAATTCCGCAATAAGCGCATCCAGTTTCGCGCCTTTCTCGACGGTGCCTAATTTCCGACACACTCGCCGAAGAGTGTCTTCAAACACAGCGCCAGCAATTACCCCTGCCTCGTTCTTGTGCCCGGCGGAAACGTAGGCATCGGCGTGATCGAGAAAATTGTCAAAAGCCTCAGCCCGGGCGCGATCAGCTACGGAAGACAGTAGGCCGGCATCTGCGTCCAGTAGGAGGGATCTCAAAATAGCCGCCATCACTCCGACAGCCTGATTGATCACCATGCCGTGATGTTGCGCGACTAACTCGTCCGCGTTTTTGCGGTATGGATTGTTCGGGGACCCGCAGATGAGATGGATTACGTTCTGCGCTGAGACCAGCCATGCGGAACATTCGTGACGCTGCTGTGCCGATGTGGCTTGACCTAACTGATTACCCGCGGAAAGCGCGGCGCTTAGAGAGAGGAGCTGGTCAATGCGTGCTCGGACGGCGTCTTCAATCGGCATGCGGGGGATCCTACGCTAGATACCTAGATGTGACCGGCTTCCTGGGTTTCACCGCCCGCTGGGTTTCGACCGCCGGAGGTCTTTCTCGAACCGGCCTGGTGCTCGATACACATTCTACGAAGCGCGCACCGGCGATACGTTCGTTGCCGTGCTTGCGGCGCCAGCGATGATGAATATGGGCACTGGCGGTGTGCCGTGGACCTCGCCCGTTAACGAGGGTTGTGCGGCCGCGATACGCGGCCATATTCGAGGCACTCTAGCGGTGACGGCCGCTCCGTAGAGATTGTCAGGTATCCGACCGCGCGGACACGTGGCGCGAGATGAAGGCATACACCGGCCCGAATCCTGGGTTTAGAAAGGAGAGATCCAAGACGAACGCCGAATATCCGAGCGACGTCGGGAGTCGCGAAAGCGCCCTCCGCCATCGAGGCCAACGCATGAGGTATGAATCGGCGTCGCGAAGCCAGAGTTGAATTATTGGTCGGTTCCGGATGGTATAAACAGATACCGAGCTGATGTCGCGCCACGGAATGAGGCCGACGCGGAGTCGTACGTCGTCGATCCCATCGTCGCTCAGGCGAACGATCGGGCCGCTTCGGAAGAGCAGCAGCGAGCCGAAGGGGATCGAGAACAACGCAAAAGCCAGGCCGAGAACACCGACGATTCTCAGCAACATATCGGGTGTCGTCACCGCCCAGGACATACCCGCAACCCACACGATTATGAGACCGAGTAGTCCGACGCGGCGGATTGGTGAAACGCGGCATTCCATCGGACATCTAATTTCTATTGGGCGACGGATACGTCGCGATGAACACGAAGTTATCTGACAAGTCCGTCGTATAACGTTGCAGCTCTCTCGACACGGTGGCGCCCGCTGCCCCCGATGAGGTAACACGGGGGCCAAGCGGTGCACGGGCAGTCTACAGGCCGTCACTCTGCATAGACTGATGACGCTGCAGCTGACTGTTTTTATGCGGTTTTCGGAGCGGCCGGGAGTTGCGCTTGCTATACATTATGCGAAGTAGGGGAATCGCAGCTAAGTACAAATGTCCGGTTTCTGCCAAGTAGAAATGTCCCCTTTTCGGCCATCTGAGCGGTGAAGCTCTGCAGGGACTTCTCACGATGAGCAGCCTGGAACGGAACCGCCCCGAGGCCATCCATCAGGCAATCGAGCGCGGTTTTCGCAGCGGGCGGCCGCCACTAGAAATGCGGGATTCTGCCAAGTGCCGACGCGCGATAGGTAGCCCGGTGCACCGAGCGTTACGCCTCTAGATCTTCGAGACGAATCCTTTGGCCAGCACGCAGACTAGCCCTGGCAGCAGCTACGCGTTTTATGAAGCGCGGGTCGTGCTCGAGCCGGTAGTCGAACCAGTCTTCCTCAGACGCAAACCCGATCAGGACTCCAGCCGGCTTGCCGTGGCGAGTGATCACGATTGCACTCTTTTCCGCTTCGCGCAGATACCGCGAAAGATCGTCCTTGACCTCGGCGAGCGGGACTTCCTTCTTCACTCGGCCTTTCCGAACTGTGCGAGCCATGATATGGCCTCCAATTTGAAAACAATCGCTAGCACTTCCACCGCGTCACCGGTCACGTCGTAGAACACACGGACATCCCCGATACGGAGGCGGTACTGAGGGCGGGACAAGCCTCGCAATCGCTTGATTCTACTGCGGCTGGCCTTCTGCGGCTCATGGCGTAGATGCACCTCAATCGCGTCGCGTACATCGGCCCGGAGGGGCGCCTTCAAGCGGCGTAAGTCCGCTACCGCCTCCGGGGCGAGTACAATCTCAAACGCCATTATAGCCACATTATAGCCAGAATATTCAGATCACACTAACTAGCTTTCCAGCATGCGTTAGACGGCAAAAGGTAGCTCGAGACCCCAGTCTTCGCGTTCGCGATCACTGCCCAAGTTGAAATGTCCGCTTCTGGCTAAGCTCAAATGCTCGCGTTTGGCGTGCTAACTGGCGGCTTTTGGACCCCTTCCCGGGGTCTGGAGACCGCGGATGAGGCTGCACGCCAGAGTGACCATTTGCGATGCGGGATCTGGATCGACTGAAGGTTATCCAGGCGGTTACAGACCGTGATTTGAAGCCAGGACGAGCCCTGAACGGCTCGAGCGGACGGTCCGATAGATCGAACCGTTGGTCAACCGCTATCGGACCCAAGGTCCGTTCGGGCTCTCGACGTTAGAGCGTGCGCCCGACGGGCACGACGCTCAGAATGAATTGTTCGGATCCTTCAGAAACGCAAGTTCGTCTGCTGTCGAACGCCGATTGAGCACGGCGTTACGGTGCGGGAAACGCCCAAATCGATCGATGATTGCCTTGTGCGCTGCGGCAAAATGAGTCCAGTCTTCCCTGCCCAGCTGTGTGACCAGATCGAACGAAAGCGCCTGATCTCTCGGATCCTCGCTGTGCTCAAAGGGAAGGTAAAGGAAAAGCCGTTCTTCTCGCTTCATGGCGACGTCGAAGCCCTGCTCGATGGCGTTCCCTGCCAATCGGCGCGCGATGGAATCGGCTGAATAGGCGCGTGGGCTGCCCCTGAACAGATTGCGCGAAAACTGATCCAGCACGATCACGACGGCGAGGATCGGGCGTGGCTCGGTCACGCCGAGGCCATCGTGCGTCGCGAGCCGTTCGTGCAGCGCGAGAAAACGTGCGCGAATTTGATCGTCAAGGTCCTTGCTTCTTGCAAACCAATCAGCTTCCGTCAGCTCATCGAACCAGAAGCTGATGACCTCGCCAACCCAAGCCGGTTCGGCAATCTGAGTTTTTGAATCGACGTCGGAATTCATTGCCGCGTCGCCGAACAGTCTCGAGACCAAGGGTAAGTCATCATTCCGGTAGGCCGGCCATCTGCAAGGTTTCGGCCAAGGTCGTTGCGTCGGCCTGGTTCTTGAACGGTACTTTCGTCATGAATTGTCGAATCGAGAATTCCGGCTTCAATGCCAGACATTCAGCCGCGCTGGCTCTGGCGCGCTCCATGTCGGCGAGCCGGGCATGGCAACCAGCTATGTATGCAGCGGCCCGGAATGAGCGGACGGGAAGATGGTCGAACGCGACCAAGGCCTCCTGATACCGCTGCAACACCATGTAAGTCTCACCAACCGCGCGCCAGTACCACGTCGGGGCGAAGTATGGATCGATCTCCTTGGCGCGCTTGAACCAAGCCAACGCTTCTCCGGCTTCGCCGACATACAAAAGAGTCGTCCCCATGTCGGCCGCATTCCATTGGTTGTTCGGATTCATCTCGACTGCTCGCCGTGCGTGTTGCACGGCAAGATCATAGGACCGTTGCATCAAATTGGCCTCGCTCAGGATTGCAAAGCACGTGCTATCGTTTTCATCAAGCTCGACTGCCCGCTTCGCCAAGGCAAGCGCTTTCCGCAGCGCTGCGTCTGAGCCGCTGAAGTCATTCTCCCATTCTCTGAAACACATCGCAGCGAGCAAGGCGTGAGCGTAACCGTAGCCCGGATCGATCTCGATGGCCTTCTCGAACAACCATGTTGCTTCCGCCGCGCCGTTTGGATCGTCCCAGGACAGTGCATTGCCCTTAAGAACACATTCGTAGGCTGCGAGACTCGCGGGCGGCTTCCGTCGCACTCGCTCTGAATCGGATGCCTGGACTCGGCCGACGAGCGTACTGACGATCGTCTGTACGACCTGGTCCTGGACAGTAAAAAGTTCTGCCACGTCCCGGTCAAATTTCTCGGCCCAGATATGGCTGCCACTCTCGGTATCGATCAATTGCGCGTTGACACGGATGCGCGGCCCCAGCCGGCGGACGCTGCCTTCGACGATAAAGCGAACGTTCAATTCACGCGCGACCCGCTTCATGTCGACCGCGATGCCACGATACCGGAACGAGGCCGAACGAGACCGCACCGCAAGGAGGCGCCAACGCGACAGCTCGGTGATGATGTCCTCGGTGATTCCTTCGCTGAAATAGTCCTGTAGCGGATCACCGCTCATGTTGGTGAACGGAAGCACGCAGATCGCGACGCGGGTCGGCTCGACGCCGGCAGCGGGCGGTACCGAGTCGGAGACGGTGCGCGCAGGTTGAGACGCGCGGTCGCGACTGATGATTGCGCCGAGCGCGCGCAGCACCTCCTGGAACTGCGGGCTGCGAGGATCCTCCTCCCAATTGTCGAAGTCGATGGTATGAAGTGCCCGCACATCGATCGGCAGAGTGGCGGCATCAAAGCGCACGGGGACGAGGTTGCCGCGATCCGCCCCCTCTCGAGCCTCGCCGCGCACCCACCGCGACGTCACCGAATCCGGGGTCCAGGCCACCAGGATGGCGGCGGCGGCCTTGAGTTCCGCCGCGATCTGCCGATCAAACTCCTGGCCCGGGTTAATCTCCGGGTCCCACCACACGGACCAGCCTTGGGCCTCGATCGCGGCCACCAGCGGCGCGACACGCGCCTTATCGCTACGAGCGTAGGACAGGAAGACGTCGGCCATACTTGTCGGACCTAGGGTCGGATTGGTCAATGCCACCTTGCTGCGGAGTAGCAAGCTTACCGCGCCGCGAACCCGGGGGATGCGCTGGGCGAATCCAGCGACTCGGCGCTCCTGATCCCGTTAAGGTGGAGCGATACTGACGCCTGCACCACGCGCGGCGCGACGTCGCAAACCGCGCTCGATGGATGTCGCGGTGAGTGCCGAACCGATCTCGCGGCGCAGCATGGGAGCCTTGACAAAGCCAACTCGCCGACGCATAGCCTAGCTATTGGGCGCCGCAGTTGTCGCCCTCGCTGTGACCGCCTTCTAAACGCGCATCGAGGCAACCTTTCCATTCGGGCCGACAGTAATGCGAAGGTCTACGTCCCGACTCTGCCTCGCGGCGGCGGCCCAGATTCTTCAGCCGCGAAGGTAGGCTTCGAGGCAAGCATCGTGGGTCCCTGCATGGGCGGGCCCCGTCGCACGGCAGGCACGGGCTACCACGTGGTGATTGGCGTGCCCCGGTGTAAGCAACACGGGCTCTTATGGGCAGGTGGCCAGTCAGGAAGCCGGCAATTTGAACGGGCCGACGATGCTACAGATAATTGTTTTTACGAGGCCTCCTCCGCGTCGGCGCAGTGCCCTTCCTGCACATTCTGCAAAGTAGGAGTGCACTGGCTAAGTTGAACGGAACGGTCCCGGCCCTACTTCTGCAGCATCTGCGCGTTTTGCTGATCGAGCACGACTGAATTCATTCCCGATTTCAGATCGACGCGCAAGTCCCACGCAAGCGCAAGTTGGTTGGCATGAGTCGTGCCGAAAACGTAGTACGCGCCTGCCGGCACGCCCAGGAACGTCTGCTTGCCCGAAGGATCGATCTTCGCCACGGCTGCAATGTAGGGCTGCAGGCCGGCGAACGGCTGCGCGCATTGCGGTAGCTTCTGTTGGCAGGCCACATCCCAACCCTGGATCGGCGTCTTTCCCGCTGGCGGACGGATGCCCATCTTGGTCAGCACGTCGCTGAAGCTGTCTTTCAGCAGAAACAGCGGGTGTCCGATCAGTGGATTGGCGGTGCCCGCCTGCGACGGGAAGGCGCTCACGGAAAGCACTGCGTCTCCGGTCGCGGTGCGGTTCGTCGGCATGCCAGTGCCCGAAGGATTCGCCGGAGTCGTCACATTCGAAACGGTGGTGGGAACCGCCGCGGGAATGGACCCCGGCCTTAGTACTGCCAGCGTGCAGGCCTGATTCAACGGCGCGAACACGAACTCATCGTCGGAGTTCCGTCCGGTGATCCTGCGGCCCTGAACTTCATATTGTCCGGAACCCGGGTCGAGCGAGTTATCCGGCTTCAGCGCCATCTCGAGCGGACGACCGGGCGCTTCGACTCGAACGACCGCTTGCCCGCCACTCGCCGCGATTGAGTACGGATACGCCCGCGCTGCCGCCCCACAACCCAGAATGGCCGATTCCGGGAAGAACTCGACGCTGAATCCTGTGGGAGCAACATAGGCGCCGTGCATTCTCAAACCAGGAGGAGTTGCCGGACCACTTTCGCCGCCGAGCATCGACTCGGCGAGCCCCTTGAGCGCGTCCACCTGGGTCTTGCCGCCGCTCTTCAGAACCGCAGTGCTGCAGGTTTCAGTCTTCGCCGTGTAACTGGGTCCGCTGTAGGTCGTCGTGCCCGGCTGGTAAGTGGTCGAGGTATTGGTGTTCGTCAGCGAGTAGTACTGGCCGTCCGTGTGCAGGTTCGACTGGCCCGAATACTGTTGCGCCTCCATCGGCGTCAGCTTCTGAGTGGTCGTGCTCTGCGAAGTAACCCATTTGCCGTTCGAGGTCGTCGAGCTTCCGGCCCCGGAAACCACCCGTCCGTCGACGACCACCGGGCCGTCGTCTGCAAGTGTCCCATCCGGCCGCAGATAGAGAGTCAACGGCTTGGGCGTGATCTCAATTCTGATCGCGGCCTGATTGTTCACAATCCCGATGGTGTAGAAGCGCTGCTCCTGATCCAGATCGCCGCAGGCCAACATTGCTGAGCGATCATCGAACTGCAGCCGCCAATTGCCGGCGCCGACATAGTTGCCGGATATTTCCAGGCCCGGCGGCAGCGGCTTGGTCGCCTTCGAAAGCATGTCGGCCGAACCTGGCGCGATCGCGTTGGCCATCGCGACGCCCTGCCCGATCGCACCTTCAAACCAACTACCGAGTGAATTTTCGCCGCACAGCGTTGCCGACCGTCCCGCCGTGATGCAGCGGGTCACTTTGCGCTGATCGGCCGACTGCGTCGCCGGATCGACCGTGACCGGAGTGACTTGCGAGGCGGGGTTGCCGGGATTGCGTGGTGGGGGCGTGGGTTGCGCGGCATTGTACTGGTCCTGCCACTTTTTCTGGGCTTCTTGTACCCGTGCGACCGATTTTGCCGACGGCTGCTGGCAGGTGGGCAACAGTTTCTTCAGCGTGCCGCGCGTCTCGTTTGTGTACGTCGGGAAGCCGTTAGGCCGCATCTTGTCCATGTGCGCGACCAAGCAGGTGGAATTGTCCGACAGGTCGCGGATGCTGCAGTTTTCGATAAACAGATGCTCGCCACCGCAAACGTATGTCACACGGGTCTGCACCTCGTCGGCACTTGCAGAGCAACACCAGGCGAGCAGCGCAACAATGCTGAAGGCTTGAAGTTGAACGCGCATGACTGTTGGTTCCTTTGAGGTTTCGCCAACGCTTCCTTTGAAATTGGCTTCGCCGAATTTTCCCTCACGCTCAAGCAATCTCAAACCGCTCCGGTCGCTACGCAGCCATTGATTTCTTAAGCGCACCCATTCCAAGCATAGCCGCCGCGCCCAACAAGACGGCGATCATCAGGCTCCATGAGAATGGATTGCCTCTTCCCATTTGCGCCAGCGCACTGGAGGCCCGGCATTCGCTAACGAAAACCGCGCTTGGCCCTGGAGCTGCAAACGAACCTCGATACCCCAGTGACTCGAAGGCCGTCCAAGCGCGCCGCACAACGCAGATCGCTCGGTTGTTGGACGAATTGAATAGCATATTTCCGGAACGACGGGGCTTCCCGCTCCGCCCCATTACGCCGTCCACGCGCGGGTACCTACGGAGGCATTCTGGCGCAATCGTGACCGCGCGGGCCACCCTCGCTCAAAGGCGACTGCGCCTCTTGGGCCGATGAACTCACTGAGCCGGAGACCTTATTCCGCGGTGGCGCGGCGGGCCGCCGATGGCGTGTCCCGCGCAGTGTCGCGTAGGCCGCACCCGCTCCGGTACACGCGCGCGCCGCGATCGATCGGCAGTCTGCGTTTTCGGCGCTCCCGGCCACCGCAACAACACGGCGCAGGCGGCTCGCATGTTCTTGGTTTTACTGGTTGCGTCGCCTCGCCTGAGGAGTCCCCGACTGGTTATTGCAATGCGGTAGCGAGGGTGCCCTCCGGCATCCATGCCGGGTCCTCCACGTTTTCGCTGCCCAGAGTTACGGTAGGAAATACCTTGGACAATAGAGCGCCGGTCAGGCGACGGATTGATATGGCACGTTTTCCTGATCTCGTATTCAGAGTCCTTCCTGTCCTTGAGAATCAGCGGGTTGTGGCGTCAAACAGATAGGACGAAAAAAGCATTCTAGAAGCCGTAGCTTTTTGAATCACATGGTCATCGACCATCCCGTATCCCGGGACACTGGCCGCGGCGGCCCTGCGTCCGGGCTGCACGCGCTTCGCCGTTCAGCCACCGGTTTTAAACCCCGAGACGATCATCCGGTACTTCTGCCTCGTCGCATCATATTCCGCGCGAAATTTCGTCGGATGTGGACCCGTGAGCCGCGGAATCTGGGGCACCGAACGATCGAAGGATTTCTTCTCCATCAGCATCGCCTTCGCCACCATCGGCTCGATAAAAATCGGTCGGTCCGCGCTCTGTTCGTTTGGGTTATTCGCCAGATACCGGTGCTGATGGTCGGCGCTGGAGTGTTATCTCGCAAAGAAATCAGCGCGTTCTTTCGTCGCGGTCACTCGACCGGTGGAGTTCCGGTAGACGTTGCTGTGATTCCAGCGGTGGAACTCCCCCGGAGCCGGGTGCGCGATCGTCCGTATTCGGCGCCGCACTAACCGCTCTCGATGGCAACCTTATCGAGTTGCCTCCGCCACGCCAGGCGAGCCGCGGCCTGATGACTGTGGAACCGCCGCCAGATGCCGCGCGACGGTTCGCTGATCGGCCTCCGACAGCGAGAGTGCCTGCGCCTTTTGATACTGCACGAGCGCGGACGCGTGGTCGCCGAGCTTGTCGAGTGCCTCGCCCCAGTGCAAGTAGAGTGCGCCCCACCGCGGCGCGTAACGCGCGGCCTCGGCGTACTTGGCGACGGCTTCGCTGAACTTCGTCTGCGCCGCAAGTGCTTCGCCCCACGCCTCCAGAGGATCAGCCCAATGCGGCCCACGTTCGTGGGCCGCAGCGAGCTTCTCGATCGCCGCCGGATACATCTGGTGGCGCAGGAGCGCACTGCCCCAGCTGAAATATCCCTGCGGTAGCGACGGGGCATGCTCTATGCCAGCCACGTATGCGCGCTCTGCTTCCGGGAACTCGCCGCGGTGATCGTAGACGTCGCCGCGGGTCCGGTAACAATCGAGGTTAGTCAAGCGTTCGACGGCCGCGAGTGCCGCGTCGGCGTCGGCTCGCCGTCCCGCAAGCTCGTAGGCGATGGGCGGCCAGCAGCGCCGGAAGAAGAACAATGGTTCAAATTGCGTCACGCTCGCCGGTGCCGCGGCCAGACGTTTCTCCCACTCGTCCCAATAGGTCGCCGCCTCCGCATAACGCGCGAGATCCAGGGCAACAAGGCCGCGCGCGGCGGCCGCCGCGATCAGTGAACCTTCATCGATTATCGCCCCTTCGATGCCTACGGCATCCGGATTCGTGGCGAGAAAGAGCTCCGCGTTGGCCGGGTCGTGCTGCTGGGCATACACCCAGGCGATCTGCGGGCCGACCGACCAGCCACCAGTACCCTGGCCACCGGAAGCGTCGTAGTCCAAGCGCATCCCATGGATTGCGCGTGAGAGGTCGCCTCGCAGCGCATCCAGCTCGCCGAAGTTGTCCTCGGACGAATGGGGACCCCACCAACGGCCGCGGTGGGCGGCCTGCTCGAAGTCGCGGCCGGCTCGTAGCGCCTGCTCTTCGCGCCCGGCACCGATCTGCCACGTGACCAGGTTGTAGTACGGGAACCAGAGGTGCGGATTCAGCTCGATCGCAGCGTTGAACTTATCGAGCGCCTCCGGAAGCCGCTCAAGGGTCCCGAGCACGTTCCCCCATGCGTTCAGCAGCACCGCCCGATCTGCAATCGAGGCGGGACCATACGCGCTGCGGATGAACGCGATCGCGTCCTCGTGGCGACCGGAGCGCTGCAGGTAGTAGGCCATGAGCACCGGATCGGTGTGCCCGTAGACGTATTCGGCGGCCTGCGAAACCAGCGGCGGGAGCTCATCCGCCTTGCCGGCAAAGCTCCTCGTTGGAAGGTCAGTACCACGCAGCGTGAGCATGAGCCCGGTTGGCCCTTCGAGAAGCTCGCCGCGGATCTGGACACGGTGACCGAGGGTCTCGTGGAGCAGCCGGCGCAGCTCGCCCACAGATACGTGCATATCGGGAATATCGACCTGGACCGTGTCCTCGAGGGCATCCGCGACGGCGCGCTTGGCACCGCCATAGCGGGACGATTTCTTGAGGCGACCGATCTGGTCGATCAGCATGCCTGCGACGATCGTGCCCGACTCGCCTTGTGCCTCGAGTTTCGGAGCGACCGAGAACGAATTGACGATGATCGCGCGGTCCGAGAACGCCCCATAGAGCGTCCAGACCAGCCCGGCGAGCAACACCACGCCGAGTGCGGCGAGGCCAGCGTCGAGGACCAGCCGCAACCGCTCATGGACCTGCTGCAGATGCAGGTGACGGTTCTGGGCCGCAATGTGCTCTTCTTCCAGACTAGCGCGGCTGATCCGTCGCTCGACCAACGTGCGCTGCGCGGCGAGCAGCGCACTCTCATCGGCCGCGACCTCGTTGCGCTTGTTGAGAAATGCCCGCAGCTCTGCGTTGAGCCCCGGATCCGCAGCTGAGGCGCTCAACGCGAGCGCCGCAACGCCGGCAGGATCGGCACCGGACGGGCGCGCGGCGCCTGGGTCTGCCGGGACGACCAAAGGCGCGGACGAATCTGCGGTGTCGGCCGTCGATCTTTCGTGCGTCACGCCACCTCCCCGCGAACGGACGATCCGCACCGCGGGTCGTTCGGATTCTGCTGCGGCGCCCCGGATCGTAGCCGCATTCTCTCAGGACCTCCGCAGGCCGGCAAAGCATTGCGGCCCGGCGGGTCGAGGCGCGGATTTCGCTGTTTCTCCTCAGTGCAGCTCCGCAGAGTTGCAGGGCCCCTCGCAGCGCCCCAGGAACTCTCGGCATTCCTGATCACGTCACATCCTTCACGGTCCACTTGAATCAGCCATTAGCCGCGGGTCATTCGGGCCGAGGCGATTACGACTTGGTAGAGAATGACCCATTCCCGCCAGGTTCTCATCTCCGCCCCGCGCGGGCTTGTGGCGTATGTTTCGGGCCCCGTGTCCGGCTCCGGAGACCGCCGA
>Ga0181521_10006408_pt1 | contig 12766 bp, 10 predicted proteins | sample PEATcosm2014_Bin_32_FD_119764 | JGI IMG/M metagenome (GOLD analysis project Ga0181521, IMG submission 119764) | Peatland microbial communities from MTU Mesocosm Facility, Houghton, MI, USA - PEATcosm2014_Bin02_60_metaG | ecosystem: Environmental > Terrestrial > Soil > Wetlands > Peat | place...
CTCCCAGAGCGTCGATGGTGTCCGCCACCAGCCGTTCGCATGCGCCGGCGGCGCGCAAATCGACCGCGCGGAATTGCGCGATGCCGCCTGCGGCCGTGATTGAGTCGACGACCATGCGCCCTCGGGCGGCATTGCGACCGCACACCATGACGGCAGCACCCGACTCGGCGAAGACACGCGCACAGGCCTCGCCGATTCCGGTCGTCGAGCCCGTGACCAGCACCACTTTTCCGGCGAAACGCATTGCAAATCACTCCGCTTGCGGGGTCAGCGCCCCAGGGGCATCAGTATAGTCAGTGCCGTGCAGCGGATGGCTGCCGGCTTCAACGAAGGAAAAAACATGGCTCGTGATCCCAAGCATGATGTGTTGTTCGAGGCGGTCAAACTGGGGCCGAAGAGGACGCGCAATCGCTTTTGGCAGACCTCGCACTGCGCCGGCCCGGGTGCGGAGCGGCCCGGCGCACAGGCGCATTTGCGCGGCATGAAGGCCGAGGGTGGCTGGGGCGTGGTGTTCACCGAATACTGCTCCATCCACCCCGAGGCGGACGAGTACCCCTATACGTCAGCGCGCATTTGGGATCAAGGTGACGTGGTGAACTTGGGCTACATGTGCGAGGTCGCGCACCGGCACGGCAGCTTGGCGGGTATCCAATTGTGGTACAGCGGCGGCAACGCACCCGCCCTCGAGTCTCGCGAGGTCGGGCGCAGCCCCAGCCAATGGCTGTCGCCGCTGTTCGCCAGCCGCTCGGTGTACGGCTATGAGATGGACGATTTGGACATCCGCGCGGTCATCCAGATGTACGTCGAAGCCGGCAAGCGCGCCGAGCAAGCGGGCTTCGATCTGCTCGAGGTCTCGGCGGGGGATGACACGCTACCCATCCAGTTTCTGGAGCCGCGCTTCAACCGGCGCACGGATCATTACGGCGGCAGTTTCGCCAATCGCTCGCGCTTTTTCATAGAGCTGCTGCACGCGCTCAAGCGCGAACTGGGGGACCGCTGCGGCATCACGACGCGCTTCGAGATGGACACGCTGCACGGCCCCGAGGGGGTCGAGGCGCATGAGGATGGCGTGCGGCTCCTGGAGCTATTTCGTCGCGAAGGCGTCCTCGATGCGGTGGCGCTCAAGATCGGCGATTATGCCGAATGGGGCGAGGATGCGGGCGTATCGCGCTTTCGCAAATCCGGCTGGATGACGCCCTTCATCAAGCAGGGCAAATCCATTCTGGGGCCGAACATTCCCGTGGTCGGGAACGGGCGCCTGACCAGCCCGGACGACATGGTGGGCCTGATCCGCGCCGGGGTGCTCGACCTCATCGGCGCCGCGCGTCCCTCGATTGCCGATCCGTTCTTGCCGACGAAGATCGCCGAGGGCCGCCTGGAGGACATTCGCGAGTGCATCGGCTGCAACATCTGTGTCTCCAAGTTTCAGCAGGGCGGCCAGATCATGTGCACCCAAAACATGACCATCGGCGAAGAGTATCGCCGCGGTTGGCATCCGGAGAAGTTCACTCGGACGACAAGTCCCTGCAGCGTGCTCATCGTCGGCGGCGGTCCCGCAGGGATGGAGTGCGCGCGGGTTTTGGGTGAGCGCGGCTACGTCGTGCACCTGCGGGAAGCGCACAGCGAACTCGGCGGTCATTGGAAGTCGATCGCGACGCTGCCGCGATTGAATGAATGGAGCCGTGTCATCACCTACCGGCAGACCCAATTACGCAAGCTGAAGAAACAAGTCGAGGTGCATCTCGGCGTCGGCCAGATGTCCGCCGATGAGGTGCTGCACTATGGCGCCGACCGAGTCGTCATCGCCACGGGTTATCACTGGTGCAGCGACGGCCGCGGCGCCAACTATGGACCGATTCCCGGCGCCGACGATTCATTGCCGCACGTGCTGACGCCCACGCAAGTGATGCAGGGCAAATCGGTTCCGGGTAAGCGGGTGCTGGTGTTGGACGGCGACGGGCATTTCATGGGTATCACGCTCGCCGAGTTGATGGCCAATCAGGGCAAGCAGGTTACTTACGTGTGCGATGCGTCCGACATCGCCGAGTACGGGGTCTTCACGATGGAATCGGCCAATAACAAACGCCTGCTGTTCGAGAAAGGCGTCAAAACCTATTGCAATCACTGGGTCGAGCGCATCGGACCCAAGCACGTGCGGCTCACCTATCTGTATAAATTCGGTCCGGATCTCATCGGCCCCAGCGCCGGCCACGTGCCGCGCAAGGACAATGGCGGGGAATTCGATCTGGAAGTCGATGCGGTGATCCTGGTGACCGCGCGTTATTCCGAGGATCGCCTATGGCGCGAATTGAAGGCACGCAACGCCGAATGGTCCGCCAACGAGATTCAAGCCATATTCCGAACCGGCGACTGCAAGGCACCCGCGCAGCTGAATCAGGCGATGTGGGATGCGCATCGGCTCGCGCGCGAATTCGATAGCCCGCATCCCGCCTATCCGCTACCGTGGATCCGCGAACGTCAGCTGTGGGGCGGCGAGACCATCCCCAAATTGGGCGACGCGCGAGTGAACGTCGAGAGACAGTAAAGAGACGCAGGGTAAGATGAGTTCTGGTTCACAAAGGTGCTACTGATGGTCCAACCGAACCCGACAATGGCAATCCCCGGCAAGAACGAGCTCAGCCGCTCGCTCAAGGGCCGTCACCTGACGATGATATCCATCGGCGGAATCATCGGCGCGGGACTGTTCGTGAGCAGCAGCACCTCGATCATCGCCGGCGGTCCTGCGAGCTTCATCAGCTACGCCATTTGCGGCCTGCTGATACTGCTGGTCATGCGCATGTTGGGGGAAATGGCCACCGCCCTGCCTCAAGTGCGCTCGTTCACCGAGTTTGCCCGCGCCGGCTTGGGCGACGGCGCGGGATTCGTCGTCGGCTGGCTGTATTGGTATTTTTGGGTGTTGGTGGTTCCGGTGGAAGCCATTGCCGGGGCGAAAATTCTGCAGCTCTGGCTGCCGCTGTCGCCGCTGCAAATCGGGCTCGGCCTGATGACGGTGATGACGGGCGTCAATCTCATGTCCGCACGCTCCTATGCCGAATTCGAGTTTTGGTTCGCCTCCATCAAGGTGGCCGCCATCCTGGTGTTCATCGTCATCGCCACTTCATACGCGTTCGGTTTGACCGCCCCGAATGGCCCCACGTTCGGCAATCTGGTCGATCACGGCGGCTTTACGCCGCACGGTTGGATTGCCGTGCTCGCCGCCGTGCCCACGGTGTTCTTCGCCATGACGGGCGCGGAAATCACCACCATTGCCGCGGCGGAGTCGGCACAGCCGGGCCGCGCCGTCGCCCGGATGGGCAGCGCCGTGATCTGGCGCATTCTGATTTTCTACGTCGGTTCGGTATTTCTCATCGTGTCGGTGACGCCCTGGAATACCGTGCGCTCGGGAGAGTCGCCGTTCACGTTGGCGCTCAATACCATGCACGTGCCCTGGGCGGGAGCGGTCATGAGCGTGATCATCCTCACCGCCGTCCTATCCTGCTTGAATTCGGCGTTCTACGTCAGCTCACGGGTCCTGTTCATCCTGGCGGACCGTGCTGACGCACCCCAGGCGCTGGTCAAGTTGAACGCTCGACGTGTGCCGGTGGCGTCGGTGTTGATGGGCGCAATGGCGGGCTTTCTCGGCATCATTGCGGCCACCGAGGCGCCGCAGGTAGTGTTCGATTTTCTGGTCAGCTCCTCCGGCGCGCTGATCGTTTTCGTCTACATGACGATCGCCGTCGCCCAGATCAACCTGCGGATGCGCCGCGAGCGCGCCGCACAGCCCAAGCCTGCCGTGGTGATGTGGCTCTTTCCCTGGTTGAGCTACGGCGCCATCGCCGGCATGAGCGCCGTGCTGATCGCCATGGCATTCACCCCCGCCTTGCAGCAGGACTTCAAAGCGAGCTGTCTCACCCTGACGGTGACGATCGCGGCGTACTTGATCGTCAGGCGCGTGCGGCAGCCGCGTAACGCACCCTACCCGGCTACTTGAGCTTCACCGCGCGAGCGCGGCCGCGCTTGAGAACGGCAGCGAATAAGCTGCTGATGATTAGTCATTTCCACCGCCGGCCGCGAACGGCGATGATGGCGGCTGCTCTCGAGTGAGCTGCCGCACGGCGCGTCACGAGTCATATGTCAAGTGAGAAAATTTGCATCATCGAATACAAAGAGTACCCCGCGCATCGAGCAGTTTTTGGCAGTATGAATCACGACCCGCGGTGGCAGCGGGTCACGGTTTAGGAGAATCTCGCGCCGGCAAGCCAGCCAACTCCCCCGTCGGTGCGATATCCCGGCGGCGTGGGTCCTCAAGGTCCACGCCGTTTTTTATTGTGCGGCCGGCGAGGCGCATGGCAAACCGCGCTCCCAGAGCGTGTGCGCGAGGACGCCGATGCGACGCTCGATCGCCTGCGCGGCATCGAGGCACAGATCTTCACGGTAGCGCGAGGCGATGAGTTGCACGCCGACCGGATGTCCACGATGCAAACCAACCGGTACCACCGCCGCCGGCAATCCCAGCACGTTGACGGCCGAGATGAATCGCAGATCGTTGCGAAACAGCTCCCGGACCCGGGCATCGCCTTCGAGATCGGCGCGCGGCGCCGGCGTCGGTCGAACGGTCGCCGGCGTCAGCACAATCGGCCATCGCTCGAGAAACAGCATCCAGTTGCGCAGGTGCCGCGAGCGCGTCGCGATGGCGCTCATGTAGCCGCGGACATCGAGTCGATTCGAAATCGACTTGTAACCCCGCAGGACCTGCTTGAATGCATCCGTGGTCACGGCATTCATCTGTGGCTCCTGCAGGATCTCGATTTCCGCGAGCAGGATGTCTACCCACAGCTGCCAGGTCTCGGTCATGTCGGGCAGCTCGACCTCCTCGACCCGGTAGCCGGCGTCGCTCAATAGGTCCGCGGCGCGCCGCACGAGCGCGAGCATCGCAGTATCTGCGATCATGTCCGGCGGCAGGCGGGCGCAGGCGACCTGGATCGGCTTTTTGAGGGCCGGGCCCTTCAGCGGTGCAGGCACCCACCAGGGGTCACGCGGGTCCCGAGCACTCATCGCTGCCAGCGCGAGGCGGACATCGCGAACTTCGCGCGCCAGAGGCCCTTGCACCGACATCAGCTGCGCGAGCAGCGGGCGTTCGAGCGGCGCGCTCGGATTGAACGCGGGCACGCGCCCCAGCGTCGGTCGAATCGTCGCGATCCCGTTACAATGCGCGGGCCAGCGCAGCGAGCCACCGATGTCATTGCCGTGAGCGACGGCCCCGACGCCGAGCACGACCGCAGCCGCGGCACCGCCCGAGGAGCCGCCGCAGGTGATCGCCGGATCCCAGGGATTGAGCGTGAGGCCGTGCAGAGGATTGTCGGTAAAGCCGCGCAGCGAGAATTCGGGTGTGTTCGTGAGCCCGATGATGATCGCGCCCGCCTTGCGAAGGTTCCGAACCACCGGCGCATCCTCCGGCGCGATCAGCTTGGCAAGCGCCGGCACGCCGTTCGGATTCGCATGCCCCTTGACGTCGACGTTCTCTTTGACCGTGACCGGCACACCATGCAGCGGTCCGAGCGGCAGGCGCGCATGGATTGCCTTGTCGGCGAGCCGCGCCGCCCTGAGGGCCTCGCCGCCCAGATCCGCGACGACCGCATTGACGGCAGGATTGACATGGCGCATGCGCTCGAGATGCGCCCGCACGACTTCAAGCGAAGAGATCTTCTTGTTTTTGACCGCGCGCGCCGTCGCGACTGCCGACCACTGCCAGATGGGCTTCGAGAACATGGGTCCGCTCCGGATTGCGACGTGGCCAGCATAACCGATACCGCCGCCGGCGCCGGCGATATTGCCGGTTACCCCACGGTTGAGTTCCGCACTGTTTCAGCGCTCGAGACCGTGCGTTAAGATTGCGCGATACAAGGAGTGTCCATGTCGATCGAACGCCTGCATAAAGGCCCCCGAATGTCCCAGGTCGTGATTCACAACAACACGGTGTACGTGGCCGGGCAGGTCGCGGCAGGCGCGTCGCGCAAGAACGTCACGGAACAGACCAAGGATATCTTAGCGACCATCGATACCCTGTTGGCGGAAGCGAAGACCGACAAGGGCAAGATCCTATCGGCCACGATCTGGCTCACGGACATGGCAACATTCGGGGAAATGAACCAGGTGTGGGACCGTTGGGTGATTCCGGGCGCCGCTCCGGCGCGGGCAACCGTCGTGAGCGCGCAATTGGCTGCTCCGGAGTACAAGATTGAGATCGCCGTGATTGCCGCCCAAGCTTGAGCCGGCGAATCGTTCCGCGCGTCGGCGGTCCCATTAGCGCTCGAATTTCGTCGACAGAATGATCGACGAAGTCGTGCGTTCTACCCCACCCAGGGCGCCGATGCGATCGATCACCTGATCCATCTCGGCGACGGACGCGGTCACGGCGACCGCGATCAAGTCCACTTCCCCGCTGACCGAGTGCAGCACGCGCACTTGGTCGATGGCGTGCAGGGCGGCGGTGACGGCTCGCGCCTCTTTGGGACCTACCTTGATCATCACGTGTGCGCGCACCGCGCCCAATCCATGCTCGGGTGCGAGGCGCACCGCGTAACCGACGATGATGCCCTGCTTTTCCAAACGCTCGATGCGGCTCTGCACACTGGTGCGCGAGCGACCCACCAGCCGGGCGAGTCGCGCCGTCGAGGCACGGCCGTTTTCCCGGAGCGCGAGAATCAGCTTCTCGTCGATGCCATCCACGTCACTTTGCCTATTTGACCCTGCGAAACGTATATATTATACCTTAGAAACGTCTGAAATGACCCTATCATTCGCAGGGCCTGTGGATAAAATATCGACCATGCGTAAACACCCCATGAAAAGCGTCGTCATCGTAGGCGCAGGTAAAATCGGTTCCATGATCGCGGAGCTCCTGGGTGGATCCGGGGATTACGCCGTGACCGTGGTCGACCGTGCGCAGGAGCAATTGGATCGGCTCGAGACGGCGGTCGCCATCACCAAGATCGCCGCTGACATCAAGCAGGGCGACACCCTGCAGAGGCTCCTGAAAGGTCAGTTCGCCGTCCTGAGCGCGGCGCCCTACCATGCCACGCGCCTGATCGCCGAAGCGGCCAAAGCCGCCGGCGCCCATTACCTCGATTTGACCGAGGACGTCGCCAGCACCCGCGCGGTGAAACAACTCGCCGCAGGGGCGCGCACCGCATTCATCCCGCAGTGTGGTTTGGCGCCGGGCTTCATTACGATTGTGGCGAGCGATCTGGCCGCGCATTTCGACGAATTGCAAGATGTTCGCATGCGCGTCGGCGCCTTACCGAAGTTTCCTTCGAATGCGCTCAACTACAATCTGACCTGGAGCACTGACGGCGTCATCAATGAGTATTGCGAGCCCTGCGAGGCGATCGTCAACGGTCAGCTGCGTGAGACGCAACCGCTCGAGGAACTCGAGGAGTTCTCCCTCGACGGCATTTTATATGAGGCCTTCAACACCTCGGGCGGCCTCGGCACTTTGTGCGAGACCCTGGCGGGCAAGGTGCGCAATCTCAATTACCGCACCATTCGCTATCCGGGCCATGCGGCGATCATGAAGGCGCTGCTGAATGATCTGCGCCTGCGGGACCGGCGCGAGCTGTTGAAGGATATTTTGGAGAACGCGGTGCCGATTACTCTGCAGGACGTCGTCATCGTATTCGTCACCGTCAGCGGCATGCGCGGCGGTCAGCTCCTGCAAGAGACCTACGCGAACAAGATCTACGCCGCGCCCGTGGGCGGCCGCGTGCGCAGCGCGATTCAGATCACGACCGCAGGCGGCATTTGCGCGGTGCTGGATATGCTGAGTGCCGGGCATTTGCGGCAGTCCGGACTCATCAAGCAGGAAGAGATCGCCTTGGCGCCGTTTCTCGCCAATCGGTTTGGCCGCTGCTACGCCATGCCCGCATCCGCGCAGTCCCATGCCGCCTAAAAGGGCCCGTCGGCCTGCTCAGACAGGCTCGTGAGCGAGCGGCGGGTGGACGAAGGCCGCAATGTCGGCGAGCGTGGGCGCTCTGCGGCGCGCCGGCATACTGAGCGCCGCCACCGTATCGGCGTGCCCCAGCTCGTGATAGAGCTTCAGAGTCACGGCCACGCCACGCGCATCCAAGGCGGTCGCCAGATTGCGTGAGTTCTTCGGCGCCACGGTGTCGTCTTTCAAGCCGTGGACCAGCAGCATCGGTGGCGCGTCCGGTCGCACAAAATTGATGGGCTGGGAATCCGCATAGTGCTCCGGCGGGCCAAACATCTCCTGCATATCCGGCTCGAGCAGCGGCAGGAAGTCATAGGGCCCCGATAGGCCGATCACGCCGGCGATCCGCGGTACGGGTCGACCCGTCGCCTCCAAATGGCGGGTATCGAGCGCCAATAACGCGGCCATGTGTGCGCCCGACGAGTGCCCCATCAAGTACAGGCGATTCGGATCGGCGTCAAAGTCCGCAGCATGCGCCGCCGCCCACTGCGCGGCGTGAGCCGCGTCATCCATGAACCCCGCCATAAGAACCTGCGGATAGTGCCGATAATTCGGCACCACCGCGACGTATTCCGACTCCGCCAACGCCGCTCCGACGAATCGGTAATCGGCCTTGTCGCCGGAACTCCAGCGCCCTCCGTGCCAAAACACCACCAGCGGTCGCGGCGCAGAGACCGGTCCATCGGGTATGTATACATCCAGATGATGCTGCGGATCGGACCCGTAGGCGATATTCGCTTGACGCGTATAGGAACCCAAAGCGGCGGGCACATTGGCCGCGATGAACGCGAACCTCGAACAGGCCGCGGTCGCGAGTACGCTCGCGGTCGCCGCCAAGTGCGCCAGCGCGGCTCGCCGCGACAGCAATCCGTTACTGTCTGCAGACATAAGTGACAAGATCCGCAAGACCGATCAGGCCATGTTCGCGCAGCCAGCGGCGGGCATCCTGTGCATCCTCCACAAACCACTTTGCCGCGCTTCCCAGCCGGAAGCTGTAACCCCAATCATCCATATCTCGACACATCCGTTCCTCACCGACGTTCGGCAGCGATTGCGCCAGCAGAATCTGCAAATAGCACACGGCGCTTTCTTCCGCGTCGTCACCGCCCGCATCGGTATCCAGCCCCGCGCGACGCTCGGGGGTCATGCAGATGAAATGCGCGGTTTCGTGCAATATCGAATGCACCGGCGTATCGAGGCGGGCGAAGATTTTCGCGCCGATCAAGCCCGCCTCGCGCTCTCCCCAGAATGAGCCGGGAATGACTTGGCTCGGCGCCACCAAGATCAATTCCAAGCCATATCGATCCAACAGCAATTCGAGCCCCAGCCGATCGATGGCGTTGACCAACAGCACGCGCGGCAACGCTATTTCAGGCGGGTGAGTCGGCGCATCGCGATTGCCACCAAGTCCCGCGCCATTTGCGCGCGCAAAATGTCCGCTTCGTGCTCTTTGGCGAGCAGGTCATTCTCTTCGAAACTGTAATCCTTCGACAGACTGATGGTCTGCGGCGCAAGCAACTCCTTGTCCGTACCATGCACCGCGAAGGTCACCGTATACGTGAGCTCATAATCCGTCGGAATGTTGCGCGCCGATACCGCCAAAGTCCGGTGCTCGACCAGATCCTTGGTCACTTCGATGGTCGCCGTCGAATCCGCACGAACGGCTTGCAGCGCCGCTCCGGTGCTTTTCAGCTGGTGTTCGAATTCGCGAGCGAAATCGGTGTACGGATCCTTGACCGATAGATACGGTCGCGCCAGTATCGCGGGTAACGGCTCGCTGCCGGCAAGTCGAAACCCACAGGCGCACAGCGCTAGCACCGCGGCCGCGGCCGCGGCCACCGTTCGGGCACGCTGCATGCTCACGCGGGTACGCGCCATGCTACACGACCACGTTGACCAGCTTGCCGCGCACGACGATCACTTTGCGGACGGCGGCGACGCCGACGAACTTGCGCACATGGGGATCGGCCAACGCCGCTTCGCGCAGCGCCTCCTCGCCGGCATCGACGGGGACGGTGATGCGCCCGCGCAGTTTGCCGTTCACTTGGACGACGATCTGCACGGTCGACTGCTCCAACGCACCGGCATCGACCGGGGTCCATGGCTCGTCGATCAACGCCTTGCCGTGGCCCAAAGCCCGCCACATCACATGGGTGACGTGCGGAATGATCGGCGACAGGGTGAGCACGGCGATTTGCAGCGCTTCGTGCGTCACGCTGCGATCCTGCGGCGTGGCTTGCGGGAATTTGGCCAAGGCGTTCAGCAATTCCATCACCGCCGCGATCGCGGTGTTGAATGTCCGGCGGCGGCCGATGTCGTCGGTGACTTTACCCAGCGTTTGGTGCGCCTGGCGTCTGACCGCACGCTGCGACTCGTTCAAGCCAAGCGTGTCGAGCGGCGCGATCGCGCCCTTCGAGACATGGTCGTGCACGGCTTTCCAAAGACGCTTGATGAAGCGATAGGCGCCCTGCACGCCCTCGTCCGACCACTCCAGCGTTTGCTCCGGCGGCGCGGCGAACATCGTGAACAAACGCGCGGTGTCCGCGCCGAACTCATCCACCAGCGCCTGCGGATCCACTCCGTTATTTTTCGATTTCGACATGGTGACCACGCCGCCCGATTCCACTTCACCCCCATCCGAGCGAAGCACTGCGGCGCGACGGTGATCGTGTGGGTCGATTGTGACTTCAACCTCGGCAGGATTGAAGTATTCGACGCGGCCGGACTCGGGTTTGCGAAAGAACACTTCGTTGAGGACCATGCCCTGCGTGAACAGATTGGTAAAGGGTTCCTTGAACCTCACTTCTCCGAGTTCATTGACCACTCGCGTCCAGAAGCGCGAGTAGAGCAAATGCAGGATCGCATGTTCGATGCCGCCGATGTATTGATCGACGGGGAGCCAATAGTGCACCCGCGAATCGAGCATCGACTGGCTGTTGTCGCTGCACGCAAAGCGTAGGAAGTACCACGAAGAATCCACGAAGGTATCCATGGTATCGGTCTCGCGGCGCGCCCCACCGCCACAGCGGGGACACGTGCAAGTGAGAAATGCGGCGTCCTTCGCGAGCGGATTGCCGCTGCCATCGGGCACGAGGTTCTCCGGTAACAGCACGGGCAACTGCTCATCCGGCACGGGCACCGTGCCGCAGGCTGCGCAGTGAATCACGGGAATGGGACAGCCCCAATAGCGCTGCCGCGAGATTCCCCAATCGCGAAGCCGCCAGGTGATCTGCTTTTCCCCCAGGCCCAAGCGATCCAGATCTGCCGCGACCGCGTCGACGGCGGCGCGATAATCCAGTCCGTCATATTTCCCGGAATTGACGCAACGGCCATGCTCGCTGTACCAGGGGGCATAGGCATCGAGGGAGTATTCCCGGCCCGCGACATCGATGACGGGCGTTATCGGTAAGCGATACTTCTTCGCGAATTCAAAATCGCGTTCATCGTGCGCCGGGACACCCATCACGGCGCCCTCACCGTAGCTCATGAGCACGTAATTGCCGACCCACACCGGAACTGGCGAGCCGCTGAGCGGATGACGCACGAACAGACCCGTCGCCATCCCCTTTTTCTCTTGCGTGGCGAGTTCGGCTTCGATTGCCGGTCCCCGCTTGCATTCCTCGATGAACTCGCCGAGTCGCGCGTTACCCAGCGCCGCATGCGTGGCCAAAAGGTGTTCTGCCGCCACCGCGCAAAACGTCACCCCCATGACGGTATCTGCCCGAGTGGTAAATACATGCAGCACGCCCTGCGCGCCGCCGATCTCGTACGGAAATCCGATCCGGATGCCCTCGCTCTTGCCGATCCAATTGGCCTGCATGGCGCGCACGCGTTCCGGCCAGCCCTGCATGCCGTTCAAGGCATCGAGCAGATCCTCGGCGTAGGCCGTGATCTTGAGGTAGTACATCGGGATTTCACGTCTTTCGACCGGCACGCCGGTGCGCCAACCGCGACCGTCGATGACCTGTTCGTTGGCGAGCACCGTTTTATCGACCGGGTCCCAATTCACCACGCCCGTCTTTTGGTAGGCGATCCCCTTTTCCAGCATGCGCAGGAACAACCACTGATTCCAGCGGTAGTACTCGGGGCGGCACGTGGTCAGCTCGCGGCTCCAATCCAGGGCGAACCCCAAGGATTTGAGCTGCCTTTTCATGTAGCCGATATTGTCGAAGGTCCACTTTGCCGGCGGGACGCCGTTTGCCATGGCCGCGTTTTCCGCGGGCAGACCAAAGGCGTCCCAACCCATGGGCTGCAGCACGTTCTTCCCGTTCATGCGCATGAAACGCGTCAGTACGTCGCCGATGGTGTAATTACGCACATGTCCCATGTGCAAGCGACCGCTCGGATAGGGAAACATGGACAGGCAATAATACTTATCGCGGCTCGGGTCTTCTTTGACCTCGAAGCAGCGCCGCTCGTCCCAGTAACGTTGTGCCTCCGCTTCGACTGCGGCGGGTTCGTATCTATCTTGCATAGGTGCGCGCCAGAATACCTTAAGATGCAGAGTGGCCGCGAACTGTCGTAAGCTTGTTGGTAAGCTCATCGGCTACATGCGCGCAACCAATCTCTACGGCTTCGGGCTGGTCAGTTTCAGCGGCTGCCTGTGGTTTGTGGCCTGCGCGCCGTTCGATTTATCTGCTTTGGCCTGGATCGCCGCGGTCCCGATGCTCTTTGCGATCGACCGGGCCCCGTCATTCCGGCGGGCGCTCTTCCTCGGTTGGTGGGCCGGCGTCGTCGAGACCGCGGGCGGCTTTTACTGGCTGATCGACGTCCTGCAGC
>Ga0181521_10006411_pt1 | contig 12765 bp, 13 predicted proteins | sample PEATcosm2014_Bin_32_FD_119764 | JGI IMG/M metagenome (GOLD analysis project Ga0181521, IMG submission 119764) | Peatland microbial communities from MTU Mesocosm Facility, Houghton, MI, USA - PEATcosm2014_Bin02_60_metaG | ecosystem: Environmental > Terrestrial > Soil > Wetlands > Peat | place...
ACAACCTTTGCAGCCAGAATGTTGTTACGCTGTGCGTCCCGACCGCGCGTCCTTGTAGAACCTTCCTTCAGAATAAGGACAGGAATATTGCCTTCAGACATTTCAGTAATCTCACGCGACTGCTAGCGAAGCGTAATAGATAAGTCCTTTCTCGCCTCGGAAGAGACAGGTACTGTTTTTCACGGCACTACTGCGCCGGAAAGACTTTAACTCTGAAAGAAGTCGTTGTGCAACGGATTTTCAGATCCGTCAGCGTGAACAGCGATGGCCAACTTAGACGAAGTGGGAAAAAGGAAGACCATGAACAGAAAGACGGTTCTAATCGCGGTAATCGTCATACTATCCGTGATAGTCACCGGATACGCAATGGTAACGGTTAGCGGGACCTTCGGAGCCTTCGAAATGCGTCCCTCCGATTTCGTCAGCTTACCTGCAACCTCCATCTCCAAGTCGGGGGAAGTTGTAGTGCTTGACTCCGTCGCGACGAATACGCAAGGAAACCTCGCAGTAGGAGTGCAGGGTTACCTAGAAACCAAATCGGGCCAACCAGTCTCGGGAGCGAACGTGTATGCCGAATACTATTTCGAGGGGGCATACAGGGCCCAGGTTGCGACTACAGACCAGAACGGGTACTTTGAGATACACTTCCCAATGAATTGGACAGGGTGGCTCCAATTGACAATAATTTATTTCGGCGATGGTCAGCACCAAGGTTTACAACAAGCCTTTAGCCTGCAAGGAGAAAATCTCTAGTCTCTTATTCTGACGAATATAGAAGGTGCCTGGTGCGCAGGCCGCTTTCCAATCACTCGCAGGCTTGAACGAAGAAGTAGTCGGCTGCGAGCTCTGTCCAAGGCTCACGCGCTACCGTAACATGGTTGCCCGGAAGAAGCGAAGACAATACATCGATTGGACTTACTGTGGCAAACCATTATGCGGGTTTGGAGATTCGAAGGGAAGACTGTTAATTCTCGGACTTGCCCCGGCTGCACATGGGGGCAATAGAACTGGCCGAATGTTTACTGGAGACGGCTCGGCCCAGTTTTTCATGGCGGCGCTACACGGTTTCGGGTTTGCAAACCAACCCACCTCCATTAGCGTGGACGATGGCCTGAAGTTGACCGACGCCTACATGACCGCAATCGTGAGATGCCCGCCCCCAAAGAACAAGCCGAGCGTAAAGGAAATCCAAACGTGCAAACGCTACTGGACAGAGGAACTCCGTTTCCTGCCAAACGTCAAAGTCGTTCTTGCACTTGGAAGAGTTGCATTCGAGACATATGTCAAGTATCTGAAGGAACAAGGCGTTAATACTAAGGGCTTCAAGTTCTACCATGGTGCGCTCTACAAGCCTCCGAATCCACACCCATCTTTAGCCGCCTCCTATCACCCAAGTCGACAGAATACGCAAACCCGCAGACTGACAAAACCCATGTTTGACACAGTTCTTAGAAAGATTCGGAGGCTAATTGAATCGCAGAATCCGCAGCGATTTATCGAGACGCATTTGTAGTCGCCTTCTTCAGTTCCTTAGCTAGACGCTTCAACTTCGACGCTGCTCGGGTGGGATTTCGGGAATTTGATCCAATCATCTTTACGAAAGCACTTCCCACGATCACACCATCTGCTCCGGCCTCAACTAACCGTTTGACATGAGCGGCTTTCGAGATTCCGAAACCAACTGCAAGGGGAATCGAACCTCCGATCATGGAACTGTACTTTCTGACCATGTCTACCGCCTCATCGGAGATGTTGGCCCTAACACCCGTTACGCCGTAGAGTGAGATTAGGTAAAGGTATCCTGAAGTTTGATCCAGAATTCGCTCGAGTCGCTGCTGATCAGTTGAGGGTGAGGCGAGGAAGATTGAGTCAACACCCGCTGCGGAGCATTGTTTCTTGTAATCCGTTGACTCCTCCACGGGAAGGTCAGGCACTATTATCCCAGAGATTCCGGCATCCTTTGATTGGGCTAGAAATTTCTCCAATCCGATCCGGAAGATAGGGTTAAGGTAAGTCATCAGAACAAGGGGAGTTCTACTGTGTTGTTTCCTTATTGCTCTGGCGACATCGAGCGCGTCTATAGGTTTCGTGCCACCCGTGAGCGATCGGGCGACAGCTGCTTGTATCGTAGGTCCGTCCGCGATCGGATCTGAGAATGGAATTCCGAGTTCAACTATGTCGGCGCCGCCTTCGATCAGGGCGGCTGCGAGTCGTGGTGTGTATTTCAATTGGGGGTCTCCGACGGTTAGGTACGCGATTAAAGCCGCCTCCTTCCGTTCCTCTAGTTGATTGAAGACTTCTGAAATAGCCGTCATATCTTCACGCCTAACTTCTCTGCAACCACATTCACATCCTTGTCCCCGCGTCCCGAGAGGTTGATCACTACGATCTGATCTTTCGCCATCCTCGATGCAAGAGTCATGGCATAGTGAACCGCATGCGCGGGTTCTAAGGCTGGGATGATCCCCTCCACCTTGCTCAATTCCATGAACGCATCCAATGCCTGCTCGTCTGTTACCGAAGTGTAGGTGGCTCTTCGAGTGGCCTTTAGGTACGCGTGTTCTGGTCCGACCCCAGGATAGTCCAACCCCGCCGAGATGCTATGGGTCGGTTGAACCTGTCCGTCAGCATCTTGAAGAACGTAAGTCAGCATCCCGTGAAAGACCCCTTCTTGACCTGCGCAAAGAGTTGCAGCGTGTTTGCCTGTTTCAAGACCTAGCCCACCTGCCTCAACACCGATCAGCGCGACCTGTTCGTCATTGATGAATGGATAGAACGCTCCGATCGAATTGCTTCCACCGCCGACACATGCTACTACGGCGTCAGGCAGGCGTCCTTCTAGACGGAGAATTTGTTCCTTAATCTCCCGTCCTATGATGCTCTGGAAATCTCTCACTATCGTTGGGTACGGGTGGGGACCGACCACTGAGCCAAGGAGATAGTATGTGCTCTCGACATTTGCGACCCAGTCTCTGAAAGACTCGTTGATCGCGTCTTTGAGGGTCTTCGAGCCCGAGTGAACTGAGTGTACCTTGGTTCCCAGTAGGTTCATTCGAAATACGTTCAGTTTCTGTCGTTCAACATCCTCCGAGCCCATGTAAACCTCGCACTTCAAACCGAGCGCAGCGCAGGCGATCGCGCTTGCTACTCCATGTTGTCCTGCTCCGGTTTCGGCGATAATCCTCTCCTTCCCCATCTTCTTAGCTAGGAGAGCTTGGCCGATTGTGTTGTTGATCTTGTGAGCTCCCCCATGAGCTAAGTCTTCGCGTTTGATGTAGATTTTTGCTCCATTTGCCTTTCGGGTTAGGTTGGCTGCGTAGTAGAGCGGTGTTGGACGGCCAACGAACTCTTTCAGGTAAAATTCGAGTTGTTTTCTGAAATCTGGGTCGTCCTTTAATCGCGAGTATTCTCGCTCTAAGTCGAGGAGTGCGCTCATCAGCGTTTCTGGTACGTAGCGACCACCGTATTTCCCGAATTTTCCGTCGACAGGCTGCGAATATTGCTCCGTCAAAATGAATTCCCCTTTGCGTTCAAGATAAACTCCTTGATCTTACCGTGATCCTTTACCCCAACCGTCTTTTCAACACCACTCGAAACATCAACCGCGAAAGGCCTCACAATCTCGATTGCACTTTTGACATTGCTCGGAGTTAACCCTCCTGCCAGAATCAGGGGGTGCGGACGGATTGTGTTCCTAATTCGGGCTGTGAACCTCCAGTCATGAGTTCTACCCGTGCCTCCCATTCCTGTCGTGCTTGGCGAGTCTGCGAGAACCGCGTCCGCGTATCTCGACATACTCTTGGCTTGTTTCAGCGAGGATGTATCCCGTATCCCAGTCGCTAATATGAGACTGGTTGATGGTTGTTTTTTCCTAAGCTTATGCACGAGTTCTGGTGTATAATTGTGAAGTTGGAGAGCGTCGGGCTTCAGTTTTGAACATGTCTTAACGATTCTTCTCGGGTCGTGAGCGGAAGTGACCATTACTTTCGTTGAGAACACGCGGACTGCTTTCATCAATTCTTTCGCTTTGGTTAGGGGCAGGTTTCGCGGTGATGAAGGGCTCTCAACCACAAAACCAACCGCGTCCGCGCCTTCATTTACAGCGGCAATTACATCTCCTAGCCGCATGAGTCCGCAAATCTTAACTCGCATTTTTTTCCCCTAAGCGAGTACGAACTCCCGTACTTTGCGTTCCAAATCCTCGGACAGCATGATTGACGATCCTATCAGAAAACCATCGACTCTCGCCGGCTTCACCTTACGTATGTCTTCGGCTGATTCGAAACCGCTTTCGCTGATCAGAACTTTGTTAGTATGCCCCTCTGCCTCAGCCATCAGTCGAGCTGTGGTCATAAGGTCGATTTGAAGCGTCGAGAGGTTTCTGTTGTTTAAGCCTACTATGTCGGCTTCGCTGTTTAGTGCTCGCCGTAATTCGGTTTCGTGGTGAACTTCAAGGAGTACCTCGAGTTGAGAATCGTGTGCGTACCGAATCATTCTGCTTAACGAAGCGATGGGGTAGTTGGAGAAAGCCGATTCGATGAGCAAGATGCTATCTGCTCCGGCTCTTCTGCCAGCTTCAATCTGTTTCTCGTGAATTACTATGTCCTTCATAAGTAAGGGCAGTTGAACATTTTCTCGGACTTGCCGAAGGTTTCTCAAGCTGCCGCCGAAATTGTCCGGTTCTGTCAATACCGAAAGGGCTACTGCGCCACCGGCTTCCATTTGTTTTGCGGCTTGAATGGGGTCTATTTCAGGGCGCAACGGGCCCCGCGTTGGAGAAACTGGTTTGATCTCAGCTATGATGGCGTTCCTCTGTGCGGATTTAACTGCACGCTCGAGGCTGACCTGCCGATGGGTCGTCTCTTCATTGATGTTGTAGTAGCCGTCTTGAACCCTCTTCTTGGCGTCCTCGATAAGCTTGGTGAAGAAGTCAGGCATTCTATGATCCGATCCTCTCTAGCTTCGATTCGTCACCGTTAGTGAATTCAACCAGTCCTTTCAGCTTCTCATACGCCTGTCCACTATCAATTGACTGACGGGCCAATTCAATTCCTGCAGCCAGGTCTTTCGTTTTTCCGCCAACCAAGATCGCGGCTGCGGCGTTGGCTAGCACCATTTGAAGCCGACTTGAGTTCTTTTCTTCGCTGCCATTCAAGATTTTGACCATCAGCCTCGCGCTTTGCTCCACGTCAAATCCGGATATTTCAGTAGGCTTGGCTTGTCTCAGGTTCAGGTCTTGAGGCGTAATCTCCTTTGTAATTATCTCTCCATCCTTGACCCACGCGAGCTTCGTCTTTCCTATAGTTGAGACTTCATCAAGTCCATCCATCCCATGAACGACTAACGCTTCTTCTGTCCCAAGTTTGTGCAATACCTTGGCCAGCGGCTCGACGAGATTTGAATCGTATACGCCTAGGACCTGGGCGTTAGCGTTAGCGGGGTTCGTCAAGGGACCGAGTATGTTGAAGACGGTCCTTATGCCGATCTCTCTCCGTGGAACGACTGCGTTTTTCATTGCTGGATGGAACGCGGGTGCGAACATGAACCCGATTCCCACTCGTTCAATCGCGCTCTGTACAACGGCGGGTGGAGCGGTCAAGTTGACTCCGACGGCTTCGAGGACATCCGCGCTGCCGCATTTGCTTGTCACTGAGCGGTTGCCATGTTTGGCGATTGTGATCCCAGAACCAGCTGCCACCAGCGCTGATGTGGTGCTGACGTTGAATGTTTTGAGGTTATCACCGCCTGTGCCGCATGTGTCTACCGTTCTGCCATTGACGTGAGGGTTTATTCTAACGGCGTTCTCGCGCATAACCAATGCGAGGGCCGTTATCTCTTCAACAGTTTCTCCCTTCATTCTAAGCGAAGTTAGAAACGCTCCGACTTGGGCGGGTGTTGCTTCTCCACCCATTATCTCTCGCATCGATTGCTGGGCTACTTCGAAGGGTAGCTCTTTGCGGTCGACTAGGATGCGGATCGCTTCCTTAATCATTTTCAAGAACCGTCCAAGAAATTCTTCAAGATCTTCATGCCTTCGGTGGTGAGTATCGATTCTGGATGAAATTGAACACCGTAAATGGGATATTTTCGGTGTCGCAATGCCATGATTTCGTTGTCGTCCAATGATGTGGCTGTCTCCTCCAGGCAATTTGGGAAATCGCGTCTTCGGCAGATTAACGAATGGTATCTTGTGGCCCTAAGTGGGTTATCTACGCCCTTGAATAAGCCATCATTTTCGTGCTCAATTAGACTCGTTTTTCCGTGCATTAGACGTCTAGCTGCGCCGATCTTCCCACCGAAGGCATAGGCTATGCCTTGGTGGCCAAGGCAGACTCCCAAGGTTGGCGTATGTGGGCTAATTTTCTTAAGTACGCTTAGGCAAACACCGAAATATCTGCGGTCGTCTGGTCGGCCAGGCCCGGGTGAGATAATGATGCGATCCGGGTTCATGGCTGTGACTTCGCTGTTCGTGATAGCGTTGTTTCTACGCACTACCGGTTCTGCTCCAAGTTGTCCCACGTACTGAGCAAGATTGTAAACGAACGAGTCGAAGTTGTCAATGATTAGGACTTTCATTTCAAGCCACTCTAAGTTTCAATGCACGCAAGAGAGCATCGGCCTTATGTTCGGTTTCAAACCACTCGCGCGTTGGATCAGAATCAGCAACTATTCCTGCGCCCGCCTGAATGTATGCTCGGCGTCCATTGGCAACTAGTGTGCGAATCGTTATCGCAAAATCAGTATTGCCATTGTAGGAAAAGTATCCTACGGCGCCTGCATATGGCCCTCTTCGGCATGGTTCCAATTCATCGATAATTTCCATCGCCCTCTTCTTCGGTGCTCCAGAAACGGTTCCAGCCGGAAAGACTGCCTTGAAGTAATCAACTGCGTCGCAACTGGGTCTCAGTTGGCCTGATACTCTGGAAACGATGTGTTGTACGTGACTGTATTTCTGGACGGTCATAAATTCCGGGACTGTAACGGTTCCGAATTCACATACCTTTCCAAGGTCGTTTCTGGCCAAGTCAATGAGCATGACATGTTCTGCTCGCTCCTTGGGATCGTTAAGCAGCTCGTCTGCCAACCGATTATCCTCTTTGGCGTTCTTGCCGATGGGGCGCGTTCCAGCAATTGGGAATGTGTCGGCACGTTTGCCTTCGACTCTTCCAAGCATTTCGGGGCTTGAACCAATGATCGCCCTTCTCTTCATCTTCAGGAAATACATGTAGGGTGAGGGATTGATGTGGCGCAACGCTTGGTAGAAGTCGAGTAGATCTCCTTTGAACGAGAACTCGAACCGCTTGGATAATACGGTTTGAAAGATGTCTCCGGATTTGATGTAGCGTTTCGCCTTGCGGACCATGGCTTCGAATTTTTCTTGGGTGACGTTGGTGCGTAATTCATCGGCGACCAACCTCTTTGTTTGGTTTTTCTTCTCGAGTAGGCGTTGGATCTCTCGAATTCTGTTGTTATTGTACCAGTAATAGTAGGCTTGGCCTGTTAGATGATCGAAAACTATCCCATCGTCATAGACTCCGAATTCAAGGTCGGGTAGTGCTAAGTCGTCCTTAGGAGAGTTGGGTAACGACTCGACGTAGCGTATCGCATCATAAGAAAAGTACCCAACGAGTCCACCAACAAACCGGAAACCATGGTAGGTTGTGAAATTTTCAGCTAAGATTCGACGAAGGGATAGGAATGGATCCTCATCGTCAAGCTTTGAGATAGATCCTCCAGTGGAGCGTTCCTCGGTGTATTTTCCGTTCTTTGCCTTGACAATTTTAGAGGGCAAGAATCCTAGGAACGAATACTGCGCGAGTTTTCTAGGGCCCTCGGCGGATTCTAAGAGATAGCAATAGTCGCTTTGATTGCTAAGCGCGAGAAACGTTTGGAGGGGGTTTTCGGAATACCTGAACTTCTGGAGCTTCAGTCTATGATCTGTTTGCGTAATCGCTTGGGCGCTCTGACCAAAGGCTATACCCCATTTTTCAGTCACTAACCCTGCGTATGCCGCTTATGTGACGTTGATACCTTATTTAAAGCTACAGTGTACAAAAATGTACTTTCATGGTGGCATATCAGCTTCTACCTAACGAAGGGTCGATTAGGGCTTCGCTGCAGGCCTAACTTCCATACCGTGGATGACTATTTTTCCGAAATGAGGTCTACCTCTCCCATCGTCACTACTTTCTTACATTCATTCAGTATGATCCTGCCATTGTATCCTTTTCATTCCTAAAATGACCTCGCTGATCGCGAGTGTAGTTTAGATTAATGTTCCATCTTTCAACTTAATCCCGGAAATTTTCGGAATACCAAATATGCTCTGGATTTCGATTTCTGAGAATCGACCGGTTTGAATGAGTTATCTTTCAGCGTTTTCTCGGTAGATTGTGCTTCGAAGTCCCACGACTTTACCGGCATCGAAACCAAGAGTTATTTGCTTTCATAGGCTGATGTCCGGTTATGTCCATTCGTTCTATTTTGCACGTTTTTCTATTGACCGTATGCATCACACTTCTACTAAACTACCCCCTGATATCTGGCGCAACACACTTCGTACGTGCCTCAAGCTCACAACTCACCTTGTCAGATAATCCCTCAGCGGCGGTGATCAAAGTTGGGGATAAAGCGACGATCAACCTCACCCTTACAAGTGCGGGCGTTTTGGGTGGTCTCGCCTGTTTTGGAGAGCAAGGCTTTCCTGACTCAGGGTTCACTCTCACCTTCCTGCCTCAGTGCACCCAGATACAGCAACCGGAAACGACTGCGCAGCTAATCGTCGAGGCTACGCCAGCTGCTGCGCCACAAAACTTTACGGCCAACATCCTAGCAAGCTTGAGCAACATAACAGCCTCAACTCCCTTGATCATAACTGTCATCCCAGCCATTCCAGCCTGGATCCCTTGGCTCGGAATCGTTCTATTCTTCCTAGTTATCGGGTTGGCGCTGACTGTGAAACCTCGGAAACTGAGGAAAGAGAAGGGCAAAAGAAAAATTGGTGAATGAACACTCGGGTTACGGTTAGATAGCGATGTTTTCCCACGTTAAATTACAGACTGCCATCGGAACTGCACTGACAGCTGTTGGCTTGGTCGGCATCCTCATCTCATTTCAAGTGCAAAAATCGGACGTCGATCCAACAGCCCTGATGATTGCTTTTGTTTCCATCTCCGTCTCAATAATTGGAATCTCACTGATAATCGAAAACCCAGCCTCACCCAAGAATCAGTCTTCGGAAAGCAACCATAAATTGAACCACCGTCAATAAGTACATCTAAGGTCCATTCATGCTCTACAAGAGTTACCTCGAACATTTCCGCAATGAAACAAGCTCTGTCTGAAAACTGGGCTCAAGAAGACAAATACAACAAATGACGTGCACCCTTCCAGCATCAAAGAAATCAGAGAGTGTGTCATAAAATGAAATTTTGCGATAAGTGTGGGGGTTTTATGAAAATGACGAAGGACGGTTATGTTTGTTCAAAGTGTGGCAACAAAATGAAAGCTGAGATAGTCGCGGTCGTGAAAATTAAAGCGGCCGATAAGCCAACTGAAATCCTAGACACGTCGAAGTTGGAATACATGAAGGTAAATGAGCCGTGCCCACTCTGCGGCAACAACGAAGCATTCCACAGTTTAGGCTTCGTCTCTGGTGAGCACGCAGGCGTTCGACAGGAGAGGGCGATGGAGAGGTTTACTTGCACTAAATGCGGCCACTCATGGAGCAAGGAATAGATTCTATTGCAATCGATACAACTCTATTTGTTTCCTAACAAACTAACCGTTTACGCTTCTTCGGAGTTAGGAGGCGAAGGAGTCCGTTTTGAATATTGATCAGGTGAGCGCTGCAATTGAATTTTCGAATCTAGACCAGCAACTGCCCTTCCTTCGTTCCAAAGTTTCTTATAATCCATGAAGTAACGGCAGCCATGGATACGATTAAGCCCCGTGTGAATGAGCATGACGTTCTGATTCTACAACAGGGCAAGAGGCAGTCGATTTGTACGTGTGACGGCAGTCTTCCTCAGACCGATGGTAAGAGTATCCTTCCCACTTGCGCCAGATGCGGAGGGCGCATTCTCCAACTGGGCTAAGGCAACTGGACGAACTTTTCCGGCCCTTGCTGTTATTCCAATTTAGGTGAAGCGTGGCTCTGCTCGACCGTAAATCTTCGTGCAATTTGCGGAAATTGTGATTTACCGAGTAGGTTAATTGGCGCCACGATCTAGATCAACGTCTCCAAGTTTGCGCCCCAAGTAACGAGGTGCAATTGAGGCAGACGGTCTCGCCATTGGAACCTCCAAGAAATACGCATCCGCATTCTGAACACTTGAGGTGGTGCAAGTAATCGCCCGGGCATAGTCGCTTCACGCTCTTCCTTGATCGGACCATATAACCGAGTTTACTGGTTATCGCGCTGTTATTTGAAATAAGCAAACAAGTGCACGCGATTTTCGTGTCCCAATTAGTAGTGGTCTGGAACCGGACAATCGGGAGGTTCTTCGAGGTGATCGTATAACTCGATAAAGTTCCCATCAGGGTCCTTGATGTAGGCAAGGTGGTGGCCACTCGGGTTGGTCCAAATGTCTTCATTCGACGAAAGTTCCTTTGTGGACGGGTGAATCCCTAATGCCGCAAGCCGCTTCAATGTCTCGGCCACACTATTTACCCGAACACCGATATGATCCAGTCCCTCGCCTGGGACGTAAGGCGTCGCGTACGCTGAACCTTCAGCGTACCAATTCAATTCAAGCCTCTGCCCCGATTTCCGATCCTTGAAAAGGATATACTTCGACTTTTCACTACTAAAACCATCCAATTCCACTAAGTCGAAGATTTTCATGTAGAAGTGTTTGGAACGTTCAAAGTCAGTTACTCGAATTCCGAAGTAACTTATCCACATGGGATCGCAGCAAGACTGAGCATGGTAATAAGGAAACTGATAACTCATTCTTCGATTCTAAATGGTGTCGGCTCAAGCTTCTTGACAACAGAGAAGTCTCCGTTGCCGAATGAAAAGTCGGTTTGGAGACTGCAGAGAATCGTTAGTGGTGTGAAATATGTTCCAGCTTGTTATGATTTCTTTCGCAACTTCTTTCGTGCGTAATCTTTTTCGAGTGCTGCCACGTATTTATCCCAGAGTTCATGGATAGTTTTCACGTCTTGTGCTTGGGTAGGCGCTCTGCTTATCTTGTAATGCTCCTTGAACTTCATGTCAAGCTTAGTCTTTCCGGGTCCGAGTGAGGTAAGGACATAGTCTCCTATCTCATCGTCCTCATCACCGGTAAAGTCAAGGTGCCACGCTTTAGGAGGATAGAGCGTAACGACGTCCACTGCGCTTCTTGGTTTACCTCGGCTTCTATAGTTCTGAACGTAAATTACTCGATCTTTGTTCTTCAGGAGGATCTTGCGTTTTGACTTTGAACCGGTTAACTTTGGGTCACTTTCTCTGTAATCAGTACACCAATCATACACAAATCGAAGAGGTGCGCTGATTGTCTTTGAAACATGTAGAGTATGACTCTTTGTATAGGTTCTCCTTACCAAATTCAACACGTTCGGATTAGTGCTGGTGCCAAGGGTGCTTAAGTTTCTTTTGCACCACCTAGGTGCGCGCCCAAAAGCCTGAAGCTCCCAATGCTTTCGTCTTCGGATGATGAAGAATTACGAAGTTGGGTGTTGGTCAAGGAACGTAGTCCCATAATTTCTGGGTTAGCTCTTTGCCAATGAACATAAGGGGTCCCAGAAAGATAAAACTACGGGCTCAGTATCGAAGATCTTCACCAAATCTGGGGATAGGTACTCTTTCCTGACAACGACTTCGTAGAGGTACTGATCGAACCATTCATCCATCATGTACATGAATCCTTGATCTCCAATGGCGGCTCCCCAGCTGTTTTCAACTCGCCATTTCCTCGGTTTGCCTCGATCATCGAGGTCAACCCCAGTAATCACCATGGCGTGGGTCATTTCACTGTCTTCATAATCCAATCTGGAAGCTTTATCGAGTTGGAATTTCGTACCGTAGACTGATTCGTAATCGTATATGCTGAGATCCATGGCTCCTAGGTCAGTCTGAAGCATCTTGGCGACGTCGCAGCCGAACCACACTGCATGATTTCCTTTGATCATCTCTATGGTTGCTTTCTTCATCGTCTCCAAGGGGACGTTTAGATAGCGGGTATCTTGCCCGCCGACCACGTTGCCGAGATATTGGACGGTGTATATTTCGTTGAATGGTTTGTTGGGAGCATTGATCAGGGTGACGAAATCATCAAGCGCTACCCCGATATACTCATTGTAGAATTGAACTGGGGTGATGTTTCCCCTTCTGTGAAATGACCCGTCTTTGTCACACCACTCCCAGTCAAATGTCTCTTGAGGGACACCAAGGTTGATGCACAGCATCCGGTAGAATTCTTCCATCAACTCACCCTTCCTCTCCCTCAGCTCGGACTCCGATGCTCCATCCTCATTCATGTCACGCAGTGCCTTAGCGTATTCTCTTAGTTTAGAGGCGAGTAGAGCATTCATGGGGTCGGAATTGTTGCTGTTGGCTGTTTCTGGCATGAACGTTTTTGGTATAACGCCGTACTTCTTTATCAGATTCACAAACATATTCCATTCCCCACCGTCTGATGTCGGATCAGACAGAATCGAATTAACCAGCCTACCATCCAGCGGCTCTTCCTTTGTTTCAATAACGGTTTCCAAGAAGTAGTTGGCTTTCTCGAGTTTATCCCAAAACATTTGGTATATCTC
>Ga0181521_10006419_pt1 | contig 12751 bp, 13 predicted proteins | sample PEATcosm2014_Bin_32_FD_119764 | JGI IMG/M metagenome (GOLD analysis project Ga0181521, IMG submission 119764) | Peatland microbial communities from MTU Mesocosm Facility, Houghton, MI, USA - PEATcosm2014_Bin02_60_metaG | ecosystem: Environmental > Terrestrial > Soil > Wetlands > Peat | place...
CGCGGCAACGTCGATACGCGCCTCGAGCGTCTGGCCAAGGGCGAATTGGACGGCGTCATCCTGGCGATCGCGGGGCTCAAGCGGCTCAGCCGGCTTGACGGATTGAATCACCACGCGCTGGACGAACGCGAGTTTGTCCCGGCGGGCGGGCAGGGCGCGCTCGCGATCGAAGCGGTTGAATCGACTCCGGTCGCCGGTTCGCACGAGATCGAAAGCGCGCTGGCCGATCTCAACGACACGCGCGCCTCCGCCGAGACCGCCGCCGAACGCGCCTTCCTGGCGGGAATCGGCGCGTCATGCGAATCGCCGGTCGGCGTGCACGCCGTGCTTGAAGCGGGAGCGCTGAGCGTGCGCGCGCGGCTCTTCAGTATCGACGGCTCAAAGGAACTCGCCGATTCAATCAGCGGGCGCTGCGATTCATCGCCAGTGTCCGCGGCTGCCGTGGGTGCGCGACTCGCCCGCCGGATGCTCGAGCGGGGCGCCGCCGCTTTGATCGGCGGGAAATAGCTCGCTCGTGAAACATCGAGGCGGAAAAGTCTACCTGGTCGGCGCGGGACCCGGCGCAGTCGACTTGCTCACGATCCGCGGGATGGAAGTGCTGCGGAACGCCGAGGTCGTAGTCTACGACTACCTGGTAAGTCCCGATCTACTTCGCGCCGCACCCGCCGCGGCCGAGCTGATCTTCGCGGGCAAGAAGACTGGGACCGAGGAACGGCGCGATCAGGGGGCGCTCAACCGCCTTTTGATCGAGCGCGCCGGCGCCGGCCAGCGCGTGGTGAGGCTCAAGGGCGGCGACCCGTTCATCTTCGGCCGCGGCGGCGAGGAAGCCTCCGCACTGGCCGCCGCCGGGGTCGAGTTCGAGGTGGTGCCTGGCGTCACTTCGGCGATCGCGGTGCCGGCGTTTGCCGGCATCCCGCTGACCCATCGCGAGCACGGGTCGTTCGTCGCGTTCGTCACCGGCCACGAAGATCAGGCCAAGGGATCGCGCAGCGCGATTCCGTGGGCGGACCTCGCTCGCGCCGCGCGCGGCGGTGGCACGCTGGTGCTGCTGATGGCGACTGCGAAGATGCGCGCGAGTCTGGAACGCCTCGTGGCCGGCGGGCTGCCGGGCGAAACGCCCGCCGCCGCCATTCAATCGGGCACCACCGCCGCCCAGAAGACCGTGCTGGCGACCATCGCGACCCTGGCCGATGAAGCCGCGCGCGCGGGAATCGGCGCACCCACCGTGGTGGTGGTGGGCGAGTGCGCCGCGATGCGCAACGAGTTGGCCTGGTTCGAGAAGCTTCCGCTGTTCGGCCGCCGAATCGTCGTGACGCGCGCGCGGGGCAAATCGTCGGCGTTCGCGCGCGAGCTTCGCGCGATGGGCGCCGAGGTGCTCGGGTTTCCGACCATCGAAACCGCACCGCCCGACTGCTACGACGCGCTCGACGCTGCGCTCGCCCGGCTCGGCGAATTCGACTGGATAATCTTCACCAGCGCGATCGGCGTGGATAGTTTCATCGCGCGGCTGCGGACGCTCGGGCGCGACATCCGCGAGCTCGGCGCCCGGACCTCAATCGGCGCGATCGGGCCGGCTACCGCGGCGAATCTTCGCGAACACGCGCTGACCGTCGCCGTGACGCCGGCGGAATATCGCGCCGAGGCGATCGCGGAAGCGATCGGGGCAGATCGTATCCGGGGCGCGCGCTTCCTGATCCCGCGGGCTCAAGTCGCGCGCGAGGCGCTGCCGCAGATGCTCGAACGCGCCGGCGCCCGCGAGGTTGCTGTGGTGGCAGCCTACAGCACCGTGAAGCCGAAGAACGCCCAAGCCGATCGGATGCGCGAGCTGATCGGCGCGGGACAGATCGATCTGGTGACGTTTACCAGTTCGAGCACGGTGAGCAATTTCTGCGATCTGCTCGGCTCGATCGGTCGCGGTCTCAAGGCCGCCGCAATCGGGCCGATCACCGCCGAGACGGCGCGCGCACGCGGCTTCGAGGTAGTCGTCAGCCCGGCCGAGTATACGACCGGCGCGCTCGCCGCCGCGATCGTGGATTACTTTCGCGCCTTGCCGTAAAAGTACACTGAGACAGCGATGGCATTCCCGATCACCAGACTTCGCAGGCTCAGGCGCACCGCGACGCTGCGCCGGATGGTGCGCGAGACGCGGCTGGCGCCCGACGACTTCATTCAGCCGCTCTTCGTCTGCCCCGGGCGCGACGTAAGAAAGCCGATCGAATCGATGCCGGGGGTGGCGCAATTATCGGTCGACCTCGCGGTGCGCGAGGCGCGCGCGACTTTCGACGCCGGCGTGCCGGCAGTGATCCTGTTCGGGATTCCGGCTCATAAAGACTCAACCGGCAGCGAGGCGTGGAGCGACTCGGGCGTGGTGCAGACCGCGATCCGTGAAATCAAGGCGCACGTTCCCGATCTGGCCGTGATCACGGACGTGTGCCTGTGCGAGTACACCGACCACGGCCATTGCGGTGTGATCAAAGATGGCGACGTAGACAACGACGCGACGCTGGAGTTGCTCGCGCGCGAAGCGCTGTCGCACGCGCGCGCCGGCGCCGATATCGTTGCGCCCTCCGACATGATGGACGGGCGCGTCGGCGCGATCCGCAAGGCGCTCGATCAGAACAACCTGGTTCACGTGCCGATCATGGCCTACTCGGCCAAGTTCGCCTCCGCGTTCTACGGTCCGTTCCGCGAGGCCGCCGAATCGACGCCCAAATTCGGCGATCGCCGCTCCTACCAGATGGATCCACCCAACGGCGACGAGGCGCTTCGCGAGGTCGCGCTCGACCTGGAGGAAGGCGCGGACATCGTGATGGTCAAGCCGGCGCTCGCCTACCTGGATCTGATTTACCGGGTGAAGGAGAAGTTCGGATGTCCGGTCGCGGCTTACAATGTCTCGGGCGAGTACGCGATGATTCGCGCCGCGGGCCTCAACGGATGGCTCGACGAAGAGCGCGCAACGCTTGAGGTGCTGACCGCGATCAAGCGCGCCGGCGCGGATCTGATCCTGACTTACTTCGCAAAAGACGTCGCGAAGAAGTTGGCGGAGAGGTAGACAGTGCCAAGCGAACCAATGGCGTCGGCTCAGAAGCGCGGCATTGCGAGGCGTACCTCTTCCAAGCACTCGTCGATTCTGTTCGTGTGCGGGGGAAATACCTGCCGAAGTCCGATGGCGGTAGGGCTCGCGCGAACTCTTTTCGGACCGCAGGTGGCAGTTGCGAGCGCCGGCGTAGATGCGATGCTGGGCGGTCGAGCGGCTGCAAATGCCGTTCGAGCCATGAGGGAGGTCGGAATAGACATCTCAAGTCACCGCCCTCGGGATATTTCGGTGGTTCCCATTCACGAATACGACTACATCGTGGCGATGGACCCCGCCGTGGCCAAGCACCTGGAAGAAGCAGGATTAGTGGATGGTAGGTCTTTGATCGTTTGGAATGTGGAGGATCCGTTCCGAGGTGACTTGGCCAGGTATAGAACTACCGCGCGAGCGATTGGAACCCTGCTCACTTCCTTAGGAAGGTCTTTAGGTTTGACGAGCGGAGACGATAGCCCTGGTGCCGCCAAAGCGAGCCGATGATGCCGACCGTCAGCGCGCCCTGCAGAATGAGTCGGGCGAGTTGCGTCGCTACGTGGTCAGTCGCCTGAAGAGGGTTGAGGCCGCAGACATAGCGGGTTCGCACCTGCTAGGCATTGCTACCCAGTCTATCAGATCGCTCGAGGTACTCATGCGGAACTTGCTGGGATACTACTTGGACGCGTGTGACTTCGAGTACGACCGGGACGTTCGACCGCGGCTAGACTTTAAGAAGGAACTGGACGAGCTGACCCTCGGGCAGGTGATCAATTGCTTCAGAACGTTCAACACGCAACTGTCCCAACGCTCCCGTACCCGGATCGCTAAGCTGAAAAGTCTCAAGGGCGATTTGTTCGGAGGGTCCTTGGATCGAAAACTCGCGGCTATAACGACGACTAGAAAACGGCTGCAACACTACAACGCTCCTGTCCTGAAAGATAAGACTCGGGACTTGCTGATTACGATTTATGAGATCCTCAAGGAACCGATGTTCAACCTGCTTTAGATTTCCGAGCTGGACGAGGCCGCTCTCCCGCGACGCGTAGCGCTCGCAGGCCCCCCAGCTGAGGAGAGGTGCGGTGCGGCGCGCGGTTTCTCTTACACGCCCATCATCTCGGCGAAGTTGCGGGAGTAGAAGCGCTCTTTCGCTTCGGCGCTGATTGTGGCGGTCGAGGCTTCGAAGCGTTTGAGCGGATTGCGGCCGCCCTCGATGTGCGGGTAGTCCGACGAGAACATGCATAGCTCGTCGCCCGCGTGCTCGATAATCCATCCGGCGGGCTCGTGCGGGAAGGGCGTAAATTTCACCTGCCGGCGGATATACTCCGAGGCCCGCAGCGGCATCTTCAGCGCCGGCTCAGTCTTCACGAAAGTCTCCTGGGCGATATCGAGGCGCTTGAGCCACGGCACGATCCACATCGCACCCTGCTCGATACATCCGGCGCGCAGGCGCGGGAACTTCTCGAAAATTCCATCGAGCGCCATCGCGGACAGAAAGCTCTCCGGCCCGTAATGGATCGTCATGAAATCCTTCGAGCGGATGTTCTCGCCGCCGCCGAGGAAGTCGGTCACCGGCCGGCCGTTTTTGTGGAACGCCAGCGGCATCCCGAGCCCGCTGCCGCCGACGTGGAGCATGAACGGAACGTTCGCATCCTGAAGGCGCGCCCACACGCCGTCGTAGTCGCTGTGCGTCGGCGACTTCCTGAGCGGCGGCGCCGAGGGAATGTGGATCGCGGCGCAGCCGGACTTGATCGCGTCGTCGATCGCCTTTTCAGCCAGCTCCGGGACCTCCAGCGGTACGAAGCCGACCCCGAGCAGCCGCTTATCGTGCGAGCAGAAATCCGCGATCGCCCGGTTATGCGCGCGCGTGCCGCCGTAGACCACGTCGAGGTCGATTTTGTCGCGGCGGAAGATGCCGAAGAACTGCGACATCGCGAAGGTCGTGAACACCAGTTGGCGCTCGAAGCCCAGCAGGTCGAGCGCGCGGCTTCGTTCCGCCGGATCGAACGCGCCGAGCGCCTCCCATCCTTTGGTGGTCATCAGATTGGCTTCGAGTTGCGCCACGGATTCAGCATTGAGGCGGCGATCGGCGGCGTGGGCGACCGCGCGATCCGCGAGCCGGCCGGCGGTGCCGAGATCGAGCGGGGCCAACCGCTCGCGCATCTCGGGGTCCGCGTACGAAACCAGCCAGTCGCGGGTTTCCATCAGATGGCTGTCGGCGTCGTAATAGGTCCTGCCTTCCGCGTATGGCATCTGACACCTCCGCTGCGAATCACTCAGGATCGGCGGCGGCGCGCGCCGCGCTGATTCCCTGTAACCGATTGTAGAGAAACAGCGCCGCAGCGGCGACCATGATCATCCCGATCAGGCCGTCGAAGCGATGAAAGTACGGCCCGAGCGCGTTCCAATGCTGGCCGAATTTCATCCCGGCGTACGCCAGTATCAGGCACCATAGATACGAGCCGGCCAGCGTGTAGATCGTGAACGGCAGCAGGCGCATCCGCGCCACGCCGGCCGGAAACGCGATAAAAGTGCGGACCACCGGCAGCAAGCGGCTGGTGAAAACCGCCGGCGAGCCCCATCGCGCGAAGAATCGATCCGCGATGTCGATCTCGTGCGGCGCGATCAGCACGTAACGCCCGTAGCGCACCAGGAACCATCGCCCGCTGCTCGAGCCCACCCAGTAGGCCGCGTACGACCCGAGCAGGCATCCGAGCGCGCCGGCTATCGCGACGATCTGAAGGTCGAAGCGGCCGGTGGAAACCAGGTAGCCGGAGAACGGCATGATCACTTCGCTGGGCAGCGGGATGCATGCGCTCTCGATCCCCATCATCAGGATCACGCCGGGGTATCCGAGTATCGAGATCGTGCCGACGATGAGCAGCGAAAGACCGCTTAGGAGCTTGTCGATCATTTGGCAGACAGAGTGCCACGGGCGCGGCGAAGATGCGAGCGCGAAAAGATTTCACATCACGGCTCTTGGCCCGGCGCCTCAGGTCGGATACTATAACTGCATATATGTTGATTCACGGGGCGGCTTTGTCAGTGGTGAACCTTTAGCCTCGCGGATTCGCGCGAGCGACGGTGAGGGGAGATCATGCCAAGCAGTACGCTCACGATAATCGACAACCGCAGCGGCAAGCGCTACGAAGTCCCGATCGAAGACGGCAACGTAATCCGCGCGGTCAAGCTCCGCGATATCAAGCTCACGCCCGACGACTTCGGCCTGATGTCGTACGATCCGGCCTTCAGCAACACCGCCTCGTGCAAGAGCAAGGTTAGCTTCATCGACGGCGACAAGGGCATCCTGCGTTATCGCGGTTACCCGATCGAAGAGCTGGCCGAAAAGAGCACCTACCTGGAGACCGCGTATCTGATCGTCAAGGGCGAGCTGCCCGACTTGAAGCATTTCCGCGTCTGGGAGCACAACGTCAAGACCCACACGATGGTCCACGAGAATATCAAGAAGTTCATGGAGGGTTTCCGTTACGACGCGCATCCGATGGGGATGCTGATTTCGACGATCGCGGCGCTGTCGACCTTCTATCCGGAAGCGTCGCAAATCAACGACCTCGAGTCGCGCCGGCTGCAGACCCGCAGGCTGATCGGCAAGCTGCCGACGCTCGCGGCCTTTGCCTATCGGCACACGCGTGGCTTGCCGTACGTCTATCCCGACAACGAGCTGAGCTACACGGGCAACTTCCTCTCGATGTTGTTCAAGATGACGGAGCTGAAGTACAAGCCCAATCCGGTGCTGGAGCGCGCGCTCGACCTGCTGTTCATCCTGCACGCCGACCACGAGCAGAACTGCTCGGCCAACGCGATGCGCTCGGTCGGCAGCTCGCAGGTCGATCCGTATTCGGCCACCGCCGCCGCGGCTGCCGCGCTCTACGGGCCGCTCCACGGCGGCGCGAACGAGCAGGCGATCCGGATGCTGATGGAGATCGGGTCGGTCCAGAACGTCCCGTCGTTCATCAGGAAGGTCAAGGAAGGCGAGCGCCGGCTGATGGGCTTCGGCCATCGCATCTACAAAAACTACGATCCGCGCGCGAAGATCGTGAAACAGCTCGCCTATCAGGTCTTCGAGGTGACAGGCCGCAACCCGCTGATCGATATCGCGCTGGAAGTCGAGAAAATCGCGCTGGCGGACGAGTATTTCATCTCGCACAAGCTCTATCCGAACGTCGATTTCTACACCGGCATCATCTACCAGGCGATGGGCTTTCCGATGACGATGTTCCCGGTGCTGTTCGCGATTCCGAGAACCTCGGGCTGGATGGCGCAGTGGGCCGAGATGGTTCGCGATTCGGAGCAGAAGATCGCGCGCCCGCGCCAGGTCTATATCGGAGAGCCCGAACGTCACTGGATGATCATCGACAAACGCGTCGAACCCACGATGCGCGAGGATCAGGTCAGCGCAGTGATCTAGGCCGTCACGCTCGCGCGCGCCTCAGGGTTACTCGCCCGCGCGAGCGGATGCAGCCGCAAGCGGCGGCGGCATCCGCCCGCGCAAACCGGGCGAGGTCGCCGATCGACTGCGTCAGCAGGTCGATAGGCGGGTGAGGGCGGCTGCTCTCGCTCGAGGCCAGACCTGATATGGATGACAACGACCAATCGGCTCTACAGAGCGTTCCCCGAGCGGCAATTGCCGCATACTTCGGCCGGCTCGCGAAGAGCTACGGCGAAGGCGAGTATTTCGGCAGGCGCCGCGCCGCGGCTATCGCGGCGATCGCCGGCGAAATCCGCGCCGCGAGCGCGATCCTCGATCTCGGATGCGGCAACGGCGCCTTTTTCCGCGACCTGATCCGAATCGGCGCGGCGGCGAAGCTGGTCGGAGCGGATCTTTCGATCGACATGATGTCAGAGGCGCGCAGCCGCCTTGGCGCCCGCGTGCATTTCGTAAGGGCCGACGCGACTGCGCTGCCGTTCGGAGCCGCCTCGTGGGAGCTGGTCTTCTGCAGCCACGTGTTGCAGTTCGTCGCCGACCTCGACGGATGCGTGAGTGGAATCGCGCGCTGCCTGCGGACGGGCGGCGTGATCGCCGCGACGCTCGAAGACAGCTCTATTCGCGAGACCCTCGGCGCGATCATGATGACCGAGCAGTGGGAGGAATTCCGGCGCGCGGTGTTTCCCGCCGCACGCGCACGCCGGACTCGATCCGGCGATGAGGTTTATCGCGAGGCCTTCGAGCGGGCGGGGCTGGTCACGGAGATTCGCGTTGCGCCGTTCACAGTCGGATGGCCCGAGATAGAGGAGTGGGTGCGGGTGCGATGGATGCCGGTCGCGTCGGAAGCGGGGCGCGCGGAGATCGAGCGGATCATGACGAGCCTCGGCGGCGACGAACGAATCGCCTCAAGCGCGCTGGAGCATACCGAGCGGTTGCTGGTCGGGAAAAAGCCGCTCTGACACGCGATTGACAAGCGCGCGGCAAACCGAATAGCTAAGCTCCAGCGACAAGCGGGAAATCCCGATGCCGACCAAGTACGTCACGGTTCAGAGTTACGCTACCTATTGCCATTACGCGGGCGCGACCACGCTGCCCGACGTGATTCCCGATTTCTCGCGCGGCCGCACGATAATTTTTGCGCATGCGGCCGGCTCCAACGGCCATTCCTGGCATCACCAGATCGACCATTTGGGCGCTGCGCACAGCCCGATCGCGCTCTGTTTTCCCGGACACGGCCGCTCGGCCGGCGTCGAGGGGCTCGCCTCGGTGCGCGACTACTCCGATTTCCTCGCCGCCTTCGCCGATGCGCTCAAGATCAAGTCGGCGGTGATCGCGGGACGCTCGATGGGCGGCGCGGTCGCGATGGACTTCGCAATACGATATCCGGACCGCGTCGAGGCGCTGATCCTGATCGCGACCGCCGCAAAATTCAACATCCCGGCCGATCGAATCGAGGGGATGCGGGCGATCACGATGGGCCGCGCGCCGCAGGCGTTCGTGACCGACGGCTACTCGCCGAAAACGATCAGCGGAAACTTCGACGCGATCCGCGAAGGATGGATGGAGCAGATCAAGACCGATCCGCGGGTGCGTTACACCGATCTCAAGGCGTGCGCCGAGGTTGACTTGCGCGAGCAGATCGCGCGAATCGACAAGCCCACGTTGATCCTGGCGGGCGCGGACGACCAGGGAACCACGGTGGCTGACGCCGAGCTGATCAAAAGCCGTATCAAGGGCGCTCAGCTCGAAGTGATCGCGGACGCTGCGCACAATATCCCCACCGAGCGCCCCGCCGAGGTCAACGCGGCGATCTCGAAGTTTCTGGCGGAGCTGCGGTAGCGCCTCGCATGAGTATCAGTCGCAAAGCGGCGGTGGTCGGGGTTTACGAGCATCCCACGCGCTTCGCGCCCGACAAGACCATGTACCAAATCATGGCCGAGAGCGCGCGCGGCGCTCTCGACGACGCCGGCCTGACTATCAAAGATGTGGACGGACTCTTCACCACCGGAATCGGGATGGGCGCGATGGGGATCGTCGGCTTCTGCGACTACCTCAACCTGACGCCCAACTACCTCGACTCGACCTCGATCGGCGGTTCGTCATTCGTGGCGCATACCGAACACGCCGCCGGCGCGATCGCGTCGGGGCTGTGCGAGGTCGCGCTGATCGTCTATGGATCGAGCGCGGCGTCGCAGCGCTTCGCGGTCGGGACCGGCGGTTTCGGCGGCAGCCCCGACCCGTGCGATCAGTACGAGGTGCCGTTCGGAGTCACCACCGTCGGCTCCTACGCGATGATCGCGCAGCGCCACATGTACGAATACGGAACGACCTCGGAGCAGCTCGCGGAGATCGCCGTCACCATGCGCCTGCACGCCTCGATGAATCCGGAGGCCAAGTATCGCGACCCGATCACGGTCGAAGACGTGATGGCCTCGCGAATCATTTCGTCGCCGCTTCATCTGCTCGATTGCTGCATCATCAGCGACGGCGGCGGCGCGCTGATCGTCACCTCGGCGGCGCGCGCGCGCGACCTGAAAAAGAAGCCGGTCTATATAATCGGCAGCGGCGAGGCCGTACGTCATGCGGCGCGCGGCACCCGCGATTTTCTGGAGATCGCGGCGGCGCAATCGGGCCGGCTGGCGTTCGAGCGCGCAGGCGTAGCCCACAAGGACATCGACATGGCGATGGTCTACGACTCGTTCACCATCACCGTGCTTGCGACGCTCGAAAATCTCGGCTTCTGCAAGCGCGGCGAGGGCGGCGCGTTCGTCAGCGGCGGACGGCTCCGATTCGACGGCGAGCTGCCGCTCAACACCGACGGCGGCGGGCTCTCGTCCAACCATCCGGGGATGCGCGGGATCTTCCTGGTGATCGAAGCGACCAAACAGTTGCGCGGCGAGTGCGGACCGCGCCAGGTCAAGGATTGCAAGGTAGCGCTCGCGCACGGGACCGGCGGCACACTCGGCACGCGCCATTCGGGCGCGACGCTGATACTGACGAATCAGTAGCGCGGTACTTCGATGGCTCAGGAAAAAAAGTACGCCAAACCGCTACCGCATCTGGACGAGGAGAACCGTCCCTGGTGGGAAGCGCTCAAGCGCCACGAGTTGTATCTCCAGAAGTGCCGCGATTGCGCCGCGATACGCTACTATCCCCGCGCGCAGTGCCCCGAATGCCTGTCGCCGCGCACCGAATGGATCCGCGCGTCTGGCCGCGGCAAAGTGTATACATTTACTGCTACCTGGCAGAATCAGGCGGCCGGATTCCGGGAATCGATCCCCTACGTGATGGCCTACGTCCAGTTGGACGAGGGTCCCAAGATGCTCACCAACATTATCGACTGCGGCCCGGAACAGGTTAAAATAGGCATGCCCGTCGAGGTCGTATACGAGGACGTCACCGCCGAGGTGACGCTCGCGAAATTTCGTCCGGCGAGGTGAGGCAATTTTTCTTGAGTACTATCCTTGATCTGCACAGTCACAGCGAAGCATCCGAGGACAGCCGCGCACCGGTAGAGGCCTACCTCAACTGGATCAAGCTCAAACGGCACGAGCGGCCGCTGGATGGAATCGTCCTCACTGAGCATCGCCAGTTCAACCGGAACGCCGACTACCGCGCGCTCGAAGACAAGTACGGAATGCTGGTCTTGCGGGCCTCGGAGATCGAAACCGACTACGGCCACATGCTGGTGTTCGGCGTCAACGACGACATCACGCGCCGCTTCGACTTCGCCGACGTCCGCCTGCCCGCGCAGCAGGTGATCGACGAGGTCGCCGCGATGGGCGGTTTGGTCGTGCCGTGCCATCCGGGACGCCCCAACGTCGGGCTGTGCGAGCATTACGAGAAGCGCCCCGCGCTCGACAACGTGGTCGCGGTCGAGATCCTGAACGGCGGATCGCGCAAGGGCGAGAACGAACGCAGCGCGGCGCTGGTCGCGAAGTTCGGCTATCGCGCGACCGGCGGCTCTGACAGCCATATGGTAAGCCTGATCGGAGTTTGCGCCACCCGCTTCGAGGCCGAGGTGGGAACTATCGAGGAGTTGGTGCGCGAACTGAAGACCGGCGAGTACGAAGCGGTCGACTTCCGTCCGCGGCCGAGCCCGATTGCACGCGCGATTCCGGTCGAGGCGAAGTGATGGCGGTAGAATACGATCCTGCGATTATCGGCAAGGTCTTTGACGTTACCGATCCGGTGCCGGTTACGGCCGCCGCGGTTCGCGATTACTGCGAGGCGCTCGGCGAGACCAATCCGCTGTTCACCGACGAGCAAGCGGCCAGGAAGGGGCCGCACGGCCGGCTGTGCGCGCCGCCCTCGTTCGCGGTGACTTTCCGCAACGGGCGGCATTTCTATCAGCATGTGCCCCGCTTTGGCCGTAGCGGCTTCGACGCCGGCAAGGACGTCGAGTTTATCCACCCGATTTTCATCGGCGACCAGATCACGCTCAGCTCGCACGTCAAGGAAATCTACGAGAAGACCGGTCGCAGCGGCTCGATGGTCTTTGTCGTGATCCGCTCCACGCTCGGCAACCAGCTCGGCGAAACGATCGCCCATATCGACCATCGCTTCATGCACCGCTGAGCTGTCAATTTCGATAGACAGAGCGCTTCCAATGGCTGACAACAACTCGAGAACCTTCGAAGACCTTAATGTCGGCGACCCGCTGGGCCCGGTCCAGCTCTTCGTGAGCAGGGATCAGGCGCGCAAGTATGCCCGTGCGTGCGGGTTGGATTTTCCCCGCTTCACGGACGATGAAGCTGCGCGCAAGGAAGGATTGCCCGGGATGATCCTGCCCGGCAACATGAGCCTCGGCATACTCACCAAGCTGGTCACCGATTGGCTCGGCTCAGGCGGCGGTCTGCTCACCCGGATCGGCACCACCTATCGCCAGCCGGTGCAGCCCGATCTTACGCTCACCCTGCAAGGGTTCATCACGCATACGCAGCCCGCCGATCGCACCGCCGAGATCGACGTGTGGCTCGAAAACGCGGACGCTGAGCGCCTGGTGATCGGGACCGCGACCGTTCATTTCCCGGCCCGATAACGCCAGGCGCCTGGGCCGTCGTCGCGATCTCGCTCGCGAGACAACGGCCCGGCACCGCCGCGGATGCTCAGGAACCTCCGGTTCCGCGGCCGACCAATTGCACCGACTGTGGATACAGCGGTGTGCCGGCAAAGCCGTCATCCACCACGAGCTCGCCGGTCTGATCGCCGCTTGCGGTCGGCGAGAAGGTGACTTC
>Ga0181521_10006422_pt1 | contig 12748 bp, 8 predicted proteins | sample PEATcosm2014_Bin_32_FD_119764 | JGI IMG/M metagenome (GOLD analysis project Ga0181521, IMG submission 119764) | Peatland microbial communities from MTU Mesocosm Facility, Houghton, MI, USA - PEATcosm2014_Bin02_60_metaG | ecosystem: Environmental > Terrestrial > Soil > Wetlands > Peat | place...
CACCGTGGTCTTGGGATCGGTAATCATGAAAAAAATGAAAAGCTGATACATCGGACCGGTAATCGGCGCGATTTCAGATTGCCACGGACTCCCCGTCATCCAGCTCCGCAGAAACGCGAACGCGATAAACGACGCGACATAGATGCCCGTGATATGGAAACGGTGCAGCCGCGCGATGATCACGGACCCGAGGGCCCAGATCACCAGCATCGGCCAGAGATAATTCCCCCACTGGATGCTCAACGTCGCGACGGTTTCAGCCGCAAGGAAAAGCATTACGGAAATCCCAAAAGTCGACGGATTCCAGATATGCCGGTTCCTCACGCGCAACACATATTTCGATGTGATCGAAAGGGCACTGCAGAGCGCATATGGCCAGAAAGCCGGTGAGCGGACCAGAATCCCGACGCTGATACCGGTTATGTAAGCGCTCGCAGGATGAACCCATTTCCGAAAGAAGATCCGCCCCAGTGCGAGTTCGAGCGCAATGCTGGTAACGATGGCGAGCAGCGTCTTCTGATAGCTCTCAAGAATCCCAAACGACAAATGCCCCGCCAGCAGAATGCAGGTGATGAACGCCGGCGCAATGTAGCGATTATCGAGACTGAAAAACGGCTTGCGTGGCGCCTTCGCCGGCGGAGAGATCACAGGCGTCGTCATCTTGCTCATTCCGGCTCCTTCACCATGTGCAGTTGGCGGACGGCCGGCTGCTCGAGCGTCCGAACCTCTCCCGAGGGCCAGCGAATTACAGCTTTTTCCACATGCGGAGTCTTTCCCAGCCCGAAATGCAAGCGGCGGTCGTTCTGCGCGGCGAAGCCCGCACCCCCCGAGACTTCCTGCACCTGCTTCTCGCCGCTCCAGTAGAGTGTAACCTCCGCCCCGATGGAGCTGCGGTTGCTCCTAGTTCCTTCGAGTTGAAATTCAATCCACTCGTTCTCGGGCGCAACGGTGTTCTTGTAGATGAGGAGCGGGCCTTTCTGGTTCGCAACCACCACATCCAGCACGCCGCGATTCCACAAATCAACGAGCGCCACCGCACGTCCATCATAGATATCGGTCACGCCCACCGCCTGTGCCACGTCGATAAACTTTCCTGCTCCGTCGTTCAACCAGACTTTCTTGTTTTGATAGCCGGACAAGCTGCGTCCGTCAAATGCCGGCCAATTCTTGGCGTCGCCGATGATCGTGCTGTTGCCGCCCGCGACTTTGGAAAAGTCGTACCAATAGCTGCGATTGCGGTCGAGCGAGATGTATCCGTTCGCCAGATAAAGATCGAGCGTTCCGTCGTTGTTCAGGTCCCCAAACTGCGCGCCAAAACTCCAGCCTCCAAGCTCAACGCCAAAATCGCGGGCGAGATTCTCGTATTGCAGCCCATTGCCGGAAGTTCCTCCCTTCGGCATCCATAGATTGTTTCCCTGAATCAGAATGCCGTCTTCGGAAATGTTGGAGACATAGACCGCATATTTGCCCTGATTGAGAATGTCCCCAAATGCGGCATTCATGCCGCTTTTGGGCGCGAAGCCGACGCCGGTCTGTTCGCCGACCTCGCGAAAGTGTCCGCCATCATTGAAGTAAAGTTCGGAGACGCCGTAGTCATTGGCTACAAACAGATCGGGATGTCCCGTTCCGCGCAGATCGGCGGCCGAGGCTGCCAGCGCCCAGCGCCGGCTGTTGATGCCAACCTTCTGGCTGACCTCTTCGAACTTTCCGTTGCCCAGATTGTGGAAGAGATATTTTCTTCCGCCATTCTTCGCGTACTCGAAACTGTCGGGCATGATTCGAGTCGTGTTCAAGTGCCACAGGTCGATGTCTTCCGCGTAGTAGCCGCCCACAAATAAATCGAGCAGTCCGTCTCCGTCGTAATCGAACCAGATGGCGGTGTCGGCGTTGATCCACGCAGGCAAACCGGCCTGCTCGCTGACGCGCGTGAAACCGCGGCCGTGATCATTGTGGTAAAGTTCCGGCCGTCCCCACTTGATCAAAAATAAGTCTTCGTATCCGTCGTTGTCGTAGTCGCCCCACACCGCGCCCGTAGAGACGCCCGTACCGGCTTGGTTCACGTCGGCAACTCCCATCTCCGGAGCAACATCTTTGAACGTGCCGTCGTGCATGTTGCGATAGAGCGCATTCTTGCTGGCGATCGCGCTATTTGTGACGTAGATGTCGGGCCAGCCGTCGCGATCGAAATCGACAATCGACACGGAAGCGCCCATCGAGGCAACTTCCGGCATGATTGGGTCAAGCTTCGGGTCGAGCGTCGGAGCCTGATGCACAAAGTCAATGCCTGCCGCGTGCGAGACTTCCGTCAAATAAAACCCGTGGCGCGCAATGGCGGTCTGCATATCGGCGGCAACTCGATCGGAAGCACGCCGCGCCGCATAGCGTTTCATCGCCAGTGGCGTGAGCAGCAGGCCGATGAAAAACATAGTCAGAAGAACCCGTGCGAATCGGCCAGCGGTCATTGCTTTGTTCCGCTCCGCAACGCATTTTTGAAAACTTCCGGCGTAATGTACCGCGTGTGATACGTGCGCCAGTCATCCGGATGCTGCCGGTACACCCACTCGTCTTCGAGCGCTCCCGGCCGGGTGGTGTACTCGTTCTTTGCGTGATAGGGCAACGGCAATACCGTCTTTGACCACGTTGAATTGTAATCGCCATCTTTGATCCAGCCATCGCCCTTGATCACGAAATCGCGTACCCATCCCGGCGGGGGCGGTGGCTGTTCGGCAAAGCGCAAAGACATTTCATCTCCTGAGTTCACAATCACGTAACGATCGTCAATAGTTCGCAGCAAGTCGCGCACGTCGCCATAGCGCGTGTAATAGCCGATCAGGTCGCGCCAGCGCTGCTTCGTGCCTTCGATCTGGTTGTAGTCCGGGACTTCCGGCGCGCCCGCGCCCACCGGCATGTGCATCACCGAGTAGCCGCGATAGTGCAGATCGGCAACGGTGGGATCCAAGGTTGTTTCCTTCAGCGGAGCATCAGGCGCGCCCTTGGCCCAGTGGATCGCGTCCCAATAAATTTCCAGATTCGTGCGCAGCCGCACCCGGTGCGGCGTTCCCGGTTTGAAGATGTTGGTCAGATTGAACAAGATCGTTTTCTTGCGCCCGGCTGGAAAGCCGAGGTTATCCTGCGCAGTGACCCAACCGCCGTGTCCGTCGGGTACTTCGACGCTCAATCCGTGAGCACGCCAGCGCTTGCCTTGGGTAATGGCCACGTTGACGGAAGACTCGGTGTCATGAATCGAACCTTGGGCGATCAGATAGAGAGGTCCACTCGTGGGAGCGTCGTCGCCGAGATCGACTTCGAGGTAGTGATCGCGCGTCACACCCTGGAACTGTCCGCGGCCAAAGCTGCTGACTGCGTGGCCGTCAAGTGTGCGAACGAGTTCAGTCACGTCCTCACCGGTATCGTCGACCGCGCGCGCAATCTCATGCGGCGTGTACACCGTGGTAAAGCTCAGCTTCGCCGCAGGAATCACGAAGCGCTCGTCCACATAAATTTCCATGTTCGCCGGATGATCGACGGTCATCAGAACGATGTAGTCGTAGTAATAGACTTCCCAGAGTTCCGCGGTGATGCGAATGTCGTAATAGCCATCGTGCGGCACAAGCTGGTCGCGCCCGATCTTGTACCACTCGCCCGTCGCCGCGATCTGCGCCGAACCAAGCGTATTGATGCGCAAACCGATCGCTGATCCCCACGGCACGGCGTCTTTCACGAACTCCACCTCCTTGCCGTTGTAGGCGAACAGAAACGGGCACGAAGCCTTCAGCCGCTGTTCAGTGACGACATCCTGATCGGCCTTCACGCCAAACTCTGCGCGCACCGTGCCGTTTGGCCACACCACGCGAACCACCTCGGCTTCCGTTTGCTCGCCTAATCCGAAATGAAGCACTGGCCCGGTGATGGGTTGTTTCTGCACCAGCAAGCCGGAGCGGACTTCGATCTCTCCACCGACGCCGAACGGATTGATGCGCTGATCACCCACTGCCTGCACGGCATGCGGCCGAACGACCTGCCAGTGATAATTCTTCGAAGTCTGGTTGACCGCATCGATGGGCTGGCCATCTGAAGATAGACCGAGTAGATCGAGACGGCCGCTACCTTTCAAATCGGCAGCCGTGAAAACCAGCGGCGGCCCAGCCGGGTGATCGAGCAACGTGAATCCGCCTTTGTCGTCTCCGAGCCAGATCAGCGCTCCGGTCGCCTCACTCTTCGTTGTCGGACACAGCAGCAGGTCAAGCGCTCCGTTGTTGTCCAGATCAGCCACCTGCAATCGCACTTCTCCCGCGAGATAGCGCGCCGCCTCAGGGACGTGGGCAATCTCGGCGGTCTCCCAGCTTTGTCCGTCGTTCTTGTCCGAGATGCGTATGATCGCGCCGTCGCTGCGGACAGCAAGCAGATCTAAAGTTCCGTCGTTGTTAGCATCAGCCACGGCCACTGCTTTGACCCTTGAAAAGTCTCCCGGTAGCGCGCGCTCGCGAAACTGTCCTTGCCGTTCGTTCATAAAGACATGAAGCTTCCCGGCACCATCGATGATCGCCGCATCCGGGTTCCCGTCGCCGTCAAGATCGGCCCAGGCAAAGCCGCGCAGACCGGAGATTTCTGCGAACGGATGGATGGCGAGGAACGTATCGTCCCCGTTGTTTCGCAGCACGGTTGGCAGGCCGCTGCTCGCACCGAGCACGATGTCGAGATCGCCATCAGCTTCAATATCGACCGCCCACGCCCCGGTGTACGGCGCGCCAGTCACAGACTTCGGCAGTTTTGTTTTTGCCGTCACGTCGGTAAATGCGTCTGGCTTGTTCTGACGCATGAAGCGCACCCCGCCGGCGCCCGCCAGCACCAGATCGGTCTTGAAGTCATAGTTCAAGTCGACTGGCACAATTCCATCCGGCAGTGGAGACTCTGCCGACGGTCCGCCAGGAAAAGGGAAAGTGGCCCCCGAGGCCAGACGCACTTCGCGACCGTTGGCCACCGCCGCCACCGGAGCGCCCGCACTTCCGAGAGAGATGGCGCCGATCCATGTCCACTTCCCGCCAGCGGGCTGCGCCAGTGGCTGAGCATTGAAAGTGAGAGCCATGTCGGGTGGTGCAGGCTTGAACACCGGAGTTTGCATCTGCAGGAAGTGCGTGAAGGGTTCAGCTTCTTCTCCCGGTGCCGCCTTGATTACTCGCAAGCTGTGCCTGTAGTCGGGATCGCGCATCAGCACATTGCGCAGGAACGTTGTTTGAGTCGCGGCTGCCCGCAGATCATTCCCAGCCACCGCCTTTTGCACTGCCGCAAATTGGTGCTGCGCTTCCGCCGGCCACGTCGACGACCGGCTGCTGATCTGGGCCAGCGCTGACTTCAGGGTATCGGCATCGTTGCGCTTGGCGGCTACACGGCTGAGTTCCAGTAGAGCTGCCAGATTCCCCGGTTGCGCGCTGAGAATTTTCTGCATGAGTTCCTGAAAGTCAGAGTCGCTGTTCGCGCCGCCTTCACGCTCGGTTTCCTCCGCCAACGAATACGCTGCCCGCATGTTCTGCGGATTGAGTTCAGAAGATTTGCGGAAATCGGCCAATGCCGCGGCAGAGTTGCCGCGCTGGCTCTCAAGAATTCCCAGCAGGTTGTAAATCTGATCGTTCTCCGGCGCGAGATCACGCGACCTTTCCAGTCTCTCGGAAGCCGGTTCGTAGTTACGCTGCCGCAGCGCAAGAATGCCCCAGTTGGCCCACCCCGAAGGTTCGCCCGGAACCAATTGCGTCAGTTCCGATAGCTTGGCCTCGGCGTGGATGTCGTCGCCAACCTGCAGAGCCGAGAGTCCACTGTAGAAGGCGGAGACGACATCTTTATATTCTTTCGAATCCGCCGCAGGAAATTTCGGCCGTGAACTGCACGCCGACAGCGCGATCAACGCTCCCACAGCCAAAAGCAGAGCGGTATTCCTGAGCCTGCCCTCTCGACAAGTATGCATAGTAGAACGAGCGCAACCGCCGGCGCTTCGAGCAACGGAGCTCTGAAACGTCAGACCGCGGCTTTCGATGCCTCGCTTTCGTGCGAATTCGCCGATCCGCGCACCAGCTTTCGACCTGCGCCAATTCCCGCGCAGAATCACGCCGCCTGCAGCTTTCCGCTTTTCAGCCGGCGGCGGCGCGTCATGCCCCAAAACCACAAAAACCCGACTGCAAGAAACGGCAACATATATAGAAGAAGATCCCAGCGGCCATAGCCCGGAGGCGTCGCCTCCACTCGCGAAAGCGCTTCTCCTCCGCCTTCGGAACTCTGAAGGATCAGCCGGATGCGCCAGAACTCATCGCGATCAAATTCTGCCGAAGTTTTGTATTCTACAAGCCCGCCCGAATTGTCGTGCTCGGTCGGATAGATCACTTCGGCCAGACGCCCGCTTTCCGGCTGCACGCCAATCGAAATCTTCAGATCCGGGGGGATCTTTCCGCCTGGCGCCGGATCGACGAGCACGAAGAATGTTCCCGTGCCTACGTCCGGATGCGTCCACAGCGCCACGACGCACGGGCCAACCCGGCGATTCTCGATGATCGGAAACGGCGGGCCATTGTGCGCTCGCGCCCGCACGGGCACCAGCAAGCAGAGCGCAGCCACCGTAACCACCGCGCCGGCCAGCGTGATATAAGTTCGACTCAACTCAAACTCTCCGCTATCCACTCATCAGCATCATCGTGGCCCGCATTTCCATCGGCTGGAAGATCAGCCAGATCGCGCAAATCCACAGAATCGCGCACACCGCCGCCCACGGCAGAAATGCCCGCAGAGTTCGATTCGGTGAATCCTCGGCTGCGAGTCCATGCGTCACCGTGAGAGAACCGGCAAATCCCAGCAACAGAAATCCAATCTCGATGACTTGCACAACGTTCGCTGGTAGACCGGTTAGCGTCCACCGGGGCTCTCCCAGAAACGCGTAGCCAAGTCCGGCCACTGCGCTCTGCGTGACCGGGACAATCGTGTAAAGCCCGGTCAGGAAGTGAAATCCGTAGTGGGCGAGCCACATGCCAAACCCAAGCGGCACCAAGCCATACGTATATCGCACGGCCAACGGCACCAACGAGCGCCGAATTCCGGCCCACGCGCGCGACAGCCAGGCCGCAACACCAAGCAACAAGATCGGCTCCAGAACCAGAAAGAAGACGAAAATCGTGCCCAGCACTGGTGCCTCATGGCTCACGCCCATCAGGTGAGCGAGCCATTTCTCCACGGCATACACCGGGCTGACCATGCCAAACGCATTCAACAGGGCGCCAAAACAAAACACGATGGCCAGCGCCGCCATGTCTTTGCGCTTAAAAAAGTATCCAATCCCCGACCGCAGCGGATCGGTCAATAGTTCGCTCCCCGGCAGGCGGCTCAAAATCCCGATATTGTCATGCGGGCACGCATGCACGCAATCGAGGCAAAACGTGCAATCCATGTTGCCGACCTTACGCGGCTGAAATAGAGCGAGTTCGCATCCCCGGATCACGACCAGGTCTGATGCTGATTCGCGCCGGCCCCGGATGCAATCCTTCGTCTCACATAAAGTACAGATCGACTGCTCGCGCACCTTCACTTCAAACGGTGAAAGCGTCGACGCCACAAAATTAAACTGCCCAATCGGGCAAACAAACTTGCAGAACGATGCATGCTTGAAAAGGCCGTCCACAAGTAGAACACTTGCGAAGTACGCAATGATCAGCCACGCCGTCCACCACGGAGAAGACCACAGGTCAAACAACTCGTAGAGGAAGAGAATCAGAACGAACAAACCGACCGAGATCCATTTATTCCGAAGCGCGCGCGGCCAATTCCAGCGCGGTTTAAGCACTCTCCGCGCCATCTGCCGGACGAGCATGAACGGGCATGCCAGGCAGAAAAAATTCCCGGCGCACAGAATCACCAGCACCAGCACACCGCGAAAGTGCAACCAGGTTAACGTGGTGGCGAGGTTCTTCGGCGCCAACGACGGCCCGAAGAGTCCGTGCAGAATCATGAGCACGCTCACGATCAGCAGCGGCGCCTGCAGTACTGGACGCACATAGCGCCAGCGGAACAAGGCCCCCAGAATCGGCGCTTTCATCAAGTCAAAGGCCGGCGGATTTTCTTCGGTGGCCGGTTTGGAGGTCAGATTCAACAGCGGGCCTGGTTGGGGCGGACGTTCCTCAACTCGAATTGCCTTTCTACTTTCTCGCCGGTCGGGAGTGTGCCGTGCAGCAGAACTACCCAGTCTCCCGCCATCCCGAGTTTCAATGTCGATTCGTACCGCCCGGGCTGGTTTTCCTGCACACTGCCAAACACCGGACTCATCCCAGCATGTGTCATATCGGCTTCGGTGGTCAGGTGCGCTCCAGTCACCGGCTTTGAAGCTGCATCGGCTAAAGTGAAATCCGCAGTCACAGGGCCGACGCGACCGCCAATGCGGAGGGAGGAGCGATTGTCCGGTTACATCCAATCCAGATCAGCACGGAGATGGCCGCGGCGAGCGCCCGAGCTTGAAAGCCTCTGCTCCGAAAGGAGCGCAGATCACTTTCCGCTCCCCGGAAGCACAACCGATCCGTCTCCATTAAAGCGACAACCCTAGGCCGCACTCGGAAGCTGATTCCGATGCCATGCGCAGGTGCAGGCTGCCTTTTCCGTTTCGTCTGCCGGGGGGAACATGTGATAGTACATGCCGATCACCATCGGGATGAACACCGCCGAGTTGTAGAACAGATGGAGTTCCACCCGCGGGAAGAACAACTGCAGCACGCTGCAAGGTACCGGTTTACCCCAGAAATTGTGGTGCGTCGTGGCCTGCCAGATCAGAAGGAAGTGCTCGATGTGATGCCAGAACTGGATCCAGAATGCCACCATCCACCAGGTGTGCGACCTTCCCGTGAACCCCTTGCGCAGTACCCACAGCCCGATCAGCATGACCAGCGCGTAACCGTAGTGCAAGGTCTCCGATTTGATCAGCCACGGATACCAAAGACCCAGAATTCCATTCGCCATTGGCCGCGGCCATCCCATCACGTAAATCTGATATGCCTGAGCCAAGTGTTCGCCCCAGTGGGCCAGCACAATGAACATGAACCCCTGCAGCGCACGCTCGTGCCAACGGGTATTGAGTTTCTCGTAAAAACTGCTGTTCGCCGCTGGCGCGCTATGAATGTTGGGAACGGCAGGATTTGAGACCGCCATTAGGTTTTCCCCAAAACCCCAGACTCATTTCAAAATGTGACCACGATCACATTTCAGCCATCGAGGGTCAATAATGGAATAATATTAGCCGCGTACAGCCGTCCAAACCCATTCTTAAAAATGGAAATTAGTTTCCAGGAAGATGAGTAGCCCGTTTGCGTCCTTTGGGTAAATTGCGGAAATCACGCCCTTCCCCCAGGCGTGCCCGTAATAAAGAGTGGTGCTGAAGGATCGCGTGATTTGGTAGTCAGCGCTAACGTCCCACACGTTGGCTAGGCCGCGGTTACCGTTGCTCGGACGGCCCGTATACCCAAAGGTGTTCGGCTGAAATGCGCCGCCACCGGAATACCAAAGGTCGGCGGAGTCTGCCAGGCGCAGCGTGTGCACTTCGCTGCGCAGCCCCAGCTTTGAAACCGGACGCAGATTCAAACTGCCGTATAAGTCCTCGTTGTTCATCATATTGAAGAAGGGGAAGCGGGCATACTGGCGCGGCGTGGGTAGGACTTGAAAAAAAGTGCCGTGACGCAAGTCACTGGCGTTTCCATCGCCGCTGCCATAGGAATAGCCCGCGCTGATCCAGGGCTTAAGCAGTTTGACTGGCGGTTGCCACCCGGCCTCTGCCACGAACGCTCCAGCATGTTGAGCGAGGCTGCCCCAGGAACCGGTTTGCAATGCGCCCCAGAGCAGAAAATCGAACTTGCCGGAATTCGTGGTGTTGAAGACATGGGCGTAGTCCGCGCCCCACGTTGCAATCTCAATCTTGCCCAGGTCCGCCGCGCGAACCGCAGACGGGCGATTGTCAGTTTTCAGCACCAGCGTGCGGTGATCGATGTAGCCGAGCGCGAACACGCGTAGTTCTCCCGCGCTCTGCGCGGTTGTGATCGATCGGGTGTACGCGCCATGGTAGGTATCCACGTTCAGTTCGTCCATCCCCTTTACTTGAAAGACGCCTTGTGTCGGCCGCGCGCCGAAGAAGGTAAAGTTGTTTTGCCCGGAATTCGCAGAGAGTTGGACTCCATCGAATGTCCGCTGGACGGCAGAAAAAGCGAAATTGGAAATCAAGCGGCTCGAAATGCGCGTCTGAATCATCGTCGCCAACAGCGGGTCTTTGGGCGTGACTTCAAGACCGTCAAAGTATTCAAAGCGACCCAATTTCAAACCGGCTGGTCCGAGGTGCTTGAAGCTCACAAATGCCTGCTTCACAAATCCATTGGCGACGTTGGTGTGATTGTTGTTTGCCGCATAGTAATTTCCACCGAGACCGAGTTGGCCCTGCGGAGCTGCTACCACGGCGTCGTTTGGCAAACCAAGAATCGACGGTTGTTCGCCTTCGAGGAACCAATCAAAGTGTTCCCCGGTTTGACCGATACCGACCCGCAGCAAGGAATCCCACAGGCCGTAATCGCTGTTTCCGGTGTTGCCTTCGAACCAGTACCAACCCTCCGCCCGCGTGCGCCAGTTCACCGAGATCTCGAGCGGGCCAAGCGTATGCTTTGGCGGTGCCGCCGGTGCCGCCTGGGAACGCGCCGCACTCGCTTGTTGAGGTGTCGCTGGTGAAGAGTCTGCAGCGACGGAGGCCTGATGTGGCGGCGAGTCTGGATTTCCGTTCGCGGACGGGTCATGTTGAGCGAAGACGGAACTCGCTACAGACAAGACCATTCCCACGCAAAATGCAAATCGCAACTTCATATCATCCCCAGTCTGAGCGTCTCTGCATGTTTCCGAACCCTGCCGCCCGTCGCAGGCAGGGCTTATAAGCCCACAGTTCTACCCGTTGTGCAGGATCCTGCACGAAACTTGGATTGTGAATTTAGCAGCTATTTCCTGAAGCGCGGTCCCCACACGAGTTAATTCGGGATTCTCAGGGGACTTACAGCGATGGGTCAATACCGGATTCGTACTAGAGGGCAGTCTTGATGAAGTCGCCAAGCCTTCCGACTCGGCATCGTGTCGGCGACTTACCCCGCGAACGCGAAACCCGGGCTGACGCTGATCAGCCAGGTTTCGTTGAAGAACTACGCCGTCGATCTCTCGGCGACCGGCAGAGCGCCGCACGTTTCAAAAGAGGAACTCGACTACTTTCTTAAGCCCACCCGTTATGGGCCTACGGACGCCATTGTGGCGATACACAGAGCGTCGGTTCCTTTGTATTCCCTACTGCGACTTACAGGGCATTACCGTGCGACCGGTGCCTTGTAATTACAACGTGATCCAGTCTGTCATCGCCCTTTCGCGGCGGTAGCACGGGTTCAAATCCCGTTGGGGACGCCAAACCTGACGTTTACCATCCCTTCCTGCCAGCGTCCCCGTCTTTTCGTTACAAACCGCATGCCACAGGCTCAGAACTCCAAGCGCAAGGCGAACTGCATGAAGCGAGGCGTGGTTAGCGTCGAAAGGTACTTTCCGAACTGTGTCGGGTCGTAGGAGAGCGAGGGTTGAGCGGAGTCGCCTACTGGTCCGCGCACGTCGTAGCGCACCGAGTTGGTCGTGTTGAAGGCTTGCCAGCTGAACTCCAGACGCCTCTGCTCGCCAAGCGAGAAACCCTTGCTCACTGCAGTGTCGATGTTGAACATGCCGTCGCCAATGACGTTGTTGCGGACTCCTGATTCACCCGGCCACTCTGGGCGGAAAGCGGCCTCCGCCTTGGCCGGATCTTGGAAGATGTCCGGGCCGATGCCCACGCCATTGACAATGGCGTTCTTCGGGTTGGAGGCGACCGGTGGCGGCCCGTTCGGCTCGGCATCGCCCTCGATGTTCCAATTGGTGGACCAGGTGAATCCGTTGTCGATCGTGATGGGGAAACCGCTCGTCCAGCGGAATATGCCGGAGACGTGCCACCCGCCAATTAAGGCGTTGAGCAGCGGCCCCGCGTTTCCCCTCACCATCTGGCCCCTGCCGAACGGGAGCTGGTAGACCAGGTTCGCATTGACTTGGTGGAAGGCGTTGAAATCGGAAAGCCCGCGCAGGGACAGCGGATCCCAGGAATTGATGACAATCCCGCCGCCGTTCAAGTCGTTGCCGGTTCCGCCAGTTCCTTCATAGGGACCGACTCGCTCGGCTGCCGAGGCCACGTCGAACGATTTCGACCATGTGTAGTTAAACTGCCCCTGCAAGTTCGATAACCGGACGTTGTAGGTCACCTGCAGCGCTGTAGTCGGAAGTGCCGATGTTGCGCCACGCGTAGAGCGAACTGAACTGGTCATGGTAAAAGGCATACGGGCCAAACTTGCTGTTCGGGAGCGGACTGCTCAAGCCGGTGATGGAGGCAGGCAAATCCAATTCGAACAGAGAGAACGTTTCGTTGTGCGAGTAACAGTTCCACAGTTCGTAAATATTCTGAGTGGCTGACGGATTGGAAGGCGGAGTTCCAGGTGCGCAATCTTGCCCGTTACTGGCAAGTGCGGCCCCGGCGCTGGCCATGCCCGGAAAGACATTCTCGAAGAACGGTATAGGCTGGATCGAGTTGACGTCCGTGGCGGTGGGCTGAGTGGCAGCGGCCTTCGAGAGCATGGTGGCTGCCTGAAAATACTTCATGCCACTGGTAGCATCCGTCAAGTTGATCGGCATCGCCAGATCC
>Ga0181521_10006423_pt1 | contig 12748 bp, 9 predicted proteins | sample PEATcosm2014_Bin_32_FD_119764 | JGI IMG/M metagenome (GOLD analysis project Ga0181521, IMG submission 119764) | Peatland microbial communities from MTU Mesocosm Facility, Houghton, MI, USA - PEATcosm2014_Bin02_60_metaG | ecosystem: Environmental > Terrestrial > Soil > Wetlands > Peat | place...
CACAAAGGCCGCCAGTATGTGACCGTTGCTTCGGGACTCGGCGGCATTGTTGCCACTCGTTATGCATCGGTTCAAATGCCGACGGGCGGCTCGGTCTGGACGTTCGCGTTGATGCCCGACTAACTCCTGCAGTTCGAACTCCGAGCGCGGACTATAATAACCGGGAACCGTCGAAAGGACACACCGATGCGACGAGCGCTTCTGTTTTTCTTCACATGCGCGGCCACTGTGCTGGCGCAAGGCAATGCGGATTGGCACCGTGAGTTTCCGGCGTTTAAGATCGTGGGGAATCTTTACTACGTCGGCACCGCCGATTTGGCCGTGTACCTGATCAACACGCCGCAGGGCAACATCCTGATCAACTCCGACTTCGAACAGGACGTGCCCCTCATCAGGAAAAGCATCGAGCAACTCGGTTTCAAATACGCCGATACGAAGATTATCCTCATCAGCCACGCGCACGGCGACCATGACGCGGCAACGGGTTTGATCGGGAAAGAAACCGGTGCGAAGTTGATGGTGATGGATGCCGATGTCCCCGAAGAAGAGAGCACCGCGCCGGGCCGTCCAGGTGCGCATGTGGATCGTGTGCTGCATGATCGCGACACGGTTGAACTCGGCGGCTCCAAACTGGTAGCGCATCTAACCCCCGGCCATACCAAAGGTTGCACGACGTGGACGATGCAGGTAAGCGACGGCGCGCGCACGTTGAACGTGGTGATCGTTGGCAGCCCGAACGTGAACCCCGGCTATGTTCTTGTTGGCAACAAAAACTATCCGGGGATCGCGGAGGACTATGTCAAGACGTTCGCCGTCCTGAAGAGTCTTCCCTGCGATGTTTTCCTCGGAGCGCACGGCGCTTACTTCGGCCTGAAGGCGAAGTACGGGAAGATGAAGGCCGGCGCGGCGAATCCGTTCATCGATCCGGATGGTTACAAAGCCTGGGTCGCCGAGCGTGAGGATACGTTTCGCAAAGAGTGGGCGCGGCAGAAGCAGAACCCCGGCTCCGCGGCGCCATAGGGTTTCCTTCCCGCGGATTCGCCGATCTTCAGCTCTCCGCCGAACAGCCGGCGATATTGGCGGATATCGTTTCGCGTAACGGAAAGTCTTCGCAGTTACGCGGGACGGGCGGCCGCCACCAGCCAGACCGCGCCGGACAACTTCACTCCGGCAGCCGAGGCGTACGGTGTGAGGGCGCGCCGGATCGATTCGATGGCGGCGGCCCGGATGTCATCCGGTTGGTCCGCCAGCGCCCGCTTGGCTGGCCCCATCGCAGACGACTGGATGACCGCGTCTTCGAGCGTTCCTCCGGCTGCAATGTCCATTTGGATGTCCAGCGGGGTAAAGGAAGGCGCCGTGAAGCCGGCTGCCATCAGGATGCGCGTGACCCGCGCGGTGTCGCCAAACGCGAAGGGGCCGGGCTCCTCCGGATCTGGTTTCGGCAAACGCGGCGCATGCTCATAAACTGCGTGCAGCGGAATCCGCAGCCAGGGGTTTTCGTCGATCGGACGCCAGCAGGCAAAACGAAGCCGCCCACCGCGCGCCAAGCCTGTCCGCAGGTTCGCAAACGCGGCTGCGGGATCGCCGAAGAACATCACTCCGAAACGCGAAACGATCAGGTCGGCGCCGAGATCGCGCAGCGGTAACTCCGCAGCGTCACCGGGGAGACAGGTCGTGTTGGCGAACTCGCGCAGCCGTTCCCCCGCGAGCGCGAGCATGCGGCTGGAAACATCGATTCCGACAACGCGTCCGGAAGGCCCAACGGCGCGTGCGATTTCGATGGTCGTGGCGCCGCACCCGCAACCGACATCAATCACCGTTGATCCGGCGCGCGGCGCGGCAAATTCGAGCAGCGGTCCCGTGACGGGAGCGAGCGTGCGGTCCATACGATCCTGGTTGCTGGTCCAGTATTCGCCATCGATTCCGTTCCAACGGGTGCGTTGGTCTTCGTTGAAAGCCTGTGCCGGTGTCATGGGGACGTTCTAATTGTAGAGAATCACGACGGCTCGAATCGCCGGGCGCGTGCTCTACAGGTTGCCAGTGTTCTGAAACGAGCTGTATCTCTTCGCGACTTACCGTTAACGCCGGGCTTCAAATCCGGTAATATCGAAGCTCAGGCTCGGAAGGACCAATGCAATGAAACGGGGAGTGCTATTACTGTGGACATTGGCGGCTTTTTCCGCCGGCGCGCGGGCACAGGAAACGGGTTATCCGATTACGGTCGTCCCACCGGGAAAAGGGCCCTACCAGTTTCCTCAGGGGTACCAAACCCCCTGGGACAAGATCGAGATGCTGGTTACGGAGAAGCTGGCGCCGAACCTCTATTCTCTGCACGGTTCGGCGGGTCTTGACCCGGCACATCCCGATGCCGCCGGTGGCAGGGTCGCAGTGCTCTTCGGCTCCGACGGTGTGCTGATGGTGGATACAGAGGACCCGCAACTGGCGGCAAAGACACTCGACACAATCCGGACATTCACCAGTGCTCCCATCAAAATTGTGGTCAATTCTCATATTCACCCCGACCATACCGGCGGTAATGCATTCTTCGCGAAACAGGGGGCAATGATCTTCTCGCAGGAGAATCTGCGCGATGAAATGCTAAGCCCGCCGGGCCAGGGCAACGCTGCTCGCGCACCCGATCCGGCCGGCGTTCCAACTGTTACGTATCGGTACGGCTCACCGGGCGCTCCTGCCGTCACGATCCATATGAACGGCGAGACGGTGGACTTCATACCGATGATGCCGTCCCACACCGCGGGCGACACTATCGTGCGCTTCAACAAGGCGAACGTGATCTATATCGAGGATTTCTATCGCAACTTTGGTTATCCGTTTGCCGACCAGGCCAACGGCGGTTCGATCAAGGGCATGATCGAGGCCGTTGACCTCATTCAAAAGCTTTCGGGCCCCGATACGACGCTCGTCCCGGGCCACGGAACGCTGGTCGGGAAGAAGGATCTGCTGGGCTACCGTGCCATGCTCGTCGACATCCTGGGAAAGGTGCGGAAGCTCCGCGACGAGGGCAAGTCGCTGGATGAGGTTCTGGCCGCGAACCTGACGGCACCCTATGACGCGACCACGCTGGGCGACACGAAGCAGAGCAAAGACCGGTTCATCACCGAGGTGTACGACGAAGTGAAGGACTTCCCGCCTGTTGTAAACGGCGAACGGAAAATGCCGCGGCGCACAGGGCCTGGGAGGTAGGGCCGCTGGTTCGAAATATAGCGCCGCGTCGGATGCGGGCACGGTACTCCCATGGTCTATCATGATTCAGACGTGCAAGTGGGGAAAATGCTGAGACTTCAATGAAAAGAAATTACACAACTGCGATAGTGGTATCCGCCACGCTGCTTCTCGCGAGCGTCGCATACGCCCAAGTGACGCTGAACTCGGTGCGAATCGGCGCGAAAGACACCGTTGCGCTGGCGAAGTTCTATCAGGCCGCGTTCGGTATGCAGGAAGTCAATCGGATCGATGCACCCGGAGGAACGGAGGTCTTCGTGAACTTCGGCGCATCGGTCGACGCTGCCAAGGTCAACAAGAGCGAGCCGATCGTGATCATGCATCGCGATTCCGACGACCTGAAGGACCCCATCGCGCACGTGATCCTCAACGTGAAGGACATGGCGGCGACAGTCGCCGCCATCAAGGCGGCCGGAGGCTCGATGGCCGGCGACCCGCGTCCGTTCGGAAAAACCGGCGTCGTCATCGGCATCGCGATCGATCCGGCCGGCAACCGCCTTGAACTCATTCAACGGCCATGATCGGGAGGCCTGCCGTTCCGTGACAAAGCGCGTGCCACTCCAGCTCCTCCACTATGCCCGTCAATCTGAAGCCTGTTGAGGTAGCCGTTATCGGATTAGGGGCAGCCAGTGGGGTCGCGGTGCTGCCTCTGACCCGGGCCGGTCTCAGTGTGACGGCGCTCGAAGCGGGTACCTGGATGCAGCACGATCGATTCAGACCCGATGAGATTCACAACAACATCCGCGCGCTTGTGACCACTGGTTCCAAAGCGCGGCGCGAGATACCCACGTTTCGCGCGGGTTCCGATCGGCGCGCCCGCCCTGCCGCAAGCGGCATGACGATGATGAACGCCGTTGGCGGCACCTCGATTCACTATTACGCCAACAGTTGGCGCTTCCACCCCTGGGATTTCAAGGCGCGCTCCGAATCGATCAAACGCTACGGCCCGAATTCGATTCCCCCGGGGAGCACGATCGAGGATTGGCCGCTCACCTACGACGACCTGGAATCTTACTACGACACGATCGAGCACGAAATTGGCGTCGCGGGGAAAGCCGGCAACATTCAGGGAAGGATCGATCCCGCGGGCAATGTGTTCGAAGGACCGCGCCGGCGCGAGTATCCGATGCCGCCGCTGCGTGGTACCGATTTCACGGAACTCATGCATGACGCCGCTCGAAGACTCGGATGGAACCCGCATCGCTCGCCGGCGGCGATCAATTCCCAGCCATACGGCGGCCGCTCCGCCTGCGCGTATCACGGGTTTTGCGAAGCCAACGGATGCCACGTCAGCGCCAAGAATTCGACTGCGGTGACTACGATTCCCGCGGCTCAAAGAACCGGGAATCTGACCATTGTCGAGAGAGCGCACGTCACTCGAATTCTGGCCGACGGCAATGGTAGAGTTACCGGCGTCCAGTTCCTGAGAGCTGGCCGGGAATACTTCCAGCCGGCCAAGGTCGTCCTGCTTGGCGCCTACACCTACGAAAACGTCCGCTTGCTGCTGCTCTCTAAATCCAAAGCCTTTCCCAACGGATTGTCGAATAATCGCCGGCAGGTGGGCAAACACTATATCGGCCATTGGAATGGGCGGGAGTGCTTTGGGTTATTCCCGTCCGACCTGAACGTTTGGTACGGCGCCAATGCACAGGCAGTGGTGGTGAATGATTGGGCCGACGATAATTTCAACCACGCGGGCCTCGGCTTCATCGGAGGCGCGAGCCTTACACTAAGTCACGAAGCTCATCCCATTGCGGCCGCGGACATGCCCGTTTTCGGCCGCGCGCCGGCCTGGGGCTCGAAGTGGAAGGCGTTCGTCCGTAAGAATGCCGGCCGCTGGAGAGGGGCGTATGCGCAGTGCACGTCGCTTCCGTATGAGAACACGTACATCGATCTCGACCCCGAGGTTAAGGATCCGCTTGGAGATCCTGTGTGTCGGATCACGAGCGGTCCGAAAGAAAATGAGCCGAAGGCGAGCGCATTCGCTGCCGCCAAAGCGGAGGAGTGGTTCCGCGCCGCGGGCGCGATCGACGTGGTCAAGGTCCCGGCGCCTTCCGAAGGCCCCAACCTGTCGTGGCACGCTGTCGGCGGCACGCGCATGGGCGGCAACCCGGAAACCAGCGTTGTCGACAAATGGGGCTTCTCACACGAAGCGCCAAACCTCGGCATTTTGGGTGGATCGGTAATGTGTACTCACGGCGCACGCAATCCAACGCTGACCATTCAGGCGCTCTCCTGGCGGACGGCGGAGCATCTGGTGAACAACTGGAAATCGATCGCCGGATAAAGTTCCTGCAGGAGCCCGTGTATCCGGGGAAAAGGCTGGCCGCCAATCGGATTCAGGGAAGCGGCTTGGCCAGGTATTTCAGCTCAGGTTGCTGGTTGGCATTCACCGGCAGACGGTCGGTATTCATGAGCATGGAAACCACCTGATAGTAGCCCGCGCTCACGATCAAATCCACGACGCCGTGCTCGCCGGCCACGTTCTTGATCGCCGCGAACACAGCGTCGCTCGACTGTTTAGTCTTGAACAGCTCGCTAATAAAGTTGTAGACGGCCTCCTCATCGGCTGACATCCCAACCGGGCGCTTGCCCTCGGCGATGGCCTTCACTTTGTCCTCACTGAGCCCGGCCTGCACGGCGGCCCGCCGGTGGGCGAGCCATTCGAACTGTGCGCCCCAGTAGCGCGCCGTAAGAATAATCGCTAATTCCTTGAGCTTGTCCGGGACCGACATATGAAAGCGGACGCGGTCCCCCATGTCGAAGAACAACCGCCCTCCGTCGGGGTCGCGGACGCTGATATTGAAGCTCCCGCCCGTGCCTCGTTGCGCCACGGCAATCTCGGTCATCTTCTTCTGCTCGGGCGTCATCTGTTCCCAGCTGAGCGGTTTGAAGCGGTCCCCCCGCATGGTAAATTCTTTGCCATTGGCGGAAGACTTCACCTCGGCCGGTGAGAGTGCTCCGGGAACCGGCGTGGCAAAGCCCGCGCCGACGACCGGCAGCGGATTTTCCAGAGGTTTCAGGCCGGGCTGCACACCTTGCGGCAAAGGATACTGGTCCACGTTGAGCAACATCGAGACCAATCCATACCACCCGCTCAATCCGACCATATCGACCACGCCCCGCTCGCCATACTTATCCCTGGCGGCGTTGAACGCGGCGTCGGTCACCTGGTGGGTGGTGAGGAGTTCGTCGATGAGGTTGTAAGCCACTTCCATCTCCGCCGGCATCCCGGTCGGACGCTTGCCCGCGGCGATGGCGTCCACTATCGCCGGAGGTACGCCGTTTTGGAGGGCCGCATTCTTGTGAGAGTTCCACTCGTATTGCGCCATCCAGAAGCGCCCGGTCATGATGATGATGACCTCGGAAACGTCCCTGGGAAGGCCTGTCCGGAAACGCATGGCGCCACCGAATTGTTGGCCAAGATCGCCCACCTCGGGACTGCGCAGCAGGACGTTGAACGGTCCATTGGCCCCCCCGCGCTCTCCGGCGAGCAGATGATCGATCATGGTCTTCTGCTCGGGCGTCATCTCGTCGTACTTGAGCGGCGTGAACCGATCGCCCACCAGCACCAGGCTGTGGGGATCGGGAGCTTGCCGCGCCTGTTTTGCAGGCGCCTGGGCGCTGACGATTGTCATGCCGCCGATCATGAAGGCAAAGAAAAACTGCAGACGCACGGTGGTCCTCCCTGGCAGAGTATATCCGACTTCGCGACCCCGTCCCGCCCGGCCGCCCCGGAAAAGGAATATCATGATCGGCAGCAGGACCCTCGGGGAATCCGCAATTCCACCGATTGAAAGAGGTCGGAGATGATCACTCGGATCGTTCGCATTATTCTGGCAATGGCTGCCGCGGTTTTGCTGGCCGCCGCGTATTTCCACGCGCAGTCCGCATCCGTAATGACGGATGCCGCCAAAGCCTTCCTCGCCTCACTGACAGCCGAGCAGCGGCAGCAGGCCACATTCGATCTCGGAGACGCCGAGCGCATGAACTGGTTCTACACGCCCGTTCCGCGAAAAGGGCTCCCGCTGCGTCAAATGCGGCCGGCCCAACGCCAGCTCGCGATGGCACTGCTCAGCGCGGGCCTGAGCCAGCGGGGCATGATCAAAGCCACCACGATTATGAGCCTGGAAGATGTCCTCAACATCATCGAAAAGGGCGACGGAACGCGGCGCGATCCGGATCTTTATTTCGTCAGCATTTTCGGGACGCCGGCGGAATCGGGTACCTGGGGCTTCCGGTTCGAGGGGCATCACGTCAGCCAGAATTTCACCATCGTGGACGGCAAGGTGGCCGGGTCGCCCAGCTTCTTCGGAGCCAACCCCGCCGAGGTGAAGGAAGGGCCGCGTAAAGGACTCCGCCCGCTCGGCCGCGAGGACGATCTGGCGCACGCCCTCATTCTCGGTCTCTCTCCGGCCGGCCGCAACACTTCGATTGTGGATAAGACGGCCCCCGAGGAAATTCTGACCACCAACTCGCGCCGCGCGGCCCTCAAAGGGCAGCCGAATGGTCTGCGGATTTCGGCCATGGATGCAAGACAGAAGGAGATGCTTCACGACCTTCTCGACGAATATTGCTACAACATGCCCGAATCAATCGCGCAAATGCGGGAAGACGAGATTCAGAAAGCGGGGAATAACATCTGGTTTGCCTGGTCCGGCGGGACGGGACCCGCCGACAAGCATTATTACCGCATTCAGTCGCCCACGTTTCTGGTTGAGTTCGACGAAACGCAGGATAACGCCAATCATATTCACTCGGTTTGGCGGGACTTCAACGGCGACTTCGGCGAGGACCTGCTGGCCGAGCACTATCGGTCCAGCCACAAATAAGCCGGCGGTCGCCTTGACGTTGCGTCGCGGCCGGGCCGTGGTCTGCTCCGAGCGTGGGCTGCATTTCATGGGTGGGGCGGGAATATCGATTTCAGAATCATGCCGTGTACGCCCTTTTTCCCGTCCACGAGCTGCGTAATGTGGAAATCCGCGGCGACGCTCGTGAGCATGTAGGCATCGTCCCTGCTGAGCCCCTTTTCCTTCACGAGAAAGTCGACCATCTCCCGCACCGCTGTCTTGGTCGCCACAACCAGCTCCTCGTCCATGCCCATCACGATGTAATGGGTGGGCGTTTCCCCGCGGGGCCAGGTCAGGTGCATGTCCTTACGCACCACAAACTGGAATGTCCCCACGAGAGACGTTTCCATGGCCTGGATATCCACTTCACCATCGCCCTGGCCGGCGTGTGCGTCGCCCACTTCAAACAGCGCGCCCCTGGCGTGAACCGGAAGGTAAAGCGTCGTGCCCGCGACGAACTCTTTGTTATCCATATTTCCGCCGTGAATCCAGGGCGGAGCGCTGTTATATCTGCCGGCGGATGCGGGCGGAGCGACACCCATGCTCCCGAAGAACGGCTTCAATGGAATTTCGATACCGTTCCCGAAGAGGCCCACCATCCGCTGGCCGTCCAGTCGGATGAGCTTCGAGCGTGAATAAGGAAAGTCCTCTTCGAGGAAACCGGCCGTCGAGCGGAATGCGTTCATCGCGTAAGGCACGCCGAGATCGATCTTCTGTATCCTCACCTCGAGCACGTCGCCCGGTTCGGCCCCCTCGATATAGATTGGTCCGGTGAGGACGTGACCGCCCGGGCCGCGGTCTTTCACGTTCTTGCCGATGGCTTCGAATTCCGCCGGTATCTGGTCGGCCGGCACACCCATGGCAGCGGCCCGCGCACCGCCTCCGCCCGCCGTCTGAATCCTGACCGTGTCGCCGGACTGGATCTTCAGTACAGGCTTGGCTTCGGACCAGTAGTATCCGATAACCACAGTCTCGGGAGTTGCCTTCAGCTCGTAACTGGCCGCCCTCGCGGAGAAAGCGGACACGTTGAGCAGGGCCGGGCCGAGCAGAGCCAACTTCAATTCCCTTCGCATCAGAATTCAATCCTTCCCGCAAATTGCAGCATACGGGCCGCGTAGGCCAGGTCGGTATTCTGAACGGGGGCGCCATACGACGATACGTTGACCACCGTCTGGTATCCGCCGAAATTCGAATGGTTCAACAGATTGAAGGCTTCCACCATCGGGATGAAGCGGACGTGCTCTTTTACCGTGAAGGTCTTTGAAAGCCGCAGATCGAGCCGCTCAATCGGATTACCCGACAGAGAGTCGCGCTTCACCAGATCGTAGGCGACCCCGCCAATTGTCATGGCCGTTATGTTGGACGGAGAACCGTAGTATGGGGAAGACGCCGTGAACAACCGGTCCGTGACGCCCGACAGCCCGAAAGGATTCTGATTGGCGGTTACTCCGAAATTCTGTCCCGAGCCGTAGTGGAACGAACCGCTGAGCGAAACTCCCCACTTCCATTGATAAGCTCCGGCGAGGGTCAGCGTATTCGTCTGGTTGTCGGGAGAAATCGCCCATTCGCCCGCCAGATTGTACTGGTTGTTGGGATAGTAAAACGCGCCGGTTGTCGAATCCTTCAGGCGCGCCAGCGTATAAGCCGCCGACGCGGAGAAGCTCTGCGAAAAACGGTGTTGCAGCTGTACCTGGAGCGCATCGTTAATCGACCCCGCGGCGTTCGGCGTGGTGAAATTCAGGATGCCGACAAAACCGGGATTTGGACGCCCCAGCGCCGGATTCTGAGCATAACCGGTCACCGGGTTGTAAAAGAGATTCGCGTCGGTCCTTTCCCAATCGTGGTAAACGCGAAAGTGCACATAGTCGGCGGAAAGCGTCCAGGTCTTCGTCAGCTGGCGCTCCACCCCGGCGCTGGCCTGGAACGAGTAAGGCGTACGCACATTCGGCGCAAGCGGTTGTATGGTCTGGGCGCTGATTGGCACCGCTCCCGAAAGGAACTGCGCCCCCGTTGTGGAACCGAACGGCGCCAGCAGGTTAATGGGATTCGCGGCGGTCGCCTGAATGGCGGGAGAGATCGTCGTTTGACCGTTAAACAGCGTGTCGTCGTAGGTCTGATTGGCCTGGATGTCCGCGTAGAAAATGCCTGCGCCGCCCCGGATGACGGTTTTCCGCGAACCCGTCACGTCCCAGGCAAAACCTACTCGAGGCTGGAACAGCAAATTGTCGTTATAGTGCGGCGTTTGAATGCCGCTCTTTAGATAGAGACCCGGATTGAAGATACCCAGGTCGTTGTCGTAGCGAATCCCCAGATTGAGCGTGAGTCTGGAGTTGACCTTCCAGTCGTCCTGAAAAAAAGCGCCGATGGCATTGGTGGGAATGCTGAAGTTGAAATTGCCGAACCCCTGGGTGTAGCTTGTCGCGTACGGGCTCAACGCCGCGATATTCCAGGTGGAGGGCTCGTTCCACACCGGGAAGATGGAAGCCAGATTCAGCGAATTGACTCCCGATGAAAAACCGAGGACGGTGCCGCGAACGTTCTGGCCGAAGTTGCCCGCATATACCGCATGCAGGTAGTCCTCCCCGAGCTTGATGCTGTGAGAGCCCTTCAGCCAGAAGAAATCGTCCCGATACTGCTCGACATTCTCGCCGATGTGTTGTGGGTAGTTGTACGGGCTGCCGACGGTGATGGTCGGCAGACGGAATTCCGGAGTCAGAATCAGCGGCGTGTTCTGATAGTCGAAGTGATTGTAGCCCACCTTCAGCTCGTTCACGAGCGTGGGCGAAATGGTCCAGGTCCATGTTCCCAGCGCCGCATAACTCGTCTTGGTGGAAGCTGTCGCGCGTGTCGGAGAGGCGCTTCCCGAGACGTTGTTGAAGGGCTCACCCCATGTGTAGCGCGAGACCCTTGCGGAGACGCGGTTCGTGCTGTTGATCTGCCAGTCGCTGTGCTCCAGGTAACTGTCGGTGCGCAGTTCGTTGCTGAAGCTGTAACTCAACCCGCCGAATCCGGTAGGCGTGGTGAAACTGGTATTCGGTTGCCGCTCGCCTTCATAGGCAAAGAAAAAGAACACCTTGTCCTTCAGGATCGGTCCGCCGACGGTGCCGCCGTACTGCTGATCCGAAAAAGGAAGCAGCACGTGGGCGACGGAATCGTCGGCATTGAACACGCTGTTGCGAAAGTAGCCGTAAAGAGTACCGTGGAAATGATTGGTGCCCGATTTGGTTTGCACGTTCACCTGAATGCGCGCGGATCTTCCCAGCGTGGCGTCGAACCGGTTCGTGATGATCTGAAACTGATCGATGGCGTCCTGGCTGTACTGGGGCTGGCCGAAACTGTCGGAAGAGGTCATCTGCGTGACCTGCTGGCCGTCGACATTGATCTGTATCTTGCCGGCGTCGGTCGATCCGAGCGGAGAGTACGTTACGTCGTTACTCGTAATCCCCGGCACCATCATTGCCAGCTGCAGATAGTTGCGGCCGTTCAGGGGCAGTTTGCTCACCTCCGCCGGGCTCACGTCGCCGGCAACGCTGGAACTCGTCGTATCCACCTCGACGGCCGTCGCCTCGACAGCGACGGAGCTCGCGGCCGCCGCCACTTTCAGGGCTATATCGGCCGTTGCCACCTGACCCACCGCGAGCGTGATCGTGCGCTCCGCCGGAGAGAAACCCGGCGCTTCGACCCGCAGCACATATTGGGCGGCGCGGAGGGCGGGAAGCTGGTAGAGACCCTGCGTATTCGTGGTGGTCGAGAACTTCGACCCGTCGTCGCCGGTGGCGGTGACCACGCCCGCTGCAATGCTCGCATTCGACGGATCTATAACCCGTCCGCTGATACCGGTTTGCTGCGCGGAAAGATGCAAACAGGCGGCGATGGCCAGTCCGAGCGTTCTTATAAGAACCGAGTTCCTTTTCAGTTGTTTCAAGGTCGTTCCTCTCCTGTATGTGCAAAATGGAAAACTTACAACGAGGTAGAGGCTACGGAGCCCGAATGAGATCGCGAATCGGATTAATGCCTGTGCGCGCTAATCGCCATTGACGAACCGTCCGCGGCGGGGATCGGCCCCGCCTTCAATGACGCCTTCTTTATCGTTCACTTTGATGACGATCGGGGCGGAGGCATTACTCCACGGCCCGGCCACGGTGACGATGTGGCCCAGGGCGCTGAGCCTGTCGGCCGTGGCTTTGGGAATACGGTTTTCGAGATTGAGCTTGCCGGGCACAAATTCATGCATGGCGAAAGAACTGTAGAACGCCTCTGTCTGAAACCGCGGCGCCTCTACCGCTTCCTGCGGCGTCATGTCGAATTCAACCAGATTGAGAATTACCTGGAGCAGCGCCTGGTCCTGATTGTCCGCTCCGGGCGTCGAGATGGCGTAGACCGGCTTGCCGTCTTTGAGGATGAGCGTGGGGCTGAGAGTGACGCGCGGCCGCTTGTGCGCTTCGATGACGTTGGGGTGGCCGGGCACGGTCAGCAGCGTCTGCAACCGGGTGCCGAATGCGACGCCGGTATCGCCCGCCATCACCGCCGGAAGCCAGGCCCCGCTGGGCGTTGCCGAAAAGACGTTTCCCATACGGTCGACGACATCAACGCAAGTAGTGTCGTTGACTTCCACCTTGTTCACTTTTCCGTTGGGCATCGGAATGTCGCGGCCG
>Ga0181521_10006427_pt1 | contig 12742 bp, 9 predicted proteins | sample PEATcosm2014_Bin_32_FD_119764 | JGI IMG/M metagenome (GOLD analysis project Ga0181521, IMG submission 119764) | Peatland microbial communities from MTU Mesocosm Facility, Houghton, MI, USA - PEATcosm2014_Bin02_60_metaG | ecosystem: Environmental > Terrestrial > Soil > Wetlands > Peat | place...
ATCGGCCGGAGCCATATTACGGCACGCATGTCCTGATGCACATAGAGGATGCACGCAGCGGCCGAGAGTTCCTGCGGAGGCTCGCTCCGCATGTAGCTTCGGCGGCCGATTGGCAGACAGCTACGGACGCCTGGATTGCTGTTGCGATCACCTATACCGGCTTGGAGGCATTGGGCGTTCCGGAGCCGTCTCTTCAAAGCTTTCCGGAGGCGTTTCGCGTGGGAATGGCTGCGCGTGCTGACGTACTTCTCGACCGTGGAGAGAACGATCCGAAGAATTGGGACCCGCCGTTCGGCAGCGGCCGTGCTCATATTGCGGTCAGCATTTTTAGCGACACCCGTGAGAAGTGGCGCCGCGCCATGGCACTGGCGCGCCGGCAATACCACGGATTTTCCGGCGTTACCGTGCTGCACACTCAGGACTTCGGAGCGCAACCGGGCGACCTCAATCCGATGGGGTATAGGGACAGCATCGGCCAGCCGGCGATCGAGGGTAGCGGCGTCGACCCCCTGCCCGGACAAGGCCGCCCTATCAAGGCGGGTGAATTTATCCTCGGCTATCCCGGCGAGGCGGGTGTGCCGCTCGCGATGGTGCAGCCGGATCTGCTCGGGCGCAATGGCACGTTCCTCGGCCTACGCAAATATCAAACGCGAGTCGGTACGTTCAACCGATTCCTACGAGACAACGCTCAAACCGATGAAGAACGTGAGCTGCTGGCGGCGAAGCTGGTCGGCCGGTGGCGCAGCGGCGCGCCATTGACACTTGTTCCAGCTAAAGACAACGCCGCGCTCGGAGCGGACCCGCAGCGGAACAACGACTTCGCCTACGCGAACGATCCCGACGGCAAGCAGGCGCCGCTCGGCTGCCATATGCGCCGGATGAATCCCCGCGATACCAGGATGCCGGTGCTGACGGACGTCAACCTCCACCGCATTATCCGGCGCAGTACGACTTTCGGAGCCCCTTACGACCCGAACGCCTTTTCGGTCGTCGATGATGAAATCCCTCGTGGGCTCTATTTCCTTTTCATCAGCGCCAAGGCGATGGCGACCATGGAATTCCTGCAGCGGGAATGGATCAACGGAGGAAACTTTACGGGGCTCAGTGAAGAACGCGATCCGATCGTGGGCTTGCAAGAAGAAGGCGCCACGTACACGATTCCGAGGATTCCGGTGCGGCGGCGCATCCACGGCATCCACACGTTCAATGTGCTGCGGGGCGGCGAGTACATGTTCATGCCGAGCCTGTCGGCACTGAAATGGCTCGCGGATCTCAAGGACTGATGGTATGGACAAGAGCCTTTACGACCGCGGTCTTCTGAAGCGCCGGCAGGTGCTCGGCGACGAATATGTAAACTCCGCGCTTCGAAAGGTCAATGACTTCAATCGCGAATTTCAGCGGTTGGTGAGCGAGTATTGCTGGGGCGAGGTGTGGGGCGACGAAACCTTGTCGCCTCGCGAGCGCAGCATCCTCACTCTCGGTATGGTCGCCGCGCTCGGCAAGATGGGTGAGTTCACCAACCACATCCGCGGGGCACAAGCCAACGGTCTAACGCCTGCTGAATTGCGCACTGTGCTGATCCAAATCGCTGTCTATTGCGGGATTCCGGTCGGCGCAGACTGCTTCCAGATAGCAGAAACCATTCTCAACGAGAACAAGAGTACGCGAGAGTGAGAGTCAAGTCTCGCGGCGCCAATGCAGCTTTGCTCGAGGTGAAACAACAGCGGAATTAAGAGAACGATTCATCACCCGGATTCTCCGTCAGGAAGAGCAGAACAAGTTCACTAGAAGGATTACACCATGTCCGATCACATCTCTGGGCCTCGCGCCATCGCTGATCCGGTCATCGATATCACGGACGTCTATGCTTTCCCTTGCCCAGAGAGTCCGCAGCATCTCGTCCTGATCATGAACGTGTTTCCCTACGCCGGGCCGTCGGCCCTGTTTTCCGATGCAGTTATTTACAGGTTGCGCGTACGCTCTGTGTCCATCGCGCCCGAAGGGCGCTCGTTCGCAGTTGCAGCGGACGAATCCATCTTTGACTTCACGTTTAGCGGCCCCCAACTGGTCCAGGAAGGTCGCTGCATGCTGCCAAACGGCGACGTGGTCACGTTTCGTGTGAATGAGGAAAACGGCGCCAGTGTGAGAGGTCTGCAGGTCTTCGCGGGGCAGAGGTCCGATCCATTCTTCCTTGACGGCCCGATGGCTGAAAGAACGATCGCAACCAGGCAACTCGCCTTCAAGGAAGTCGGTTCCGACAGGCTCTATGGCAAGAATGTGCTGGGGATTGCCCTCAGGATCGAGTGGACGACCCTGCTGAAGGGTGGCCCGATGTTCGCTGTAGTTGGCGAGACGCTGAGCGCCGGCAAACGGCCGGTTAGGTTGGAACGCGTCGGGCGGCCGGAGATCAAGAACATTACCCTCAGCGCGAAGATCTTCGACACCGTAAATCGTGATCTCGAAATCCGGGACATCTATAACGAAGAGGATGCATTCAGTCTTTTCAAGCACTACGTCGGCGCGTATCGCGCGCGATTTAATGCGAATCTCGCCTTTTTTGACACCCTTGACGGGAAGGTTGATTGGCCGCTCGACGAGCACGGGAACCATCCGTTAACCGAACTCCTGCTTTCCGACTTCCTGGTTGTGGATGTGTCCAAGCCCTTCTCAGAGACAAGCTACTTTGAAATCGAGCTGGCGCTGCTCGAAGGGCGCGCGCACGCTACCTGCGGAGGAAGATGGCTCAACGAGGACCTCGTCGACACTCTTCTCACTTTGTACGTCAACGCCGGAAAGGGTCCACGCATTCGGGACGGGGTGGACGCGCCGATCGCCTGGTCGTCGAAGGCGTTTCCTTATATGGCGCCACCCAATCGCCCAGGGGGGTCTCAGTCATGATGAACGAACGGCCGCTCACCGACGGCAAGATTGCTTTGCTCAATTTAAATGCCCAGATCGACGCCCTGGAGCCGGAGGTCAGGCGTGGTTACGCGAGCGTCGAAATGCGAGTGGGCCTCGTCGAACTTATCTCGCTGCATGGGCAGATCGTCGGCCGCATTGCAGATTATGAAAGAGCAGAGGAGATCGCCGAGCAACTCGTAAGCGACGCGCCCACGGACCCAAGAACTTTGCTCGCACGCGCGCGCATGCACGCCGTCTTTCATCGATTTAGCGATGCTTTGGCCGACCTCGATCGGGCCGAGCGGCTGTCGCTCGATGCCGAAACGGCCAACGGCGAGCGGGCGGCGATCTTTCAGGCCCTCGGCCGCTACGATGAATCCCTTGCCCTGCGGGAACAAGCTGCTCAGCGCCGGGAGAGCTTTGAAACTCTCGCGGCCTTGGTCGGGTTGCATTCCGAGCGCGGCGAAATCGAAGCAGCAGAACGGCAATATGAGCAAAGCTGCCGACGGTATCGTGGCGTTTCGCCGATTCCACTGGCTCTTCTTGACTTTCAACTGGGACTCATGTGGATGGACGAGGGACGGCTGGAGGAAGCACGCAGCTCATTCGAGGCCGCGCAACGGCGTGTGCCCGCTTACGCGCAGGCTCGAGGTCATCTTGCCGAGGTCGAGGCGCAAATGGGTGCTGTCGATTCCGCCATTTCTCGCCTCTACTCGCTGGCAGTGTTCTCGGACGATCCTGATTATGCTGCGCAGCTTGCGAGCATGCTCCAGAAGGCCGGACGTGACGAGCAATACCAGCACTGGCGCTGGCAGGCCGCGTCGCGCTATGACCAACTGATCGCGCGCCGCCCGGAGGCCTTCGCCGACCACGCAGCCGAATTCTGGCTTGCTGCGGGTGCCGATCCGGACAAAGCTGTCCGGTTGGCAAGGATGAATCTGGAGGTTCGCAACACGCCCCGGGCCCGCGCACTGCTGGCACAGGCCATTGCCGCCAAGGTGTCCTAGCCCGGTACGAACTTTCTCGCAGCAACGTATATAAGTCGCCGCGGTTGGAAGCAAATGTAGTTGCGAATGGCTCAGCGACATATCCCCACCGTCGAAGGACGTTTTGGCGGGCTTGCCGCCGCCGAACCTTTGAAGCATGCATCCGTACAGATCATTCTGATCGATCCGGGTAAACCACCGTCGGTTTCGACCGCTGCTTAACCAGTTGGCGACCTCGTTGCTGTCGTCCGGTCAAATCGCTACTCCCGTTTGACATCGTCGGATTCAAGAGTGTCATTGGTTTCACACTTTCCGTCGAAATCCTGACAAATGGATCGGTGGAACCTTGCACCTTATAGAACTTCACGTTTGGCATGCCGATTGCCTCTTAACAAATGAGATCGCAACGCGCGACAGGGTCTCAGATCAAGTTGAGTCAATGAATGAGAGCAACCATCCTTAATCAAATAGGTCACTATGAACGCGCCAGAAAGGCGGTCGAGGAATTTGCAGGGTTGTTGTCGATGACTGGAAGCGCAAAACGCCGACAGCAGCGACGGGTTCTTGGCTGGTTATGGCTAACCGCGATGCATATCGTGCAGCTCGCAGTAGCCCTTATCGTCCGCATTTAGCGGCCGCGGCAACCAGGCGTGGTATGGGTGTTCAACCAAACATTTGTACCACTTCATTTTGCAGTTTACCTTTTACCTCGATGGCAGAACGATCGATTTTCATCAGTCATGCAAAGCAGAGGTCGCGCATGCAAAGTCAAGAAAGCCAATATGAGTTTCGTGACGAGCGTGTTGATTCCTTTGGGAGAGCGGGAAATGAAAACTCTGCCCTCGTAATAACTCTCGTAGAAGAAGGAGCGTAATTAATGTCCGCGTCTACAGTCCAAGTCGAGTCCCCAGCTCCGGCGCCGAAGCCGGAACCGCCTGGCAAGGAGGAGAGCGCAGCATCACACCCTGAGTCCCGCTGGCAGAAATACGTCACGCCTCTCCTCGTTGTGTTGCTCGCCCTGGCCGTCCTGATTACTGTTACGCGGAACTGGAATTCCTGGGAAGGCGGCCACACCGAACAGGTCACGGACGATGCCTATGTTCGCGGCGATTTGACACCACTTAGTACGAAGGTCGCCGGCATAGTTCGAAATGTAGATGTTTCGGATTACCAGCAGGTGCATAAGGGAGACCTTCTGGTCGAGTTGGAGGACAGCGACTATCAGGCACAAGTGGCCCAGGCGAGGGCGGCAGTAGAAGCCGCGCGAGCGGCCATCGAAGACAACCTGCGCGAACGGCAGTTGCAGGACGCGCGTGTCCAGAGAGCCATCGCAGGAATTGACCAGGCGAAAGCGCAGATCGCGGCGGCGCAGGCCGGCAAGGAAACTGTGGAAGCCGAATTGGTGCGAGCCCGCGCTGAACGAAAGCGCCAGGAGGGTCTCTATCAGACTCAATCGACGACACAACAAACTCTAGAGCAGGCGGTTGCCGATGAAGAGCAGCTGTCCGCCCAGGCCTCCAGCCGCGATGCCGATCTGGCCCAGGCCACGGCCATGCTGCGCAGTAGCGAACTGGCAGTCGAAGCGGAACGGCGTCAGAAGATTGTGCTTGAGTCTCAGGAGGCGCAGCTCGCTGCCGACCTTCGCGCCAAAGAGGCAAACCTGGTCGTGGCGCAAGTAAACCTTGGCTATACCAGGATCTCCGCACCCGCCGATGGGAGCGTGGGCGAACGGCAAGTGCACGCCGGTCAGTTGGTGTCTCCCGGAACGGAGGTCATTCCGTTTGTGGATCGCACGCGATGGGTGCAGGCGAATTACAAAGAGACACAGCTCACGAACGTAAAGGTTGGGGATGCGGCCGAGATCAGGATTGACGAGTTTCCCGGACAAGTCATCCGCGGCACTGTCATCGAGATCGCTCCGGCTAGCGGTTCGCAGTTTGCACTGCTCCCCCCGGATAACGCGACCGGAAACTATACCAAGGTTGTTCAACGTATCCCCGTTAAGATCGCAGTCGACGATCCTGAATTCGCAAGTAAACTGCGCCCGGGTCTTTCGGTGACCGCAATCGTTAACACCAAACAATGAGAAGGCACAGTGTGGCTAGTGCAATTGTTGCAAACCAACCAACACCGGCTCAGATCGCGCGTGCAACCGCAGCTGCCATCCCAGCGGAGGTTTCGACCAAACCTCTGCTGGGAATACTCGGTGTCATTATCGGCGCCGGGCTCGTCACGCTCACCGGCCGCATGCTTTCGCTAGGTCTCGCGGATTTGAAGGGGCACGTCGGCATTGGCTTTGACGAAGGTGCATGGCTCGACAGCGCCTATAACGGTGCTCTCATGTTTATCGGGCCCTTTAGCGTCTACCTCGGAGGATTGCTCGGTCCACGGCGCATCCTCCTTTCTGCGGCTGGGGTATTCACCCTGACCTGCGCCTTTCTGCCGCTTATCCACAGTTATAGTCTGCTGGTTGCGGCATTGATCGTGGCCGGACTGACGTCAGGCACCTTTTATCCGCTCACCCTGACTTTTGCCCTCCGTAATATTCCGTTGCGGTATCTGCCGTTCACCATCGCGCTCTATGCGACCTTTGTGGACGGGGCCGTTAATGTAGCGCCATCACTCTATGGCTGGTACCGCGATCAGCTTTCCTGGCACTGGATGTTTTGGAATTCAGCGCTCATTGCGCCGGTAATGATGATCTGTATTTATTTCGGGATACCGGCAGCCCCTGCCCGGAAAAAAGGCAGTCCGGCGCCCAGCTTTGTGGGGTTCTTGTACTTGAGCGCCGGACTGGCCATGCTGTTTGTCGCCATCCAGCAAGGACAAAGGCTCGACTGGTGGCGCTCCGGTGCATTTAACGCACTTTTCTGGTCTGGCTCGTTCCTCTTAGTGTGTGCACTCGTACGGCGACTGTGCGGTCCCAATCCGCTTGTGGCTCTCCCCTATCTTTGGCAATGGAACACGGTACTATTGGGCACCTTGCTGTTCTGGTTTCGGTTTACTCTCACCGGAACCATCATCCTGATTCCGGAGTCGCTTGCGATTCGTGGCTTCGAATCCGTGCAGATCGGGCCGGCCGTGATTTGGAGCGCGGCTCCTCTGTTGCCGGTTGCGTTCTTGGCTGCGCTCCTGCTGCTCGGCAAATTGGATCCGCGCCTGCTGATGGCTGCGGGTTTTACATGTACCGCCTTCGCCGCGTGCCTCAACGCCGATTACTCTACCGCCTGGTCGGCAGCTAACTATTATCGTACCGAACTGCTCATGGGCGTGGGGCAAGCGTTCGCTTTCATAGGGCTTGTGGGATGTATCGTCCTGCAGGGAGTCTTCTCAGGGGGGTTGAGCAAACCACCGTGGATTCTGACTTTTTCCGCGTTCTTTCATACGATTCGTTTATTTGGTGGAACCACGGGGGCCTTGTATATGGCCCACTTTCTCGCCGACCGCGAAAAACTGCACTCGAACCTCTTGGGTCTGCACGTGACCCGGGGGAATTGGATCACAGACGGGAATCTTCGCGCCCTGGCCGCGGGCATTTACGCCAAATCATCGGGCTCGGCAGCGGCGGGCGGCAATGCTGTCGATCTGATCGCAGGCCGGCTGCGCCTACAGGCTTATGCCTTGAGCTTAATCGATGGGTTCCTTCTAGTGGCAGGGGCTTGCCTTGTGGGCCTTCTTTTGACCGCGTCACTGCGCAAGTCGCCGCTGAACTACGGTCACCTTAGCACGCTGCAGCCGATTAAGGAGGCGGAATCATGAAAAGAGCAATGCACTTTGTATTAGCTCTGGCGTTGCCTGGCGCGGTCGTTCTCGCTCAAGGTCCGGACAATACCGCTCCCCCTCTCCGCGTTACTTTGCACGAGGCCGTCCAGTTGGCGCTGCAGCACAACCACAACGTCCACCTTGCCGAATACGCAGTCGAAGCGAATCAGCATGTCAAAGAAGCTGCGAAAAGCGGGTATTTCCCCACCATTCGAAACGACAGCAGCTCCGTGCACCTGACCGACACGCAGCTGATACAAATTTCCCCGGCGAGTCTCGGGACGGTCGCAGGCAGCCCGGTTCCACCTGTAACAGAGACGATCAACCAGGGCGGACGTGACCTGACGACCAGTGGCACCCAGCTGACGCAGCCTTTGACTACACTGTTAAGAATCCGGTCAGGAAATGACATGGCGCAAGCGGATTTAAAGGCCTCACAACAGGCAGCGGAACAGACGAAGAACGACGTTGCGTTGAAGGTCCATGAACTTTATTACAAGGTCTTGATTGCGCAAGCCCACCGGGCCGCCACAGAAGCCAGAATCAAGGCGTTGCATGACCTCCAGAGCGAACGCGTCCAGCAGGTGAAATTCGGCAGCGCCCTGGAAGAAAACCTGATCGAAAGCCAGGCGCAACTCCTGCAGGCAAAACAGGAGCTGCTCACCACCGACTTGGAACTCTCCGACCTCAAGTTGCAACTCAATGATACGCTGGGGCTGCCACTTGCAACCGCGCTTGATCTCGACCCCAACACTGAGAAAATGGAGCCAGCCTGCGATCGCGACACGTGTGTGACTGAGGCACTCGCATCCCATCCCGAGATCATTGAAGCTCACAACGAAGTGGAGAAAGCGACTGCTGCGGTTCGCTTGGCGAAAACGGACCTTTACGTGCCGGATATCGACGCCTTTGCTCGTTACAGCTACCAAAACAACGTTCCCTTTCTGGCCCACAATTTCGGCAGCTTCGGCGTTCACTTCGGCTACGACCTTTTCGACTCGGGGCGCAAGCGCGCGCTCCTCCGCGAGCGCGAGGCTCAACTGTCTGAGTCGACGGAAAACCTTGCCCGGCTTAGCGATGAGGTCGAAGTGGCAGTGCAGACCGCTTATAACAAGCTTGAAAGGACCCGGCAAATGCAGCAGGTATCAGAAGAACTGCTGGCCCTGCGCGTCGAATCCAACCGAGTTTTGCATGAGAAACTGGCGCGGGGAGAGGCTCTAAGTTCCCAGGCTGAGATGGGAATAGCCCAGGAGCTCGAGGCCCGGACCTTGCTGCTGCAGTCACAGCTGGATTACACCCAGGCGAACGACGAAGTCATCCACGCGATTGGCAAAACCCCTGAATAAATGAGACTATATCTGGCAATGTCGACAGGGATTGGCATCGCCTCCCAAAGAAGCGATGGCGATGCGATCGACAATCCCATCAGGTGTCGCAGGGGCGTTGCGGTGGAAATGAGCGATCCAGCGTCGGTGCTCGGGGCGCGCCGAAAGGATCGAAATCCGCGTATTGGAGGGAGTAAGATTCGCAAACCATGTCCGGTTCGGACGTTGAAAGCTTCCAACCAATGTTGTACGGAAACGAATCTGAAGCTGGCCGGAAATAATTGTTCTTGATCAACACCCAATCGAGGAGCCGGGGCGAAATAAATTTACTTGTATGGGGAAGACGCAAACATGGGCGGGAGTCTGTCTGTCCATCCTGGTGGCATCCAGCGCTTGCACCTTTGTGTACTTCCAGAACGTCCCCATTCGCTTGCTCTGCGTCGCCGCTTTCCTTGCGTTGCTTTGGGTTGCTTATCGGCTGCGCGTTCGGCAAACGCAACACCAGGAAACGACGTTTCGGGATGTGATCGAGGCTATCCCGACATTTGCCTGGACAGCTCGCCCCGATGGCTCCGTCGAGTTCGCCAATCGTTATTGGCAGGAGTATACCGGTCTTTCCACCGAGGAGTTGATGGGCTCAGGTTGGGAAGCCAGCGTTCACCACGCTGACCTGAAACAACATGCAGAGAAATGGCGCCTCTCAGCGGCGAGTGGTGAGCCCTTCGAAAATGAGGTGCGTTTCCGTCGAGCAGTGGACGGGGAATATCGCTGGTTCATTGTACGCGCCGTGCCATTGCGAGATAGGCGAGGCAAGATCCTGAAGTGGTACGGGATCTCGACAGACATCGAAGATCGGAAGCGGGCTGAACAGGCGCGCGAGGAGATCGAGGAGCAATGGAGAGCTGCGTTCGAGAGCAATCCGACGATGTACTTCATTATCGATGGAGCGGGCAACATCGTGACCGTAAACAGTTACGGAGCAGAGCAGTTGGGCTACAGAGTGGACGAACTGATCGGGCAACCCGTGTTGAATGTGTTTTATGAGCCTGACAAGGAAACCGTTCGAACGCACGCTCATGAGAGTTTCAATCAGCCCGGCCGAATGATGAGGTGGGAAGCGAGAAAGATCCGTAAAGACGGCACGATGCTTTGGGTCCGGGAGACAGCCAAGGCTGTTTCCGTCAAGAAGCGGCCGGTTTTGCTGGTTGTGTGCGAGGACATCACAGAACAGAAGCGAGCCGAAGAGGCTGCCCACCAGAGTGAAAATGAGCTCCGCGCCTTGATCGAGAACGTCCCAGCCATGGTGTTCATTGCTTTGCCCGGGCCTTCGAATGCATTCGCAAGCTTACGCTGGCGTGAATACACGGGCTTGTCCGCGGAGGACACTGCAGGTTTTGGCTGGCAACGCGTCGTCCACCCGGAAGACCTGGAAGAACATTTGGAGAGGTGGCGATTGTGCTCGGCTACTGGGGAGCCTTACGAGTGCGAGACGCGTTTCTGCGGCGCGACTGGCGGGGAATATCGCTGGTTTTTGGTCCGCGCCGTGCCGCTGCAAGATGAAACGGGAAGCATCCTGAAGTGGTATGGAGTGTTGACCGACATTGAAGACCGGAAGCGGGCGGAGCAATTGTTGAAGAGAAATCAGGCATATCTCGCCGAAGCGCAGAGGTTGAGCCACTCTGGCAGTTGGGCCTGCGATCCCCGCAGCCGGAAAACGCTTTACTGGTCTGAGGAGTTGTTCCGAATCTTTGGATTGGATCCTCAACTCGATATCCCCGGACTGGACGCGGCCCTTGCGCTTGTCCATCCCGACGATCGCGACAGGGTTGCCGAAAGCCTTACGCAGGGATTCGGCCAGAAAGACGAGTTTTCCCAAGACTACCGGCTGATGGTTCGCGACGGCAGTGTCAAATACCTCCATGTGGTTTGGCATCCAGTCCTCGAGCAAGACGGAGAAGTGGTCGAATACGTCGGCACAGCAGTCGATGTGACACAGTTCATGCAAGCTGAACGCAAATTCAGGGGACTTCTGGAGTCGGCGCCCGATGCGGTCGCGGTCGTGAATCGTGAGGGCGAGATTGTCCTGGCTAATGCGCAACTGGAAAAGTTGTTTGGCTATCAACGAGAAGAGGTCTTGGGAAAGAAGATCGAAATGTTGGTGCCGGAGCGGTTCCGGGGTAAGCATCCTAAACACCGCACCGCCTTTATCGTCGACCCTCGCACGCGACCTATGGGCTCAGGGCTGGAACTGTTCGGCCTGCATAAGGATGGGCGCGAGTTTCCGGTTGAAATCAGCCTCAGCGTGCTGGAGACTGAGGAGGGCATGCTTGTTACCAGCTCGATTCGCGATATAACGGACCGAAAGCAGGCCCAGGAGAAGATTCGGCAGAGCGAAGCAGAGCTTCGACAGCTGATCGATGTGATTCCGCAGCAAGTGTTCGTTTTCGATGCGGATTGGAATCCGTGTTTTGCGAACCGGCGAGATCTGGAATACACGGGCCTCACTGCGCAAGAGATGCAGTCAAGAGAGGCAGTTGCCAGCACCTTTCATCCGGAGGATCAGAAGAGGTTGGAGGTCGCTCGTCAGCGGGCAAGCGCCAACGGCGCCCCTTTGGAGATAGAAGCACGAGTGCGGGGAAAGGACGGCGGGCATCGCTGGTTCCTGATCCGAGACAATCCATTCCGGGATGAGCACGGGCGTATCCTGCGATGGTACGGCACACGTACCGACATCGAGGACCGAAAGCGGGCCGAGGAAGCGCTTCGCCGCAGCGAGGTGTTTCTGGCTGAAGCGCAGAGACTGACTCACACCGGTAGTTGGGCCTATTCGCCTGCCACGGGAGAAACCCTCTATTGGTCGGACGAGATGTTCCGAATCTTCGGATTGGATCCTGAGCGCGTTACTTCCCTCGCCAGCGAAGCCGCTCAAGTTGTGCATCCGGATGATCTTCGCCAGATGTCCGAAAGTGCTCGGGCGGGATTCGCTGACAAAGCAGAGTTCTTGCAGGACTTCAGGTTGATGCTGCGTGACGGTACGATCAAGCATCTTCACGTGATTTGGCATCCGGTCCTTGGTGAAGACGGAAACCTGGCACACTACATTGGTACAGCAGCGGATGTTACAGAGCGCAAACGCGCCGAGGAGGTGCTGCGCCGCAGCGAAGCTTACCTGGCGGAAGCACAGAGGCTGACTCATACCGGGAGCTGGGCCTATGGAGCCGCAGGCGGTGCTGCCTATTGGTCTGAAGAGAATCTCCGAATATGGGGATTCGATCCGCTGCACGGCGCCCCCGACATCGAACTAGTGCGTCAACGGATACATCCAGAGGACCGCGACAATGCCTTGGAATATGCCCAGGAGGAGGTGCGAGCGAGAAGAGATTTCACCCAGGAGTTCAGAATCGTGCTACCCGATGGAACTGTAAGACACATCCAGGCGGTCGGCCATCCCGTGATCAATGCGAGCGGAGAAGGGATTGAAGTGGTCGGCACTCATATCGATATAACCGAACGCAAGCGCGCCGAAGAAGAACGTGAGAGGTTGCGCCTGCTGGAGACGGAACTCGCGCACATGAATCGAGTGACCATGCTTGGTGAATTGGCCAGTTCTCTTGCGCATGAAATAAACCAACCCATTTCTGCCGCTATAACAAGCGCCGGTGCCTGCCTGCGCTGGCTGGCACATGTTCCGCCGGACCTGAACCGGGCCAGTGCGGCCGTGATGAGAATTGAGAAAGACGGGAACCGCGCTGCCGAGATCATTCAGCG
>Ga0181521_10006436_pt1 | contig 12731 bp, 6 predicted proteins | sample PEATcosm2014_Bin_32_FD_119764 | JGI IMG/M metagenome (GOLD analysis project Ga0181521, IMG submission 119764) | Peatland microbial communities from MTU Mesocosm Facility, Houghton, MI, USA - PEATcosm2014_Bin02_60_metaG | ecosystem: Environmental > Terrestrial > Soil > Wetlands > Peat | place...
CAATGATCGCATCGACCTCATCGGCCCCGCCAAGCAGGCGCAGCAACCGGCCGTACTGTTCGGCGCCGGCGCTGGCGACCATATCGACCGGATTGCCGGTGGCGGCCTCGGGGGGCAGGCCGGCGCGCAACGCCGCCTGGATGTCCTCGGACAGTTCCGGCACCAACAGCCCGGCCGCCTCGCAGGCGTCGGCGACCAGGATGCCGGGGCCGCCGCCGTTCGTCAGCACCGCGACCCGCCGTCCCGCCGGTACAGGCTGAGCGGACAGCACCGCGGCGACATCGAACATGTCTTTCAGGGTGCCGGCCCGGATCACTCCGGCCTGGTGGAACAGCGCCTCGACCGCCACCTCGCCAGCCGCCATCGCGGCGGTGTGCGAGGACGCCGCCCGGCGCCCGGCACTGGTGCGGCCGGCCTTCACCACCACGATGGGCTTGTGCCGGGAGATGCGCCGGGCGGCCCGGGCGAACCGGCGGGGGTCGGGCACCGATTCCAGGTAAGCCAGGATGAGGTCGGTGCCGGGGTCCTCATCCCAGTACAGCAGCAGGTCGTTGGGGGTCAGGTCGACGGTGTTGCCGACCGACACGAAGCCGCTGACGCCGAGCGAAGGACCGGTGAGCAGGGTGAGCGCGGCCAGCCCGAGCCCGCCGGACTGGGTCACGAACGCCAGCCGGCCCGGCGGGGGGAAGTCGAGGCTGAACGTGGCGTTGAACCGCGGATCGGGGCCGCCGTTGAGCAGCCCCATGCAGTTGGGCCCGATGAGCCGCACCCCGGCGACCCGGGCGCGGCGGCGCAGCTCATCCTGCAGGGCCCGGCCCTCGCCGCCGACCTCGGCGAACCCGGCCGAGATCACGCACACCGCGCGGACCCCCAGGCGGCCGGCCTGGTCGATGACGTCGGCCACCAGCGGCGCGGGCACCGCCACCAGGGCCAGGTCCGGTGGCTCGGAGCAGGAGGCCAGGTCCGGGTAGGCAGTCACGCCCTGGATGACCTGGTGGCGCGGGTTGACCGGGTACACCGGCCCAGTGAATCCGCTGGCCAGCAGGTTGGCCAGCAGCAGCCCGCCGATGCTGGCGGGCTCGTCGCTGGCCCCCACCAGGGCGATGGAACCAGGGCACAGGAACGGTGCGACCGCGACCCGGGCCGCAGCGCGCTGATCGGCCAGCACCGCATCAAGATAGGCATCGGTTTCCTGCACGGCGAAGCTGGCGTGCACGCTCGCCGCCGTCACCTGCTCCGCATACTCCAGGCCAAGCTCGGCCAGCAGGCCCAGCATCGCCGCATCGCTCCTGGGCACGTCGCCGGCCAGCCGGCGGATCCCGGCGTGCCGGGCGGCCTCGGCCAGCCGGCCCACCAGCAAAGTGCCCAGCCCGGCACGGCGCCAGGAGGCATCGACGAACACCAGGAACCTGGCGGTCTCCCCGCCCATGCGGTCATACCGCGTCACCCCCACCACCCGCCCCGGCAAGCCGCCCGGCACGGTGGCCACAATCCCGGCAGCGTGGCCGGGCCGCGGGATGGCCACCTCACCCGGGCGATCGGGCGGCAGATGAGCCAGGCCGGTGAACCGGTGCCGGGCGGGAGCATCCAGGCGGCGCCACAGCGCCCGGATCCCCGCCGCATCCCCCGCACGCAGCGGGCGAACCGCAACCATTCTGCCGTCCCGCAACGTCTCCTCCGAACCCGGGACGGCGCCGGCGGTCACGGCCGGCCCCCGGGCCGCTCGCGACCCGATGGCGCATTGACCGACCGGGGCTTGGTCAGCTCCATCGTCACCCTCATTTTCTTTTCATTGCGCTGCAGTGCCGGGCAACTGGCGGCGTGCAGTGATCACCACTGCACCACATACATGCCGGGGAACCGGCCAGTGGCGGGTACCGGCCGGGCAGACCGCGCCACGGTGAGGCGGCATGACCCGTTCGCCGGTACGGCGGTTCACCGGGCAGCCGCGGCCGGCTCATCCGCGCGGACCGGCCCGGGCGCCAGCCCCGGCTTCGCCTCAGCCCGCAGACCTTCGTCGCTGGGTATGCCATCTTGCCCCCTTACCGACGCCAGCCTCAGTAGCAGCCAACCGGGACTATTGACAAGCCACACCACCGGGCGCGGCCAGAGCCCTTCGGCCCCGGCACCCAGACCAACGGCCCGGCTGCCCCGGTGCGCTAGGCCGCGCCGCCAGCCAGCCGGCGCGCGCCCTACCCTGACCCGGACACGCGTCAGTCGGCTGGGCCGGCCGCGAGAACGACGGTTGCCGCATAACTCTGGCCAAACAGGTCCTGCCAGGCGACGCCCACCCGGTCGCCGGGATGGTACGGCTCCAGCAGGGCCTGCATGCCGGACGGGGAGGCCACGGCGTGGCCGGTGATAGAGACGATCACATCGCCGGGCACGATGCCTGCTTTGGCGGCGGGCAGTCCTGGCATGGTACCCACGACGACCGCTTCCGTGCTGGAGGTGAAGGGTACGACGTACAGGGCGACCTGTATGCCCAGGAAGCCGGTGGCACCGATGTGAACCGTTGCCGAGGCGCGGGCCGCCCCGATCTGCCCGGCGACGGAGGCCGCCTGGCCGATCGGTATAGCGAAGCCTTCAGCAGGGCCGGGCGGGAACACGTACCCCGAGGAGACCGCGGTGCCCATGCCGATCACAGTTCCGCCGGTGGTGACCAGCGCACCACCGGAGTCCCCGGACTGGAGCGGCACGTTTGTGCTGATCAGCCCCGTCAGCTGCTCGGGGGTGTGCTCTGCCTCATCGGCAGCGGTGATCGACTCATTCAGGCCGGCGACCTTGCCGGCGGCGACCGACGGGGCACGGCCCTTGCCTGGACTGCCGGCTGGCTCAGCCGGCGGCCCGGCGGGCCGAGGGCGGCAGAGTTACCGTCCCTCCCGTGCCACGGCGCAGGCCTGGCGTTCTGGCCAGATGGCGTCATCCGCGGGACCTCGGTCCCTAGGAACCGGATGTTCGCCGAAGATACTGGGAGGTAGGTCTGCGGAACCGGTTCCGCAGGTCTGAGGCGAGCAGGAAGTGCTGGCCGGCATGGAACGGAATCGCTATGCGGATCTGCTGCGGGTCGTAGCCATCGGCGGTGTGGTCTACGGCCACTGGCTGCTGATCTCCGTCATCTACCGGAACGGGCAGCTGTCCGGTCTGGACGCGCTGGAGTACATCAGCTGGGGACGATGGGTCACCTGGCTCTTCCAGGTGATGCCGGTCTTCTTCCTCGTCGGCGGCTACGCCAACGCCCAGTCCTGGATGGCACACCACGCGCATGGGGAGAACTGGACCCGGTGGGTCCGCGACCGGGCGATGCGATTGCTGTGGCCGACGGCGGTGTTCGTGGTCGTGGCGGTCCTGGCGGTCACAGCGGCGAGGGCGGCCGGGGTGAGCCTGGCCGAGATCGCCGAGGCCAGCTGGCTGGTCGCGCTCCAGTTGTGGTTCCTGCCGGTCTACCTTCTGCTGATCGCGCTTACCCCGGTGATGCTCGCCGCGCACCGGCGCTGGGGCCTGGCGGTGCCTACCGTCCTGGCCGCGGCGGCTGGCCTGGTGGACGCGGGCGTGGTAGGGCCGCACCTGCACGTCATCGGTTACCTCAACTACCTGTTCGTGTGGGGCTCGATCCACCAGTGGGGCTTCGCCTGGCAGGACCGCACGCTGACCTGTGCCAGGTGGCGCCCGTACGCGATGGCCGCGGGCGGCGCGGCCCTGCTGGCCGGGCTGCTGATGTCGGGATCTTTCATGGTCGACATGGTCGGCTCCGGCAACACGAACCCGCCATCGATCGCGCTGCTCGCGTTCGCCGCCGCCCAGGCCGGGCCGGTGCTCGCGGCCGAGCCCATCGGGTCGCGGCTGCTGGCCAGGCCACGCCCGTGGCAGCGCGTCAGGCGCCTGAACGCCCCGGTCATGACGGTTTACCTGTGGCATTTCGTGCCCGCGATCGTCATCGCGGTGGCCTTCTACCGGACCGGCGTGATGCCCCAGCCGGCCGTCGGGACGGCGGAATGGTGGGAACTGCGGCCTGCCTGGCTCGCCCTGCTCACCGTGGTGCTCGTGCCGCTCGTCATGGCCGTCATGTGGGCGGAGCGGCCGATGCTCCGCCTGCCCGCCGGGCTCGGGCCGTCCGGGCCCTGGTCGCCCGTGCTCCTGCTGTTCGGCATCGCCGCCTCGATGGTGGGCCTGGCCAGGCTGGCGATCGCCGGATTCGCCCCGGGAGGGCACCTGCCGGTGCTTGTCCTCACCATATGCGCCGCGGGCCTGGTCGCGACCCTGCTCACCGGCCACGCCCCCGCCGATGCGGCCGAACCGCAAACGGTCCGCCCGGAAGGGCCGCAGCAACTGCCCAAAGCCGCCTGACGGAGCCAGCGACCTGAAGGACCCAGAGTGCGGCGAAGGTGACCACGCACCCAGGACCGCCGATACCCCCGCACGGCCGCCGGCCAGAGCATCCCCTGTCGCGCGAGCCGGCCCGCCCGGCGCTGAACCGGCCAGCCAGGCCGGTGCCGTTCCATGATCAGTACCAGGACGGCGGTCGGCCAGTGCGTGCTGAGCGACTTACGGTGGCCGGGCGGGGGTGAGCGCGAAGTGCTTCCCGCCGGACGATCTGGCGCAGGCGGGTGACCGTCGCGATACCGGTGATCCTCCCGTCGCTGATGACGATGGCTGTCAGGTCCCCGGCGAGCCGCGGCCGGCTGAGCAGGGGCGCGGCCGGATCCTCGGGCCTGGCCACATAGGCGGCCGGGACCGCGGTGATGACCTGCTGCGGTGTGGTGATGGTGCGGCTGGTCGGCGGGACCCGGGCCAGACTCCGGCCCGGCCGCCACGATCAGGAGGCCGGCCCGGGCGTGCGGCGGTTCGCCGCCGAGCCCGGACACCCCGCCCAGAGCCCACAGCGTGATCGAGGTGACAGGTACGCCGTGGTGGCGGGCCACCAGCGAATGCGCGAGCTCGTGGGCGAGGAGCGCGGCGAGGAAGGCCACCGCGCCGGGGACGGCCACCGCCCAATACGCGACCGCGAGCTCCTCAGGTGCCAGGCCAGGGAGGACCTGGGCGCCCAGGAGCCAGCCGATCAGGACGACCATGACCAGGACGCTCCAGTGCGCGCCGATGCGGATGCCCGCCACCCGGCCCAGCGGCACGGTCTGCTTCATCGGCGCGCAGCCAGTGGGGCCAGGTCACGTTCAGCGCACCACATCAGATAGCAGCGCAGGTCCGATGTGGTGTGCTCGCAAGAGGTGCCGCTAAAGACGATCGAGGTAGGCGGCCATTGCAGCCTCAGCCGGTTAGCGGCTGGCCCTGAATGCCCGGGAGGGTAAGAGCTGGCCCGCGCACGGGGGCCCCGGCCGGGCGGTCACAGCGGCCGGGCGGGGTTACCTCCCCAGTGTTCATGCGGCGGCACCTTTTCCCCCTTCATCAGGAAGGAGTCGGGCGCCAGCCGCGCACCATCGCCCATGGTGACGCCGTAGTGGACCAGAGCGCCGGTGCCGAGCGTGCATTCATCTTCCAGCAGGGTGTAGTCGGCCTTGAAAATGCCGTCCTCCATCGAATGGCACTGGATGACGGAGCCCGAATTCAGCGTGCAGTAGTCGCCGATCGTCACCAGCGTCCGCTCGGCGATCGAGCAGCCGTCGTCGAAGACCCGCCGGCCGACCCGGACGCCGGTCAGGCGCCAGACCGGGCTCTTGAACGGGGTGCCGTTGAACATGCCGAGCAAGGGTGCCATGAGTTTCCAGTAGCGCTCGTGCCACCAGAAGTACGGGTCGTAGATGGAGCAGTACTGGGGGCGAAGCGACCCGAAGCGCAGCAGCGCCCGCTCGACCGCGATGAAGTACGCCAGGCTGAACAGCAGCGTCACGATCGTCAGCCCGGCCAGGACCAGGGCGCCGTGGCCGCCGTAGAACCCCCACGCCGCCATCGCGAGCAAGGTGATGATGAACAGGTGCACCCACCGCACGGCCAGGAACAGCCCCATGGTGGCGAGGTTGTGCCGGTTCTTCGCCCGCAGCCGGCGGCGGAATTCCTCCCCGGTCCTGAGGTAGTCGAAGCGATCGTCGGTAGTGGCGGACCGGGGGATCTGGAAGCACGGCGAACCGAGCAGCCCGACGTTGTCCTGGACCGGCCCGTCCAGTGGCACCATCGCCTTCGTGGCGATCAGGCAGTTCTCGCCGGTGCGCGCGCCGGCCGGGTAGGCAACTGCGTTCCCGAGGAAGTTGTGCGGCCCGATCGACAGCGGCGTCACGCAGAACGATGTGCTCGAGTAGTCGGCGTTTATGAACGTGGCGCCGTCTGCCACCATCGTGCCCCGCCCGATGTCGACCAGGAAGGGAGTCTCGTGCGCCAGGTCCGCGCCGAAGTTAGAGCCGGTCTGCTCGACATCGCGCATCCGGTAACCGAGGGCACGCAGGTAGCCGACGGCAAAGGAGCTGTCCCCCATGAGTTCCAGATAGAACTTGATGTTAGTGAGACGCCGGATCGCGCGGTGCATCCAGTGGCGCAGGCCGTACAGCGGGTAGGCGCGGCCGGGTGTGATGAACCGGGCCAGCACGCGCGGGACCGTGAGCACGACGGCGGCTCCCAGCAGGATCGTGCCGATGAACAAGGCGGCGGAGACGACCAGCCCTTCCTGGTAGAAGGCCGCCGTCACGAGATTTCCCGCGTCGGTGGCAGCCAGCCGGCTGACCGCCGGCACCTTGATCAGCGCCGCGACGGCGGCGGCCACGGCGAGTGGCATGGTTACCAGCAGCAGGGTCGCCATCTGCACGGTTCCATAGGCGACCCGGCGCACGCGACCGGACGGCAGCGGCTGCGCGCGCCGGTAGTTCACGCTGGCGGGCTGCGCCGGGGAGCCGTGCCAGCATTGGCCGTCGGGGACGGCCTGGGACTCCTGCAGGGATGAGGCGTGCCCGAGCTGAGATCCGTTCCCGACGCCGGTGCCGATGTCCAGCAGGGTGTGCTCACCGATCAGCGCCTGGTTGCCGATCGTTACCGGTCCTGTCCGGATGACGCCGCTGTCGGCCCGGTAGCCGGTGAACGAGCAATTCCGCCGGATCACCGTGTCGTCACCGATAGTAAGCATGTCGGTGCAGACGGGCACGCTCCGGGACAGGATGACGACACGGCGGCCGATCCTGGCCCCCAGCGCCCGCAGATACAGCGAGTAAACCGGCGAGCCACCGAAAAAAGCCAGCGGATCGGCCCGTATGAGCGTCTTCACCAGCCAGAAACGCAGGTAGGGCAGGGTCCATACGCGAATTTCGGCGGGCTTCCAGCGGCCTATCAGCGTCCACTTGGCCAGGATCGGCACGCCGGACAGGACAATGAAGGCCGCGGCGGTGAAGGCCAGCGAGCGAAGGTAGATCCCAGCCAGGCTGCTGGTCCCGGACAGCCAGTTGAAGGCGGCCGAGACGGCCGCCGCGGCGAGGAACGTGACCGCCAGGAAGGCTAGCAGCTGCAGGGCACCGCACGCCAGGTACTGCGCGGTGCCGGCCCGCCACACCCGGCCCGGCGCCGGAGGACTCGCCGCGCCGCCGGGGACGGCCGCGGGCCCGGTCACGGCGGCGGCCAGGCTCCGGATGGTTGGGTGCAGGTAGACGGCCCGGGAGGACACCGGCGGTGCCTGCGCCCGTTCCCTGACCCGGGCGCAGAAGTGCGCGACCAACAGCGAGCTCATGCCCAGGTCGTCGAAGAACTCAGCGTCGACCGACACGCGCTCAAGCCCGAGCAGTTCCGCCAGCGTCCCGGCCAGCGCCTGCTCACCGGCGGTGGCGGGCGCGGTATAGGCCTGGCCGGCGCCGACACGGTGCGAGCCATCCGGCGGCGGGAGGTGCCGGCGGTCGGTCTTGCCGTTGGGCAGCAGCGGTATCTCCAGGAGCTGCACCAGGTAGGCGGGAAGCATGTGCCGCGGCAGGCGGTCGCGCAGCGCCGCGTAGATCGCCTGCCGGTCCAGGGTCACCGCGCTGTCCCGGGGCCGGTAGTAGGCGGCCAGCTCCACCACGCCCGGCTGGGGCTCATAGGTGGCGACGGCCGACTGCCTGATGCCGGGCTGCTGCATCAGGACCGCTTCGATTTCGCTTAGCTCGATACGGTAGCCGCGGATCTTCACCTGCGTGTCGGTCCGGCAAACGTAGATGAGCCCGTCCGGTTCGGCGCGCACCAGGTCACCGCTGCGGAAAGCCCGTTCCCAGCCCAGGCCGGCCAGCGGCGCGAAGCTCACGGCGTCCTTATCCCGGTCCAGGTACCGTGCCACCCCGGCGCCGCCGATCACCAGCTCGCCGATCTCGCCCCAGGGGACCGGCCGTCCGCTATCGGGGTCGACCACCGCGACCCGCCAGCCGTCCAGCGGCAGCCCGATACGCACCGCGCCACCGGACAGCCGCGCCGCGCACGTCACCACGGTGGCCTCGGTCGGGCCGTAGGTGTTCCACACCTCCGTCCCCCGACCGGTGAGCCGGTCCGCCAGCCCGGCCGGGCATACCTCACCGCCCAGGATCAGCAGCCGGACGCCGTGCAGGAAGTCCGCCGGCCACAGGGACGCTAACGTCGGCACGGTCGAGATCACCGAGATCCGCCGCCGCGCCAGCCAGGTGACCAGCTCGGGCCCGGTCTTGACGACCGAGCGGGGCGCCGGGACCAGGCAGGCGCCGTGCCGCCAGGCCAGCCACATTTCCTCACAGGAGGCATCGAACGCCACCGAAAGGCCGGCCAGCACCCGGTCGCCGGGCCCCAGCGGATGCCCGCGCAGGAACAGGCGCGCTTCGGCATCAACCAAGGCTGCCGCACTGCGATGGGTCACGGCCACGCCCTTGGGGGTGCCCGTCGTGCCGGAGGTGAAGATGATCCAGGCGTCATCCTCGGGCCACGGCGGGCGGGCGGCGGCGCCAGCCGGCCGCACCGGCCGCGATGCCAGTTCACCGCCGGCGCCGGCGACGGCGCAGACACCCGCCTCGGACCACACCAGTTCGGCACGGTCGTCCGGGTCGTCCACGTCGACGGGCACGTAGGCCGCACCGATGGACAGCACGGCGAGGATGGACAGATACAGCTCTGCGGTGCCGGAGGGGATGCGGATGCCGACCCGGTCGCCCGCGCCGATTCCCCGGGCGGCCAGCAGGTCACCGATCCGGCGCGCCTCCCGCAGCAGGCCCTGGTACCGCAGCACGGACCGGCCGTCGTCGATCGCGGCAGCCCGCGGGCACGCCGCCGCCGTGGTCTCCAGGATCTGCCACAGCGTGCGCGGCGGTGGCGCCGGGGCTCCTAGGAACACCGCGCCCGCGCGGATCCCATCCGGGTGGACGGTTAACGGGCCAGCGGGGACCGCGTGCCGGTGAGCCGTCCTCATTCCGTGCCCTCCTCGTGCATGCGACAGCAACAGCAGCGGGAAAGGCCGATCAGCCGGCTGGCCGGCATCGTTGCCCAGGTGGGCCGCGAAACGGCGTACGTGATGGCCCGCGCGAACGGCGCTGGGCCTCGGCCGGCTGACCTGATCCACGCTCACCAATGCACGCAGAATCCCCTAGGGCACAAAGTCCGTGGCGGATCAGAATTAGTCACTTCATTAACGTGAACGTGTGAATTTGCCTGTCGGGTGGCAGCTGGTGCAAGGGCCGCCCGCATGTCCGCGGGGCCGCGTGTCGGCCTGGGCGCCATGGGGATGTCCGCCGCCTACACCGGCGCGGGCACCGATGACGCCGAGTCCGTCCGCACCATCCACCGGGCGCTGGACCTCGGGGTTACCTTCCTCGACACGGCCGAGACGTACGCGCCGTTCACCAATGAGGAACTCCTCGGCCGGGCCATCAAGGGCCACCGTGACGAGGTCGTGCTGGCCACCAAGTTCGGCCGCATCTCACACGCGTGGCGGCGCGCACATCCTCGACAGCAGCCCGGCAAACATCCGCACCGCAGCCGAAGGCTCCCTCAGGCGGTTGGGCACCGGCCACATCGACCTGTAATACCAGCACCGCGTCGACCCCAGCACCCCGATCGAGGACACTATCGGCGCGCTGGCCGAGCTGATGGCCGAGGGCAAGGTCTGCCACATCGGCCGGTCCGCAGCCGGGCCCGCCACGATCCGCCGCGCCCGCGCAGCCCAGGTGCTGAGCACCTGCAGAGGGCACTGCTGCCGCTGGCCGCGACAGTCGCGCGGCTGCACTCAGCGGAGCGGGAGCAGATTCTCCCGCTCCCGCCGCCCGGGCCATGACACGGGCGAGGTGGCGGGTCAAACAGCGAACACTCTGCGGGATACCCGGGTACGCTGCCCCCGCTCCTGTTACCTTAGTTGCATGATTTCCCCGATCCGGGGAAATCGCACTACTTTTCCTGTTCAAGTCCCCCCTCGGACACATGGGGGTTCAAGTCCCTGGGACACAAGCCCCAAGATCCGGTGAGGGCCTTCGGGTGAGACGACGCCTCCGCGCCAACATCTCTCGATCTCAGCGGCCGGGGCCAAGTGAAGGTAGATCCGGACGCGAAGGACTGCCCGAGTCGGCGGCAGGGGATGCAGCCGCAGCCGGAGCGTTTCCCAGGCCGCCACTGACGGCCGGTCAGCCGCGCTGGCGGCGGGCTGGGCCCTGAGCGCATGGTTTGGTTGGCTTCGGCTTTCTGGCAACAGGGCCGAAGATTGCTGACAAGTCAGGCGGCGCACGATGAGTAGACTCGGAGATGAACAGCCCTCGTGATGGTGAGGAGTTCACGTGACCGCACACGCCGAAGACATGGTTCTGGTCCCGCGGGCTGAGCTGGACGCGCTCCGGGCTGAGAACCGCCGCCTGCGGCGTGAGGCTGGGGATCGTGAGGCGCTGAAGCGCATCCGGTCAGACTCTGGGGAAGGCCGTACTTTCACTCGCGAGGAACTGGCGGAGGCGTGGGGAATCAGTGAGTGACCGGGTCCTTCGCTTCCCGGACAGAACCTGGGACGAGCTTGAAGGACTGCCGCAGCCACTCCGGAACGCCGCCCATAGGGTGATCTTCCACCTGCTCGAGGAACCAATCCCAGCTCTTGCCGACCCGTTTCCTGAAGCAGACCCGCTGCCAGGTGCCTACCGTCTCCATCTTCCATCGGACGGCTTGACCATCTGGTACACAGTCACGGAGAGCCCGGATGGGCAGGTCGTCATCGTCGTGCAATACGTTAAGGCCGACACGTAAACATTGCCGCAGAGGGACCCGGTCCCGAGATCGCCTCGCTCTCGGACATCGCCATCACGGCCCGACATGCGAATGTGCCGTGGACCGGATTTTGAAGATCAATTTCGTCGATACGAATCACGGCCGCTGTCCTAAGCCTTACATTCAGGCGGGGATTCTCAACTGGGCCGCCCTGGCGCATACGCGGCTCTGGGCAGAATGAGAATGTCAGTGGCCCCGGGCATGCTTGTCACATGAGTAGCAGCCAGAGCACCGACGTAGATATCCATCCGGCCTCGGGGCCGTGGTTCTTGACCGAGGCACCCCCGGTCCACGCCGGCTCCCAAACCCGCCTACGGTGAGTCATCCAGGGCCGGTCGAGGCGCGACGGCTGGGTGAGATCTCGACGGCGAATCCCACGCTGACCCTGCTGGGAGCCTACAGCCGGGACTGGGTACTCCCCCTGTTCGCCGAGCACCTCGAGCCGGTTGAGGGATCGGTGTCGGCGGAGTGGCTCCATGAGCGCGTCGCCGAGGCGTTGCAGGAAGCCAGGGACGACAAGGAGTGGCAGGGAGATCGCTCACCGAGCGCGCGCTGCGCCTGGTGGATCAAGCAGCGGTGGCTCGATACCGAGATGAGCGATTCCGGCGCTCGCTACCGCCTCTCCCCGTACTCGTTGCGGGCGCTGCGGTTCGTGCGGGAGATCGCCGATGGGGAAAGCACGGTCTCGGGAGCCAGGCTGGGCAGCATCGCGCACGCGGTACGGCGCCTGGCTGACATGACCAGCCCAGACCGGATGGCGCAGGCGCAGCGCATCGACGAGGAGATCGCCGAACTGCAGCGACGCAAGCAGGAGGTGCTCGAGGGCCGGGCCGGCACCGCGACGGTCGCGCAGCTGAGAGAGCAGCTGCACGAGGTGCTGACGATGACGCGCAGCCTTCCGGCGGACTTCCGGCAGCTGCGGTCGATGGTCGAGGACCGGCACAAGGTGATCGCCAGGGAAGCTCTGGCGGAAACCCCGAAGGCCGACATGGTGGAGTCCTACCTGCACGAGAACGACCTTCTGGCGAACACCCCTGAGGGCGTCGCCTACCGGCGGTTCGCGCGGATGCTGTCCTCATCGGACGGGTCCGCGACGATCCAGCGCGACCTGGAGCAGGTCCTGATCGCGCCGTTCGCGCGGGAGCATATGACCCCGGCGCAGCGGCAATCCCTGGAAACGATGTTTTCCACTCTGATGGGTGCCGAGCTGGACGTGGAGGGAGCTTACGTGCGCTGGACCGCGTCCTTGCGGCGCGTGCTCACCAGGGCCGCGCACGGGCAGCATGCGCGGCTGCTGTCCCTGTCGTCGATGGGCGCTCGAAGCGGCGGCCGAGTGGGTGGCCGCCGATCCTGTCCCGCTCGAAAATAGGATCCGCCTGGTGACCTGCGAGTCTTCGGGGTGTAAGGCGGCGCGCGTGTATTCGTTGATCAGGCCGCTGAGGACGGGTTTGCGGTGGATCCGTTCGCGGTCGAGGTCGGCAACGGTGGGGTGGCCACCGTCGTGTTCGCTGTCGGGGACGCGCTGGGCGATGCCCTGGTGCGGCCTGGCCGTGTTGTAATGCGCCTGGTATTCG
>Ga0181521_10006439_pt1 | contig 12728 bp, 14 predicted proteins | sample PEATcosm2014_Bin_32_FD_119764 | JGI IMG/M metagenome (GOLD analysis project Ga0181521, IMG submission 119764) | Peatland microbial communities from MTU Mesocosm Facility, Houghton, MI, USA - PEATcosm2014_Bin02_60_metaG | ecosystem: Environmental > Terrestrial > Soil > Wetlands > Peat | place...
AGTCAGAGGGGCTGAAGCACTTTATTTTGCGGCCTTATGAGAGTTACCGAAAAAGACGTCGCCTATGTGGCCGATCTGGCTAACCTCGAACTGACCGGCGAAGAGCGCGCTCGCATGCTGCGCGATTTGAACTCCATTCTCGAATACATGGAGCGGCTCAGCGAACTCAACACCGATAAAGTTGCGCCCATGGCCCAGGTCTCCGACCGCTACGGCGTGGACCAATCGCGCCAGGGCAGCGACCGTTTCGCCTACGCCATTCGCGACGATGTGAAAGACGGCCTGCGCGAATCGCTGCCCCACGACGTAGCGGTTAAAAATGCTCCAGACACCGACGGCACGTTTTTCGAAGTTCCGAAAGTGATTGAAAGATAGATGGGCGTGCAGGGGCGATTCGTATCAGGGCATCGCTTTAGCGATGCCGCAAATGCCGCGTAAAGAACGCGCCTTCAGGCGCTGCGACCGGAAATTGGAGCTTCAGCGCGGGCCGATTGCGTTGGGAGTGAGTGCAGATGGCATCTGATTTGACAATTGACGATGTTCGCAGCGCGCTTGAGCAGCGCACGACTACCGCAACCGCTCTGGCCCAGGATTTCTACGCGCGCATCCGCCAGGAAGATCCCGAGATTGGTGCCTTTCTTACTCTTTCGGAAGACCGCGCGCTGGCGCAGGCCGGGCGCATCGACCTTATGGCCGCCGCGGGCAAGCCCTTGCCGCCGCTCGCGGGAGTTCCGGTTGCCATCAAAGACGTCATGGTAACGCGCGGCGTGCGCACCACCGCCGGATCGAAAATTCTCGAAAACTTTATTCCGCCCTATGACTGCACGGCGGTCGCCCGCCTCGAAGCGGCGGGCGCGGTGATTCTCGGCAAGCTCAACTGCGATGAGTTTGCCATGGGTTCGTCCACCGAGAACTCGGCGTATTATCCAGTCCACAATCCGCGCGATAAAAGCCGCGTTCCCGGAGGATCGTCAGGAGGATCGGCGGCAGCCGTTGCCGCGGGAATGGCCGTGGCGGCGCTCGGCTCCGATACCGGCGGTTCGATTCGCCAGCCCGCGTCGTTTTGCGGCGTGGCTGGTTTGAAGCCGACCTATGGACGCGTCTCGCGCTACGGCCTGATTGCCTTTGCGTCGTCGCTCGATCACATCGGCCCGTTTGCGAAGACGGTGAAAGAAGTCGCGCTGGTCCTGCGCACGATTGCGGGCCGCGATCCCATGGATTCGACTTCCGCCGAGGTCCCAGTCCCCGACTATGTCGCCGAACTCGACAAGCCTGTAAAGGACTTGAAGATCGGCGTGGCCAAAGAATACTTCGGCGAAGGCCTCGATCCTGAGGTGCGGGCCGCGGTTGAGGCTGCGATCCAGAAGCTGGCCGAGTTAGGATGCGAGGTTGTGCCCGTAAGTCTGCCGCACACCGAGTATGCGATTCCAACTTACTACATCGTGGCCACGGCGGAAGCGTCGGCCAATCTGGCGCGCTTTGACGGCGTGCGCTACGGGTTCCGCGCCAAATCAAAGACGCTTTCCGAGATGTACCGTCTAAGTCGCGACGGCGGATTCGGCATGGAAGTCAAGCGCCGCATCATGCTGGGAACTTATGTGCTGAGCGCCGGATATTACGATGCCTACTATCTCAAGGCTCAGAAAGTGCGCACGCTCCTGACCCGCGACTTCGACGAAGCCTTCAAGAAAGTAGATGTAATCGCCGCGCCCACTGCGCCGACACCAGCGTTCAAGTTAGGCGAGAAAGTGGACGATCCGCTGGCCATGTATCTCGCCGATATCTACACCGTAACTGCGAACCTCGCAGGCATTCCCGGAATCTCAATTCCCTGCGGCGAGAATCGCGCAAAACTGCCGATAGGAGTCCAGTTATTCGCCCGCCACTTCGACGAGGCAACGCTGCTAAGAGCAGCGCATGCCTACGAAGTGGCCTAAATGGCTTAGCCTCAAGCATGCGAGTTTGTAATTGCGTGGACGACCGATTTGGCCGATAATGGCAGCCGTGAAATTCCCACTCATAACTTCATTCTGCGGTAGCCTGGTTATCTTTGCTGGGTGCGCCTACCTTGGAGGTCGCGCTGCGGAGATCGTCACTTACCGCTCGCGAAAGCCCATGACATTCGAAACGGTAAAAAAGCAGAATGACGGGCAACTGCGCGACAACTTATTGACATTGCAGGCGGTCATATTCTCACAAGTTCGAAAAGATACTCCGTCGGACCTTCAGAAGGCTGCTGATGATCTTGCAACGATCCGCAGCAGCAAGCGGCCTGAACTCAGATCGGTTCTGGACCTGCAAATGGCAACCGATTATGTGGAAATGGCGCGTCTGGAACAGGCAGCCGGTAACGCCGCCACGGCTGATCGCCACCGCCAAATGGCAGAAGGGATTCTGCATTCGCTCGGCTGGCAGGATGTCTCAAGTGAGACGATGGCGAAGCTTACTCGGCGGCAGCTTTCGTGGAAGGCAACGAAATGACGCGCGCCATCCAAGTTACGTTTATAGCGGCAGCTATTCTGGGGCTTGGCTGTGGAGGCTACTTAGGCCGCCGAAATGCGGTCGAGGCAAGCGATTCGTTGGAATCTATTCAATATCCAGTGCCCAGTAAGGTTGTTTCCGACTTTGCCCGAACACAGTTCATGCACGCGGACGCCGATCACGCGCGCCAGGCTGTGATGCTGCAGATCCAGTTAATCGAGCAATTGGAGCAAGCAGACAAGACTTTTCGTGACGATGGCACTCTTTGGCTCGCATATACGCGACTGGCAATGATTGAAGAAGCTGCAGGCCGGCCGGATGCGGAGCAAAGCGCCTTAGCTCAGGCAAGAGCACTTTACGATCGGGATCATCCCCGTGGTCACGGAAGAACGTATGACGAATTAAAGGGTGCCGTACTGGAATTAGATAGGGCCGCGGATAATCTCAATCCCTGACATTGCCAAACGCACGCCCAGCACCTGCCCCGCGCCGAGACGCCAGCGCTACTTTCTTCTCCACCGTACTCCATCTTTCGTGTTCTCTACGATGATGCCAGCCGTGGTTAGCTCGGCTCGCAGCGCGTCGGAGGCTTTGAAGTTTCGCGCTTTTCGCGCCGCTTCCATCTCGGCTAATTTCTGATTGACCTGTTCGTCTGCGAGTTGCGCGGAACCGGCGATCTCCAACAGCTCCGGACTGATTTCCTTTTCGCGCCCTGCGGCCCTCGCCCACTCTAAGATGGCTTTCATCTTGGGCTGATCGTCATCCTTCAGCACGGCGAATATCTCGTCGAACTTTTCCAGCGCCGCGAGCAGCGGCTTCACGTCATCCTGAAGAACTTCCGAGGCATCGAGCGCGGTGTTGCCTTTGCGCAGCATGTCGAACATGGCGGCTTGCGCTTCGGCGGTATTCAAATCGTCGTCCAGCGCGCTCTTCATTCGCGTGGAGGTTTCCTCCGCCAATTGCGCCATCGCCGGAGTCGCGCCCGCGGGAAATTTCCCGCTCGTCAAGCGGAAGCGGAAGTTGCGCAACTTTTCCACCGAACTTGCCGCCGACTTCAATCCGTCGAAAGTGAAATTCAACTGGTTGCGATAGGGCACCTGAGTGAGCAGCCAGCGGATCGACGATGGCTTGTGCCCGCGCAGCACCAAATCCCGGACGGTGAAAAAATTTCCCAGGCTCTTCGCCATCTTCTGGCCTTCGACCAGCAGAAAACGCGCATGAAACCAATAGCGCGCGAACGGCTTTCCGCTGAACGCTTCCGACTGGGCAATTTCATTCTCGTGATGCGGAAAAACCAGGTCTTCGCCGCCCGCGTGCAGGTCGAAACTCGGCCCGAACTGCTCCATCGACATCACCGAGCACTCGATATGCCAACCCGGACGCCCCGGCCCGATCACTGTCTCCCAGAAAGCTTCGCCTGGCTTTGGGGCTTTCCAGAGAGCGAAGTCGCGGGCGCTGTCTTTGTCGTATTCGTCCAAGTCAACGCGCGCGCCGTCGGTCATGCCGGCAAAATCCTTCTTCGAGAGCTTGCCGTAGCCGGGAAACTTCGCAATGCGGAAATAGTAAGACCCGTCGTCGGCGCGATAGGCAAAGCCTTTCTTCACCAGTTCGGCAATGAAGGCGGCCATTTCCTGGATGTGTTCGGTGGCGCGCACCAGGACCGGCCGCTCAATGTTCAAGGTGGCCGAATCTTCCAGAAAGGCCTGGGCGTACTTCGCCGTGTACTGCTGGACGGTCACGCCATCGTGGGCGGAGTTGCGGATGATCTTGTCGTCCACGTCGGTTATGTTCATGACGTAGCGGACGTCGTATCCGCTCTGGCGCAGGAAGCGATAGAGAAGATCGACGGCGGTAAATGTCCGGAAATTGCCGATGTGTCCGTAGTCGTAAACCGTCGGCCCGCAGGCGTACATGCGGACGCGGTTGCCGTCCAGCGGTTGAAAATCTTCGACTTTTCCCGAAAGAGTGTTATAGAGGCACAGAGGCATAGGGACGCAGATCACAGATAAATTCGCGAGCGCAGTGCGAATCTTTTATTTTAGGTGCGCGCAAGAAATTGGGTCAAATGACGTCCCCGGACATCCTCACGCATATTCAGGGCTGCGGTTTTTGCTCCGGCGGTTTCTTGTCGTCGGCTTTCTTCGCGTCTCCCGGGCTGTCGTAGGTCGAGTACTGGCCCTCGGGGCGCTTCAGCTTCACGGTAATCTGCAGCTCCGGCTTGTCGATCTGGTAGTCTTCCCCAAAAGTCTGGAATCCCTGCGCCAGCACCTGCACCCGCAGCGGCCCGTACGGGATCCCATCTATGTTCGTGCGCCCGTCGTTGTCCGTCTTCAGTTCCAACCCGCCGCGATCCTGCTTTCCCTTGCGGTCCACCGGATGCAGCACCACCGCCGCATTCCTGATCGGCTTGCCGTTGTAATCGCGCACCACCAAAAATTGTAGATGCGACATCGGCCCTTCGTCCTTTTGGGCCCACGAGAGCCCAACCAGGCCAAAGCCCAGCGCCATCGCCGCCGCGCACGCTATCCAAACACTCTTCTTCATAGGCGTCCATTTTAGAACTCATTGCGCAAACAAGCCACCGCGCCGAATCGTACAGCGGCGTCAGTCGAAGTCGATCTTTTCGAACCCCAAACCTTGCAAAAGGCTGGCGATGGTCGAAGCCGCATTCTGCTGCGCCGTTTTCAATATTCCATCCGCCAAGGCGGCGTCTTGCATCTGGCGTTCCGCCTCCTGCCGTACCTGCGTCTCCAGATTCGGGTCGGTCGGAACCAGCAACCCAGTCTGCCGCGAATACACTCGCGTCTTCCCGCTGTCGAGGCGCGTGCTGAACAACTGCGCCGCCGGAAGATGCAAGTGAATCTGCTTGCCGTCGATGCGCACGTCGTCCGGCTTCAGGTTCGCGAAATCGATCCCGGCAACAACTTCGCCATGCACCATCATCAGGAGCCGGTCTCCCGCAAGAAAGTCGGGCAGGATGGGATTCTCCTTGGCGCCGGTCACCAGCTTGTCCACCGTGTAAACCACGGTCTCCAGCCGCTGCAGCCGCTGGATGCGATCGACCACCGCGGGCTGACTCACATCGATGCTGACCGTTCTTCCCGTCACCGCCGACAACAGGTGGCTCAGCAGCGCGCGTCCCGAAGTGTGCGCCAACATCAACCATCCGACCGAGCCAATCGCCAGCACTCCGAGCAGCAGCCCGACGATAACCGCGAACCCTAACTTCGCGGCGGTGCGACCCAATCTACTAACAGGTTTAGAAGAATGAAGACTTGCATCAGGATTGTGTGCCATGGTGCAAGGGTAGCACCATGCGGATTGCCGAAGCGAGCCAGATCAGCCAAGCATATTTCGCAGGTAGCAAGGCCGAAACACGGATTCCCCTGCGCTTTACTCTTCCCCAGATGAAAAAGTGTCTTGTCGGCTCGCCCCTACAATGTCGGCACTTTTTCCTGAGCCGCGACGGTATAGACCACAACCGCCTTCCTCCCGCCTTTCGCGGCCGTGGCGCAGATCGAATTCAGGTTGACGCCCTTGGCGGCGAGCTTATCCAAACACTCCGCCAGCGCTCCGGGCTTGTTGGGCAACTCGTGTTCCTCGGCGGAGGATTCCTTGTACGCGAGCCCCGCTCCGTCCAGCGCTTTCTTGGCTCGCTTGGCATCTTCGACGACGAGTTCGACCGTGCCGGTCGGCCCTTGCGCCGTTCCGAGCAGAGCGAGGATGTTGACCTTGGCGCCCCCTAATGTGCGAGCGATTTCGGCCAGTGTGCCCGGCCGATTCTCCATCGATATTGTGAACTGCTTGCTCTTGGCCATGTTGGTTCCTCCTAATGGCTTTCTGGCTGGGGATTATACGCCTGAGCGTGTGCCGCTGTTTTTCTGCCCGAGCCCAAACCCAATCCGCCGCATCCAATGTTCGAATGGAGGTCAATATGTACGTCGTTCTTGGAGCAAGCGGCAACACTGGACACGTAGTCGCGAAGACCCTTCTTGCCCGCGGCCAGAAAGTTCGAGTCGTTGGCAGAAACGCAGGGCGTTTGCAACCTCTCGCGGCGCAAGGCGCGGAGATATTCATCGGCGATGCCGCCGACGCGTCCGCCCTCACCAAAGCCTGCCGCCAAGCGGACTCAGCCTACGTCATGATTCCACCGGAACCAACCAGCAGCGACTTCCGGGCTTTTCAGGACCGCGTCAGCGACGCCATCGTCCGCGCCGTTCAAAATGCCGGAGTCAAAAATATCGTCTCGCTCAGCAGTTTCGGAGCCGACAAGCCCGGCGGAACCGGCCCCGTAGTCGGCCTTCACAACCTGGAGCAGAAACTCAACCAGATCGACGGCGCCAACGTACTCCACCTGCGCGCCGGCTACTTTATGGAGAACACACTCGGCCAAGCCGGCGCCATTCGCATGGCAGGCAGCGCCGTCGGACCGGTCAGCCCGCATCTGAAACTTCCCATGATCGCCACCCGCGACATCGGAGCCGCAGCCGCCGACGCTCTCCTTCGCCTCGCCTTCCAAGGCAAGCAGACGCAGGAACTCCACGGACAGCGCGATCTCGACTACACCGAAGCCGCCACCATCATCGGCAACGCCATCGGCAAACCCGATCTCGGATACATCCAGGCCCCCGACAATCAGGTTCGAGCCGCGATGGTTCAAATGGGGATGTCCGACAATTTCGCCGGCCTAATCCTGGAGCTGGCCGCCGCCCTGAACTCTGGACACATGCGCGCACTTGAATCTCGCAGCGCCACTAACACAACACCAACGAATTTTGAAACCTTCGTAGCCGAGTTATTCGTCCCCGCCTATCAACAACAAGCAGCAGCGTAACTAGCAGCCACGGAAAAGGCCACGCTCATCTCTGAACGTGGCCTTTATTTTTATGCCGGCACCGACCTACTCTCCCACGGGAGTGTGGCGCGGACATTCCTGTCCGCCGCCGACCGTGTAGGGCGGACACTCCTATCCGCCACCTTTGACCTTGGCGCTGCTCTTTATTTTGCCGTTGTCGGGCGACGGCCCGCGGCCGACGAGGTCCTGACCTCCGAAGGATTACTGCGAGCCACGCCCGCGCCTAAGGCGTCGATTCCCGCGAAATCGAAGTCGTGAACTGCTTGGTCTTGGCCATGTTGGATCCTCCTATGGCTTGCTGGGTGGGGATTATATGCCGGAGTGAGTTTCCGTCGCGGCTCCCGAAATCAGATCTCATCCGTCACAGGAGTTTTCGATTAGGAACTCATGAGGGGTAACCGGGGTGGAGTGCCCCACTCCCCCTTTAGGGTTTTGCGCTAGAACGGAACCAGCGGCTGGTCTGGGCCTTCGATTTCCTCATTGGCCTCAAGGAACTCTTCACTCCATGGTTTGCCACCGCACTCGGGGCACTGGTCAATCGTGTTGCCGACAGCGAAACAGTGGTAGCAGGTCCCCTCAGTGCTCGCACCGGGAAACGTCTTGCATATCTTGCAGGGCTCGAAGAACTCGCGTTCGAGCGCTCGGTGCTCGCCCCAGAGTTCGCGTTCACAAATGATGCACATTTCCCCCTCTTTGGACAATCGTAGCGCCTGCGGAACTCCTCCGCTGTGAGCTGGAACACGGTTCGATTGTGATGAAACGCGAATCGAGTTTTAGCGCCCTTGTTTCCCATAAATATGGTAATATGGGAAAACATGAAAACGACTCTTGAAATTCCGGGATTCCTGTTTCGCCGGGCCAAGTCGGTCGCTGCCGAACGCGGCATTCCTTTGCGCCAGTTCGTGACCGAAGCGGTTCAGGAAAAATTGCGGATCACCTCGCGGGAAAAGCCCTGGATGAAGCATCTCGGGAAGCTCAAGCACCTGCACAAAGAGCGACGACAAATAGAAAAGCGGGTCGAAGAAGCCTTCGAGCGGATCGATCGGGAAGTCTGGGAATGATCCTCGATACAAATGCCCTATCCGCCGCTGCGGACGACGATCCTGCAATGGTTGACGTTCTGGCGGGCGCCGAACAGATAGCGATTCCGGTAATTGTCCTGGGTGAGTATCGCCACGGAATCGCGCAGTCGCGCAACCGGGCCAGCTACGAAGACTGGCTAGCCGGCCTACTCAACGACTGCCTGGTGTTGGACATCAATGAGCCGACCACACATTATTACGCGGAAATCACTCTCGAACTGAAACGCAAAGGCAAGCCGATTCCCACCAACGACATCTGGATTGCGGCACTCTGCCGGCAGCATTCTCTTCCGCTAGTGAGCCGCGATCGGCACTTCGATCTGGTGGCAGGAAATAAGAGGATTGAGTGGTGAATGCGGCCCCGCAGAGCCCACGTCTCGAAAACCGCGAGACGTGGGGCACCCCGATGTGTTATGGTGCCGAGGCTTTCGGCCGCCGGCATTTTATCCGTCGGACGTCGGCCACCCGCCCTTGCCACTTCTCTAAAGCTCGAGAAGTGGCGCACCCGGCGAGGACCGGGCCACTCGCCTCGGGGCCTCGCAAAATGGCATGCGGAGGAGCAAAGCTTCAGCCGCATTCCTCAGAGCCGGATGGTGCCATCCGTCGGAATTCGTCTAGGTGAATGAGGAGGTCAACAAGGTCGGCTGGGACATCATCTCGTCGAAAACTCTCGACTATCCGGTATCCTGTCAGGGTCACGCCGTGCTTGCTCTGGATTTCATCCCGTAGGGCCCCTAGTACATCCTTTCCAGGCACGATCTCAAGGCGACGTTCAAGCGAACTCCAGTCGCTTTCGAACTGATGTAGCGTCTCTTGCGTTATCGTCGCGGGATCTAGTTTGCTGCCTTTGCGCCTAAGGTAATCGGTGCGTCGGGCCACGAATTGCGACAGCACCGGGGCCCGGAAAGGCTCTGTGATCCGGGTAAGAAATTTTTCGATCTCTTCATCCGTGACAATGGGCGGGTCTGGGCTCCCCGTTTGCCTTCCAAGGTTACCGCGTATCGTGCGAGCGAGAACTGAAGGGACTAGTAGGTAGTTTTCAATCTCTTTTCTTCGGTGAATGTGTACGAGTTGTAGAGACTTACTGAGCTCCCCATGAATTTCTTTCAGCTCTTCGTCGGGCCAGTAGTCTCGGTCAAAGATAGCGCCGATCTTTAGAGCGGCTGTCAGCGTTTTTTTCACGCCCCACGCGAAATCACGTATGGTTTTCCAATGCGAGAATCCCTCAGATTCTGTTGGAGTAAGATCTACGCCCGCCGAGAGTTCCACCAAGCCGAGCTTGCGTGCAAATCGCCGGAGCAGAACAAAGTCATCAGCGCTTTCGACGAAGAGTATCGTTCGATTTTTAGCAAGGCGAGTTAGGGTGATGTTTTGAATGGATCCGACTCTTTGCAGTGCGATCTGAACGCCAGCAACGTCTCTCAGTCGCTTACCAGAACGATCGGACTTGTCTACCAAAACGATCTCGGCGGGGTCGGCCTCGCTCATGATCTCGGTGGAATGCGTGGCCAAGATGACGTCTGGCCCGATGTCGCGAACGATTGCGAGAAGTTGCCGCTGAACGTCTGGATGAAGGTAAATTTCTGGCTCGTCAACGATTAGGAGCGCGTCGCCTTTGGCGCGAAAAATGTGTGTCAGCAATTGACACCAAATCTGAAATCCAAATCCCGACCAATAAAGCTCACGCGTGATGCGATTCTCGAGACAGAACATGCTTAATTTGTTTGAACGCGGGTCGAGTTCCGGCTCTTCGATCTCCATACCCGGCCAAGTCTTCGCCACCAACTCGGCAAACTCCGCGAATCCTCCGGGATGGTATCTCCAGTAGCTTCGGAAGTGCCTTGAAGCACGGTGGGTTTCAAGGCCTCGTTGAACGGTCTCCAACTGTACGAAGTCCTCTTCGTGCTCAAGTGGCCCTAGCACTGGAACAGCAGCGATATTTATGGGATAGGCGTTTTTGAAGCTTGCCGTTGTCCGAACATCCTTCCCAGCTGGCTCCAGCAATAGCAATATGCCCCCACCTTGCGGGAAGCACAGCTGCATGCTGTTCCCGTTGGACAGTCGGAAACTAATAACGCTATCCGTCTCTGCATAGTCTGTATGGACATTCTCTATGGAGACGGGGAGGTCCTCGGCCGGCAAAAGATACCCGTAGTATCTCCGACCCTTCGGTCCAATCAGGTATTGCGTCTGCCGACTCCGGGCGTGTCTTATCGCGTTGGCTAATAGCCTAAAGGCTCCAATGACGGTTGATTTGCCGCTGTTGTTCGGGCCAACAAGGATATTCATCTGTTGCAGTTGCAAGGAGTAATGCCGGAAGGCCTTGTAGTTCCGAAACTCAACAGACGTGATTGTCGTTCGCGTGGCCAACGGTCGACAGCCCCCAAGGACCAGTATGCTCCCATCGGCGGCGGAAAACATAGACGGATGTCATCTGCAGGATAGAGGAGGGAAAAAGGCCACAACGGAAAAGGCCACGCCCATTTCTGAACGTGGCCTTTATTTATGCCGGCAACGACCTATTCTCCCACACTGGTGTGGCGAAGGTGCCCTCGCCCGCGACAAGCCCGACCGCTCAGAACGACGACCGTCACCGACCTTCCGGACAGTTTGAGACACTTCCCATCACGGCAAAGGTCATAGAGGTGTGCCGGTAGTGTCCTGATTTGACCTTTTCACCCCGAGGAACGAAGACACGGAAAAACCCGACTACTCGGTAAAACCATCCCCTGCTGGTTTTTACAGATCCAAGGTTTTCTCCGTGCCTCCGTGACTCCGTGGTGAAAGAACTGAATTTAGGACAGTGCCAGCTGTGCCCCACTCATCGCGCCAGCCCCTCAGCCCTGGCAGCTGCCCCCATCATTCCCCCTAACCCCCACATTCTTAAATACTTTACCTCTAACTCCAATTTTATCAAAGACTTAGCCTGAACAGCCCCTAAGTCTTTGATTCCAAAAGACCGCCACCAGGGGGGACTTCAACCTGCCTGCCGCCACCTGAAAAACTTGTCAAGCCCCCCGAATCGCACTTTTCCGCCTAACTTGCTCATTCTGCCCGAGATATATTTCTCCCCAAATTGGCGGTCTACCCCTCCGGATTTGAGACAATAGATATATAGACAGAAAAATCCACGCGGCCTCCGGGCCGCGTTTTTTATTGGCTTCATCTCAGGAGGCGACTTATGGCGAGTTATCCAATTGAAATTCGGCGTTGCCGGCACGTCAAAACCAATGGCACACAGTGCGGGTCTCCGGCGCTCAAGGCCCAGGAACTGTGCTTCTACCACGATCGGAACCGGCCCGAACCGGTGGAACTTTACCTGGACGGAGAACGATATTGCGATAGCCAGATTGTGCTGCCGGTCTTCGAAGACGCGCATTCCATTCAAACCGTCATCCGCCAGGTGGTGCAACTGATGCTGACTCGCAGGATCGCCCGCAAGGATGCCGGACTGCTGCTCTACGCCCTCCAGATCGCGTCCGGCAACCTGAAGATGATGCAGGCGGAAAAAGCCAAACCCACGCAGGTAGTGGTAGAACCGGAAAAGGCCGCCGAAACGCCGCTAGGCATGACCCCGTGGTCGGCCACTGGCCAGGGACACGATCCCGACGAAGCCGACGACAAAAACGGTGACGGAAACCAAGCCGAACCAGGCCAAGCTGCGGCAGAGCAAGCCGAAGCTCAGAGTTCACCCGCCCCTCCACCATCGCCTGAGGAGCTGTATGCCGCCCTGACTCTCGAAGAACGACGGGCGCTCAGAAAAAAATTCGACAAGCAGGGCCTCTTTCCTCCCCAAGAATTCGAAAACTACTTCATGCAGCACGGCCCCGATCCCTTATTGCTCGCCATCACCCGCCTTCACGCCGAAAAGCCTGGCAGCCAAGATTCCTCAAACTGTGGCGCGGGCGCCCCCGCCCGCGATAAGCCTGCCAGCGAAGATTCCTCTGCGCTCGTTCCGGGCGCTTGAAATTGTCACATTTTGAAAGAGTGTGGCGCGGGCGCCCCCGCCCGCGTACGGCCGGCGACTGAGGACTCGTTGCGGACGATCCGGGCTTTGAAATCGTCACATTTTTGGTGTGTGCCGATCACTGACCGAGTTGATTTTTTGGCGGAGACTGATTAGGTCAAAGGCAGCGGGCGAGGCCGCCCGCTTCACAGAAGCAAAATAACACTTGCGATATGCGGAAAAGGCCACCCTCATTTCTGAACGTGGCCTTTGATTTAATGCCGGCAACGACCTACTCTCCCACACACTTTCGCGTGCAGTACCATCGGCCCAGCGGGGCTTAACTTCCGTGTTCGGGATGGGA
>Ga0181521_10006442_pt1 | contig 12723 bp, 11 predicted proteins | sample PEATcosm2014_Bin_32_FD_119764 | JGI IMG/M metagenome (GOLD analysis project Ga0181521, IMG submission 119764) | Peatland microbial communities from MTU Mesocosm Facility, Houghton, MI, USA - PEATcosm2014_Bin02_60_metaG | ecosystem: Environmental > Terrestrial > Soil > Wetlands > Peat | place...
CGATTCCGTTGTCGCTGACGGTCACGAGGACGTAGGAGCCGGTCACGACCGGATACGCGTAGCGGCGCGCGAAAGCCGGGTCGATCTCGAAATTCGATGTTTCGATCACCAGTCTTCCGCCTTCCGGCATCGCGTCCCGCGCATTCACAACCAGATTCATAAGGACTTGCTCGATCTGTCCCTGGTCCGCCTGGATCTTCCCGAGGTTCGGGTCGAGGCTGGTGAGCAGTTCGATGTCTTCGCCGATCAGTCGCCGGAGCATCTTCTCGAGATCGGAGACCACCGCATTGAGCAGGAGGACTTTCTTCTCCATCACCTGCTGCCGGCTGAATGCGAGCAGCTGCCGCGTCAGCGACGACGCCCGGTTGCCGGCCTTCAGTATCTGATCGACCGGCGCGCGCATCGGATCGGTCTCGGAGATGTGTTCCTGGAGAATCTCGGCATATCCGATGATCACGCCCAGAAGGTTGTTGAAGTCGTGGGCCACGCCCCCGGACAGGCGGCCGATCGCGTCCATCTTCTGAGATTGTCGAAGTTGGTCTTCGAGGCGCCGGCGTTCACCGATGTCGCGGTTGACGATGACGATGTTCTCGACCTCTCCTTTTGTATTCACCACCGGGCTGGCCGTCGATTCCAGATATACCCAGCTTCCATCCTTGTGGCGCATCCGGTATTCGATCCTGCGCCCCACGCCGGAGCGCCGCGCTTCCACTGCCGCGTCGACCACCATCTGGAGGTCGTCCGGATGCACTTGGTCGAAGGAAGAAGTGGCTTCGAGCTCGTTGGGATCGTAGCCCAGGATTCGCTGGTAGGACGGGCTGTTGTAGACGCGCTTTCCGTTTGAATCGACGACGGCAATCATGTCGATCACATTCTCGCTGATTAGTTGAAAGAACTCCTCGCGTTCCAACAACCGCCGGCGCATTCGCTGAATTTGTAGCTGCTGATAGACCACGTACAGATCGAACACGAACACCATGCCGACGAGCCCGCGAACCGCGACCCAGAGATCGGTCTTTTCGGCCTCGAAAGAGTCGGCGCGGAGCGCGCCTAGGGCAAACGAGGCCAGGCCTGCGGTCAGCAGCAGGGTCACGACGATGGCCGCCCACGAGAGTGACCACTCCCGGCGCTCAATCTGGCGCATCCGGGTGGCCTTCGGAGGCGTGGCTTCGGAGCGCGCGCTCATCGGGGTGCCCGACATAAGAGACACATCATGACCCTCTCATCGTAGATGATATCGACCGCGCCCGAACTATTTTCAGTTGGTGTGTAGCCGATTGAGTAAATCGATTTGTGCCGAAGGGGAACACTGTCCATTGGTACAGGTTGCGAGGAGACAGCTCAAAAAGCGGGACTTTTGGCAGGAAAGACCGCGAAGGAGCCGGCCAGTTGTCCCGGCCGGCTCGCCCGCGCTTCGAGCAACTATTGTTTGTCGAAGACGTCCGTCGTGTCGAAATTACCCATCGAAGTTTCTACGTGGGAAACCTCCGTGAGCGTTTTCCCGTCGGCACTGATCGTGTACGTCTCCTTGATCGTGACGTCGCTGCCCTGGAAGCTGCTCTTCGCTTCGACAACGAGTGCGTTACCCTCCCAGTGTGCGACACCCTTCACTTCCGCGCCGCCCATACCGGGCCAGGTGGCTTCCTTCCCATCGGTCGTGAGGGCCTCCGTGTACGCCATGTCGCCCATCATTCCACCCTTTTGATCCAGAGCGATCTTGATGGAAGGCTCGCTGTCCTGAATCGTGTCGACCTGGCTGGCGGGCGGAGGCATTTGGCCGAGGTTGCTCTTCCCGGCGTTCAGCTTCCAGGTTCCGCTCAGGTCAGGAGTGGATGATCCCGTGTGAATCATCGCTGCAGCCCCGGGCGTAGCCGCCGTCGGAGCCGCAGCGGCAGCCGAGGAATCGGCCTTGTCGTACACGAGCTTCCGGTCGCCGTTCATGGTTGCCGAGCTGATGTGCGAGGTCATCGTGAGCGTTGCTCCATCGACCGAGAACGTTAGCTTGTCCGTCAGTTCCGAACCCTGCACGGGCACGGTTTCCGTGACGACGACGGAATTTCCATCCCATCCGCACTGGATTTTGCTGAGCGTGAGTCCCGGGGCCAAACGCGCCTTCGGGTCATCGGGCGCGAAGGATACTTCCTTGCCGTCGATCGTGCACGCGCGCGTGTAGCTCTGCGAGCCGCGCGCCGTTACGCTGGTCACGTGCTGTTGAAAGTCCGTCCCGCTGATCTGGATGACGTCGGTTTCGCTCTGCGGGGGAGGGAACTGCCCGAAGCTGCTGCTGGCGACATTCAGTCTCCAGGTGCCGTTGAGTTTCGAGCCCTGCTGGGCCAAAGCCGGCAGCGCAAGTAGCGCCGCGGCGAAAGAAATCACGAGAAGCTTTCGATTCATGAACAACCTCCTGCGTCCTTATACGTGCGTCAGAGGCCGGTTGTTTCAACAACCGGCAGCGGCGGGGATTATACACCCTGTTCGCGACGGAGGGTTCAGGCGCCGAGGTGCTGGCGGAGAATGCCCAGCATGCGGCGCAGAGGCTCGGCCGCGCCCCATAGCAACTGGTCGCCGACGGTGAATGCGCCGAGGAACTGCGGCCCCATCTTGAGCTTGTGCAGGCGTCCGATCGGGACGTTGAGAGTACCGGAAACGGCCGTGGGAGTAAGGCAGCGCACGGTCGATTCCTTGTTGTTCGGAATCACACGCACCCAGGGATTGCCGCCCGCGAGGATGGCTTCGATCTCGCTGAGAGGAACGTCTTTCGTCAGCTTGATGCACAGCCCCGCGCTGTGGCAGCGCATGGTTCCGACGCGGACGCAGATGCCGTCGACCGGCACGGGCGGGTCGAGGCCCAGGATCTTGTTGGTCTCGGCCATGCCCTTCCATTCTTCCTTGGTTTGGCCGCCGGGCATCTCTCCCGCGATCCACGGGATCAGGCTGCCCGCCAGCGGCACGCCGAACCACTTCGTCGGGAGGCTTGGCGCTCGCTGCGCCTGGACCATCATGCGGTCGACCTCGAGGGCGCGCTCGGATGGATGCGCGCGTGTCGGCTCGGTGAGGCGCTCCATCTGCTTGACCAGCTCGAGCACGTAAGCGGCTCCTGCGCCGGACGCGGCCTGATACGTCATGGTCGTCATCCATTCGATCAGGCCCGCTTTGAAAAGCCCGTTCACGGCCATCAGCATCAGGCTGGTGGTGCAGTTGCCGCCGGCAAAAGCGCGCAGGCCGCGGCGCAGGCCGTCCTGAATCACGTCGCCGTTCACCGGGTCGAGGATGATCACCGTGTCGTCGGCCATACGCAGCGTCGAGGCTGCGTCGATCCAGTAGCCTTTCCAGCCGCTCTGGCGCAGCGGCGCGTAAACCTCCTTCGTGTAATCGTCCACGTGGCAACTGATCAAGATGTCGCACGCGGCGAGCTCGCGCAGATCCTTCGCGTCCTTGAGTGCGCCGCCATTGGCCTCTTTCGGAGCCGCGCCGCCGGCGTTGGAGGTCGAAAAGAAGCGGGGCTCGACGCCCGTGAAGTCGTTCTCCTCCCGCATCCTTTGCAGGAGAACGCTTCCGACCATCCCTCGCCAGCCGATGAGTCCGACCCGCAACATCGCTTCTCTTCCTCCGAATCAACCGCAAAAAATGAGGTCCGAAGACCCCCGGTTTCAGTGACGGGTAGAATCGGACAATTGGCCCGCCGCAAGAGCCAGTCATCACTCTCCTCGGCCAGCCCCTTCCGTCGTGCTCGTTCATTACTCTCTCAAAGCGTGACTTTTAGGCTGGCACAATGCGGCGGGAATTTCAAATGGTTGTTCGTGTAAAGAATCCAGTGGTCTCGGGCGACGACTTGCTCGGTTGTGGTGACAAGTCTTGGCCGGTGAGTTGGTGAGGATTTGACGGCCAGTGTAATGTAATTATGCCCATTTCATGGCACTCGCAACCGGCACGCGACTGGGCCCCTACGAAATCCTCGCTGCTATTGGCGCGGGCGGGATGGGCGAAGTGTATCGCGCGCGGGATGCGAAGCTCGGACGCGATGTCGCGCTGAAAGTTCTCCCCGAGGCGTTCGCGCGCGATGCGGAGCGCATGGCGCGGTTCCAGCGCGAAGCGAAGGTTCTCGCATCCCTCAATCATCCCAACATCGCCACAATTCACGGTCTCGAAGACTCCGGCACCACTCACGCGCTGGTGATGGAGTTGGTCGAAGGGCCGACGCTGGCGGACCGGATCAAGCAAGGGCCAATCCCCGTTGATGAGGCGCTGCGAATTGCGAAGCGAGGCGCTCGAATACGCGCACGAGCGCGGGATCGTCCATCGGGATTTGAAGCCCGCGAACGTGAAGGTGACGAACGATGATGCAGTGAAGGTTCTTGATTTCGGACTGGCGAAGGCTCTGGAAGGTGATGCGTCCTCCATCGACATTGCCAATTCACCGACGGTCAGCCGGCTGGCGACGCAGGCGGGAGTTCTGCTGGGAACGGCGGCGTACATGTCGCCGGAACAGGCGAAGGGCAAGGCGGTGGACCGGCGGGCGGACATCTGGGCGTTTGGCTGCGTTCTGTACGAGATGCTGACGGGGAAGATGGCGTTCCGCAGCGAATCGGTGACGGACACGCTGGGGCCGTTATTCACTTGGAACCCGATTGGTCGCAGCTCCCAGCGGCGACACCGATGCGGGTTCGCGTTCTATTGCAACGCTGCTTGCAGAAGGACGCGAAACAAAGATTGCGAGACATTGGTGACGCCCGCATCTCGCTTGACGAAGTTCTTGCTGGGGCGCCCGACCCGGCACTTGCGGGCGCCCCGCTGGCTGCCGCGCCCATCTGGCGCCGCGCCCTGCCGTGGGCTGTTGCGGCCGCTTTCGCGATCGCGTTTGCCGTCGTGCTCGGATGGGCATACCAGCGCGCTTCACACGCTCCCCCTCCAACTGCCGACGCCGTGCGCTTCCAGATCCCGCTAACTGCGAGGCCAGCACCTGGCGGCGGAAACTTCGCGCTGTCACCCGATGGCCGCCAGTTGGCCTTCGCCGTAACGGACTCCGATGGCGTCTCGAGGCTGTGGGTACGCTCCCTGGACTCGCTCGAGGCGCGCCCTCTGTCTGGCTCAGAATCGCCCGAATTCCCTCCATTTTTCTGGTCCTTCGATGGCCGGTACATCGCGTTTGATGCCGCAGGAAAACTCAAGAAAATTGATGTCTTCGGCGGCGCGGCAGAATCCCTATGCGATTTGTCTTGTGACGCAATCGGCGGTTCATGGAACCCTGATGGCGTAATCATCTTTGGGCAAAACCCTGGCGGTCTGATGCGGGTTTCCGCAAACGGCGGGTCCGCGTCCCCGCTCACAACTCTCGATCCGTCACGCAAGGAATCCAATCATGCCTATCCATCCTTCCTTCCCGATGGGCGCCATTTCATTTATCTGCGCCGATCGGACACGCCTGAGAGCAGCGGCGTCTACGTCGGCTCTCTTGATGCCAAGCCGAAAGACCAAAGTTCGAAACGGCTGCTGGCGACTGACTGGGGGCCGGCCTACGCGCCATCCTCCGATCCTGACCGCGGGCAGTTGCTCGTTATGCGCGATGGGACTCTGATGGCGCAGCCGTTCGATACCCGTTTGCTGGAATTGTCAGGTGAGCCGGTCACGATGGCTGAGCGAGTTGGAACCATCCTGGACCGCGGCCTCTTCTCGGCTTCGATCAGCGGCGTTCTGGTTTACAAGACTGGCGCCGGGGGAGTGTCTCAACAGCTCACTTGGTTTGACCGGGAAAGGAAGGTTCTTGGCACGGCTGGAGAACCGGGCACTTACCTCGCGCTGGCTCTTTCTCCGGATGGAACGCGAGCCGCGGTCGGCCGGTTCGATCGGAATCCGGCTCTCTGGCTGGTTGATTTCTCGCGGGGCACGAGCACCCGGTTCACGTTCGGTCCATCGTCTGGACGGCGTGCCATCTGGTCCCCGGACGGCCATCGAATCATCTTCGCTTCCAACCGCAGCGGCGTATTCGATCTTTATCAGAAGCAGGCAAGCGGCGTGAAAGACGAGGAGCTTCTGCTGAAGTCCAGCGAGGATAAGTATCCTACGAGCTTGTCCCGCGACGGACACTTCTTGCTCTATCAAGCCTCGGACCCGAAGACGACAAAGACAGATTTATGGGTGCTCCCGCTCGAAGGTGAGAAGAAACCATTACCTTTCCTGCGCACGGAGTTCAGCAACTACGATGGTCAGTTCTCGCCCGACGGACGCTGGATCGCTTACGTCTCCGACGAATCCGGCCGCAACGAGATTTACGTCCGCACATTCTCGCCGGATTCTGCAGCGGCAGCCTCGGATACAGGCGGCAAGTGGCTGATTTCCACTGGAGGAGGAAGTGGGGTTCGGTGGCGCGGGGATGGGAAAGAGCTGTACTACCTCGCCCCCGACAGAAAGGTGATGGCTGTCGAGATTGCAACAAACCCGGTATTCCAGCCAGGAGTGTCTAAAGCTCTTTTCCAGACGCCGCCGCCGTTTGCGGTGACGGCATACTTGCAATTGTGGGATGTAACGCCAGACGGCAAGCGCTTTCTCTTCGTGGGGCCGGTGGAGCAAACCGCGCAGGCCCCTTTCACCGTTGTGCTGAACTGGCAGGCGGGGTTGAAGAAATGACGCTTGCGGCGGGGACGAAACTCGGTTCCTACGAAATTGTCGCGCCGGTCGGCAGCGGCGGAATGGGCGAAGTGTATCGCGCGCCGGATGATCGCGCCAGCGCTCAGCCGCCGAGGAGTTCGGCGGGGACGCCGATTTCCTTGGCTCCGGCGGTGCCGAAGCCGGGGCCGCGAGTGAGCCACAGCAGCAGCGGCAGGCCGTGGTTGGGATATCGCCGCGTCATCTCTTTCGCGATCTCCGTGAAGCGCACGCCGGGCTTGGCGACATCGCGATAATCCTCCAGCCAGCGAATCGCCTCCGCGCAGAGTTCCACGCCACCCAGCTTGCCGTGCCCAGGGAAGACAAGATCGATTGGGCCGATGCCGCGCGCCTGCTCGATAGCCGCGATCCAGGATATGGGACTGTTTGTGTCCGCCATGTAGAGGTGATAGCGATGATAGATGAGATCGCCCGCGATCAAGGCGCGCGCCGAGGGCACGTAGAAGGCTGTGGCGTGCACGGTCTCGCAGACCGGCAGATCGATGAATATCATCTCGCGATCCTCGAGGTACGCAGCCTTGCCGAAAAGCGGCCGCGGATAGACGACGTCACCGGCCGGGAGCTGGTCGCCGAACATGTCCTGCCAGTGAACCCGCTTCGCGGGCCATTCGAGCATGCCGTCGATCACGCCCTGGCGGGCGAGGAGCGTCGCCTCGGGGAAGGCCGCCGCGAAAGCGTTGATGCCGCCGTAATGATCGGGATGGGCGTGAGTGATGAAGATTGCGCGCAGGCGCTTGCGGCTTTCCCGGACGTGCTTGAGAAACTGCTCGACGTCGCTTTTGACGAATCCGCAATCGATCAGAAAAGCGTCCTGCCGGCCGGAGATCAGCACCGCGTTCGGCGCGAGAAAGCGTTCCTCGCCGGTGAACATGTCGAAGCGCAGACCGTTGGACTCGACTGAAGCGATCATTTCAGCCTCCTGCTCGATTGCGTCAGCTTAGCGCGGATTCAGCTTCGGGGACCGTGGCGTAGGTGTCGAAGAGCGGATCGACGCCGGTGATCTGCAAAATGTTCTTGACGCGGTGATTCAGGCCGACGAGCGCCAGCTTGCGGCCGGAGTTGTTGCAGGAAACGAAGGCTCGGACGAGCGCGCCGATCGCCATCGAGTCGATCGACGGCACGTCGGTCAAATCGAGGATGAGCCGCGGCGCTGTGGCAGCACGGACGGCGTTCTGAAATGCTGGCGAAGAAGTGGAATTGATAGCGCCCTTCACGCTCAGGATGTGCACGTTCGCGTTCGATCCGGCGCGTCCGGCGATGTGAAATGCTTCAGGCATGCCCGGCATTCTAACGAAAAGGGGCTGCGGAAAACAACGAAGTCATGCCGAAGAGGGATCCTTCGCTCGCTGCGCCGGGGCGAACTCCACTGCCTTCCTGCGTCAGGCCAGGCAGGATGACGATCCTGCTCGGATCGTCAGCTGGCTTTGCTCTTGGCTTTCTTGGCCTCGGATGCGGCCTTCGGGACGGCGCGGACGAGGGTCTTCTTCTCGGCTTGCGGGCCAGGCTTGGCGGCGAGGCTGTTTTTCAGGGCCTGCATCAGGTCGATGACGGGCGCGCGCGCGACGTGAGGCGCGGTGGTGACTTCCATGCCCTTGGCCTTCGCGTCGATCAGCTCCTGCAACGCTTGCTGATATGTGTCGTGGTACTTCTCAGGCTGGAACGGGGCGGCGAGGCTCTTGATGAGCTGCTCGGCGAGCGCGCGCTCCTGTTCCTTCACTTCGATCTTCTCCGTGGGGCCGGTTTCGGCAGGACGGATTTCATTTGAGTAGAACATCGTGTGCAGAGTGAGGCCGGTCTTCTGCGGGCGGATGATGACCGTGTACTCGCGGTTGTGCATGCTGACCTTCGCGATGGCTGCGTAGCCGGACTTGCGCATGGCTTCCATCAAGAGTTGATAGGCTTTGCGGCCCTCGTCTTCGGGCGCGAGATAGTAGGAAGAGTCGAAATAGATCGGGTCGATTTCCGCGAGCTTCACGAATTCGAGGATCTCCATCGTGCGCGCGGATTCAGGCTCGACGCTTTCGAGTTCCTCCTCGGTGAAAAGGAGATACTGGTCCTTTTCGTATTCGTAGCCCTTTTCGACTTCGGAGCGTTCGACCATGCGATTGCACGTCGGGCAGAAGAGCGGCTGCTTCAGGCGCGTGTGGCAGACCTTGTGAAGCTGATTGAAGCTGACGCGCTCGGTGCGCGCGGCAGGCGACAGGCGCACGGGAATCGAGATCAGGCCGAAGGCCAGGAAACCTTTCCATGTGGATGCAGGCATAAGCCACCCCCTGTTATGCATACGGCTCCAAGCGCGTTCGGCGATTATACGCAGCGAGCTTTGGGCGCGCCATGCGAAGAAATGGGTAGGTGTGCGCTTTTCGCTACGTCTTCGCCTGAGGCGCAGGATGTAGCCGCGCGAGCCCGTGCGGGGCTCGGCAAGAGTCGGATTGAAGTGGACTTGTGGGCTGAGGTGTATAGAATAGACGGTTTTGAGGATGGGCGCGTTGAGGCACAGGGCGCGCATCACAGATGATGAGGGAGAGGGCTTCGTGATTGTCGGCGTTCCCAAAGAGAGTTTCCCGGGCGAGCGGCGAGTTGCGCTCGTGCCGACGGTGATCCCAAATCTTGCGAAGGCGGGGCTCGAAGTGGTCGTCGAGGCCGGAGCGGGAAGCGAAGCGGGCTATACGGACGCCGCGTTCGCGGAAAAGGGCGGCAAGATTCTTCCGAACCGCGCAGCGGTGTTTCAGGCGGCCGACATCGTCACGCAGGTGCTGTGCTACGGCTCGAACGACAGAACCGGCAAGGCCGATCTGCCGCTGATGCGGCGCGATCAGGCGCTGATCGGATTTCTAAGGCCGCTGGGATCGAAGGAAGTGGTGCAGGAAATCGCCGGCGCGGGCGTGAGTTCGTTTTCGGTGGAGCTGATGCCGCGGACGACGCGCGCGCAGAGCATGGACGCGCTTTCGTCGATGGCGACCGCTTGCGGTTATAAGGCTGTGCTGATCGCGGCGGATGTGCTCCCGCGATTCTTTCCAATGCTCACAACCGCCGCAGGCACGATTACTCCCTCGCGCGTGCTCATCATCGGCGTGGGCGTCGCCGGGCTGCAGGCCATCGCCACGGCGCGGCGGCTGGGCGCCGTGGTTTCCGCGTACGATCTGCGGCCCGTGGTGAAGGAGCAGGTACAGAGCCTGGGGGCGCGGTTCGTCGAGCTGGCGATTGAGGCCAAGGACGCGCAGGACGCGCGCGGATACGCGCGGGCACAAGACGACGCGTTTTACGCAAAGCAGCGCGAACTACTGGGAAAGGTGATCGCGGAAAACGACGTCGTGATTACGACGGCTGTGGTGCCGGGAAAGAAAGCGCCCGTGCTGGTGACCGCCGAAATGGTGCGTGGAATGGCACCCGGTTCCGTGATTGTGGATTTGGCTGCGGAGCGTGGCGGGAACTGCGAATTGACTCGGTCCGGCGAGACGATTGTCGATAGCGGCGTGACAATCATCGGCCGGATCAATCTGGCCAGCACTGTGCCCTATCATGCCAGCTCGCTCTACGCGCGGAACATCACGGCTTTTCTGTTGCATCTCGTCAAAGATGGAAAGCTCAACATCAAAATGGACGATGAGATCGCCCGCGAGACTCTATTGACGCGGGGCGGGGAATTGGTGAACGCGAGGGTGCGCGAATTCTATTCATTGCCGGCCTTGGCAGCGCAAGGCGGCGCATAGAGGGGGAATCGATATGCCGGGCGATGCGCTGATTAACGCGCTATACGTATTCATGCTGGCGGGCTTCCTTGGATTTCAGGTCATCAAGCGAGTATCACCTCTGCTGCATACGCCGTTGATGTCCTTGACCAACGCGCTCGACGCGATCGCCGTGGTTGGCGCGATTGCGCTCGCCGGCGCGCGCGAGGCCAAGTTCGCGACGATTCTCGGCACGATGGCTGTTGTGGCTGCGTTCAGCAACGTTGTAAGCGGATTTCTCATCACGGACCGCATGCTCAAGATGTTCAAATCGAGCCGTCCGCAGAAATAATGACCATGACCCTTCCCGCATTTCACTGGATCGAACTCGTTTACCTGGTTGCCACGGCGCTTTTCATTTTGTCGCTGATGTGGCTGAGCGCGCCTACGACGGCTCGCCGCGGAGTATGGGCCGGCGAGCTCGGAATGGGACTCGCCATTGTCGGCACGCTGTTCGAGCGCGGCATCATCGACTATCGCTGGATCGCGATCGGGCTGGTGCTAGGAGCCATCATCGGCGTCCCGCTCGGCATGGTCCAGATGACCGCCGTACCGCAGCGGACGGCGCTGAGCCACGCGTTCGGCGCGTGCTGCGTGACGCTCGTGGGAACTGCGGAATTCTATCTGCGCTCGCCCAACGTGCCCAAGTTCGTGATGTCGGTCCTTTCGATGGAGGTGATCCTCGGAGGGCTGACGTTCACGGGCAGTTTGATGGCGGCGGGGAAGCTCCAGGAGGTCCTTCCGCAGCGGCCGATCACGTATAAAGGGCAGAACCTCGTGAATCTCGGGATGCTGGCGGTGGCGGTTGCGATTGCCGTCGCGTTGGTGCTGAATCCGGGGCACCGGAATCTGTTTCCGGCCATGGTGGGAATCTCGCTGCTGTTCGGCGTGATGTTGATCGTTCCCATCGGTGGGGCGGACATGCCGACCGTGATCTCGCTGCTCAATTCGTATGCGGGGCTTTCGGCCGCGGCGATGGGATTCGTGCTCAACAGCAAGCTGCTGATCGTGGCGGGCGCGCTCGACGGGTCGTCCGGTTTCATCCTCTCGGTGATCATGTCCAAGGCGATGAACCGGTCGTTCACGAACGTGCTGTTCGGGGCGTTCGGGCAGGTGCAGACTGCCGCGGCGGGCGCAGTCGAGGCGAAGACCGTGAGGAGCGCTTCGGCGGAGGAGGCAGCCGGGATTCTGGCAGCCGCAAGCAAGGTGGTGATCGTCCCGGGCTACGGCATGGCCGTGGCTCAGGCGCAGCACAAAGTCCGCGAGCTCTATGACGTGCTGACCAAGAAGGGTGTGGAGGTGTCATTCGGCATCCACCCTGTGGCCGGGCGCATGCCGGGGCACATGAACGTGCTGCTGGCCGAGGCGGATATCCCGTACGACCGTCTGCTCGAGATGGACGACATCAACTCAGACCTGCCGCAGACCGATGTGGCGCTGATTATCGGTGCAAACGACGTCACGAACCCCGCGGCGCGCACCGATACGAGCAGCCCGATTTACGGCATGCCGATTCTCGACGTCGACAAGGCCCGCACGGTCATGGTGATCAAGCGCAGTATGAACCCGGGCTTCGCCGGAATCGATAACCCGCTCTATTATCTCGACCGGACCCTGATGCTTTTCGGAGACGCTAAAGGGTTCGTGGGCGATATCGTCCGCGAACTCTCGGGCGGCTCACACCACTAATTTTCCGAACTTCTGCTCGGTATACGAAGTTCTATCTCTCGCGAGTTTTTCTCTGCTTACATAGAAAAGCGGCTCGGCGAACCAGCCGATTTCATGAGCCTGATGCCAGAGCTCAACCGGAACGCGCTGCGCCTGGGCGGCGTCGACTGATATTGATCTTTGCTTCTGCCAATGGCATCTTGTTTCGTTATGGCTCAGAAATCGAAACTGGAAGGGTGGAGCGCGGCGCGCACAATCCAGGTGAGGACCTCGCGCCGCACCGAGCTGAAGGATGTCACCGCCGAAATTGAAGCAATCGTCCGCGATTCAGCCTGCACTGAAGGTGTGTGCCACCTGTATGTGCCGCACACGACCGCCGGCGTGCTGATCAACGAGGGCGACGACCCGGCGGTCGCCCTCGATATCGAAGCCGCGCTCGACCGGCTGATCCCGCACGCCGCCGGCTACACGCACGCCGAGGGCAATGCCGATTCGCACATCAAGACCGCGCTTGTCGCTTCGTCCGAGACGATTCTGATTGAAGGCGGGCGGTTGTTGCTCGGGCGCTGGCAATCGGTTTTCTTTGCCGAGCACCCTGTTTTCGTAAATCACGCCGAATCACTAAAGCCTGATTTCATAGCGTGTTAGCGATTGGCGGCTC
>Ga0181521_10006445_pt1 | contig 12721 bp, 8 predicted proteins | sample PEATcosm2014_Bin_32_FD_119764 | JGI IMG/M metagenome (GOLD analysis project Ga0181521, IMG submission 119764) | Peatland microbial communities from MTU Mesocosm Facility, Houghton, MI, USA - PEATcosm2014_Bin02_60_metaG | ecosystem: Environmental > Terrestrial > Soil > Wetlands > Peat | place...
GAACACCACCCACACCGTGGCGTCGTTGCGGGTCGCCGGCACCGACGGCGTCACCGGCGCCGGCGGTTGGTGGACCCAGGCGCCCGGAGGGACCGGGGGGTAGCCGGTCTCGGGCCACTGCGGCCGGCCACCCTCGGACTGCGGCGCGCGCCCCGGCACCTCTTGATTGCCGGAGGGGGCCATCGGGCAACGATACTGCCGGTGTTTCGTCGATTTCGCCCGGCCGCGGCTCCCTCGGAGGTGTCCGCAGCACCGTTCTCGCAGCGTGGGCGGCATCGCGCGTGGTGAGCGATCCGAAGCCGCCCCGACGGCCCTCGGTACCAGATCGCGCAGCGCGGCGCCTAGCATGGCCGGGTGAGCCCGTCTCGCCCCGACCGGTCGTCGGACCGCCCGCCGGTGCCCGGAGGAGGCAATTCCCCCACTCCGAGCGGCGGTGACCAGAGTTGGCGGTGGATCTGGACCGTCCTGATCATCGGGGTCCTGGCCGTCCTGATCGTCCCCTCACTCCTCCCCCACTCCTCGTCCGAGTCGCTGACCTACTCGCACTACCTGAACGAGGTGAAGGCCAGGGACGTCTCGTCGGCCACCATCAACAACTCCTCGGGGGTCATCACCGGCACCCTGTCCAACGGGAAGTCGTACACGACCCAGGGCCCCAACCCCTACAGCCAGACCGACGTCAACACCCTGCGCCACGACGGCGTGAAGGTGAACTTCTTGGAGCCGACCTCCAGCCTGCTCGGGGAGCTCGCCTACCCGCTGATCCTGATCCTGATCGTCGTCGGCATGTTCTGGTTCGTGAGCCGCCAGGCCCGCGGGCAGATGTCGGGGATCATGTCGATCGGCCGGTCGCGGGCGCGCCAGTACAACTCGGAGCGCCCCTCGACCACCTTCGGGGACGTGGCCGGATACAACGGGGTCAAACAGGAGATCGCCGAGGTCGTCGATTTCTTGAAGACCCCGGCGCGGTTCAAGGAGATCGGGGCCAAGATCCCCAAGGGCGTCCTGTTGGTCGGGCCACCCGGCACCGGCAAGACGCTCCTGGCCCGGGCGGTGGCGGGCGAGGCCGGGGTGCCGTTCCTCTCGGTCAGCGGGTCGGACTTCATGGAGATGTTCGTCGGCGTGGGGGCGAGCCGGGTGCGCGACCTCTTCCAGACGGCCCGCAAGCAGGCCCCGGCGATCGTCTTCGTGGACGAGATCGACTCGATCGGGCGCAAGCGCGGCGCGGGCCTGGGCGGCGGCCACGACGAGCGGGAACAGACGCTCAACCAGATGCTGTCGGAAATGGACGGGTTCGACTCCGCCGAGGGCGTGGTCATGATCGCCGCCACCAACCGGCCCGACATCTTGGACCCGGCCCTGCTCCGGCCGGGACGCTTCGACCGCCAGATCGTCGTGCCGCTCCCCGACCTGGACGAGCGGCTGCCGATCCTGCAGGTCCACTGTCGGGACAAGCGCATGAGCCCCGACGTCGACCTCGAGATCGTCGCCCGGGGCACCCCTGGGATGAGCGGCGCCGACCTGGCCAACCTGGTCAACGAGGCCGCACTGCACGCGGTGCGTCGCGGCAGCGCCACCATCGCCATGATCGATTTCGAGTCGGCGCGCGACCGGGTGCTGATGGGTCAGCGGCGCGAGAGCCTCGTGCTGTCGGACGAGGAGAAGGAGCGGGTCGCGTACCACGAGGGCGGCCACGCCGTGCTCGCGTACGTGCTGGAGGACGCCGACCCGGTGCACAAGGTGACCATCCTTCCGACCGGGATGGCCCTGGGGGTGACCCAACAGCTGCCCATGGAGGAACGCCACATCCACCCGCGCTCGCACATCGAGGACGCGCTGTGCGTGCGCATGGGCGGGCGCGTGGCCGAGCTCATCGTCTATGGCGACCTGTCGACCGGCGCCGCCAACGACCTGGTCGGCAACACCGAACTGGCCCGGCGGATGGTCCGCGAGTGGGGGATGAGCGACGACATCGGCCCGATGGCCTGGGGCTCACAGGGACAGGTGTTCTTGGGCGAAGACCTCATGCACACCCGGGACTACTCCGAGCACACCGGCCAGATGATCGACGACGAGGTGGAGCGGATTCTGCGGGCCGAGGAGCAGCGGGCGCTCGAGGTGCTCTCCCGCCACAAGCTCGGACTCGACGCCGTCGCCAAGGCCTTGCTCGAACACGAGACGATCGACGGCGCGACGGTGAGCCGTCTGGTCGACGAGGCGTACGGACGCCCGGTGCACGCGAGCGGCAAGAAGGCGGTTACCCCGACCTTCAACGGCCACGAATCAGCCAACGGCAAGAGCGACCCGGTCGTGACCGGACCGGAGGCCTCCGTTGCTCCGGTTCCCGCGGTGGCCCCCGTACAGCCGGTCCCGACACAGCCGGTCCCGACACAGCCGGTCCCCGAGCAGTCGCCCGTCCCCGCGGCGGCCCCCGCACAGCCGATGCGGCCGACCAACGGCACGCCGTCGGGTTGGCCGGCTCCGCAGTGGCCGCCGCCGCACTGGAGCCCCCCGCCACCAGCCGACCCGGTCCCGAACGACCGCTAGCTGGACCGACCTTTCCCGACCGGGATCGACCCGACCGATCAGGGGTCGGTGGCCCCGGCGCCTGCGAGTGACACCACACCGGCACCCGCCGTCGGTGCCAGGTCCTCGAGCACGACGACCGGGTGGTCCCCCGACACCACCAGCGCCAGTCGCCCGGCCTTGCCGAGCACCGATCGACCCAGCGCGATCGCAGAGCCCGACGGCACGTCGAACCGGTCGAGCTCGACCAGGCCCCGCGCCCCGGCCAGCGCCCACACCGTGGCGTGCAGGCGCGTCGGGCCCGGGTTGACCAGGTTCAGCACCTGCGGCGCTGCTCCGGGCACGGTCGGGCGGGCCGAGGTGCCCGGTCCGGGGAGGACCGCCACCGATGACGGTGGCTCGGCCGGACCGACGGCCAGGCCCGTCACCGCGCCGAACTGGGGGCCGGCCAGCGAGCTCGGGGCGTGGACCGTCCGGTCGACCACCACCCCCGGACCGCTGCGCACCCGGACGGTGGCCAGGAACGAGACGCCCGCCGGTATCCGGGTCTGGGCGCTCGTGTCGAACACCCAGGCCGTGCGAGGCCCGACCGTGTCGGCGAACCGGGCCGGCGGCGCGGCCCCCGGGCGGACGGTCACGTCCACCCGATCGGTGCTCTCGGTGGGGTTGAACACGGTGATGGAGGTCGCGCCGCCGACAATGTCGGTCGAGTCGGGCAACGACCAGGTGGGGAAGAGCGTCGGCACGCCGAGACGGACCGAGAGCCCCCGGACACCGCCGCTCGACTCGGTCTCGAGCTCGGCCGCCACCACCGCCCCGGTGCGCGCCTCCACGATGCTCGACACCGAGCTGTCGTCCTGGACGTAGGCGTCGACGGGCTCGGTGACCAGCGCACCGGGCGCGACGACGATTCCCTCGAACGGTTGCGGTTGCGAGACACCGGCCGGCGTGATGAACGTCATGTCGACGACCGCGTCGGTGGTGGTCGGGTTGTACAACGACAGCGTCAGGGTGTTGCCGTCGATCGTCGACCCCGAGGCGAAGTACCACTCGGACGCGGTCGAGCGCGAGCACGGGCTCTCGGACCAGCCGAGCGGTCCCGCCACCGACTCGGTCGCCAGTACTCCCCCGCCGTCGAGATCGACCGTCGTCGCGACGAGGTTCCCCCCGGCCAGCAGCCCCGGCACCTCGACGCTCTCCGAGCGCGCCGGGACCACGATCGCCACCGTCTTGGTGGTCCCGGTGTCGCCGACCGCGCTCAGCGTCCCCGCGACCGCGTGCGACGTGGTGTTGACGAGGCTCACCGTGGTGGCCGCGGTCGATCCGGGCTTGGACGTCCCACCGGCGCAGTACCAGGCCGACGACTCGACCGCCACCGGCGCGACCGAGGAGATCGGGGCCGGCGGGGCTGCGGCGGGCGGGGTTCGGTGCAGCGAACGGTCGGCCACCCCGGCGCCCACCGCGGCGACGAGGATCGCGCTCAACACGGCCACCCGGATGCGTCGGGGCCGGTGGGTGGCCGGCTGTGCTCGCGGCGCGGCGACCCGATCGGCGACCGGGCGTTCGTGGGACGGGCCACTCATCTGACTGTCGCTCCCCGCCCGTGCCGACCCGACCCAGGTGGGCGGGCACCGGTGGGCCGCGCGCTCGGTCGGACGGTCGTCTCGCTCGGTCGGGCCGCCGCCAGGGCCCGCAGCCGGGCCCGAATGGCGAACCGGCGGTCAATGAGCAACCACACGACGACGAACCACGCCAACAGCTCGGCGAGGCCACCCAGACCGGCCAGCGGCACCCCGGCGAACCGCAACGCACCCGATCCGCCCTTGTCCACCTTGAACTGGGTTGCCCAACCGAAGGCGGGGTCGGCGTGCGCCCCGATCCCGCCGACCGAGAGCTGCCAGTCCCCACCCGGGGCCATCGCCGCATACACCGTGCCCGACTCGACCGGGCCGAAGAAACCCTCCGAGCCGCTCGGTCCGAGGAGCGCGCTGCGCCAACCGACCAGGTCGCCACGGGCCGGGAGGGCGACACCGGCCGCGGGCCCCTTCGTCGCCACCGTTCCGGCTATCGCGCCGGCGCGACGCGAGGCCCGCTCGGGCAGCGCGGCCGTGTTGGAGAAGACCACGAACCCCTCACCGCCGGGGATCTGACGAAGATCGGCCTGCTGGGACAGGGCCGGCAACAGGTCGGCCGGCACCGGATAGCTCTGGGCGGACTGCACGCCGGGCACCGTCGGCGCCAGCGTCTCGATCACGACCACGTAGCGGATCGCAGCGGGCGCGAGCAGCCGTCCGAGGTGGACCGTCTTTCCCCGGCGGGCCAGGGCGACGTCGCCGGCCAACTGCGCGGCCGGGCCGGGGCCGGCCGGTGCGTAGAGGGACTGCCCGTCGGGAGGGCCGTTCTCGGTGGTCGCGTAGGCGAGGCCCGCGCCGATGGACCACCCCCCCAGGGGAAGCGCGGCCGGGTCGCCGAGCCACAGCACGCGATAGGAGTCCGGTGCGCGCGCGGAGAGGAACTGGAGCGGACTGTTGAACCCGGTCGCGGGCAACCCGAAGGTGCCGTTGGAGATCTCGGCGATGACCGGGATCACCCCCACCAGCGCGGCGAGCATCATCACCGACGTGATCAGCTGACGCCACCCGAACCGGTGACCGAAAAGGTCGGTTTCGAACGCGGCCACGCCGAGACCGACGCACGCGGCAACCGCGACCGCTGCCGGGGCCAGCAGCGCCCCGATCGACGGCGAGAACGAGCCGGTCCAGCCGCGGCTCACCACCCACGCCAGGCCCCAACTCACCAGGGCGACCGACCACAGACGCGCCGCCCAGGCCAGCCGGGGACCAGCACCGAGGATGACCGGGAGTAGGGCCGCCGCCAAGAGCAGCCAGCTCAGCGGGGAGCCACCCACCGGTCCGAGATCGAAACGCAAGAGCTCGGTCCAGCCGGGCGTTGCCGAGAGCGCCGAGGGGAGGCCGAACACCCCCGCCGCGTGGGGCCCCGAGAGCACGGTGCCGATCACCCAGGGGGCGCAGAGCACCAGCGCGACGACGACCCCACCGATCGCGGTCTGCACCGCGCCCCACGCCCCGGACGCCCCGCCCACCAGCAGGGAGCCCAGCCACAGGCCCGCCCCGCACACCAGTACGACCACGGCCATCGCCGGCACGAACGCGATCCCGATCGCCACCATCACGCCGAGACCGAGCAGCTGGGCGCGCCACGGTGGGCGGCCGTGGCGGCCGAGCCCGACGTCGTAGGGGTCGAGCGCGGTGGCCCGCATCAACGCCGACAGCGCCCACGGGGCCAGCGCGAACGCCACCATGGCGTCGAGGCGGCCGTGAGCCAGGTCGTCGTAGACGAGGGGGAGGCCGAGGTAGCTGGCCGCGCCGACCAGCCGGGCCCGCCGAGACCCGAACGGTGCCAGGAGCCGGGACACGCCCCACGCGCCGGCCGGGATGCAGCCCAGCACGAGCACCTTCTCGGTCAGTCCCATGCCTCCCAAAAGGATGGTGCCGAGGGTCCCGAGCGCCGCCAAGGCGGGCGACGCCGGTGCGGTCGTGCCGACCCCGGCCGGCTGCCAGCTCGCGAAGAACTGGTGCCAGGTGCCGCTCCACGACGCCAGCGTGACGAACTGGCCGACCGCCGGCAGGGCCCCCGAGGTGAGGTCGCGCACCCCGATCACCACCAAGAGCGCGATCACCAGGCCGGCGATGAGCCGCGAGCGCCGGGTGGCCAGCACCCGGGAACGGCGTGGGCCACGGGGGGCGAACCGCCCGCGGTCGTCCCAGTCGTCGAAGGTGTCGTCCTCTGAGAACGCCCCGGCGATGCTGCCGGTCAGCTCGGGCTCGTCGACCTCTTCGACGTGGCCGAGGGCGCTGACCCGGGCGTGGGTGACCTCAAAGCCCAGATGGCTGACATTGGACAGGTACTCGGAGAGCCGGGCGCTCCCCCGGATCTGGTTGTGTCGGATCTGGTGGTCCGAGACCTGCCGCGACCGCTGGACCACTCTCCTCGCGGCGCGCAGCTCGGCGCGGTGCGCGAAGTTCCAGCGCCACGCGTTGACCACCGCCCGGGCCCGGGCCCGGTCGCGCGCGATCAGCGCCACCAGCGTTTCGCCGAGGGCGAGGGCGAAGGCCTGGGGCAGGACGCGCAGGAGCTGGAGCGTGCCGTCGCACTTGAGCACGGCCCGGAGCTCGTGGCGCCGCTGCAGGGCCTGGAGGGTGGCCGACGCATCGCTCCCGACGAGGACCGGCTCCACCCCCGGCGCGATCACCTCGAGGTGCCGGACCCGGGCATCGGGGGCGACCACCACCCGGGCCCCGGCCACCTGGGCCCGCCAGCACAGGTCGAGGTCCTCGGCCATGGCCACGATGCCCGGATCGAAACCTTCCAGCTCGGCCATGAGGTCGGCCCGGATGAGCGTGCACCCGCTCGGCGCGACGAAGACGTCCCGGACCCCGTCGTGCTGGCCGGCGTCGATCTCGGGGCTCTGGACCCGGTCGACGACCGCCCCGGTCTTGTCCGCGTTCATGCCGACGTGCAGAAGGACCAGGGGGTCGTCCCAGCTCACCACCTTGGGGGCCACGATGCCGGCGTTGGAACGGAACGACTCTTCGACCATGAGCCGCACGGCACTGGGGTCGGGTGCGCAATCGTCGTGGCAGATGAGAAAGAACGCCGCCCCCTCGACGACGCCCAGGACCTCGTTGGCGGCCGCCCCGAACGCCAGGGGCTCGTCGAGGCGGCGAACGAAGGCATCCGGAAACACCCGGCCCACCCTGGCCGTGGGGTCCTCGACCCCGCCGGCCGCCACCACGAGGACCGCAAGCTGGGGATAGTCCTGGGCGGCCAGGGCGCGCAGGGTCTCTTCCAGCCACGGTCCGGGGTCCCTGGTGACCACCACCGCAACCACCGCCGGTGCACTGGTGTCCATCAGGATGCCGAGGCTATCCCCCCCGAACTTCGCACCCCGAACTTGGCGCACCGAGGGGCCGGGACGCTCGGAAGTGCTTGCAACTGTTATGCAAAACTGATATCATCGTTTATAGGTCCGAGACACAGACCCCCAGAACAGAGGAGAGCGACATGACTGCTACCAGCAATCGCTACGAGGATTTGAACAAGATCACCGAGCTGGCCAAGGGCGCCGTTGACACGGCCGTCGGGCTGGGCGTGCTTGGCCTGCAGAAGCTGCAGGTGGGCCGGGTCGAGATGCAGAAGCGGTTGGGCAAGAACGAGAGGCTGGCCGACGGCTACTCGGAGTTCCGCACCCAGACGCTCCGCCGGGCGAGCAAGTTCGACGCCATGGTGGGCGACGCCCGCCGGACGTTTGTGAGCTCGCTCCAGCCGGTCACCGACCGTCTGCCCGAGCCGGCCCGCCACGTGGCCTCGGTCGCGCAGGCCCGGATCGACGAGTTCCACGCCAAGGTCAGCCAGTACCTGGCCTCGGCGTCGAGCGAGGTGCCGACGACCAAGACCAAGACCACCAAGAGCGACTCAGCCAGCTGAAGCGGCCTCGGCGCGACGCGTCGAGCGCCAGATCATCGCCCGGTCGGACTCCCCCGGAGTTCCGGCCGGGCGATGTGCTGTCCCCACCAGTTCGAAGCCGGCGCTCCGGGCCACCGCCGCACTGGCGGTGTTGCGCTCGTCGCAGTGGATCTCGACGCGGTCGATGCCCATGGAAAAGGCCTCGTCTCGAAGCGCCACTGCGGCCGACTTGGCGATGCCGCGTCGAAGGTGATCGGCATGCACCCAATAGCCGATCTCGATCGCGCCGGGTCCGATCCGCAGGTGCAGACCGCACCCCCCGACCAGGCGCTCGGCCTGTGTCACCTCATCTCGCTGCACGATCGCAAATCCGAAATCGGTCCCATTGTGAAAGTCGCGCTCTGAGTCGGCCAAGAACGCGTCGATCGAGGCGTCGGTGGCCGGCTCCTGTGCCCACGCCATCCACGGGGCCAGGTGGACCAGGCTGGCATTGACCGCGGCCACCAGCTCGGGACCGTCGGAGTGCCGATGGCGCCGGAGCAGCACCGGGCCCGCGCTGATCTGCTCGGCCGGACGAACGGGAACCTCGCTCAGCTGACCCGCTCTCGCCAGAACTCGAGCACGTCGGCCAACGTGTCCTCGAGCGGGATCTCGGGCCTCCACCCGGTGTCGCGGGCGAGCCGCCCGTAGTCGCCGCGCAGCACCGGCAAGTCGACCGACCGGACCAACGACGGATCGGCGACCAGCTCGACGTCGGCCCCCGCCAGCGCGCACAGCTGGAGCGCGACCTCAGAAACGGCGACGTCGTGGCCCGAACAGACGTTGTAGATCTCCCCCATCGTGCCCTCGACCACCAGCAACCGGTACGCGCGCACGACGTCTCTCACGTCGGTGAAGTCACGGCGCGCCGTCAGGGTCCCGACGGCCACCGAGGAAGAACCGGTGCGCTGTGCCTCCACGATGCGCTTGGCCAACGCCGAGACGGCGAACGTCGGCGCCTGTCCGGGCCCGACATGGTTGAAGGGCCGGACCACGATCACCGGCTGGCCGTAGCCGCGCCACGCCTGCAGGGCCAGCTGCTCGGCGGCCGCCTTGCTGGCCGCGTACGGGCTGAGGGGCCGCAGCGGAGCCGTCTCGTCGATCGGCAGCTCGTCGGGACCGACCGCCCCGTAGACCTCGGCCGAGCTGACCACGAGGGCGACCGGCGGTTCGGGCTGCTCCCGGGCCACCGAGAGCACGCTGGCCGTGCCCAGCACGTTGACCCGGAGCACCTCGGCCGGGAATTCCCAGGACTCCCCGACGTTGCTGATGGCGGCCAGGTGGTAGATCGCCTCGGGCCGGGCGGCCGCCACTGCGGCCCCAATTGCGTCGGGATCGGCCACATCGACCTCGATGTCGACCGACACCACCTGGTCGCCCATCGCACGGAGGTGGTCACCCAGGTGGCGGCCCACGAACCCCCCGCCTCCGGTGATGAACGCCCGCACGAGACGACCCTACCGGGCGCCCGTTCACGACTCGGGAGCGGGGCCGGGCCCGGGTGCCGGATCGCCGCGACCTTCGGCTGGTGGCCGAAGCGGGGTGCGGCCACGTCGTTGCCGGTCAGCTCCCTCCTACGGCCATCCGGTAGGCCCGGGCGTGCAACGCCGCGCTGTGCTCCCAGGTCAGGCCGGACACCCGCAGCAGTCCGGCCTGGCGCCGGCGCTCGACCTCTGGGTCGCCATCGAGCAGCGTGTCGAGCGCCTCGGCCAACGCGTCCACGTCACCCGGCGCGACCAACAGCGCCGCATCGCCGGCGACACCCGCCATCGGCGTGCCGGTGGTGGTGACGAGCGGCGCGCCGCAGGCCAACGCCTCGAAGGCCGGCAGGCCGAATCCCTCGTCGAGCGACGGGTAGGCGACGGCGGTCGCCCGTCTCAGCAGCGCGGGAACGGTGGCGTCGGGGACGTACCCGGTCACGACGACGCGGTCGCGATGCTTCGCCGTGGCCAGGGCGTCGAGCTCGTGACCCCACCCGGGCTGTCCGGCTAGGACCAGCATCGCGTCGCGGTGGCGTTCTGCCACCCGATCGAACGCCGCCACCAGCCCGGCCACCCCCTTGCGCGGTTCGAGCGTGCCCACGAAGACGACCAAGGGCCGGTTCCCGTCGATCCCCAAGCGCCTCAGGGCGTCGCCATCGGCTCCCGGAGCGGGCTCGGCGACGCCGAATCGGTCCCGATCGACGCCGTGCGGCGCCACGACCACCGGCGCGATGGGTCGGCAAAGCTCGGCGAAGCGCTCCGCCGTGGCATCGCTGACGCAGATGATGACCGCCGCGCGCCGCGCCGCGACCTCCATGGCCCGGCGGAAGAATCGCACCTTGGCCGGTTGGTGCCACTCGGGATGATCGAAGTAGGTGCAGTCGTGCACGGTGACGACGGCGGGCAGGCGCGACCGCTCGGGCATCGTGTAGTGGAGGCCGTGGTGCACCGCGACCCCAAGTGCCCGAAGCTGACGCGGGAGGCTAACCTGCTCCCAGACCAGGCGCAGCGGCCTCGGCTCGGGCGCGCACGGCACCACCGACGCGTGCGGCGCGTGGTCGCGCCAGCGCGCCGTGTCGGCCTTCCTGGTGATCAGCGTGATGGACACGTCGTCGCGGCCATCGAGCGCGCGGGCGATCTCGAGCGCGTACTGCCCCGCCCCCGCGGCGGCGGCCGGAATGGCGGTCACGTCCAACGACACCGCCAATGGCACGACGCCACCTCGGTCGCTCACGACAATCGCTCCCACAGGGCCAGGTGCGCCGCGGCGGCGGCCTCCCAGGTCCGCGCCTTCGCGAATGCCGCACCGCTGGCACGCAGCGCATCGGACAGGTCCCGATCGCTCAGCACGGCGACCAACGCGTCCGCGATCGCGTCGGTGTCGGTCGGATCGACGAGCAGGGCCGTGTCACCGGGCCCCTCGGTCACGCTCGGGACGGCGGTACTGGCGACGACCGGGGCGCTCGCGGCCATCGCCTCGAGCGGCGGCAGGCCGAAACCCTCGGCGAGCGGCACGTAGACAACGGCGGCCGCACCGGCGTAGAGGCCCGAGAGCGCAGCGCTCTCGACGTGGCCCACCGCCGCCACCCCCTCGGTCGGGCCGCCCAGTCCGGGGTCCCCCCACCCCAGCGCACCCACCACGACCAGGGGAAACGGCTCGGGAAGGGCCGCGCGAGCGGCGCCGTACGCCTCGACCAGGCGGCCGAGGTTCTTGCGCGGCTCGAGCGTGGACACCGCCAACACGTACGGCCCAACGACGCCCGACGCCCGGAGCACGGCTGCCGCTCCGGCCCGATCGGGTGGGGGCAGGTGGTCCGATCCGTGGCCGATCACGCTCACCGCGTCGGCGGCCGCTCCCGCCGCCACGAGATCGGCGGCCACGGCGGCCGAGGGCACCACGAACGCGTCGGCTCGCCGAACGCCCCGTCGGAGCGCCGATTCGTGCCATCGACGACCCCGAGGGGTGGTCGCCTCGGGGTGGGTTCGCCACGCGAGGTCGTGCACCGTCAAGGCCAGGGGCCCCCGATCGCCCCGGGCCCGGGCCGGTGAGGCCAGGGACACCCCGTGCACGATGTCGAAGCCCGACGGGGCGCGGGCCACGCCGAGGTCCCAGGCCCGGGTGAGCAACCGCGACGGCAGGCGGGACGTTCGGACCGGACGGCCCCACCGCAGGAGCGGGTCCGGCGCCGCTCGGCTCGCGAAGAGGGTCAGCGGGCTCGGCTCGGCTCCCCCGCCGGCCGTCGACGCGTCGAGTGTGGCCAGCCCGGCCAGCAGCCCTTCTGCGTAGGTTCCGATCCCGCCGGGCACGGCTCGTCGAAGCTGTTCCACCACGAGAAGGATCGACGGTCGCCGCGGGCGCGGGTCGGCGCGCTCGTTCACCGGCCGTTCGGTCCTGCCCGCGCGCGATCGTCCGCCGCGTCGCGGTAGAGCGCCGCGAGACCCTCAGCACAGCTGGCCCAGCTGAACTCGGCGGCCCGTCGGAGACCGGCCGCGGCAAGCTCGTCTCGGCGCGTCTCGGAATCGAGCACCCCGGCCAACGCGTCCGCCAACGCACCGACGTCCCCCACGGCGACCAGCGCCGCGCCGTCTCCGAGGACCTCGGGTATCGCCCCGGCTCGGGTGGCCACCACCGGCACGCCTCGCGCCATCGCTTCGAGCGGTGGAAAGCCGAACCCCTCGTAGCGCGACGGGTAGGCCAGCACGGTGGCCGAGCCGATGAGCTCGGCCGCGGTGCCCCCCTCGACCCAACCGGTGCGCACGATCCGGTCGGAGAACGGGGAGGCCGCCACGGCCCGCACCAGGTCCCGTTCCCCCCACCCCGGGGGCCCGACCAGCACCAGCGCGACGTCGGGCCGGTCGCCGGCCAGCTCGTCGAAGGCCGCCACCAGGCCGGGAAGGTCCTTCCTCGGCTCGGCCATGGCCAGGCTCACAATGAAGCGTTCCGCTCCCTTGGGCAAGAGTTCGGCCGGCGGTCGTCCTGGGTCGGCGTCGCCGAACCCCGGGTGTCCCGGTGTCCCCGAATGCCCCGGTATCCCCGAATGGACGGCCCGCACGCGGTCGGGGTTGGCACCGAAGGCCTCCACGACCTCGCCGGCTACGAATGCCGACGGCGTGTGCACGAACGCCCCGGTCCGCACGGCCCGGCGGATGAGATCGGGGTAGGCCAGGGTCGGGCCGTCGCACATCTC
>Ga0181521_10006446_pt1 | contig 12720 bp, 9 predicted proteins | sample PEATcosm2014_Bin_32_FD_119764 | JGI IMG/M metagenome (GOLD analysis project Ga0181521, IMG submission 119764) | Peatland microbial communities from MTU Mesocosm Facility, Houghton, MI, USA - PEATcosm2014_Bin02_60_metaG | ecosystem: Environmental > Terrestrial > Soil > Wetlands > Peat | place...
CCAAGCGCCACGATTTGTGACGGTTTTGCGTTCCACACGCCCGGGGGATTGTTGAAGCCATGCTCGTCGCTTCGAAAAATGGAGTATTGCCCGGTTTCGTTGCAGTATACGATTGTTGCGTTGGAGATGCTCCCACCCAGTGTCATGCCAGGCCCGGCGATCGGAAAACCCTCAGCGACGCGCTGAAAGGCGTCCACTCCTTTGCGCCGAAGATCGCGGATAACTTCTTCCCGGGTGCGAAAATCAAAGGTCCGGCCCGCCTTCCATGCCGGGCGGGCCATCATCACGGGTTCCAAAATCGTAAGCGCAAACTCGACCGCGAAGAGGGCTACGATCGAACCGACAAGTAGCAGCGCAAAATTTGCGCGGTGTGATGGACGCAGCCGGTAGGAAGCTATGAGGATCAGCAGGAATACGGCCTGGATGGGCAAATAGACGAAACGCCGAGAAAAGACGGAATGGACGGCATCCAGTAGGCAAAATGCCAGCACCACCGAAATGATGATGGTGGCTACACGCCCAGTGTTCGGACTCTTAGCTTCCGGGGCATCCATGAATTTTGCGGCCCTTTCTTATCAATATCATCAATGGCCTCAATATTATACCCACGGTTGTTCGTCTCCGTGGAGCATTGTAGCATGCGGCATTTTCGCGTACCGGTACGTCCAAGAGAACAGTTTCGGGAGATGTGTCTTGATGTGCAATCTGAATGTGCCTTAGACTGACAAGATCATGTCAAGGCCCAGACGAGGAATGCACGAGGACTTTGTTCGGGAACCCGAGCATGCGGGGTCGTCCGACCGCGCTTTTGGCCTGACATTCGCAGTTTTTTTCGCACTTGTGGCAATACTTCCGCTCTTGCACCACAAACCCCTGCGTCTGTGGGCTGTGGGAGTGAGCATACTATTTCTTCTGGCAACCGCAATCCCACGCGTCCTACGACCAATGAACCTGTTCTGGGCAAAGATTGGCCTGCTACTTAGCAAGATCACGAATCCGATCATCACCGGATTGATGTTCTACTTGGTGTTTGCGCCCGCCGCTATGGTCCTCCGATTGCTGGGGAAGGATTTGCTGCACCTGAAATTTGATGCGGCTGCCGGAAGCTACTGGATCCCCCGTACTCCCCCCGGGCCGGCTCCGGAAAGTATGCAACATCAGTTTTAACAGGAGGCACCCGTGTCGATTCCTCGCGAGCTGTGGGCTTTTCTTCGGGTTCGAAAGAAATTCTGGCTGCTTCCGCTCGTGTTCATCATGGCGGTCTTCGGCATTCTGTTGATCGTGGCGCAGAGTTCTGCAATCGCTCCGTTCATCTATACTCTGTTCTAACGATTCCCAGACAATTCGTTCATGCGAGTCCTTGGAATATCGGCCTTCTATCATGACAGCGCAGCCGCTCTCGTGCGCGACGGGGAGATCATTGCTGCCGCGCAGGAAGAGCGATTCACGCGCAAGAAGCACGATTCGGGTTTCCCTCATAACGCCGTCGCGTACTGCCTGGACCAGGAGGGCGTGACCCTCAAGGACGTCGACTACGTCGCCTTCTACGATAAACCGTTTTTGAAATTCGAGAGGTTGCTGGAAACATATCTTGCTTTCGCTCCGCGCGGACTCCGGTCTTTCCAAATGGCTGTCCCCCTCTGGGTTCGAGAGAAGCTCTTCCAGCAAAGACTTCTGCGCAAAGAACTGAAAGCGTACGGGGAATTTGACTGTGAAAACCAGCTACTTTTCACCGAGCATCACCTGAGCCACGCGGCGAGCGCTTTTTTCCCGTCACCTTTTGAAAATGCCGTTGTCCTTACAATGGACGGCGTCGGCGAATGGGCTACCACTTCGGCGGCGCTCGGTGACGCGAATCGATTGCAAATTATCAAGGAGATTCATTTCCCGCACTCTCTTGGTTTGCTGTATTCGGCGTTCACCTACTACACCGGATTCAAGGTGAACTCGGGTGAATACAAGTTGATGGGCCTGGCGCCGTACGGACAGCCAAAGTACGTGCAGCTGATCCTCGAAAAATTGATCGATCTCAAGCCCGATGGCTCGTTTCGACTCAATCTGGAGTACTTCGATTACTGCACCGGGCTGAGGATGACCAACGCAAAGTTCGCTGCGCTTTTCGGACCTCCGGCGCGGGACACGGACGAGAAGCTCACACCGTTGCACATGGATGTAGCCGCGTCCATCCAGGCGGTTCTGGATGAAATCGTGCTGCGGTTGACGCGTTCGCTGGCCTCTGAAACAGGCGCCAAGAATCTCTGTCTCGCGGGTGGGGTGGCACTGAACTGTGTGTCGAATGGCAAGGTCCTCCGGGACGGGCGTTTCGAGCGCATTTGGATTCAACCTGCTTCGGGGGATGCGGGCGGTTCGTTGGGCGCTGCGCTATGTGCGTACCACCTCTATAAGGAGCAGCCTCGCTCCGTAAAGTGCAGCGATGCGATGAAAGGCGCGTATCTGGGACCGGAGTTTTCTCAGCAGGAAATCGAAACCGGGCTGCGCGCCGTGGGCGCATCGTTCGATGTCGTCTGCGAGGGAGAGTTGCTGGAGCGGTGTGCGAACGCCCTGGCGGAAGGAAAGGCACTTGGCTGGTTCCAGGGGCGAATGGAGTTCGGCCCGCGTGCGCTGGGTGCGCGTTCCATCCTCGGCGACGCACGCTCCCCTAAGATGCAGTCTCTGCTGAACCTAAAAGTGAAGTACCGAGAATCCTTTCGGCCCTTCGCTCCTTCCGTGCTTCGCGAGAAAGTGTCGGACTGGTTTGAACTCGACAGCGACAGCCCTTATATGTTGATCGTCGCGGATGTCGTAAAGTCGCGTCGACGCACCATGACACCTCAGGAAGAGGCGTTGTTCGGAATCGACAAACTCAACGTGCCGCGCTCGGACATACCGGCCGTGACCCATGTGGATTACTCCGCGCGCATCCAAACCGTCCATCAAGAAACCAACCCACGCTACCATGCCCTCATCTCAGCATTTGAGAAACGGACGCAGTGCCCGGTGATCGTGAACACCAGCTTTAACGTGCGGGGAGAACCGATTGTCTGCACTCCAGAAGATGCCTTCCGCTGCTTTATGGGCACAGAGATAGAAACGCTTGCGGTTGGAAATTGCTTTCTCCGCAAAGAGAATCAGGATCCCGCCTTGAAGCGCAATTACGAAAAGGCGTTCGAACTGGACTAGCCGGCCCGTCGTTCGCTAAGCCTCCGCCGGACGGTGCCATACTGGCGCCGGGTCTTGTCTCAATAGGCACGCCATCGGCTCAGAATCCGCCTTCAAAAAGCATGACCCGTGAGAAGCTCTGCTCATGCTTGTACTTGGGATCGGAAGCTACGGGCGCGATTCGGCGGTTGCGTTGTTCGATGAAACGTCCATTCTGAGCGCCCTGGAAGAAGAAAAATTGAGCCGCTCAGCCGGCATGGGCGGCATTCCCCGGCAAGCCATCCTGCGCTGCCTCGAACAAGCCGGTGCGCGCGTTTCTGATCTCGCATTGGCAGGCATTGCCCACCGGCCCGGGGCAACATGGACGCGCGAGGTTTCTTTTCGGCTGGGTCTGACGATTTCGAACCCCCGCGCGGCGGATTGGACGCGCGCATTCGGGCGAAACATTCGCGAACTGACCCAGCTTCGTCAGCTCGAGCGTTTTCTCGGCCAAGGCGTTCACACGGCTAACTTCGAGCATCATGTGTCTCATGCCGCAAGCGCGTTTTATACATCCGACTTCGATCGCGCGCTGATCATTACACTGGATGAAAGCGGCGACATGTGGTCCGGCCTGATTTCGACGGGTCAAGGAGACGAGATTTCTCCTCTTGAGATTCTCCACTTCCCGAATTCCCTGGGATGGTTCTATTCACGCGTCACCGAGCTAGTCGGGATGCGGCCGCATCGCGACGAACACAAAGTACAATGGCTCAGCAAAGAAGGGCGCCCTGAGTACGTTGGTGCCTTCTCGAAGCTGTTCAAGCGCGATGCCCGCGGACTGCCCTTGCTGCATCGGCGCTATTTCGCCAGGGGCCCCGGCGACCGCGGAACATTTTCAGCTCAGTTTCACGGTGAACTCGGCATTGAGCCGGATTCCGTGGTTTCCGATGCTGCTGTGCGCGCCAACCTTGCACGTAGCGCCCAGGATGTCCTCGAAAATATCGTTTTGGAAATTGCGGAACGGTTTCGGATCGAAACCGGTTCAAATTTTCTTTGCGTCGCAGGGGGCGTTTTTTCCAACGTCTTGCTAGTGCGTGCCCTCGAAACGCGGAGCCAGTTTGAGGGTGTTCACGTTCAGCCCATTGCCGGCAATTCCGGAACCGCACTCGGTGCCGCATTCCTCGCTCGAAAACGAGTTTCCGGCGCGACGGGGCGCAAGCATCTCTGCCATCTCTTTCTCGGTCCGGAATTCAGTTCCACAGAGATCAAGGCGGTTCTCGACAATTGCAAGATCATCTACAAGTACATGCCGGGAGAAGAGCAGCTTCTGTCCGAAACAGCACAATTGCTCCTTCGGGACAAGACGGTTGCCTGGTTTCAGGGCCGCGTGGAATTCGGGCATCGCGCCCTCGGCAATCGCAGCATCCTCGCTTCTCCATTCTCCGAATACGTGGGCGAAAACATCGACCAGTACGTCAAACACCGCGAAGCCTTTCATCCCTTCGCCATTTCAGTGCCAGCCGAGGTCGCACCAGAATTATTCGACTGCACACCCAATTGCCGCTTCATGGCCTCGCTGGGAACCTTGAAAGAGCGTCTGCCCGGCTTGGAACGCTTTGCCTTTGGCGAGCGCCAACTGCGCGTTCACACCGTGGAACGCGAATCGAATCCCCGCTTCTGGAATTTGCTTCACAAGTTTGGCGAGCAGTCACCAGCTCCCGTACTCGTCAACACGTCCTTCAACCTGTTTGGTGAGCCGCTTGTGTGCGACCCGCGGGACGCCATCCGGAGTTTCTACTGCGCAGGCATCGACGCTCTTGCCATTGGCGGTTTTCTGGTCGTAAAGTGAGGCGCATCCTGTTTGGGTAGACAGGGCCAGATGGGATCAGACGGTAGTGCGAATGTGCAAAGGATTGCATATTAGCGCTTTCCCTATTAGGATAAGTCCCTTATTTTCAGCATGTGTGGCCACGGTACCCCAATTGCAACCTAGATGTCGAACGTCAAGATCTCTTAGGGCCGTTGGTGGCCATTGGTACTCGAGGCGGAGTGACAAAGGGAGAGGTGATATATGAAAGAGGGCTTTAGCGGTGGGGTGAGGGTAGCCAAGTTCTTGATGGGCACCGTAGGCTTGGTTGCGCTTCTGTGCTTGGCAGCGGTTCGCCCAGCGAATGCGGACTCCGTCTACTCGAATGTCACGATCGACGGCACAGCGACCGCAGCGACGAACGCTGTGTTTGGTTGCACGCCCATAGGCTCAAGCTGCATCGTTACCGGCGGGACAGTCGACTTCATCACGTCTGGAGCGAACGCAGGTCTTACGATTACGACACCTGGGAATATTTTCACGGTCACTCTGGTTGGTGCGAATATCCTGACCGGTGCCGGGGGCACGCCCGTGAACACGAGCTTCACGTCGCCCAGTGATTCAGCTTGCTACCTGAATTCTGCGAGCATCCAAGCGTGCAACAGCGGCACGACTCCGACCGACTACTTCACAGTGACAGTCGCTTCGCCGGATGTCCTTACGGTGTCGTCGAACTCGATCATCATGAGCTTCAGCTTGCCGGGGGGCACGACCAGCGCTCCAGAACCATCGAGCCTGCTCTTGCTCGGTGCTGGCCTCGCGGCATTTGGTATCCTCCGGCGTCGCCAGTTGTTCGGGCAAGCCTAAGCGATACAACCGCACAATTACTGGGACGCTCAACGGAGACGTTGAGCGTCCCTTCTTTTTCATAGCCTTGAGCCATCTGAACCGGCACCTTCCCTTCCAGCCTCGATCAGCACGCCTCGCCCGGAACGCGGCCGTGCCCGACCTTGGATCCGAGCATCATCCGTAACCTGAATCGTGTGCCCGCTATAGCAGCAAATGCCAGTTTTTCCCGTGGCAATGTCTGGGGGCATTTTGACCAGTGTTTTGCACACAATCGCCCTAACTTCTATTGAAAAGTAAAGAGTTAGCGTGGCGACAGAAATGCACAGTCTCTCACAGTAAGTTAACACACGTTTGCATGCTGCCACGGGGGGCGGTCCATTCTTACAGGCCGACACCTTATTGGGAGCCAAGGGGCGTAAGCTTACTTATCGATTTACCCGCCCCCAGGATGGCGTCGCCGAACACGCGCGAGTCATCTTCTTTCGCATCAACAGCAAATCCTAAAGCATCGTGATTGCAATTTCCCAGAGGTCGCTGGACGCATTGCCGGAAGCTCCAGCAAATCCCAGCACCGGTGCGGCCGAGCTCGTGGACCAGCCTGAGTCGTCGATTCCTTACGCTGGTTTGCTCTTGCTGATTGTTGGCTGGTTGTGGTTGTTGCCGCTCCGTGGGGGATTCTGGCTCGACGAAACGCAAACTGCTTGGATCATTCAGCAAGGATTGGCCGGCATATTCGCGCGTTGCCTGCAGCTGAAAACTCAAGCGCCAGGATATTTCGTAATTGTCTGGCTCTCATCGAAAATCGGTGGACCCAGTGAGATCGCGCTCCGACTGCCTTCGACAGTGGCGATCGGGATCGCGACCTACTTGCTGTTTCGTCTGACCGTGCGGGTCTTAGGCCCTCGAGCGGCATGGTCGTCGGCCATTGTTTTTGCCTGTGCCGGACCGGTTGCCTTCGCCGCTACCGACGCTCGCCCCTACGGGATCGGTCTCATGGCCGTGCTCGCGGCGATCTTGTTTCTGGTGCGTTGGCTCGACACAGGTCACTGGATGCCACTGATCGGCTACTGCTTTTTCACGGGCATCAGCGTACAGATGCACTTCGTGTTTGCAATTACCCTGCTGGTCCATTTGATCTACGCAACTTACCGGATTCTCACTGAGAAGCGCATCGCGATGGGTCAATTGGCAGCGGGCGCGGTAATCCTCTCTGCGGCGCTCCTTCCGGCGCTCTTTGAGGTACTCGCGATGCTCCGAGCGCCAAAGAGCTATTCCTTCTGGGGTTCCGCGGAATTCGCCGACCTCTTCGCGACGCTGGCGCCTTCCGCGCTTTTGGGTAGTGCGATCATGGCGTTGCTGCTTCTCTATGCGGTGTGGCCACGTTTTGAATTCCGCCCTGACAAGCTCGAACGCTCCTCTTTCGTTTTGTTGGCCAGCAGCTTCCTCGTGCCGGGCGTATTGCTGCTCGCCGTCGCGAGGAAGGCAAGTCTTCAGGTGTTTCTGCCGCGCTACCTGCTGCCCTATGAGATTGGACTCGCGTTGCTCGCGGGCTGGCTGCTCAGCGGCATCCAGTCTCGGCTTTTCCGCGCGCTCACGCTGAGCGCGATCGTCTTTGCTGCGATCATGTGTACGACCGGCATCAAGCCGCCGCATCACAACGGCGGGGACTGGCGCGCGGCCATGGCAGCCGAGCGGTCGGTGGCAGGCAACACAAATATTCCCGTCCTGATCCGTAGCGGTTTTCTGGAATCGTCCCCCTTCGATTGGCAGAATGACGACCAGCGTCGCGCTGCGCTGTTTACTCCGCTCAGTGTGTACCCGGCCTCCGGAAGGGTGATCTACCTTCCCTCGGTGCTGAGCCCGGCCGCAGTCGCTTACATCAACCAAGTTTCGCAATCGCAGCTCGAGCAGAGTGGCCGGTTTCTATTCGTCAACCAGGGAGACATCAGCTACGAGAACTGGCTTCTTGGCCGCTTTTCGTCGGAAGGGTTCACGGCACGCCAGGTGGGGCGGTTTGGCGGCACTTTGAAAGTCATATTGTTCTGCAAACCTGGCGGCGAACAGCCATGCAAGTCAGCCAGCTGACTCCGTAAGACAACCTGTGCCTATTTGATCCTCTGACAAATAGCCTCAGAAAAAACAAGTTGCAAGTCGATCAAAACACGCCGAAGAGCAGCACTGCATCCGGGAGAGTCGCATGAGCCTCACCAATGTAGCCGTGGTGGGTTTTGGTTACTGGGGACCCAACCTCGTTCGCAATTTGTGCGAGCTGGACAATTGCCGCGTGAAGACGGTGTGCGACGCGCAGGCGTCTCGCTTGAACACGGTTCGGCGGCGCTACCCGAGCATCGAGGCTACACAAGACTGGCGGGACTTGCTGTCGGACCCGGAAATCGACGCGATCGCCATCGCGACGCCGGTTTCCACGCACTATCCGCTCGCCAAAGCGGCCCTGCTCGCCGGCAAACACGTGCTGATCGAGAAGCCCATGGCGTGCTCCAGCGAACATTGCGAGGAACTCATCGACCTAGGCAAGCGACAAGGAAAGATCGTCCTCGTCGACCATACGTTTGTCTACACAGGGGCTGTGCGAAAGATCAAGGAACTGATTCGCAGCGGCGAGATGGGGCAAATCGTCTACTTCGATTCCGTGCGCGTCAACCTGGGACTGTTTCAACACGACGTGGACGTGATGTGGGACCTCGCTCCACACGACCTGTCGATCATGATTCACCTGCTCGAGAAGACTCCCGTGGCCGTGAGGGCCGTTGGATTGACGCTTCCGGAGCTCAAACACACGAGCATCGCGTATCTCGCTTTCGAATTCGACGACGCGGTAATCGGGCACGTGCACGTCAACTGGTTCGCGCCAGTCAAGATACGCCAGACTCTGCTCGCCGGCACGCGCAAGATGATCGTCTACGACGACAACGACCCGAGCGAAAAAGTAAAGCTCTACGACAAGGGCATCAAGCTGGCTACGCGGGAAGACATCTATCAAACCCTCGTGCAATACCGCATGGGAGACATGAGCTCTCCCAAGCTGGACCAAACCGAAGCTCTGCTCACAGAATGCCGCCACTTCATCGAGTGCATTCAGGGCAGGTGTGAACCCGAGAGCGGAGGAGAACTGGGCTTGCAGGTCGTCCGTGTGCTGGAAGCCGCGAGTGAATCGTTGCGTTCGCTGGGGCAGAGAGTCGAAGTGAAAGGACGAATGCTTTCCGCTGGCGCAGCCGCCTAGACATAAACATGGAACCGAAGGTCATCGTCTTCTTCCCGATTTACAACGAGGAGCACCAACTCGGCGCGCTTTTGGAGAGCTATCGGAATTTGCTGAAAACCGGCAAGGTTCACGAGGTCCTCGCGGTGGATGATGGATCGACAGATCGCACTCCGGAGATTCTCGCGCGTTGCAACTTCTGCACGACGATTCGCCATCCGCAACGCCAAGGATGCGGCGACGCCATCCGGTCGGCCTATCGATACGCGTTGAGCCGGAACTATGACATTTTCGTGATCATGGCGGGAAACGGCAAGGATGACCCAGCAGAAGTCGAAAAACTGATCGATCCGATTGTGCGCGGCGAGGGCGATTACGTACAGGGGTCCCGGTTTCTAAAAGGCGGTTACAGCATCGGGCTGCCGTGGCACCGGCTGTTCGCCATGAAGCTGTTCACGATCACGTTTTCCCTATTCCTGATGAGGTGGTACACCGATTGCACGAACGGATTCCGCGCATACCGCACTTCGATTCTCCGCGATCCCCGTTTCAAGTGGGACCAGCCGTGGTTGGGCCATTCTTACGAGATCGAGTTCTACATGCACTATAAGACGGCAGCAAACGGGTACCGTGTCCGAGAAGTGCCTGTTTCGAAGGTCTATCGGCCCGCGGCCAATGGTTCGTATACCAAAGTTCAAATCCGCGACTGGGTGACCAACCTGAAGCCTCTTTTCCTGTTGCGTTTCGGATTGCGCCAATAAGCCTTGCCGAAGCTTTTCACACGAAGGAGATAACATGAAAGCACTCGTGACTGGCGGAGCCGGACTCATCGGCTCGCACATTGTGGATCTGCTGCTCGAGTCGGGCTACGACGTCCGGATCCTCGACAACCTCGAGCCCTGCACCCATATGGAAGGCAAGCCCGAATGGGTGCCGGACGACGCCGAGTTCATGCTCGGCGACATGCGGAACATTGACGATGTGGAGCGCGCGCTGACCGGAGTGGACGTGGTCTTTCACCAGGCGGCGTACGGCGGGTTCGCGCCGGAACTAACGAAGATGACCGACGTGAATGCCTGTGGCACCGCGCGCATTTTCGAAGTGATTCGTACACGCCGCTTGAACATTCAGAAGATCGTCACCGCTTCGTCGCAGGCCGTCTATGGCGAGGGGCGGTACGAATGCCCAAACTGCGGGCTATGCGACCCCGCGCCACGACTGGTTCCGCAGTTCGAGAAGGGCGAGTGGGAAGTGAAGTGTCCCACGTGCTCCTCTCCGATGCACGGCGCTCCGGTTCCTGAGGAGGCTCCGCTCAAATTCACGAGCCTCTATGCACTCTCCAAGTATTTTGAGGAACGCCTGACTCTCGCGCTCGGACAGGAATGGGGCATCCCTTCGGTCGCGCTCCGCTATTCCCTAACGTACGGGCCGCGCCAATCACTGTTCAATCCCTACACCGGTATTTGCTCCATCTTTTCGACACGGCTGCTGAACAGCCTACCACCGTGCATCTATGAAGACGGCAGGCAAACTCGCGACTTTGTCTTCGTGAAGGACGTCGCCCGGGCGAACTTGATGGTGATGGAAAGCCCCGAAGCCAACTACCGAGTGTTCAACGTCGGAACGGGAGTGGGGACGGCCGTGATGGATTTCGCCTGCATGCTCCGGGACGCCTACCAAGCCAAGGTGCACCCCATCACGCCCGGCGAATTTCGCCCGATGGATTGCCGCCATTTGATGGCCGACAATTCCAAGATCAAGGCTCTGGGCTGGGCGCCGAAATTCACGGTTCGGGAAGGCATACAGGAATACGCCGACTGGATTCTCTCGAAACCTCACCCGTCGGAATACTTCTCCAAAGCCGAAGAAACGCTGAAGGCGATCCGAATCGTACGGTCGATGCCCGAACGGTCCGTCGCCGCCAGCGCAGCAGATTAATAAGCTTTTCGTGGTCAGGCACGACCACCCACTCGAATTTCAAGGCCAAACTTTTAGCTCCTTCGCGCGCTCGTTCTCATTGATTCATTTCATCGCGCTCCCGTGAAGCAGCCGATCGAAACAGCCAACCGGAGGAATTTCAAGATGTATAGCCGACTCTCACATTTTCTTACGTCGCGCGGCGGATTGCGCGCGGCTCGCGCCGCGTGGTTTATCGCGGCGATAGCGCTGTTCCTATACGGCAGCGCCCGCACGGCGCAAACCTGCCCGTGCTCGATCTGGAGCTCGAGTGACGCGCCCACGGTCGTCGACGCGGGGCCGGATTCGCCGGTCGAACTCGGGCTCAAATTCGAGGCGAGCACCGACGGCTACATCACGGGAGTCCGGTTTTACAAAGGCGCAGCCAATACAGGGACACACGTCGGAAACCTGTGGTCCTCGACGGGCGCGCTATTGGGAACCGCCGTCTTCACGAATGAAACGGCGTCCGGCTGGCAACAAGTGAATTTCACAAACCCGGTACCGGTGACCGCCAACACACTCTACGTGGTCTCGTACCATTCAACCGTCGGGCACTGGAGCGCGACTTTCGACGGGTTCAACACGGCGGGAGTCAACAATCCGCCTCTTACAGCCCTGTCAAGTAGCTCAAGCGGCGGCAACGGTGTGTATACGTACGGTTCCACCAGTCTCTTCCCCACCAGCAGCTACATAGCGACGAACTACTGGGTGGACGTCGTTTATTCGCAGCTCCCCATCACATCGATCGCGGTCACGCCGGCCAATGCGACGATTTCGGTGGGCGGGACCCAGCAATACACAGGCACCGCCACGTATTCGGACAACAGCACGGCGGACATTACGAGCCAAGCGACTTGGACTTCCTCGAATACTTTAGTTGCAAGCATGGGAAGTATGAGCCTGGCCACCGGCTTGGCCCAAGGCTCGACGACGATTACAGCTACCTTAGGCAGCGGCAGCGGTAGCACGGGTCTCACGGTGCAGCCGCCGCCGGCGCCCACGTGTCCCTGCACCATCTGGAGCGCGAGTACGATACCCGCGACCGTGGATGCGGGGCCCGATAATCCAGTCGAGCTGGGCGTCAAATTGCGCGCTGATTCCAACGGTTACGTCACCAGCGTGCGCTTCTACAAGAGCGCCAACAACACGGGCACTCACGTGGGGAACCTGTGGTCGCTTTCGGGCACTCTCCTTGCGACGGCAACTTTCACGAACGAAACGGCTTCAGGCTGGCAACAGGTGAACTTTTCAAGTCCAGTAGCGATCACGGCGAATACGGTGTACGTGGCGTCGTATCACACCAACGTCGGCCATTGGAGCGTGAACTGGCAGAATTTCTACAACACGGGCGTGGATAACCCGCCGTTGCACGCACTGGCGGACGGCGTCAGCGGCGGAGACGGCGTTTACATGTATGGCGCGACCAGCAGCTTTCCGACGAATACCTTTGAGTCGGCCAACTACTGGGTGGACGTCGCATATACAGAGTCGGTCAGCACCGCCACGCTCACGTCGATTGCCGTGACGCCGGCCAATACCTCGATTGGTTCCACAGGAACGCAGCAATTCACGGCGATCGGCACCTATTCGGACAGCAGCACGCAGAACATCACGATGCAGGTTGCCTGGGCTTCCTCAAAAACCAATTTCGCCACCATCAACGGCAGCGGCCTGGCAGCCGCGGTCGCGGCAGGGACGACGGTGATTTCCGCCACCTTGAGCGGAATCACGGGGAGTACAAATC
>Ga0181521_10006455_pt1 | contig 12714 bp, 9 predicted proteins | sample PEATcosm2014_Bin_32_FD_119764 | JGI IMG/M metagenome (GOLD analysis project Ga0181521, IMG submission 119764) | Peatland microbial communities from MTU Mesocosm Facility, Houghton, MI, USA - PEATcosm2014_Bin02_60_metaG | ecosystem: Environmental > Terrestrial > Soil > Wetlands > Peat | place...
CGGCCGCCGCTTGGTTCATCTACTCGCTGTGGTTCATTGCGTTGGAAGGCACAACTTTTGTCACATACATTCTCGTCCCATTTTTCGATACTCTTGCCCACGTGACCGCGAACCCTACATATGTGGCGCTTTCAAATAATATAGTTTCCACATCAACGGTGACGCTGCTTTCATATGGGTATATCATAGCACTCGGGTTGGTGGTGATGGCTGGTCCTCGAGTGTACATCAAAATTCAGAATGTCTTCATGGTTCTAACGGTTGTATCTACAATAACACTTTTCGCCCTTTTGGCGACAACACATCAGGCTTTTGTCGCCAACTTCAACGCCTACATGGCCAAGGGCTTGGGCTCGGCTGACTCTTACAATTTTATCTTAAGCGCGGCACGACAAGCTGGATACAATCTCGCGCCGCCGTTCAGCTTATGGGCTACGGTGGGTGCAGTTATGGTAGCTTGGACCTTCGCATTGGAATGGCCTGTTTTCGGGAATCTTGGACTTGGAGGAGAATTGAAAAATGCAAACTTGGTTAAGACCCATGCCGTGACTATGCTGGTCACTTACTACGCCGTGATCGTCACATCGGCAATAATCTGGAATTTGTACATTAGAATGGTTGGCCCCGATTTCTTGAACGCTGTAGCCCTTCTGACATGGAATGGTAGCTCGATTTTCTCAAACTTGAATCCCCTCTTCTCTACCGCTCCGACAGTATTCATTATTGGGGCTGGAACGAATAATCTTCCTCTTCTAGGCATTTTTGCAATAACTACCTCATTAAGTATTGCATCTACTTCGATGACTATTTACTTCCTGACTACGCGAATGCTTTTCGCCCAGAGTTTCGACAGGCTATGGCCCACAAAGCTCGCTTATGTCTCCTCTAGGTGGCATAGCCCTACGTACGCCGCTCTAGTAATGATCATTTGTACGTGCATCTGGGAATACGGAGTCGAATATTATCCCACAGTTGTTTACCACTACCTAGCCTCAACTCAATTTCAGACATCATTCACAATGATGTTGACAATGTTTGGAGCTCTAATCTTTAAACGACGACTAAAGCAAATTTATAATACGTCTGCTACAGCTCGATATGGAAAACTCCTGATACTATGTGCAACTGTTGGAATCCTCACAAACCTTATCGTCATATACTATCTCTTTGCAGTACCAGCTCTGGGCGCATTGGTACCCGATTCAATTAGCCTGATTGTCGGAGTCTTTACTCTACTCATAGTCTACTACTTCATCGTTAAAGCATATTGGAAGACCAAGGGAATCGATCTGCGTCTTGCGTTTGGACAGATCCCTCCGGCTTGAAAATTATCTATGAATGACAAGGCGTCTAGAGATCTAGAGTCATCGGCCAGGACGCTTGGCGAATCGCTAAGAAGCATCGTGGCGTTCGGCAATAGATATAATGGTACTACTGGGGAGAGGAAGGCACGCGAGTACGTGCTCGAAGAATTCAGAAGACACTTGCCTGAGGTATCCGTCCAGGATTACAGCTATCTTCATTACGAACCGATTTCCTCGAACCTTGTGGTTGCTGATGAAAATATACCTTGCAAGCCGTTACAATATTCTTCAAGTGGACAAGCTGTAGGCGAGCCTGTCTATATCGGGGAAGGAACACAAGGAGAAATCGCGGCCCTTGATGCCAGAGGCGTGAAGCTTGAGGGAAAGATAGCCATTGCAAGATCTTTCATGCCATGTATATTTACTGACATCCTTGAAGAACGCAAAATCGCTGGCCTTGTAGTGCTAACTGATCCCCCAGATGATCTGATCCGTTGCCTGGCCGGTCGACTATTCCGACAGAATATGACGCCGCAGAAACCATCCTCACATGTACTCAACTTCCCAGGAGTAACAACGTCCTTGAAAGGGGCTGACAAACTCTGGAGCCATGCTCTTCAGGGCAGGACCGCGGTAAGGGTAGAACACAAGGCATCGTACGCGAATAGGAGGTCCTGCAATGTTTTTGGAGCGATATCTGGTAAGAAACTAAAGCACCAGAAGGTAGTTGTCGGGGCTCATTACGATTCGCAAATAACTGGTGTCGGTGCGTATGATAATGCCACAGGAGTCGCGGCGCTTCTCGAATTAGCCAGAATATTCGGCAAACGACAATTCAAACGTAGCATAGTTCTGACCGCCTTTTCTGGCGAAGAGTCTGGCTTGTGGGGTTCAAGTAGTTACGTCGAGAACAACAAAGATGATTTAAAGGTCAACTGTATCGGAATGATCAACATTGACGGCCCTTGTTCTGTCTTTCCAGCACAAAACACGATTTGGGCGACGGGTAGAATGGCGAACCTGGCGCTAAGAAAAATGAAAGAGGTTGATTGTCAGATCAGGAAGCCAGTAGTGGACGCAAGCCGCTTTGCATTCAGCGATTACTATCCATTCGCAAGAGTCAGGGTGCCCGTAGTTTGGATATTTGAATACCCACCCATGCCATACTACCATACGGAAAGTGATGCCCTGCAATACGTCGATCTGATAAAATTGGCCAAGGCTTCAGCCGTAACTAGAAGTATGGCATTCGATTTAGCATCGAGGGCCTAGAAATTTTTGGGACTCCTGTCGTTCCAAGGAAGCATTCGCTACGCCTTTTAAGCACAAGAACTGGACATTCACCATGACATTCCAGGGTGTCTAGGACGAACCAGTGATGTGTTTAGAAATCCTTAGGGAGATTGATGAAGAACGAAATGAAGTTATTGATCTGACTCAGAAGCTTGTGAAGTTTGATACGACCGTTCCAGATCCACCAGGATCCCCTCCAGTTCATGAGGAAGACTGCCAGCAGTGGATTGCTTCAATACTTCAAAAAATCGGTTTTCAAACTGATCTTTGGGAACCAAACCCAGAAGAACTCAAGAAATATCCCAGTTTCGCACTGGGCCAAGACTTTTCGCATCGACCAGTGGTGGTCGGTATCCTAAAAGGTTCAGGGAATGGAAAATCTCTCATACTTAACGGTCACATTGACGTAGTTCCGACAGGCCCAAGAGATAGATGGACCCACGATCCATGGGGTGCCGAAATTGAAGAAAACAGGATCTACGGACGCGGGGCATCTGACATGAAGAGTGGCATAGCTGCAATGATCAAAGCCGTTGAGTTTGTCAAAAGAGCGAACATCAAGCTCAGAGGCGACGTCATCATCCAAACAGTCACTGATGAAGAGCTGAACGGCATGGGAACTATCGCCTGCATCGAGAAGGGGTATAAGGCCGACGCAGGAATCGTTCCCGAACCAACGGGATGCCACGAGATATGGACCTGCTGTCGCGGAATACTAATGGGAAAAGTAGCCGTGACGGGGCGGGCTGGTCACGGTGATTTAAATCAGCTGCATTGGAGAGATGGTGGCGGCGTAAATGCCATTGACAAAGCCGCACTCATCTTACAGGCGATGAAAAATTTAGAAGCTGAATGGAGAGGTAGAAAGGATAAAACGCATTCTTTGCTACCGACCCCTGAAGTTCATCCTACCCTGATCCATGGCGGTGAGTTCTGGACGACGATTCCTGCAAAATGCGAGATCACGGTCGACGTACAGTACCTCCCTAGCAACCGTGACTCCGATGGATATGGTGGAGAAGTAAAGAATGAATTTGAAAGGGCGATTTTGTCAGCCTCGCAAAGTGATCCATGGCTCTCGGAGCATCCTCCCTCATTCCTCTGGAATGTCGATTTACCTCCCTGGGAGATCGAGAGCAATCACCCGATTGTCCAGACGATCCTTGAGTCAGCAGCGAAATCAACAGTTGAGGCTCGAGTGACAGGATTGCCATCATGGATTGATGCAGCATTTCTCAATAGATACGGCAATACACCATCTATCTCTTTCGGTCCGGGCAATCCTCTGAAGGCCCACTCCGTCGACGAGTACGTGGAAATTGACGACATCGTGAAAGCAACAAAAGTCATAGCTCTGGCTATTGCTAAATGGTGCAGTTGACGATTCAATTAGGAGATGGGTGAGATGGGCCGAAAGTTCAAACGTATTTTTTTCGCGACTGACTTGCACGGTTCAGAGATTGTCTTCCGTAAGTTTGTCGGAGCAGCAGAATACTACCACGCTGATACGATGGTTCTCGGCGGCGATATAACTGGAAAAGTTATTGTGCCGATCGTTCAAGTGGGAGATGGAACATACACCTCTAAGAGTCTTGGTCAAGACTGGAAATTACAAGGTCAAGAACAACTGGCGGCTTTCGAAGACAAGATCCGAAACACAGGGTATTATCCATATCTAACCTCTACGGCCGAAATGGAGACTCTGAAACCAAATTCTCCAGAGATCAACCAACTTTTTCTAAAATTCATGATAGAGACTCTTCGTAGATGGGTTTCGCTAGCCGAGCAGAAGTTGGGAAGTAAAGGAATAATGTGCTACGTGACTGGTGGGAACGACGACCCAGCCGAAATCATGGAAGCATTTCGCGGTTCACAAACGGTGATCGAAGCGGAAGGAAAAGTAGTTCGCATCGATGATTCTCATGAGATGATAAGCTTAGGATACAGCAATCCTACGCCTTGGAATCTCCCGCGTGATGTGCCTGAAGAGAAAATCGCCGAGTTGATAGAGGAGATGGCAAGCAAAGTGGAGAATATGAAGAGCTGTTTCTTCAACTTGCACGCGCCTCCCAAGGATACGTTACTAGACCAATGCCAACTTCTCGATTCTTCAGTCGATCCTCCGCAAATAGTCTTGAAGAACGGTCAACCTGTTATCTTCGGAGCAGGTAGTCAAGCTGTCGCTGACGCCATCAAGAAGTATCAGCCGATGGCAGGTCTGCACGGGCACATACATGAGTCGAAGGCTGTCGAGAAGATTGGAAGAACGACGTGCTTCAATCCAGGGAGCGAATATTCCGAGGGTATATTGCGCGGTCTGATCCTAAACTATGAAGGGGACAAAATCCTAAGTTATCAATTTACCTCAGGCTAAACGCAGATTCTCCAGTTATTCCACGCCTCTGTCATCAGACCAGCGGATACCCGGAATTCTCTACATGGATTGCCTTAGGTCGGGCCTCTTTTGGCTTGCAATAACCTAATCGTGATTTGTGGAGTTAAGACGGTACCATCAACGCAGCAAAGCCGAATCGGTCTACAACGCCCTCAAACGTTGCTACGGAAACCTCCAGCCACAGAAGAACAGCCCAAAGACGACAACTCCACCTCAACACCCTCACCTACAACATCGCCTTAGCCAACCTCACAACTATCGGGGAAGAAAACGGTCAACTTTCCGCAGCCAAATACTACTAATACCGCTAATACTACGAACGCGATTGGACGTAGATTGGTCGGACAGGGTTGACGACGGTTTCGAAAGTATCAGAATCCCAAGTCGAATTCCCCGAGCAACAACGACGCGCGAGCATGACGGTGGGAAGGACTCTTCTGGACGCTGTACACGCGGTTCGACTGGAAGTTTCAAATGTCTGTGCTGGAAGAGGAGTTTGCGGTAAGTGCCGCGTCGTCGTCACATCTGGCTCGGAGTTTGTGTCGCCACCCACAGATCTCGAGCGAATGTCTCTCTCCGAGACGGATATTAAAGAAGGATTCAGAATTGCTTGTTGTGCAAGAATCACTGCCGCCGGACCAATTGGCATTCAAATTCCACCAGAAAGCCTAACTGAAGCCCATCAGCTGCTTATTGCCGGAATCCAACCTAGGGTAGAGCTAAAACCGATTCTTGAAAAATACTTCATCTCCTTGCCACAGGCTTCGCTCACAGACTTTTGCCCCGATCTTGAGAGACTGGTTGATGCTCTGGAAGCTCGAGGGAACCTTTCGCTATTGCGACCTGGATATTCCGCTCTCAAAGAACTGCCCGAGGCTATTCGCAAAGGCCAATGGAATGTTACGGTTACTGTCACCGATGAGGGGCTCATCACATGGATTGATGCCGGGCGAACTGATGACCGACTCTACGGCTTTGCGGTTGACGTTGGAACAACTAAACTAGCCGCCTACTTGGTTGACTTGAGATCGGGAATCGTCCTGGGAAAAGCTTCCATGACAAACCCACAGATCCCCTACGGAGCTGACGTAATATCCAGAATCGCGTATGTTTCCAAAGGTCATGAGGAACTCCACGAGCTTCAACGTAAAGTCGTTGACGCCACCAATACGCTCATTCAGGAATGCTGTGCCCAGGCGGCCGTCGACCCAAAAGAAATCTTTCAGGTGGTCATAGTAGGCAACACGGCAATGCATCACATCTTCCTAGGCATCGCCCCCAAGTATGTAGCCCGCGCCCCATACCCAGCCGTTCTCCGCTCCTCCTTTCAAACATACGCGAGCGAAGTTGGAGTCACAGCCAACCCAGGCTGTCTTCTCAGCGCCTTGCCCTGTGTTGCTGGCTTCGTAGGCGCAGATGCCATAGCCGACATTCTTGCTACAGAGATACACAAGTCGCAATTGCTGGAACTCCTCGTGGACATCGGCACAAACACGGAGATAGTCATTGGAGACCAAAGAAGACTGGTAAGCTGCTCATCACCTTCAGGCCCCGCATTCGAAGGGGCACAAATAAAGCACGGAATGCGCGCGGAAACCGGAGCGATTGAGAGAATATGGATAGACCCTGCCACCCTGGATGCCGAGTACAGCACAATAGGAGGGGTAAAACCTCGAGGACTGTGCGGTTCCGCCGTCATTGACGCCGTTGCAAGTATGCGTCGCACCGGAATACTCGACCTAAAGGGAATGATCGTTCCTAACACTGACTCAAAACGAGTCAGGTCTCAGAGCGGGCCAACTGAATATGTCGTCGCGTGGAAGGAAGAGACCCAGACGGGGCGAGATATTGTGATAACGCAACGTGATATGGAAGAGATCAAGCTTGCAAAAGCCGCGGTCCACAGTGGAATCATTATTCTCGCAAAACACCTCAAGGTTCAGGTCGAAGATATTACGAGGGTGTTCGTGGCAGGCGCCTTCGGAACATACGTAGACCCATACAGCGCGCGCACAATAGGCATGTACCCTAACATCCCTCTCAGCCGGATATCTTTCGTTGGGAACACAGCAGGGTCAGGGGCGCGAATGGCTCTGATATCAAAAGAAAAGTTTTTGGAGGCACAAAAGATTGCCGAGAAACTAGAATATCTAGAACTGGCCGCGGATCCAGACTTCCAAAAAGAATTCGTAAATTCCCTTTACATTCCGCACAAGCATGCAACCAAACAAGCTAGGCAATGACCGGTTAGTGAAATCACTTTCAAGCCCGACTCCGGCGTGAACTCACGCGACTTTCAGGCTTTTCAAAAAGTTTCCATTAAGCTATACCCATGTTTGGGTTGGTGAGTTTGAGAGTGGTCTTTCTTTCTCTCTCAATGTACCTTCTGTGTTATCCCATGTCATGTGGCGTATCTGCTAAGTAGGCTTTCTACTATGTTTTATAGTTCAGTGACATCTGTTTGTGTTCGTACACGACTCAGAGCATGCCACTCTGACCATTAGGGTTGCGAGTTCTAATAGCTGTACTTCAGTCCCAAATCGCCTAATTCTTTCTTTATCTTGTTGTACAAATCCAAGTATTCCTGTGTCGGTTTTTTCCTTGCAACATCGTAGCACTCACGGAATGTTTTGCCGAGTGGTGCTTTAGGTATGAGGTCTTCATATTTCTTGAGTATGTCTTTGACTAGTTCGTTGGCAGTCTCACGCTTCATTCGCATTTGTGTTGCAGCGATGCCGCTTTCACACGCCATTCTGGCCTCCATAGGTGTAGTTCTCTCTTTGTGTTTGTTTGATGCTGTTGACATTTCCCAGAGTACACTTGCTCCCGAAACTGCGCTAGTTATTCCATGAGCGGCTGCTTCATACATCACCATCTCTGTGCATGGTCCAGCAATCGCAAAACCATTCGACCCAGATACTAGCCGTGTATTCCTTGCTAGCGCCTGATAGCAGCTGCTAACCAGCCAAAGCATTTCCCTAGTAGTATTGCCAAAGTTCCTTATGTCAGTTGGGAAGTAACAGGTAAAGTAGCCTTGATTCACCATCAGGCCCTGAATATGAGATGCGACTCCAATAACAGCGGTTCCCTCGACGCCGACATACCCGCGAGAAAGCGGTCCTGAAAGTGTTGCCGCAAGATAACCTCCTTGATGGAAGTGGAGCATCTTATTCAATAGGTCATTGTTAATCTTCAGCTCGCTAACAATCGGTACAAGCCTGATATCTGTATACCTAGCTCCCCAGCTCGGGTCGCTCGTGGCTATCTGAGCAGTATCAGTCAATGCAGTGCCAGTACCCACTATTGCAAGTCCGGGTCTTCCAACTCTCCGGGCTGCCTCCCTAACTCGCATCGCATGTACGGTTGCTCCTTGAATCTCCGATGGAGGCCCAGTTCCAATAGGTCTTCCCTCTATTTCTTCCAGAATCGGCGTGGAAACCCCATCAGCTAAAGGTTCTTGCATGTAACACATTGCCAGGGCTGCGAAGACGTCCTCTGCGCACCTTACCCCCACAGGTGTGAAAAGACAACCCGGACGCTTAGAGTCTTCCACTTTTCTCGCTGACCATTTCCGAGCATCTTTTCCACATCCAAGCTCAACTGTATCGACATAACTATCAAGTGCCTCCTTTATCTCAGTCTCATTGAAAAGTAGCCTACGATAGGAGCTCGTACAATATGTTCCTACACTTAGGTAGAGATCCCACGCTGCTTTCCAAAGATCATCCGCCTTAGAATCGTCAGAGGATATCAGAGTTTCAGGATCATATTTGATGTTATATTCCTTCACAACTCGTTGAATGTTTGAAACGAGTATTTTGGTGTCAAAGTCCTTTTCAAAACACATCGGTCCTGTCTCAGCACGTTCCAGAACGTCAATTAATCTCCAAGGTGGAGTTGGCAAATTCATTTCCTCCTCTTAGTCACTAACTCTTTGGCTGATTTTACAGTTTCTTCAGCGTTTTTTTCGAGGCACACCGGGCCCGTTTCAGCACGTTCGAGAACGTCTAGAATTCTCCAAAGTGGCAACTATTTTTTCCTTCTTTTTATTAGATCGTGTGCGAGGTTTGCGGCTTGTCCGGCACCTTCTGCCCATCCGTCTGCAGCTATCTCCTTCACCCACGCGTCGTCCATTGATCCTCCGCCAACCATCACTATGAATTCGTCGCGTTTGCCCATCGACTTCAGCAATTCTATTACTTCTTTTTGTCCAGCTCGTGTCGTCGACATTAATGCGGATAGAGCAATTATGTCGGCTTTAACCTCTAATGCTCTCTCTACTATCTTCATTGATTCGACATCTCTGCCAAGGTCGTGCACTGCAAAGCCTCCCACACTAAGTAGCGTTGAGACTATGTTCTTTCCTATGTCATGGATATCTCCCGCAACCGTTGCTATTACGACTGTGCCAACCTTGTGGGCTTCCATTTCCTTCTTTCTGCTTTCTCCTATTCCCGAAACTAAGATTTCTGTAGCAGATTTCATTGCGTCCGCTGCTACCATCAAGTTCGTTAAGAATATCTCTCCCCGTTCAAACTTGTCTCCAACGGTTTTCGCTGAAGCCGTAAGAACCTGTTCAATAGCAATCAAAGGATCAACGCCGGATTGTAGAATCTCAGTCGCCGCCTTTTTTGCCTGCTCCTCATCGCCCTCAACAATAGCGGTCTTCAACCTATCAAACAATTCTTTCTGGTTCAATCTGTTCCCTCTAAGCGTTAGATGGTAAACGGAAGCAAAAAGGCAACAGCTTATAATTATTTTGGGTGATGACTACATATCATTACCGCGATCATCGAGAACATGCACCATAGTATATAATGTAAGTCTGACGAGTCTCTTCACCATCACGTGCGCCTCAGACCAGTTAATTCCGAATCTGGCCACAGCATGCCCAACTTTGGATGCGATCCAGCTTCGTGGGCATCTGTCAGGATACTTTCCCTGCACGAGCCGCCGGATTGAGGCTCAAACACGGTAGTAGCGATGGGGTGAGTTGAGCTGTGGAAAGTTGCTCGTTTCTTGCTTACCTTTTGAAGGCTCGTAACCCTGTAACTGACGATCCTATGTCCGAGATTCCTATCATATCACCAACGTTCTTCAAGTTGTACCCAAGATGGGGGCGTATATTTGAAACATGTAATTACGACAGGTAAACTCCCTAGTTTCGTTACGAAAAGCGAGAAAACTGGGAAAGCTACAGTGCCATTCGGGAAACTCGATTCCGATTCATTGTACAACCTCAGTTCGACCAAATTGCTTGGTGGAGCTTATAGAATCGGAGATTTCGAGGAGCGGCTGGCCGAAGGTACTATCAACATTATAGTTTTCAACCTTTTGCCGGCGCAAGCTCCTCCCGCCTGGGTTGATTGTCAGCACATGCTTCTTCCTGCAGGCAAATTCAGGCACAGTTGAACCTTGAACTTTGTGCCGAGTTAGCCAATTGACAAACAAGATTTTCTTCATGTTTCTATAGGGTAACTTGTCAAACTTCTTAGAAGACCGCATGTCTAAACGCCAATCGGAATCTGAACGCTTTTGAATCCCGTCGTAGAAAGAAACAGGCTTGGGTACGGGCTAGCGGCCTGTGCTGCCATACTCCTATCAACGATCGGTGTCCTTGGAAAGATTGCTTACTCCTTTGGGGCGGACCCCTTGGCTCTTATAACGCTAAGGGCCTTCGTGGCCACCGGAATTGTCGGTGTGACAATTGCACTGACCAATGTGGGGCGCTTCAAAATCAAGCCCCGGGACATACCATTCTTCGTCGCCTTCGGTATATTTGGAGTCTCCGTGAACTATCTAGGATACTTTTACGCTTTAAGACTCACAACAGTGGCTACGACCATGACGTTGCTCTACACATACCCGACGATGGTCGTTGTTGTTGCCTTCTTCATATTTCACGAACCCATTACAAGCCGTAAAGTAGCCGCGCTGGTACTGACATTCACAGGTGTACTAGTGACCGCTTTTGGTCTATCCTCCTCAAGGATCACATCGGATATGCAAGGTTTGATCTTCGGCTTGCTTGGGGGTGTTGGTACTGCTATCTACACACTTGCAGCTAAGAAGGGACAGGTAAGTTACAGTGCCTTGACCGTGTTGTTCTATAGTTTTCTTTTCGGGGCATTGACACTCGGAGGATTCTATTTTCTTCAATATGGTTGCAAGGTCGACGTAACGCAGCAAGTTATGGCCATGGTCCTCTTGATAGCATTTGTTCCCACTTTGATGGGCTACGGTTTGTACACACTTTCCCTTCGATTCATCGAGGCCGGAAAATCCAGCATAACCTTGACAATTGCACCAGGAGCCGCGATAATTCTCGCCTACTTGTTCATCGGAGAATCCGTAGCTCAGATACAATTACTAGGAACAGCGTTAATCGTGTCAGGAGTCATAATTCTTCAATTGAAAGGTTGGGGAAGATTGAGTTCGCACTTTAAACGGCAGTAGTTCAGGTGCAGGTATAAGACAGAGGCTGCCGCAACGGGTAATTGAACGGAAGATTGCGGTTTCAGAGTGGCCCTCCTTTAACATCTTGTTGGATCCACTGCTTCAGGTGGTCCTACAGGAAGAACGGTCAGAAACTAAATTGCTCTTCTAACGCCTCATGCGAACCCCGAAGACCTGTCAAGCACCTTCGCGTTCTTGGCACGCGCCTCGACAACTATCGCTTCAACAACCTTCTTCCGTTGTTGTTTCTCAAAAGACTCTAGAGGTGAAGTGTAAGCATTTCGCATTAATGCGTATACTAGCTTGTCTAATCTTTTCGTTGTGTAGACGCTAACTAGCCTTTTTAGGAGGTTGCGTATGAGCAATTCTTGAAGGCAAATCATTGCAGCAAGATTACTTGGAAATCGTAGAGAGCTTTTCAAAGAAAAGGGATTTCGAGGTTGTCGGTAAGAATGTAACACGTTCAGGTGCTCTCGATCAGGTACTTGGAAGAGCCAAGTACACTGGTGATTATTTCTACGACCGCATGATCTACTTGAAGATTCTCAGAAGCCCACACCCACACGCATCAATCAACGGAATCGAGACGAAGGAAGCTCTCGCGGCGCCCGGAGTGGTCGCCGTGTTGACCGCGAAAGACATTCCTGGAATTAACGATTGGGGATTCACGTTTCCAGATCAGCCATTGCTAGTCCAAGACAAAGTAAGATTCGTAGGGGATGGCGTAGCGATCGTCGCGGCCGAAACCCCAGAGCAAGCAACAGAAGCATTGAAGCTTGTCAAAGTGGATTATTCACCGCTGCCTGCGGTGTTTGATCCCAAAGAGGCTTTGAAATCAGGTGCTCCCAAGATACATGAGAAAGGCAACATAATGTACGAATGTCGCGTCCGCAAAGGGGATGTGGTCAAGGGATTCGAGAAATCCGACGCCATTGTCGAGAACGAATATTCGACCCCGAGGCAGGAACACGGATACTTGGAGCCCGAAGCAGCATTGGGCCTTCCTGAACCCGACGGCTCCGTTACGGTCATTGTAGGCACGCAATCTCCCTTCCTTGTTCAAATGAATGTAGCTAAGATCCTCGGCGTCCCACTTGACCAAGTCCGCGTTATCCAAGCCGCAACGGGTGGAGGGTTCGGGGGCAAAGACGATGTCCCACCCGAATTATCGTCACGTGTTGCCTTGGTAGCAACGAAAACGGGTCGTCCTGCCATGCTTATTCATACAAGAGAAGAATCAATCTGCTGTCACAACAAACGATACCC
>Ga0181521_10006460_pt1 | contig 12705 bp, 12 predicted proteins | sample PEATcosm2014_Bin_32_FD_119764 | JGI IMG/M metagenome (GOLD analysis project Ga0181521, IMG submission 119764) | Peatland microbial communities from MTU Mesocosm Facility, Houghton, MI, USA - PEATcosm2014_Bin02_60_metaG | ecosystem: Environmental > Terrestrial > Soil > Wetlands > Peat | place...
GCTGACCGGAAAGCACAGCGCAAGCTGACCGGAAAGCACAGCGCAAGCTGACCGGAAAGCACAGCGCAAGCTGACCGGAAAGCACAGCCCAAGCTGACCGGAAAGCACAGCGCAAAGGCACCGCAACCGGCCCACCGCAGGCGCCCAGACCGGATGGCCCTGCCGGGGTCAGCTCCCCGGCCAGCTTGCACAGCGACTTGGCCGTCCAGCGCAACGGCGACATCGAATCGCCGCGCTCATCCGGCTCCACCAGCCCTAGCAGCGCCGGCACCAGGCGCGGATCCTGACCCTCGGCCGCGCGCCGGCCTCTCCCGGAACGCCCGACGCGGCCATCCGGTACCGGATCGCCGCCCGCGTCCAGCTCCAACGCGCCCGCGCCGCCGCCCACCTGGATGAGGCACGCGAGGACATCCTGGCCTTCACCCCTTCCCCCGCAAAACCAGACCACAGATGTGCAGCAATAATTGCCAGGAGCGCCGGACTAAAAGAGATACGCCGCCGGACCGACGTGGTCGGCGTATTCCGGGCCGGGATGTCATCATCCGCCTCGTCGGTGCCGTTCCTGCCGAGCAGAAGCACGAATGGGCCGAAGGCCACCGCAACATGGGACCGCAAATCCTTGCCGCCTGCCGCAACCCATAACAAACGCAGAAACCAGCGAGACTGCGCGGCAATTAATGCTACTGGCGCTTAAATAGGAACACGCCCTCGGCGAACTCAGCATCAGCGCCTCTGCTCGCCAGGTGGTCATCTTAAAGGCCATCTCCCTGGACGTGGCCGGAGCCGGGCTGTCATTTGCCAGGACCATGGGACCGGGCCGTGGGTTTCGTTCTGTCGTTGGGACGCTCCAGGGCAAGCATGGCACCGGTCTGCGGCCGGGCCGCTCCCGTTCGCACTCCAGGTTCCACCACGCCAGGGCCCCCCTGGGGGCCTGGTCAGGCCTGCCGCGAGCGACCCTAGCCATGTTCACCCGCCCGCGCGCCGGGCGCGATGCCTGGCCCTGACCGCCTCCCCCGGGGACGTTAAGACCGGGCCGAACGGCCTGGGCCGTTAAGACCGGGCCGAATGGCCTGGGCCGTCAAGACCGGGCCGAATAACCCGGGCTGTCAAGACCGGGCCGAATTACCCGGGCCGTCAAGACCGGGCCGAATTACCTGGGCCGTTAAGACCGGGCCGAATGGCCTGGGACGTTGAGACCGAACCGAATTACCCGGGCCAAAATAATGAGGAAAAATGCCCGGCTAAATTGAGAAATTCGGCTCTGCGATCACACCAACAACTCACGGAGAGTGGTGATTAGGCGACAGAAGGAAACGAGAGAAGGAAGAGCCGTGATAATCAGAAGGAAGTCCAGCAGCACCGTCACAGCATTGCGCGCGCCACCGGCATCCCGGATGCGGTCCGGCCGGGCCCGCGCCGCGCGTGCCGCCGCCTTTGCCACCGCCGGCCTCGCCACGGTGGGCCTCGTGCTCACTGGGGTCTTCGCGTACGGGGCATCGGCGAGCACCCAGTTGCCCTGGACCAGCGGGGTCTACCTGCCGATGGCCACCCCGGCGTCCGTCGCTGGCTTTGGTGCCTGGCGCGGAACCACGGTGGACGTCGCCACCGTCTGGCCGAACCGCTCTTCGTGGAGTGACATCACAAATCCGTCCTGGCTCTACCAGACCTGGAAGGGAGCACCGGAAACGGTGGCCTTCGGGGTGGCGATGCTGCCCGAGAACGTACCGGGAGTGTCCCTCCAGGCGTGCGCTAACGGCGCGTACAACTCCTACTGGACCCAGTTCGGTACTAACATCTCGGCCTACGGCCTCGGCAAGTCGATCATCAGGCTGGGCTGGGAGTTCAACGGGAACTGGTACGTCTGGAAGGCCACCGACCCGACGGTCTGGGCGGCATGCTGGCGGCAGATCGTCACCTCGGCGCGAACCACCGCCCCGGGCCTGCAGTGGGACTGGAACGTCAACCGCGGCGTGTCAGCCGGGCTGGCGGATCCGACTCAGGCCTACCCCGGAGATGCCTACGTGGACACGATCGGGGTCGACAGCTACGACATGTGGCCGGGCGCGACCAGCGCCGCGAACTGGCAGAAGCAGCTCAACGGCACGCAGGGCCTGAACTACTGGCTCGCGTTCGCGATCGCTCATGGCAAGAAGTTCGCGGTGCCCGAGTGGGGCAACGTCACCACCGGCAGTTCAGCCGGCGGAGACAACCCAGCGTATGTGAATGACATGCGCGGATTCTTCCAAGCCAACGCCGCCAACCTCGCCTGGGAATCCAACTTCCAGGGCACCACTGTTGGCGGGAACTACGGGACCGGCGGGAACTACGGGACTGACACACCAGTGCCCAATGCCGCAGCGGCCTACAAGGCAGGATTCTGAACCGGGGCCGGGCTGGCTGCCCGGCGCCCAGTACGAGGCCACCGCGATGATCATCATCGCGGTGGCCTCTGGGCTATCCCGCCCCGACTCCACCAGCTCGAAGAGAGTCTCGTACGCGCCCCGGGACATGCTGGCCAACTCCGCCGACCGCTCGGGGCCGTTCGTTCGCCGCTACGTCCACCAGCAGCGACGTTCACACGCTCATCGCGAATGACGCGCAGCACCCTGGTCGGCCAGAGATCGCTCCGGCCCACGTGCATTGACTCCGAGTGCCCGGTAGTCCCATCCGGCGTCCTGCCATAGACGCGGGTCGAGCGCGTTCCGCCCGTCGATGATGCACTGCCGGGCCACCACGCCGCCCAGTTCCGCAGGGGTGAGCCTGGTGAACTCTGGCCACTCGGTCAGTACCAGCACCACAGCCGCGCCACGGGCAGCCTCAAGGGCTGACGTCGCGTAGTTCAGTTGCGGGCAGGACCGGCGGGCGTTGGCCAGCGCCACCGGGTCGTGGACGGTGACCTGGGCGCCCATGCCATGCAAGATCTGAGCCACGTCCAAGGACGGGGAATCCCGTACATCATCGGAGCCTGGCTTGAACGCGGCACCGAGCACGCAGACGGGGGCACCACTGAGGTTCCGGCCCGCGAGGGAGCAGGTGAGCTCGATCATCCTGGTGCGGCACCGCAGGTTGACCGCATCCACCTCCCGCAGGAACCCTAGCGCCTCACCCGCACCCAGTTCGGCGGCGCGGGCCATAAACGCCCGGATGTCCTTCGGAAGGCAACCACCGCCGAACCCGAGCCCGGGCCGCAGGAACGCCGAGCCGATACGTGCGTCCGCGCCGAGGATCTCCGACAAGACCGTCACATCGGCCCCGGCGGCCTCGCACAATTCCGCCATGGCGTTGATGAAAGAGATTTTGGTGGCCAGGAAGGAGTTTGCGGCAGACTTCGCCAGTTCAGCCGTGGCCGGAGTAGTGGCATAAAACGGAGTGCCTCCGCTGATCAGCCGGGCATATACCGTCCGGAGCGTTTTCTCCGCGCCTGGGGAGGTGACACCAACGACAATCCGGTCCGGGGCCAGGGTGTCCGCGACAGCGTGCCCCTCCCGCAGGAACTCCGGGTTCCACGCGAGTTCTATCCCAGCGCCCGCGGGCGCTAGGCGCACCAGTTCCCCGGCCAGCCGCACCGCGGTCCCGGCGGGCACAGTGGACTTGCCGACAACCAGGCACTGGCGGTCAAGGAGCGGGGCCAGGGTGGTAACGCATTCGTTTACCTGGGACAGATCTGCCCGGTTACGGCCGCGCAGCTGAGGGGTGCCAACGCAGATAAAGTGCACATCGCCGTGCCGGGCGGCCTCCCGGTAGGACGTGGTGAACCCCAGACGCCCGGAGTCCAGCCCGCTGCGCAGCAGATCTGCGAGGCCCGGCTCGTGGATGGGCACACGTCCAGAATTCAGCTGATCCACCCGGCCGGCGTCGGTGTCCACGGCGAGCACATCGTGCCCGAGGTGGGCCATGCACACGGCGTGAGTGATACCCAAGTACCCGGCGCCGAGCACGGTGAGGCGCGCAGTCATTACAGATGTCCTTTCATGTAAGTGGCCTCGCCGATACGAAGCGCGGCCATTGCGGCAGGGTCGTCGCTGAGACGCCAGTCCTGCTCCTTATCAGCGTCGAACCACACGAATCCGAGGAGCCCGTAGACCCGAACGCCTGCGAACAGGCTGGCAACCTTCGCTGGTTTGTTCGCAGCAGGCGCAGTAGCGGTCTCCGCGATGAGCACGGGGTCGCTGGTAATTGCGTGCACTGCGGTGATGGTCGGGCCGAATACAGTACCGAACGTCTGGGACGGCCCGTAGAAGTAACCGTCGATACCCACCCAGGTCACGTAGTCATCACCGGGCCACCACGGGGCGATGGGCCCGACCGGGCTGGCATCGGTGACGTTTACCGTCCACAGCCAGGTCACGTTCCTTGCGCCCACCGCGCGGAACAGGGTGACCATGTGCCGCCACGCCGCCACGAAAGTCGCCGGGGAAGTGTGGGTGAAGCCCCAGGAGTACCACGATGCGTTCATCTCGTGGCCGAAACTCAGCATGACCTTGTGGCCACAGGAGCGGACGGCGGCCGCATAGGCACGCAGGTACGTGTCGTATTGTCCTGCCGCGACCGCCGCGAGGTTGATGCCTGTGGGATCGATCTGCACCAGCGTCACTGCACCGTGCCGCGCTGCGCCCGCCGCGAATGCGGGTTGGAACGGCTCATACCAGCTGCTGAAGTAAACGTCCAGGTTCGGCCGGACACCCGAGGCCGCGGTGAAGTCTGCGACCGGGGCATACGACTCCGGCACGCCCGGCTCGAAGATGCCCAGTTCAGACATCCGCGTCGGTCGTGCCATCGGCGAGCTGCCGCCGCAGGCGGTCAGTGTCGTCAGCAGCGCGAGAGCCGGGGCAGCCAGCCAGGGCCTCATCCCTGCTCCCCCGCCACGACATGGCTGTTCGCCGCGACCCGCGGTTTCTTATCGTCGTTCTGCCGGACGCCCATGCCGCGGGTCAGCAGCGGCATGACCATGTACAACTGCAGGGAGGCCAGGCCCAGCGTCACCCAGTACGGCCGCCACCCGACCTCATGCATCCGGAGCCACAGCGACGGCCACAGCAATACCAGATCGACCACGATCCACGTCCGCACGATGCGGCTCACCACCCTGGGCACCAGGTCTTTGCCGCCGGACGCACCAGTCGGTACCCATTCCGCGACGCGACCACGGAGCGCGAACCAGATCGCGTACAGGTGACAGCAGGAATTGATGAGGCAGACCCGGTAGATGGTCGGCCGCCAGCCCCTGCTCAGCATGGGGAACACGAACAGTGTCGCCGCAATGGAGGGCAGCATCACCAGGTAGTTGTGCGGGTAAACGCTACGCGGGAAGAACCACAGCATTGTGAGGGTCGGGAACGGCCCCGTGAACAGGAGCGCGGCCGACGACATGTAATACAGGAAAGCCGCCCAGAAGGAGGCCCGCTGCTTCCAGGTGAACGGTGCCTCCTGGAAGTGCTTCTCGACCATCAACAGCATCGAGGACCGGCACCAGCGCGTCTGCTGGTTGGCCAGCGACGCGAAATCAGCCGGGGCGACGCCCTTGGCCAAGCAGAGCGGCACATACCGCGTCTCGTAGCCAGCCCACCACAGTTTTACGCCCGAGTGGACATCCTCGCCTATCGGCACCCGCGCGAATCCGCCAGCCGCCGCCACCGCGGTGCGCCGGTAAACGAGGTTCGTCCCGGCACAGATCGCCGCCTTGTAACGATCCCGGGCCGGCTGAATGAACCGGAAAAAGATTTCCTGGAGAGTCCCGGAATAACGCTGAATGTAGGAGAACGACAAGTCGCGCGTGTCGAAGAATTGAGCGGTCTGGACGATGCCGACAAGCGGATCAGAAAAGTAAGGCAATGTCTCGTACAGAAAGTCCCCGCGAGCTGCGAAGTCGGCATCCAGGACAACGATAAATTCGCCGCTGCTCAGGTCGAACGCATTGATAAGGTTGCCGGCTTTCTTGAGCTCTCCGCGGTTGGCGCGGACTACATAGCGGAAACCGTAGTGTGCAGCCAGCTCTCGCACCGATTCGCGCGCCGAATCGTCGAGCACGTAGACGGTCTTGGTGCCGATCCAGGACATGCCCTGCACATGCTTGAATGTGTTGTCGAGCACCTGCAGGGGCTCGCCGCAGCTAGGCAGAAACACGTCAACCGTCTCACCGCTCGGCCGGTAAGCCTCGACATTCGCGACGTGCTCGGCAAGGGTCAGCCTCGGCTTGCCGATGCGCAGCCAGAAGTTAACGACGACTGGCGGCACCATGACCGTCAGCAACAACCACATCAGAGGCGAGATCAACCAGGCCCGGTAAACGACGTCCAGGTACCCATACATGACCCCGGAGGCCGCGGCAAGCAGCCACGCGAACGCCCAGCGACGGCGCCTGCCGAAATAGTAATATTTTTCCCTCCGGTTGGGCGGGGACGGCAGGTACAGCTCACTGCTATCAGGATCAACCATGGTGCCGCCGGCTCCTCTGGTGGTGCCTCAGTGGAGGGGTACAGCTCCACACCCTCAAACTCCGCCGCACGTACAGCTGGACATATGCTTCATTGAGCAATTCCCGGCAATTACTGGATGCCTCAGCAGCCCGGGTAATAGCACTGTCCGCCACTGGATGGCCACCCGCGTAGTCCAGCACGACGAGGCCGAAATATCCGTTCCCGATCGCATCCGAGAACGACGCTGGCATGCCGATTACCTGATGACTCCGGGGTTCAGTGTAGGTGAAATCGTAGGTTGTTCGGAGCTGACTGTACGACACCTCGCCACCGAGATAGTAAGGAATCACCGAATACTCATCGCCTTCGGCGAGGATAGGTCTCTTCTCGTGTTTGAGCACCGGGCGCAAGGCGTTAATCAATGATGCCGCTTTAGGCCATGCCTCAAAGAGCTGGTCGGCCTGGCCAGATGAACTATAGACCGTGAACGCCAAAATCGGCAGGAACAGGACCGGCGCCCACCCGACTCCCTTATTCAACTGGCTAACGCGTCCCATTGCATATCCGGCGGCCATGACAGCGAACCACGCACCGTAGTCCACGTGCTTTTGAAGACTGGTCGTCGTATGCACGCGGACCTGCTCGGCGGGCACGAGCAGATCGGTCATGGCCAGTGCACTGATTAGCGTCCTCCCGACGCGTCCTTCCCGGCGCGCTAGCACTATCCCGATCACAGAGATGACAATGACGAGAGAAGTCCATACGTATGATCGTTCAAGAATTACAATGGTGGAAGCAGAGGCGGCTGGACGCTCCAGGGTCGTTGATGTTATGCCCTGCCAGTAGGCGGGCCCGATAACTAGGCTGCCGGCCAGGAGCACAGTAAGCAGCACACCAGACATGACCAGTCCCGTGCTCAGGCTGGTCCGCCAACCACGGAGCCGCCATGCGGCCAGGCTCACAATAGTAACCGTGACCGGGTCAAAGAGAATCGCGGCGTACTTAACCGCATCAGCGAGAGCCAGTATGCTTGCCGCTCCGATGAGCATGACTATCCGCGGCCGCTGGCCAGCTGTGAGCGAACGGACCCCGAGCCACGTGGCGAGGGCGATCAACATAAGCGCCATCGCGTCATAAGTCGCGAAGGCCCCCAGGAATTGGGTATTAGCAAGGGTGGCAAAGAGGGCTGTGGCAAAGAGAGCCGCACGCTTGCCGAACAACCTCGTCGTCGTTCCCCATAGCAACATGGTCACGGCGAGCATGAACATGAGCGACAGTGCTCTCGCCGCCGCTAGTCCGCCGATGCCATCGGCCAGCGCCCCCAGCGGGGGATAGATGACTGGTGCCCCCGAGAACCACGTGGGAAAGACTGGGATCGGTGCTCCGTGCAGCCAGTGCGCCCATTCCAGCCGCCCCGCCCATAGGTACAGTGCCTCATCCTGGAAAGCCGTGTTGGACCACACCATTCGCAGGCTAAGCGCAGCCTGTACAGTCAGGATGGCGAGCAGTGGCCATGGGAGCGCCCTCACCCGCACCCGGGCACGATGTCGCCGGTCCTCCCGCCTCGCCAGCTGCGCTGGCCAGTTGGCGGGCTCTCGCTCTGCTACCAGGACGGACCGGGCGACCTCCTGAACCGGCCTGGCTGCTACGGAATTGCGAAGGCGGGGGGTCGCGGCGGCAGGCCCGGCTCGCTGCCCCTCCGGCGCTCCCCGCCTATCTTGTTCATTTGACGGTATTGCGGCGTTTTCCTGGGCTTTCAGAACTCCCCCTCGTCGCATCAAGCAAAGCACGAAGGCACAGCGCGTGCGCCCTCCCGAGTTACCCCGGACAGAACACGGTCGAGCTGGCTCCGCTAGTTATGTCAGTCACCCAAAGCTGCATCGCTGGTCATTGTTTCCCCCCAGCGGGACGTTTTTACTTTAGCCCCTCGTCTGATGCTGGAGCGAGCCCAACACAAAAGCGATGGAGCAGAGACTGAGAAATTTTTACGCCTTTTTTGTGTCTATTTTCAGGTTAGGCGGGAAAGGCTTGATTGCTCCTCGTTCGCATCATTAACCCCGGTCATTTAGCCTCAATTCACCGTATTTAATTCAGCCGATCGTTTTTCTGCGTACTCAATGCCGCATAGTTAAGGGTCTTTGCCGATTGTCTGGAATGTGCCGAGATGCGGCGCGTTATGATCCGGTTATGGTGGCATGCGGCAGTGCGATGCATGTAGCCCGGAACCAGCGGACGTATCTGGCGAAGTCCGGCGAGCAGCTGTACTCCCCCCGCTGCATCGGACGCCTCCACGCCCTTGGGCTGGGTCAGCAGCCTCCGTAGCCGGTCGTCTGGGTTGGTCCTGCCCGGACAGTGCGCGGCAGCGACTTGGTCTTCTCTTGTCCCGCCACGCCGTCTGCGGCCACACCGTGCCCTTGTCGTGATCCGGATCGGGGGTGACCGTCAGCTGCACGTCGAGCGTGCGCTCGACGCTGACCACCATGGTCGCCGGACTGCTCGCCACCTCGCTCCGGCGATGTAGCCCTCGAGCGCACTGCTGTCGGCGATCGCGCCCAGCAGCAACGAGCCCGCAAGGTTCCCCATCATCGCCATGACGTCTTCGAGGCCGAAGCCGCCTGACACCGCGCCGCCGAGCGGCCCCTCGGCCACGGCCTCAACGAACGGCGAGGCCTTGGACCACTCGGTCGCGATCTGCTGGCACAGACCCGTCCAGCTCTCACCGCCCTGATCGGCGGCCACCCCCAGCGATGAACATGGTCGGCACCGCGTAGTTGAACACCGCCGTGCAGATGATCCCGAGTTCGTCGTAGGACCAGTCGAACGGCGCCTGCCCGAGCCCGCCCAGGCTGACGATGGCGCGGCTGGCCCGGTCGTCGAAGGTGAACGAAAAGTCAGACCAGTCCGGTGGCAGCGGAACGGCCATGATCGTGTCCACCGGCGCCAGCGTCCCGAGCGCCTGCGCCGGCCCCACCGGCGGCTCGTCGGGCCCGGGTGGGCACTGGTCGACGGAGACCTGCAACCAGCGGACGTAGTAGTTCTTGAAGCTGATCGTCGCGGACGCGATGCCTGGATCGTAGGAGAAGGTGTCCTGGACGCCGCTTTCCGGGGTGACGTCCTTGACCGTGTAGTTCGCCTCCGGCTGGCCGCGGCCGCGGGCCCGTCGCCCTCGGCGGCCAGACCGACCCGCTGGACTGGGCGTTTCCCTACCTGGACGACGACCACATCCGCTACGCGACCGATCTCCTGGACAGCGCCGACGCCCTGCTGTTGGGCCGCCGGACCTACGAGGGACTGTCGGCCGCCTACCCGGCCATGGCATCCACCCCCTTCGTGGACCGGATGAACTCCATCCCCAAGTTCGTAGCCTCCAGGACACTGACCGAGGCCACCTGGAACGCCACCGTCATCCCCGGCGACGTGGCCAGCTTCGTCGCAGATCTCAAGCGGCAGCCGGGCGGCACCATCGTGAAGTACGGCAACGGCCCGCTGGACCGGGTCCTCATGGCGAGCAACCTGATCGACGAGTTTCACCTCCTCCTGACACCGGTCGCGGCAGGGTCAGGCCAGCACATGTTCGAGAAAATCCACGGCGCTCCGCACCTGTCCCTCGCGGACGTCAGGCGCTTCGCCAGCGGCGTGCTCGTCTTGATCTACACACCCAAACTCAAGGTGCCCTGACATCATGACCATGGATCTGTTCACGGGCGTCCCCGTCCGCGATTACACCGCGGCCTCAGCATCACCAGCACGCCCACCAGGCCGAGCGCATGAACCGTCATGGAGCCCAGCGCCAGCCTCCGGACATCGGGGCGATCGGCAATCGCGCCGGCGAACGGCATGCACAACAGGGCAGGTAGCGTGCCGACGAGTTCCACAATCGCGAGTGAAGAAGCCGGGAAATGGTGGAGCACGTAACGAAAACAGCTACCAGCATGATCCAGGAGGCACCTTCGTTTCCCGCACTTGCCGCCCACAGCAGCATTACGTGCCGATTCCCGGGCCGCAGTCCGCTCAACGGACCTCCTAACCATTCCGATGATGAAGCACGAGGTCCCTTGCCGCTCCTCGTAAAGGAGAAGCGGGAACAAGTGGCGTTAGGCCATGACGACAGCAGCTGCTCGCCGTGCTCGTCCCTGAGGCCCCCCTCGTGGGTCGCGTGACCTAGCCGCGTTACGGGCGCTGGAGTTCCTCGAACGTGACGGCAAGCCGCAGCGGCTCGTCCAAGGATCAGCGCGGCTGGGTGATGATCGAGGTTCTGGACACTGCGGCGGCCGGGCGGGCGCTGGCCCGCCGAAAGCTGCCCTGCCCGGGCTGCCGCCAGCCGCTGCCGCCGTGGGGCCGGGGCCGGGAGCTTCTTGAGCGCTCGCCCGGAGACGTAAGCGGTGAAAAGTCCGTCAAATACCTCTCGTGTACAATGGGTGACTCAAGGTTCGCATAGTCCCATGCGACACCACGATCCGGGGGAATCGGAGGTGCGGCATGAGCACTCCTCATGGCGATCCCTATGGTCCTAATCCTGACGCCGACCCTGTCCAGGAACACGTTCCGGGACAGGGCGCCTGGGCAGGCGGCCAGCAGGGCCAGGCCGGCGACCAGCAAGCGTCCTACGGCGGCCACCCGCAGGCGGACGCCCCGCCCGGCAGCGGCTTCCCGCCGGGAGGCGGCTACACCGGCGCCGCGCCGACGGCCTACCTGCAAGGCGCTCCGGTCGGCTTCGGCGAAGCGGTCCGCGGCGCGTTCGGCCACATCCTCACCTTTCGCGGGCGCGCATCCAGGTCGGCGTTCTGGTGGTTCGCCCTGCTCCAGGTCATCGCCTACTTGGTCATCGGCTTCATAACCAACCGGTCCTCGGTGGCCGGCATCATCCTCGATATTTTGGTCGGCATCCCGCTGTGGCTGGCCGGCCTGTCGCTGACGGTCCGGCGGCTGCACGACGCGAACCACACCGGCTGGTGGTGGTGGATCGGCTTGGTGCCGATAGTCGGCTGGATCGTGCTGCTCGTCTTCTGCCTGCTGCCGGGCACACCCGGACCCAACCGCTACAACTTCGCCCGATAGAAACTCGTCATCTCGGGAGCGCCCGCGGCCATCTTCACCTGGTGGTGCGGGCGCCCCCTTTGACGTGCGGGGGTCTGCCCGGTGATGCGCCCCGTGTCCTGGCCAGGCAGACAGACTCCGACCCTTCAGCCCCTCCAGCTTCGGGTCTTGCTTGCGCTTTCCCGCGGTGATGTGTGCGGTGAGCAACTGTCGCTGGTTTTGATCTTGTGAACCGCCAGGTCCAGCCGCCCAGGCGGTGGGTTCAGCCGTGCCGCAGCTTGAACCAGATCACGGTCCGCCCGCCACGCCGCCGCCAACCCCACCGGGCGGCCAGCCCCCCGCCATGAGCCGTAGCCCCCGGCCGCCATCCGCACCACGATCGGCGGCACGCAGCTCCGGCACGCCGGGCCCGCTGCGATCGGTGACCTCGACCCGGACCACGCCTCCCCCGCTCTGACCGCGACCGTGACCGTCTCGCCCAGAACGCCCGAGCCCGGGGGAGAATACGGCAGTCATCCGAACGGCCAGGTGTTTCACCGCGTGCGAACTCACAGAACCCCGGCGTGTCGGCCAAGGCGCGCGGCCGGTCCGGGACACTATTTTCCTTATGTCAACACAGCAGCTGCTTGACCGTGTTCGTGAGCTGCGGGACGCCGGGCGCACGCCGAAGGAGATCGCCCGGGCACTGAAGATGCCACCGAGTGAGGTCGCGCCGCTCATCAGATCGCTCGCCGCCGCCGCCGGGCGGACCCGGGAGGACGCGCTGATCGGGTGCTGGATCAGTCCGGGCTGGTCATCCAGCGTCCAGGCACCGGAGCGGCCGGACTGGCCGCGGTCGGGGCCGCCGGAACGAACCGGGCACTCGGGGCTGGTGACCGTGCTGGTCGCCCGCGACCGGGGCGGGTCCACGGCCGGGGTGTGCTTCTACCTGGTGGACACCTGGTGCCTGGGGCTGAAGGACGCGGCCGGGCCGCAGCCGGTGGACCGCCGGCGGCTGGGCGGGTTCATCCAGCAGATCTTCAGCGCCTGGCGACCTTGTCCGGTGTGCTGTTGCTGGTCATTGTGATCAGGCCTCCGGGATCTCTCGGCCGAAGCCTTCAAGGGTGATGGCGTCCAGCTCGGGACCGCCGCACTTGCCGGTATCGAGCCCGTCGATGGCCGCGACCTCGTCAGTGGTGAGCTCGAAGTCGAACACGTCGAAGTTCTCAGCGATGCGGCGGGGCTTGGTTGACTTCGGGATGACCGAACGTCC
>Ga0181521_10006461_pt1 | contig 12704 bp, 6 predicted proteins | sample PEATcosm2014_Bin_32_FD_119764 | JGI IMG/M metagenome (GOLD analysis project Ga0181521, IMG submission 119764) | Peatland microbial communities from MTU Mesocosm Facility, Houghton, MI, USA - PEATcosm2014_Bin02_60_metaG | ecosystem: Environmental > Terrestrial > Soil > Wetlands > Peat | place...
ATTGCCGGTAATTTTTCCAGCGCGCGACCGATGCGCCATGGAGCTTCTGCCGGACCTGCCACTTGCTGGCCGTGATCACGACGCGGTCCGTCGTATGGAACTCGAGGCACTTCGGATCCCACGGCAGGCCGACGAAATCGAGCATGCGCCGGGTCCAGCCTTCCTGGTCCTCGATCAGCGCCTCATACGGTACCTCCAGCAGGGCGGTAGCAGGCAGAACGTCGCGCCAGTGACGGGTGATCCGCACATATTGGCCGTAATAATGCACAAGATGGTCCAGATCATTGACCCACGGGCCCATACTCGAGAAATTCTGGAAGTAGATCGAGAGACAGGTATCGATGGGATGACGCCTGACGTGGATGATTCTGGCCCGTGGAAAGGCACGGTGAATCAGCCCGGCGTACAGGAAATTGGCCGGCATTTTGTCGGTTACCCGCAGCGCATTGCCGGCTTCTGCGGTCAGGCGTCCGAGATAATCGTGCGCGACCGCGGCGATCAAGCCCACGCCGGCCTCACTGTCAAAGGCCGCCTGTCGATACGCGACGAACGCGTCATCCCAGAAAGCCATTTCTCCCGCGCCGAATACCGCCGGGTGCGAGGCGAGGATTTGCTCGGTCAGCGAGGTGCCGGAGCGCGGCATGCCGATGATGAAAATCGGCAACTCCGAGGCGCAGGCGCTCCCGGCGGGGCGGCGCAAAAGCCCGGCATCAAAGCGGGCAATGATCTCATCCACGCGCGCCGTCAGTTTCGCCGCATCGTAGCGGAATCCATAGCGCTTGGTCAGTTCATTGGCTTGGCGAAAATGGGGAAATGCCTCAGCGAATTGCCCGACGTCGTCGAAGTATTTGCCGAGTGCATAGTGCAGGCTGATTTCATTCCCGAGCGACTGCGGCTTGCGCAGCAGTGCTTGAGCCCCCTGCAGCCAGGAGTGATCGTCGGCGGTCATCTTGCGATGCGATGCGATGCTGAAAAAAGCCGACGGGTATTCGGGGTTGATGGCCATCGCGCGCTGGAACAATTCCGCTGCGGCGGCGAATTCGCCGCGATCCCCGCGCAGTTCGCCGAGCAGGCACAGCGCCTCGACGTAGTTCGGGTCGAGATCGAGCGCCGTCCGGCAGCTGGACTCCGCGTCGGCGAAGCGGCGCTGAATGCTTAACGCGCTCGCCAGGCTCAAATGGGCCGGTGCATAATCGGGCTTCAAAGCCAACGCCCGGCGAAAATGCGCGACCGCCTCGTGCAGCGGACGGAACAGAAACAGCGCATTGCCGAGATTGCAATGACTCGCGGCATGTGACGGATCCAACTCGATCGCCCGCCGATACAGCGCTGCGGCCTCGCGGCACTCGCCGACGTCGCGCAGCGCATTGCCGAGGTTATTCAGCACCTCGACGTTGGTGCCGTCAAGAGCCAGCGCCTGCCGGAAGCTCGCGATGGCCTCCTCGCGCCGTCCCAGCCCCAGCAGCGACAGCCCGAGATTGTTGTGGGCGAGGGCCAGCGTCCCATCGAGCGCGATCGCGCACCGGCTGCTCGCGATCGCCTCGAGAAACTCTCCGGACTGGCGCAGCGCATTGCCCAGGTTGAAGTGGATCTGCGCCGCATCCGGCGTGAGCGCGAGCGCGAACCGGTAAGCGGCAATCGCCTCTCTGTGTTGGCCGAGCGCCATCAAGGCATTGCCCAGATTGTTCAGCGCCTCGGGTTGCCGGCGGTCCAATCGCAGGGCTTCTTGGTAGACGGTAATTGCCTCGGAGATTTGTCCTAGCTCTCTCAACGCATTCGCCGCATCGACCAGGGCGCCGATGTCGGTCGGCTGGATTTGCAGCGCGCGGCGCAAGCTGACCAAGGCGTCGGCATACTGCCCCGCGCCGTATAACGCAGAGCCCAAATTGCCGTGCGCTTCGGCGTCCTCGGGCATCAGTGCCGCCGTTTTCTTGAGCGCCTGCAGCGCGTCCTTGCCCTGCCGCACCAGAGAAACGCCCAGAATCTTCCACAGCATGCCGGCGTCCGGGTGCAGGCCGAGCAGCGCGCGCGAGCGGTTCTCGGCCTCGCCCAATCGATTCTCGTTGACCAGCGCGACCAGCGTGCCAATGTCGTGGTTGCTCAGTTCATTCATCGCGGTAGCGGCTCAACGCGTCCCCGAGCGCTGCCTTGAGCGGTTCGAGCCAGGGTTCGAAATTCTTCCAGTGGTCGAGCCCCTCGCGATAAATGGGCTGGCGAACCTGCTCGGAGCTGGCGGTGCGCACGCTACGCTCGGTCTTGTAGAACTCGATGCACCCGGGTTCGAAGTCCAGTCCGCAGAAATCGAGCATGCGCCGCACGTTGCCGCCTAAGTCGGCAACGACATCCTCGTGATAAATGCGCAGCACGCGCCCCGGCAGTACCTGATCCCAATGCCGCATCAGTTCGAGATACGTGCGGTAGTACCTCGCAATGTCCGGTGTGCTGTACGTGAACTCCTGCCCGTTGGCGAACAGCTGCTTGAGATTGCTGAAGCAACAGGCCATGGGCTCACGCCGCGCATCGATGATCCGCGCGTTCGGCAACATCAGGTGCATGAGGCCGATGTGCCGGAAGTTGTTCGGCATCTTGTCGATGAAAAAAGGCTTGTCGGACCGGTAAGCCCGGGTCTCGGCAAGATACTGCTCGCCGAGCAGGCGGCAATCGGCGGCACTGAGCGCGGCGAGTATGCCCGGATAGCGGGAATTGCTCGGGTTCGCATCGCGTCCCCGCAATCCGGCGACGATTTGCTGGACGTTGGCAAGTTCCTGCGTACCTTCGACCCGGGAGTGCGAGGCGAGGATCTGCTCCAGCAAGGTCGACCCGGACCGCGGCAATCCTATGATGAATATGGGCGAGGGGTCCGGCGAGCCCCAACCGCGGCGGCTTGCGAACAACTCCGGCGTGCAAACCTCGATCTGCTGGCGCGTATTGTTCTCGATGATGTCGGATTGGTAGTTGCTCTCGGAACGCTTCAGCCGGTTGCCGAGCTCGTAGTAGTCGAAGGATTCGGCAAACTCGCCCCGATCCTCGAGCGCCTTGGCGAGCGCAAAACTGAGGTGATAGCGATCGACCAGCGCCGTGCCTGGCGCTGCCAGTGCGGCCCGCAGCCGCGTCATCTCGTCATCGGTGAAGCGGTAGGTCTTGAGATTGGCGAGACTCCAATAGGCGTCCCCGAAGTCCGACCGGCAGTCGGCGGCACGCCGGTAGGAGTCGATCGCCTGCTGTCGCCGGCCGAGGGTCTTCAGCGCGTGCGCGATCCAGAGGTGCAGGTCGCAGTCGTCGGGCGAGCCGCGCAGCAACTCCTCGTAGAGCCCGACGGCCCGCTCGTGCTCGCCCAGACCGACAAGACACGTGGCATAGAGTCTCTTCAAGTCGGGGTTGTCTGGTTGCGACTTCAGAAGTTGTTCGATTTCCCGCCGCGCCTCCGGGTAGCGGTGCAGCTCGACGAGGACGGCGGCGTATTCCTGGCGCGCGGCCTCATAGCCGGGCTCGCGCTCGAGGACGGCCGCGAGCAGGATTTCCGCATCGTCGAAGACCCTGCGCGCAATCCCGATGCGCGCGAGCAATCGCATTGCCTCGATATGATCGCCATTTTTGAGCAGAAAAGCGCGCACCAGACCTTCGGCAGCGTCCAGGTCACCATCCGCATACAGGCCGGTCGCAGTCACCACGTCGGGCGGCAGGTTTTGCATCGTCGCGAGATGCCCCCCCGCCGTCGCCGCCAATTCCGCCTGCCCCGTCATGCGGTAGAGGCCTTCGAGCATGCGCCAGCTGCCGGGTAACGCGTGATTGAAGTTGACCGATTGCCGGAAGGCTTCGATCGCGGGGAGCGCCTGTTTGAGCTCGACCAGGCAGCGCCCGCGCTCCTCATGCAGTCGGCTGAATCGCGGATGATGAAGTTGCAGTGTTGCCAGCGTCGACAGCGCGTCGGGGATGCGGCCGAGGTAGCGCTGCGCAATCGCGACATACAACAGGCCATCCCGGTTCGCCGGGGCTTGCGCCAGCAGCGCCTGCCCCGCCGCGAGCGCCTGGGGGAACTCGTGTTTTCTCAGCATCGCGCGTATCCGGGCCGCCTCGGACCCAGGGATTGATGCGGGCGATTTGGCGTCGGCAGAATCCATGCGTGTCCTGAAAAAAAAGGGCGGACATTGAGTCCGCCCTTGATTCTACTGCAACCGACCCGGCCGGCTGCCTTTGGATCATTGCCCAGCCGATCAGAACTTGTAGCCGAACTGCAGCGTCAGCACGCGCGGACGCAGCGGCACTTCCGTCTTGATGAACTGCCCGGACGAGGTATTCGTACTGGCATCGGAGTCCGTCAGGTTGCTGCCGGAGACCTGAGCCGTCCAGTTGTCCTTGGACACGCCGAGCGACGCATCGTACGTCGTATATCCCGGCATCGTGTACAGCAGCAAGGTCGTGGTCGGAATGATCTCGCTGCTGCCCGGAGTGAAACTCGCCGGCTCGTTGCGTTCGGCACCGATATGATTGGCTCCCACCATCCAGAACGGCTTGTAGTCGCCCATCGTCCAGTCGTAACGTGCGCGCGCGTTGAACATGAACGAGGGCGAGTACGCGGGCGACGTGTTGAGAGCGCCGAACGCATTCACAAATGGTGCACCCTTTTCTGTAGTGATGCACTGGCCGATGGGCGTCGGATTGCCCGATTTTGCGGCTGGAACACCGCTGGAGAGGCACGGCGCGTTCGTCTGATTCGAACTGTTCCAGGAAGCGGACCCCTGCAACGTGAGCCCCTGCGTCACGCGCGCGACGAGTTGCAGCTCGGCGCCCTTGACCGTGTAGCTCGGTCCGTTGACGGTAAAGGTCGTGTTGCCGAAGTTCGGCGGCGAGAACAGCGGCAGCTGGATGTTGTTCCAGTGCATGATATAGGTCGACGCATTGATCTGCAGCCGGTGATCCAGCAGCTCCGTCTTGAAGCCGATTTCGTTGTTGATCAGATTGTCCGATTCGAAACCCGCCGGCTTGTAGTACTGATCGCCGGTGCCATTGGCGTAATACGGGATCTCGGACTTGAGTGAGACGACTCCCGTTTCAGAAACTGAGGTGCGGTTAAATCCACCCGGACGGAATCCTTGCGAGTACGTGTAGTACACCATCATGTCCGGTGTGATGTGCCAGGTGAGATTGCCGCGGCTGCGGAAACCGCTTTCGGTCTTGTTGAGGTTGATACCGAAGCCGCAACCGCCGTTCTTCGTACACACACCATTCGGGACATCGAGAGCGGGAATAAACCCTTTGGATTTGGACTCGGTATAGAACTCGGAACCCTGCTCATACTCCGAGTAGTGGTAGTAGCGCGTGCCGGCGGTGAACGTCAGCACTTTCGGGATCAAATCAAAATCCAAGGAACCGAACAATGCCGTTTGCCGATAACCGCGATGCACATCCTCACCGAAGGCCGTGTCCGCGGTGTCGCGCGTGCTGGGATTGCTTGCAAAATAACCGGGCACGGGTCCGACCGATCCCAAGCAGTCCGGGCCGCCCGCCAGCGCCGAGGCGAGATTCGCCGGCGAACACTGGGGAATCGGCAGGTAGTTGAAGTTCATCTGGTCATAGATGTCGAACTGTTCCCAGTAGGCGCCTAACAGGCCGCGCAGCCGGTAATCCTCGCTCGTGCTCACGCGGATTTCGTGGCTCTGGTGGAGGTTCCTGACGTTGTCGTTCCAGTCGCCCACCGGCGCGTAGCACGTGGTCGGCTTTTTGGTCACGAAATACCCGGCGCCGGCGCCGATGCACGAATACAAGGCGCCCGAGGCGCTGCGCAGGTAATTGGAATAATCGGCCTGTTGATCGATGTGGCGGTCCATGTAGCTGCCCGTGTAGACGAGCTTCAGATCGCTGATCTTGCCGTTGAGCGTCCAGGCCGTGCTTTCGTAATGATCCTTGTCATAGGCCGGGGTAAACGCCTGGATGGAATAGTTGGGCAGCGGGGTACCCAGACAGCCCTGCGGACAGCCCGGCGAACCCGCCGGCTCAGAATTCACGCCGTTGGGGTACTCGGCCCAATAACCGTCCGCTTCCATGTTCTGGTAGTTCTGCTGCACCAGCAGGTTCCAGTCGTCATTGAACTTCCAAAGGGCCGACAGCCGGAAACCTTCGTAGGTTTGCGGGTTCGTTGCGGTTCCGATCAGTGATCCGTTGTTGGCGGAGGGATTATCCCCGGGTGCCAAGGCGCCTTTGTAATCAGTCGAAGGCAGGGTAATCGTCCCGGGCACGTTGTTGATGTATCCGCCGCGATGGTCTTCGAAAATCACGGCACGCACGGCCAAGGTATCCGCAATCAGCGGCAGGTTGATCGTGGCGTTGAGGTTGGAGTTCGGGTCGCCGCCGGCGGTCGTGCCATAGCCCGCATTGACGTTGCCCTCCGTGACATCCAGTTTCGGCTTGTTGGTGATGTAGCGAACCGCGCCCGCCTCGGCACCGCCGCCGAACAAGGTCCCCTGCGGGCCCTCGAGAATTTCGACGCGCTCCATGTCGACGAGGTAGACGTCATTGTTGCGGGCCGGGAACTGCATGGACTGGTCATCGAGGTACAACGCGACGTTCGGGAACGGGGCCGTCGTCGACTGCGACTGGTTGCCGGAACCACCCGAGCTCAAGCCGCGTATGAAAATGTTGCCGGTGCCGGGGCCATTGCCGCTAAAGGTCACGTTCGGCGTGAAACGCAGCAGGTCATCGAAGCTGGTGACGTTGAGCTGCTTCAGCGTGTCGCCGGTGATCGCCTGAATCGTGATGGGCACGTTCTCGATTGACTCAGTGCGGCGCTGGGCGGTCACCACGATTTCTTGGATCCCCTCGGAATCGTTCGCGCTCGCGTCGGTCGCCGTTACCGCGTGCGAGACTCCCACGCCCATGCCGGAGCTGCTCAAGATCCCGGCAATGGCATAGGACAACTTTGGATTTGAATTCATGTTTCCATCCCTTCCCTTATTAAATTCTGTGTCACGCACGGCCGCGGCAACACCCGACCGTATCGATTTCAACAAGTAGCGCTAGTTATCAGTTTTTGAGTCCGCAGGCAATGGGATTTTGCCCCCTGTTGCTCGGATACATCAAAAAGCTCTCGAAATCGGATTTCTTTGCATTCGAGCATAGCCTATGAGCACTGCCCTGCTATGCTATTTATCGATACCCCAGCCAGTTTACGTCATAACCGACGGCCCGGCCGGCGAATCCAGGCGAGCGCCCCTGGGTGAGCCACGCCAATCACGAATCCCACATCCTCGTTCGTTGCTTTTTAAACACATCACCTCATCAGTATATGACCAAATGATGACTGATTTATGACGCCGGCTCGAGCCGCCGCCGGCGCATAGCCGGCCGCCGCCGCGATGCGCAGACGTGCGCGCCGCAACGCGATACTCTGCCATCCTCCGATCAAAGGGCCAGTCCGCGATGAAAAAGATTACCGAACCCGCCCGCTCGGTGGATGTGATTCTGGAAACCGATGTTCTCGTGGTCGGCAGCGGCCCGGGGGGTCTTGCAGCGGCGCTCGCCGCGGCCCGTGCCGGCGCCCGCACGGCGCTGATCGACCGCAACGGCTGCTTCGGCGGCAACATCACGCAGGTGGGCGTCGAGGGCTTCGCCTGGTACCGGCACGAGCAGACGGTCGACTGCGAAGGCATCGGAATCGAGTTCGAGGAGCGCGCAAAGGCCATGGGCGCGGCGATGCCCGAACCACAGTCTTTGAGCCACGCGCTCGACGCCGAGATGTTCAAGTGGGTGGCCGACGTGCTGGTGCAGGAGGCCGGCGTCACGCCGCTGCTGCACCGCCTGGGTGTGGCACCGATCCTGGAGGGCGGCGCCATTCGAGGTGTCCTCACCGAGAGCAAGGCGGGCCGCGAGGCCATCCTGGCCAAGCGCGTGATCGACGCGACGGGGGATGCCGACATCGCCACTCGCGCCGGCGCGCCGGTGCGCAAGTCACCCAAGCAGGAGATGATGGCCGTGTCGGTCATGTTCTCCATGAGCGGGGTCAACAAGCGGCGCTTCATCGACGCGGTGAAGGCCGACCCGCAGACCTATGCCGACTGGTCGGGCAACGGCGAATGGGACTACGAGACCACGGGCAAGGAAGATAAGCTGTTCTCGCCGTTCCTGCGCAAGCCGTTCAAGCAGGCGCTCGCCGCCGGCATCATCCCGCCGTCCCTGCATACGATCGCCGGCACCTGGGGCACGGTCACCGATCAGGGTGATTTGACCTATCTGAACCTCGTGCACGTGCCGGAAATCGACGGCACCGACCCGCATGATCTGACCCTCGGCGAGATGCGCGGCAGGCGCGAGGCGATCTACGCGCTGGAAGCGCTGCGCGGCTTCATGCCGGGCTGCGAGGACGCCAAGCTGCGCAATTTCGGCATGACGCTCGGTATTCGCGATACCCGCAAGATCGACGCGCTCTACAATCTGACCGCCACCGACGTCCGCGAGCAGGGGCGTTTCGACGACGCGATCGGCATCTTTCCCGAGTTCATCGACGGCTACGGGATCTTGATATTGCCGACCACGGGGCGCTACTGGCACGTACCGTACCGGGCTCTGGTGCCCAAGGGCGTCGGCAACCTGCTCGTCGCCGGCCGGTGCATCGGCGGCGACAAGGTGTCCCATGCCTCGGCCCGCAACATGATGTGCTGCGCCGTGAGCGGCCAAGGCGCGGGAGTGGCGGCGGCCGTCTCGCTGCAGCGGGACGAAGCGCTCGATCAGCTGAACATCGGTGCCGTGCAGAAGGAACTTGCGCGGCAGGGCGCCCGCTTCAAGTGACCCAAAGACCGCGGGCCGCGAGCGGTGCCGCCAAAAAAAATACCGACGACGCCTTCCCTCCCTGCTGCCCGCCTTCTCGAGGCCTCGGTAGTGGCGGTTACAACTCGTCGTATTGATGCGACTCCATCGCGAGCGTCGCAATAGCCGGCTTTCTGCCGAAACGGATGCGCGCGCTGAAACTCAGCAGCAGGATGCCGAGACTGATGATGCCGAATATGAGCGGCGTGCGCTGGTCGGGGATGAAGGCCATCGCCACCACGATGCCGAGCATGCCCGCGATCGCCAGATAGGTCAGATACGGATACGCCCACATGCGGATGCGCAGCCGCGCCGGATCCTCTTTTTCCAATCGTGCGCGCAGGCGCAGTTGCGACAGGGCGATCGCCACGTAGACGAATATCGCCACCGTTCCATACGAATTGACGAGAAAAGCGAATACCGTGTCCGGCGAGACGCGCTGCATGACCACGGCGCCATAGCCGAACAGCGTGCCGAGCAGAATGGCGCGGGACGGCACGCCGTTGCGGCTGAGCTTGGCGAGACCTTCGGGAGCATCGCCGCGCCGGGTCAGAGCAAATAGCATGCGCGACGACGCATACAGCCCCGAATTCAGCGCCGACAGCACCGCGGTGAGCACCACCGCGTTCATGATCTGCGCCGCGGCGGGAATGCCCATCGCATTGAGGGCGCTGACGTAGGGTGTGGTGATTCCCGCCGAATTCCAAGGCACCAGGCACACCACCAGAAGGATCGAGCCCACGTAGAAGACGAGGACGCGCGTGATGACCGAGTTCGTGGCCCTGGCAACCGCTTTCGCGGGCTCGGCGGCCTCCGCCGCCGCGATCGTGACAATCTCGGCTCCAAAGTAAAAGCCGGTCGCCGCCACCGCACCGGTCAGAATGGGCAACAGGCCGTTTGGGGCGAATCCGCCGTGCACCGTGAGATTGGCAACGCTCGGCGCGACTCCCGGCCACAGACCGAGGACGTACGCGCCCGCAAGCAGCAAGAAGACGACGATCGCCGCCACCTTGATCGAGGCGAACCAGAACTCGAACTCGCCATAGGATCTCACCGAGATGAGATTCGTCAGGGTCAGTGACAGCAGCAACGCCAAACTGATGAACCACGCCGGTTCGTTGGGTAACCAGAAGCGAACCAACCCGGCGCCGGCGACTGCCTCGAGCGCCACGACGATGACCCAGAAATACCAGTACATCCAGCCGGTCAGAAAGCCGGCCAGTTCACCGAGCCGCGGCCGGTCGCTCCAGGCCAGGCGGGCGTATTCGTAAAAGGAGCCTACCGCCGGCAGCGCGCAGGCCATTTCGCCGAGCATGCGCATCACCAGCACCACCAGAAGCCCCGTGATCACGAAGGAAAGGACTGCCGCGGGTCCTGCCGCTTTGATGACCACTCCGCTGCCGACGAAAAGACCCGCGCCGATGACGCCGCCGAAAGCAATCATCGTCATGTGGCGCTGCTGCAAGCTATGGCGCAGCCCGCTGGAAGACGCCGGGGTGCTGGTCACTGACGGGTGCTCATGCATGATACTGGTACTTGGCGAGAAAGCGCCTGGGCGGCCCTCAACATGGTTGGTTCGCACATCCGGTGGCGGAGAGGTAACGTACCGGCGAATGAATGACCTGCCGGAGAGCCTCTTCGCGAATCCAGTGTGGCACGCTCTGCACGGGAAGCATAGACACTTTGCCGCCGGCGCCGGCGATGCATGCCGCTATCCTGCCGACGTCACTCCGTTTGCGGCGGTCGCCGCCCCGAGTGCGCTCGCGCTGAGACAGCTTCACTCGCTCCTCGCGCCCGGTGAATCGGTGTGGATCATCGGCGACAGGCTCCCGCGGGTACCGGGACTTTCCTTTGAAGGAACCTTGCCGTGCCTGCAAATGGTTCTGCCGCGGGGAGTGGCACCGCGCGGTCCGACCATCGAGATCGTGCAACTCTCGAGTTCGAAGGCACACGAGATGGGCGCTCTCACAAACCTCGCGTTCCCCGGTTTCTTCCGCAACAGGACCCCTGAGATGGGGTCGTACTACGGTGTGCGAGTGGACGGCGAACTGGTGGCAATGGGTGGAGAGCGCTTGAGGCTCGACGGTTATCCGGAGATCAGCGGCATTTGTACGCATCCTGCGCATCGTGGCAAAGGTCTCGCGACGAACATCATCTGGCAGCTCGCGAGCATGCATCGTCGTGACGGTCTGGTGTCTTGGCTGCAAGTGGCCGCCGCCAATCGCGACGCCATCGATCTCTACGTCAAAATGGGGTTCAGGCCGGTCCGCGAGGTCACGCTGCATCGGGTCTCACGACGCTAGGAGCGAAAGTCAATGCGCGCGTGCGTCCGGATTTGCGTGAAGTGGTCGGCGGTCCTGGCCGCGAAGGGGGCCGCAGAATCCCCGCCCATGGTCCATCGAGTCGTTACCTGCATCGTGGTGCTGCTTCTCATCGGCACGGCCGCCCCCGGCGCGGAACTCTTCTATATGGACCACGATGCGCTCACCAACAAGTATGTGGGCGCGGTCGGGCCCTTGGTTCTCTCCGGAGAGATCGTCGCGGGCGACTACGACCGTCTGCTGTCTAAAATCGCAGAGAACGAGAATCGCTTCATCGGTCAGAACAAGCTCATATTGGCGTCGGAGGGCGGCGATGTGCCGGAAGCCATCAAAATAGCCAGGCTCGTCAAGTCGCTGTATACCGAGGTCGTCGTGGGACCCCTGACCGGCAGGTGCACCGGGGCTTGTTTCCTCATCTACATCGCCGCCAGCCAACGCGGGACGGACGGTGAGCGTCTGATTGGAATTTATCGTCCCGCCATCGATGGTTCTCGGCTCGACTCGGTGCCGCCGGCGGAGGTGGCGCTACGGGAAGATCAGGTTGCGGAGCAGGTTCGCGCCTTTCTGCAAGAGAACGCCGTACCCCCCTATCTGACGGATGAGATGTACCGGCACACATCGAACGACGTGTACTGGCTGTCCGAGCGTGACGAAGTGAATGTCGGCGCCAGATCGCCCGCCTTCGCTCAATATCTCCTGGCCAAATGCGCTTGGGACGACAAGATCGAACCCGAGGTGTACAGCGGCAAGAGACCCTTGGAAGACTTGAAGCACCTGTGGGCGTGCCGTTCGAGCGTTACGCTACCGGCCGCGCATCAAGCGTTGAGCTCGGCATTGAAGGAAAAGGCGGCGCGAGATGCGAGCGAAACGAAGAAGGACATTCCGCGCTGACATTTCACTCGAACACGATGCGCGGAAAGTAGAAGGACACCGTCCAGTTCGGCAGATCGACGATTTCGCTGATGCGAAGATCGCCGCAGACGCTGCACAGGAGGTACGCATCGATCGCGGGCATGCCCTGCTTCCGGATCAGCAAGTCGATCATCGAGCGTACCGCCGAGCGTGCAGCCTGCATCAGATCGGGACCGATACCGGTGGTTACATCGTAGCCCTTGGCGTCGAGATGGCGCGTCACGGGCCCTTGCGTGCTGAACCGGGGATAGGCAAGCGGTGATCGTTTGAGCAAATCGAATTGCAGCGCCACGCGCATCGGGCTTTCGATGGCGGTGCCGCACACCTCGCCGTCGCCCTGTGCCGCATGCGTATCCCCGACGGAGAACAAGGCGCCGGCGACTTCGACGGGCAGAAACAATGTGGCGCCCTGACTCAAATCTCGGACATCCATGTTGCCGCCGACACGGCGCGGCGGGACGATGCTGTGCATCCCGAGCACGGCCGGGGCCACGCCGATCGTCCCGGTGAAGGGTTTCAGCGGCACCTTGCCCCAACGTCCGAACAACGCCGGCGCGAGCGTCCTTGGATCGTACTGCCACAGATGCAGCGCGGGTTCCCTGAACTCATCGGCCAGCAGTCCAAAGCCCGGGATGTTCGCCGTCCAGCCCCAACCCGATGGAGCGAACGACA
>Ga0181521_10006462_pt1 | contig 12704 bp, 17 predicted proteins | sample PEATcosm2014_Bin_32_FD_119764 | JGI IMG/M metagenome (GOLD analysis project Ga0181521, IMG submission 119764) | Peatland microbial communities from MTU Mesocosm Facility, Houghton, MI, USA - PEATcosm2014_Bin02_60_metaG | ecosystem: Environmental > Terrestrial > Soil > Wetlands > Peat | place...
AGGCCATTGAAGGATGCGGGTGAATTCGTTGTCGGTTGGCAATTCACGAGTTTAACCAGATTAGCCCGCGTCGCCGAGATCCCGCCAATCCGCCACTTCCACGAATTCCTGCGCAGAGCCAGATAATGCGAACCTTCTGGCAGGGCTGGGACCCTTGCGCGCCAAGTGTTTGGAGGGATAAAAACCTCCCGCATTATTCGCCGTGCCACTTGCTGTTTCGAGCCGCAGAAGGGAGCCCCGCCATGACGCACCATCATCACGAAATTGAACCTGGAAATCTCGACCGCCGGTTGTGGGCTAGTGCGGCTCTCAACCTCAGCATCACGCTTGTCGAGCTCGCCGGAGGACTGTGGGCCGGAAGCCTGGCGCTGCTGGCTGACGCGGCGCACAATCTGGTGGATGTGGGAGCGTTGGGTCTGGCGATCTTCGCGCGCAGGTTGGGCCGGCGCGCACCCACACCGCGGCACACATATGGTCTCAAGCGCGCCGAAGTCGTCGCGGCCCTGATCAACGCGGCGGCGCTGATTGCGATCTCCGCCCTGATCGGGCGTGAGGCGGTGACCCGGCTTTTTCATCCAGAACCGGTGCGCGCCTCGGTCATGCTGGTTGCGGCGTCGGCAGCTTTTTTGGCCAATGTCGGCTCGGTTCTTCTGCTTCGCACGCACAGCGCCGAGGATATCAATGTGAGAAGCGCCTTCCTGCACCTGGCCCAGGACGCTCTGGCGTCGCTGGCTGTAGTGGTGGCGGCGCTTTTTGCCCGAACGGCGGCGGGCCGGTACGTTGACCCGGCAGCGGCGATTCTGATCGGAGTCGTGGTCCTTCGAAGCGCCATTTCGATCGTTTGGGAATCGTTGCGCACCTTGCTGGAGGCTGCTCCCGCGGGGGTAAATGTGGGGGAGTTGGCCGAAGAGGTAGCGCGGAGGTTCACCCATGTACGCTGCATCACGTCCACGCCTGGGAAGTCGGGCCGGGCCAGCGGGTGTTGACCGCCCACATGAAGGTTGGCGCAACGACCTTGCTTGAAGTAGAAGCCATTGCCGCCGAAGTGCGCAGCTTCCTGCATGAAGAATGGGGCATTACCCATGCCACCCTGGAAGCCGAAGCGAACGGTTGTGGCCGGGAAGAACTCCTGGGCGACTGGAAATGACATGGAGCCCGCGGATCGCGATCCATCAGCGCTGAAACTCGACGGTGGGGGAACTGTTTCCATGGGCCGCCTGCTGACCATCTTCCTAAAGATCGGCAGCATCGGTTTCGGAGGAAGCATGGCCGTAATCGCGCTCATGGAAAAAGAGTTCGTGCGAAAGCGCCGCCTGATCCCCCTCGATGAGTTCGTCCACAGCGTGGGACTGGGACAGGTTCTGGGTTCGTTTGCCGTGAACGTGGCGATCTTCATCGGTTACCGTCTATTCGGCGTCGCTGGTGCGCTGCTTTCGGCTGGCGCATTCCTGGCCCCATCGATCGCTCTCGTTATCATCTTGTCGGATCTCTATTTCCGCTACCACGCCGTGCCCGCGTTGCAAAGCGCTGTGGCTGGACTTGCTCCGGCTGTGATTGCCTTGATCCTGGATGCAGGCTGGTCGATTGGCCGCAAGGTACTCCGCTCATGGCCGGCTATGTTGATTGCGACCGGCGCCCTGGTGGCCGGAATCGCCCAGTGGAATGCGGTCTGGGTGCTCGTGACGGCAGGAGCCGCAGGCTTTCTCCTGCCCGCGAGATGGACTGTTCCAAGACAGCCGCCCCAGCCTGGAAAGGCGGCGGGCAACGGGGCTGTGAACTTGATACCGTTCGCCTTATTCGCCGCGGGGCCGGTGTCGCAACTGATAGCCACCTTCTTCAAGATTGGTGTGGTGTTTTTTGGCGGCGGATTTGTGCTCGTGCCCGTTCTCCACAACCGGCTGGTCACCCAACTCGGCTGGTTGAAGCCTCAAGAATTCCTTGACGGCGTTGCGATCAGCAATCTGACGCCGGGGCCGATCGCAGTTCTTGCCACTTTCGCCGGATTTCGCCTGGCCGGCATACCGGGCGCTCTGGCGGCTACGGTCGCGCTATTCGCTCCCGGCATCATGTTGATGCTGGCGATCAGTCACCAATACGGCCGTTTCCGGGATGACCATCGCGCAAAGCGCTTTCTGGCAGGAGTCAATCCGGCGGTTGCGGGTCTCATCCTGAGCGCAGCTCTGGTGCTGGGGCGGAGCGCCGTGATCTCGTGGCACGGGTACGCTCTTCTCGCGCTGTCGCTCTCGTTGCTTGCCGGTTTGCGATGGCATCCGGCGTCCGTCCTGGCGATCGGTGCGGCTGCGGGATATTTGGGGCTGCTCCCATGACCGATATTTCGGGGGAAACAACGATCTCAAGATTGGTCAAAATACTCCTTCTGGCTTCGTTGCCTTTACTGGCACTTGCGGAGACACCGGAACAGCAGCATGCGAGAATCCAGCGACTGGAGCATGCGGTTCTGGCGCCTTGCTGCTATACAGAACCCGTCGCGATCCATCAGAGCGAGGTCGCGCTCAAAATGCGACTGGAAATCGCCAAGTGGGTGGCGACGGGAAAGTCAGATCGGGAAATCATAGATACCTACGTCGGCTTGTACGGAGGCAAAGTCCTGGTGGATCCCCGGACAGTACCCCGCGGATGGACGCCGTTCGTTCCCTGGCTCGTCCTGGTTCTCGGAACGTTCGTGGTGGCCTGGTCGCTGAAACGCTGGCGTGCGGTCCCTAGGACGACGACCGCCTCATCCACCACGGAAGTCCCGAATCTGCCGGACGCCGACGACGAGTGACCACGTTAACCCACAGCGTCGTCGCCGAACCTGGCCACGCAGTACAGACCGTGATTTAGATTCCGATATCCGGGGGGAAGATGCCCATGCTTACGAAGAGAAGGCGGCAGGATATCCGAGTTCCCCTGTCTATTTCGGTGGACTCGCACTGTCCACGGGCAGGCCAGCCGCTTCATAAGCCGCCAGGCCGCCAGCCAGCGAGGAGACGTTCGTGTAACCCATCTTCCCGAGGACGTCCGCCGCGACCGCAGATCGTCCGCCGCCTTGGCAGTAGACGACGATGGGCGTCGACTTTTGAGGCACTCTGGATTCGATATTGACTTCCAGGACGCCACGTCCCACGTGAATCGCCCCCGCGATCCTTCGCTTGTTCCACTCGTTGTCTTCCCTGACGTCTACGAGGACGAGCGTGGGATCTTCTTTTCGAAGCGCCGTGAGCTTGTCGGCGCTGATTTCCCTGATGCGAGTCCTTGCGTCTTTCACGAGGGTCTGGAAAAAAGGAACACCTCCAACAGGGCTGGTGGCTGACGAGCCGGTTTGCCCGTTGATGGAGGCGCCTAACCAGAGGCCGCAGGCGGAGACCAGTAACACAGGTCGAATTCTCGTCATGAGAGGGTCCTTTCAGGCACTGAAACTGCCTCCCGCCGCGGATGATCCCGTGGAGGCACAAGACCACCGATGAAGACGGTCGCGAGCGGCTGCCGGGAGGTCGTGTGCAGGCCGCTTAAGCCCTTGTATAGCACACATTCGGTTCCATCGCCATCCAGCGGACGCGATCCAGCGGACGCGATCGACGCGATCGGGCGCCGCCGCATTCGCCGATGTCACGATTCGGCAAATCCTGCACCCTTGCGGGTGGAGGGCCAATGCGACCTGCTGGTTTCAAAACAATTCTTTGCCCGGTGGGTTTTAGCGAGCTCTCGGGCCACGCGCTGCGGCACGCCGCGCGACCGGCCGCGTGCGGGCGGCGCGAAGCTGGTTGCGATCTACGCTAACTGACTGTGGGCTAACTGGTTCGACGCGCCACCTTGCTTCGCCGAAGGCCGCATCGAGGAACTCACACCATTGCCATGCATGTCAAGGAAGCCGGCGACTTGTGCGCGAAGCACATCATTCATGGCGCTACCGTGGCGCCCCTATGCCCCGGAGGCGTCATCCCGGCAGGCGCTTCGCGAGCATCTTCTCATATGCCCTACGGAGGCCCGCCATTACATCCGGGTCGAGCCGCAGCACATCCCGGCATTGGCCTAGTTGGCGGCAGAGATTCACGCTGCGCTTGAGGCTTCGGACGAATTGGATACACGGCGGACAGTTCCGCAAGTGCTGCTCCAATTCCTCGCAGCTAGCAGGAGGCAACTCCTGATCCAGGTACTCCGACAAGAGGGCGAAAACCCGCTCGCATTCGTTCTCGGTCATGCTTGGCCTTCTCCTGTTAAGGTGCGAAGATACAGATCCATGCGCTGGCGCAGAGCCAATCTTGCGCGATGTAGGCGTGTCTTCACGGTATCTGCACTGATATCCAAAACCTCCGCGGCCTCCTCTGTCGTCAACTCTTCCACATCGCGAAGCAGCACCACGGTCCTATAGATCTCTGGCAACTCGCTAATCGCGGATGTCAGGGCACTCTGCAACTCTGAATCCAACAGCAGACTGTCCGGTAATCGAGACCAATCGGCGATCTCGATGCTCGCCGCCTCACCTTCACCATTTTTCCTGGGTCTCAGCTCGTCGAGCGACAGCTCCACCTTCGGCGCAAACACGCTTTTTCGTCTCTTCATCAGGCATTGGTTCTTTGCAATGCGGAAAACCCATGCCTTTAGCCGGGCGGGATCCCGCAGTTGATCGACGCTCTCGAAGACCTTCAGGAGTGTCTCCTGGGCGACCTCCTCCGCATCTTCGCGATGGCCACAGATCAGAAAGCTGTACTGCGACAGCCTGGCATGATAGGCATTCACGAATTGAGTGAATGCATCTCCGCTGCCGGCCAGCAGGTCCCGCGCCAGTTCGGCGTCCGTCTTCAATTCATTCTGCACATTAAGATCGTACCTCTAGCAGCCGCCGGCACGATCCAGGCTGAGTCATCCAGCCAACCCTCCGCAGTCTCTTCGACCCTTTCGTCTCCACGGCCGGTAGACTCCTGGCAACTCAGGGAGTATGGTGTCCATGGCACCGCCTCCAGACGGCTACGGCCAATCTCTTTTTCGCAGTGCAGACATGTGCCAGAAACACCTTCGTCGATCCGGCGCAAAGCGCCCCGAATCTCGCGAGGTAGTCTCGATTCCCGGTTGAGATAATTGAACCGAATCTCGCGTTCCATCGCGGGGCCGGTATCCTCGATCTGGCCGGCACTCTTCTCGAGTTGCATGCCCTCACCTCGAGTCGGATGCCCTCACGGTTCCGCAACGTCTTTTCAGCATCGCCTTGCTCCGCCTGGAGGATGGCCCTGAACCTTTTTCTATCGCGCAGTGTCATCGGAGCTTGCTCCACCGTTAAGAGTGATGCGGATTCTCGCTATCGGTGACAGCCAGCTCCGCATCGCCGGGTCCTCGCAGGGTGGTTGCCACGCTTCAGTGCCTGCCTGCATGCGTGTAGGAGGGAAGAAGGCGAGTGAAGGCCCATATGTGGCTGGCAGCTCTTCCTGGTTCCGTTTTCCCGTCATTCTGTTCCTCTGAATCAGTCGCATTGCAGCCGCAGGCGGCCCTGAGCGCGAGCCAGGCATTGCAGCGGTTTATCGCGTAGCCGATCAACGCGGATGATCGACCATCGTGGCCAGTCTTCCGAGGCTCCACAGAAACGCCGCGCTGCGGGCGCTCCAGCCTGCCCTTGGCGAGAGGGCAACGTGATTTCCAGCCCCGATTCCGATTCCAAGGGGGACGCCTTGGTAAGCCGGGGAGTGATTGGTATCTGGCGACGGAAGCGGGTGCCGACGGTTCCCGGCGCCCATTGCGCCACGGGCGCGAGCCGCGGACAAGAAAAGGCGTAAAAGCTATATGACGCTGGCACTTACCGATCATTGCGGCGATCTGTCACCCAACACATTTAATTGCATCTGAATATCTGAAACAGTACTTCGCTGGATCCTTCCACAGCGAAGCCGGCGATTGATTCGCGCTTGCCAGCACAATCGCCTACGAGCCGCAGATGCAATGAGAGGCGCCGATCCAGCGTTGTTTCCAGTTCGCCATGGCTTCGTCAGCGAGCGAAGCTGGTTGAATTTTGGCTTGATTGGCGGTTTGCTGGGGTTCGTTGTGGTAAGCGGCCTTGCCATCAGGCTGCTGCCGTTCAACGTCTTCACCGAGGTTCTGGTCTTGCTCCACACGGCGGCCGGCGTGCTAACGGCGGTTGCCTTGGCGATTTGGCTACTCAGCCATTGGCTGGGCACAAGGAAAGCGCCGCGCAGGCCCCGGAAGATCTCGGCTTACATCGGGTTTTGGTTGCTGGCAGCCAGCACTGTTGCGGGGTTCGCGGTGACGTGGCAGGCGTTGTTTGGGCTGCACATGAGCCGGGGTTGGGCGCAGGTGCATCTGTGGACAAGCGTTTTCGCAATCCCATTCCTGATACACCACCTCATTCCAGACAAGGAGACGATCGAGCAGCCGGGAAGCCCCCTTCCGGATTCCCGGCCGGGTAGGCGCCGGATGTGGAAGTGAGCGGCGGTGCTTTTCGCTCTGCAACTGGTGTTTAGCGGCGTGCTCGCGACTCTCGGCGGGCGCGGCGAGGGCGAACCCCTTGGACTGCAGGCGTCCCACGACGGTACTTTCGCGCCAAGTAACGCCGCCACCGAAAACGGACGCCCGCTTCCGGTTGGACTGCTTGCGAACTCCGAATCCTGCGGCGCTGCCGGATGCCATACCGCCATTTACCAGGAGTGGCGCGCCAACGCCCACCGCTGGTCCGCTGAAGATCAGTTTTTTCAAACCGTGCGTGACGCCATGACGGAGCTGCACGGCCGCAGCGTCAGCGAAAAGTGCAGTGCGTGTCACGACCCGGTTTCGCTGCTCTCCGGGTACAACGACCCAAGCCTGGGGGCGGGCGCTCCGGGCTATCGGGAAGGGGACTCCTGCGTCGTCTGCCATGCGGTGCGGAGGGTGGACGAAAGGGGAATTGGAAGCTACGTTCTGGGCGTCCCGAAGCGTTATCTCTGTGACGCCGCCGGGGCGGGTGTAACCCGTAGCATTAACCATTTTCTGATCCGCGCCTACCCTGCGCAGCACTCCCGCGACTACAGCCTCGCTCCGGTCCGCAGGGCCGACTCCTGCGCGCCATGCCACAAAGAATACGACGTAATCGTCGAGCAACAGGGGCCCGTGCAGGTGGAAACCCAGTATGACGACTGGAAGCAGGGCCATTGGAATACCGAACGCGATCCCCGGAAGCGCCTCCGCTGCCAGCAGTGCCACATGTACTACCTGGAAGCGGGCAAGGACGCCCTGGCGGATCCCTACGATTTGAAAGCGGGCCTCGGCCGCCAGTATCGCAACCATTTTTTCGCGGCGGCTAACCAGTTCATGCCGGAAGCCCTGGGATCGCCGGAAGCCGCCGGCCAAACTCAGCGGGTCACAGAGTGGCTGCAGGGCCAGCGGACCATTCCCGAAATCCGGACGGTGTGGCAACAGGGGCCGGTGGTGGCTCTCAGGATAGATGCGCCACTCACGGCCAGGCGGGGCGGCGAGGTGCGGCTTAGTGCCGTATTGTCGAACAACAAGGCCGGGCATGGATTCCCGACCGGGCCGCTCAACATCGTGCGCGCCTGGGTGGAACTGACGGTTTACGACTCCACCGGCAAAGAAGTCTTCCATTCCGGCTTGCTGGACGCGGAAGACCACATTGAACCGGGTTCGTATGTTCTGAAGCCCCTGGCGATCAATCTGCACAGCCAGATGATCCTGGAGCCGGATCTGTGGCATCCGGCAGGTCCCAGGTACCGCCCGGCGATTCTGGCCGGACAATCCGCGACATACGGCTACGAGTTCCGCGTGCCGCCCGGAGCGCGGGGGCCGCTGGCGGTGCGGGCGCGGCTGCGGTACCGCAAGGCGAACCAGTATTTCATGGATTCGGTTTACCCGTCTGGCCATCGGACGGCGCGCATTATGGACATTTCCTCTAGCGGGGCCGATATCGAGCTGGCGGAAGACCTGTCGGCAGAAAGTCGGTGAGGAGAGGAAGCTTATGAGTTCGACAATCAGCAGACGCGATTGGCTGCGGTGGACTTCCGTCGCCGGGGCGGTAACCGCGGGAGCGGCCAAAGCCGCCGAACCCGGGCGGCCGGGCTGGCAGGGCTCGCGGCGCGTGGAACAGATCGCCACCAACTGTGAAATGTGTTTCTGGCGCTGCGGCGTTCTGGCCGAAGTGCGCGACGGTAGGGTGGTCAAGCTCGAAGGTAACCCCGACCACCCCCAGACCGAGGGGCGGCTGTGTGCCCGCGGAAATACCGGCTCGCAGTTGCTTTACGATCCCGACCGTCTTAAGCGTCCCAGGCTGCGCACCGGCGCGCGGGGTGAGGGCAAGTTTCAAGAGATTTCCTGGGAGCAGGCGCTCGATTTCCTCGCGGCACGGATGAGCGATCTCAAACGCAAATACGGCGCCGAGAGCCTCGCGTTTTTCCCCCACGGCGTGGCTTCCAGTTTCTTTGCCACGCTGATGAAAGCTTTCGGAACGCCGAATAGCGCCGAGCCGGCGTTCTCGCAGTGCCGCGGGCCGCGCGAGGTGGGTTACGCGCTCACGTTTGGATCCGGACTCGGCTCGCCGGAAGCCGGTGGACCTCGAGGAATCCAAACTCATCGTACTGATCGGTTCCCACATCGGCGAGAACGTGTTTACTTTCCCAAGTGACCGCATTCAGCACGGCCCTGGAACGCGGAGCCAAACTGATCGTGGTCGATCCCCGGTTTTCCGTCGCGGCTGCGAAGGCCGACTGGTGGCTGCCGATCCGGCCGGGGTCCGACATCGCCCTCCTGCTTGCCTGGATGAACGTGCTCCTGGAAGAAGGGAGTTACGACAAGGATTACATCGCGCGCTACGCCAGTGGCTTGCGGGAAGTTGCCGCGCACGTCCGCGAATTCACGCCGGAATGGGCGGAAGGCATTACGGAACTGCCCGCCGGCCAGATTCGTGAGACGGCGCGCGCGATGGGCGCCGCGAAACCGGCTGTGGCGATACATCCGGGAAGGCACACGACCTGGTACGGCGACGACACACAGCGCGCCCGAGCCATGGCGATCATAACCGCCCTACTGGGAAGCTGGGGCCGGAAGGGCGGGATCTTCCTCCCCACGCCGCTGGGCACGGGCGGATTCCCACTGCCGCCATTCCCGAAGCCCGCGCAGGAGCGGGCGGACGGCGCGGGCACGCGCTATCCACTGGCATCGGAGGATCAGGGGCTGACGCTGGGGCTGGTCGAGGCTACTCTCACGGAGAAGCCGTATCCCATTAAGGGCTGGATTGTATACGGGCAGAACGTCCTCGAGAGCATTCCGCAGAGGGAGCAGACGCTGAAGGCCATCGGGAAACTCGACCTGATGGTGGTCGTGGATGTGATGCCGGTGGAGCAGGTCCAGTACGCCGACTTGGTGCTGCCTGAGGCGACCTACCTGGAGCGGTACGATCCGCCGGCGGTGGTCGCCAGCGCGAAGCGTCCTTTCATCGCCGTGCGCCAGCCCGTCGTCGAGCCGCTTTACGATTCCCGGCCGGGATGGTGGATCGCCAGGCAGATGGCGCAGCGCCTCGGACTTGAAGCGTACTTCCCCTGGAAAACACCCGAGGAACACCTGGAGTCGATCGTCCGGCCACTGGACGTCAACGTGCGGCAGCTTCGCGTACGGGGCGCGGTGGCTTTCGCCGGGCGGCCATATATCGAGAACCGGCAAAACCGGAGACGGCCCGTTGTTCGCGACCGGGAGCGGCAGAATCGAACTCTACTCTCCGGTGCTGAAGGAACTCGGATTCGACCCCCTGCCCCGTTACACACAGGTGATCGACCCGCCATCCGGCTATTTCCGTCTTCTGTACGGGCGAGCGCCGGTCCATTCATTCGCCCGCAGCGAAAACAACGCCTGGCTGGATGCCCTCATGCCCGAGAACCAGGTCTGGATCAATAGCGACGTCGCCAAAGACCTGCGGCTTGACGAAGACCAGCGGGTGGTCTTGGAAAACCAGGACGGTGTCAGGAGCCTACCGGTCGCGGTACGCGTCACGCCTGGCATCCGGAGGGACTGCGTGTACATGGTCCACGGCTTCGGCCAGGAATCGCGGGCCTTGCGCCGCGCCTACCGCAAGGGGGCTTCCGACACGCAGTTGATGACCCGCATCAGCATCGACCCCGTAATGGGTGGCACCGGCATGCGGGTGAATTTCGTGCGCGTGCGGTCGGCCGCAGAGGCAGGTTAGGGAGAAAACTCATGGCGCGATACGCGATGGTCGTCGATTTGCAAAAGTGCGTTGGCTGCCAGTCCTGCACGGTCGCCTGCAACTCCGAGTGGGAGGTCCCGCTGGGATATGCGCGGACCCATGTGAGGTTTGCGGGACCTGAAGGAACTTTCCCGCGTCTGGTGGCGAGTTCCTACATCGCCCAGTGCAATCACTGCGACCACCCCTCTTGCGTCGAGGCTTGCCCGACCGGCGCGACCTTTCAAAACACGGATGGGATCGTGAAAATCGACCGCAGCCTGTGTATCGGTTGCGGTTTTTGCGTGGAGGCGTGCCCGTACGATGCCCGCTATCTGAACCCAGTTACTAATAAGGTAGACAAGTGCGATTTCTGTTCCAGCCGCATTGACAAGGGCTTGCAGCCGGTCTGCATCACGACGTGCATCGCGCACGCGAAGTATTTTGGCGACCTCGAAAACACGGCCAGCGACGTTTTCCATTTAGTGTACGAGCGCGCCTCGCGGCGCAATGAGACCGCCCAAGTCCACATCGGTCCGAACGTCTACTACCTGGGCAAGAAGAAAAGCGTCGACCTTGCACTCGCCACGTTCTCTCCGCGCCTGCCGCGTCTGCTCACACAAGGCCGGCTGTGGCGCGGCCTGGTTAGACCGCTCGTGCTGGGAGCCATCGGCGCGACCTTTTTGGGCCAGGCGGTCGCCTTCTTCCATCAGTTGATGAAAGGCGAAAAGCAGTTTGACGAATAGGAGGACCACCGATGACGAAGCAAGCTTTGCCATTCGAACCTGTTGCCCTCACTGGCGAACAAGCCGAGGCGATGGCGCAGAGGCAGTTCAAGAAACACCACGTGGCCATCGTGCTGCTTCACTGGTTCAATGCCGTCGTCTGGCTGCTGGAACTGGCTACTGGCGGAGCGCTCATCTCGTCTGCCTACTTTCGTGTGGCGCCCGGCTGGTATATCGAGATGCTGAACTCCATGTTCGGTTCGCGCGCCAACCTACTCCGCTTTCACATCGTTCTTGGCGTCACCTGGACTACGGTTTTCCTGGTTTATGGCCTATTCGGGTTCCGGACATACCTGGAAATGGAGGTGCTCCAGCGCGAGGTGGGTCTGGATCGCGACGACTGGCGCTGGCTGAGGGTCCGCCTGCTAAAGATGATGAACCGCACCAGCGAGTTGCTGCCACCGCAAGGCATTTACAACGCCGGCCAGAAACTCTTCGCGGCGTTGGTCTACTGCATGATCCCGGTGATTATGGTGACCGGCATGACCATGGCCTTTCATTTGATCGGCACGACCGCCGTGCAATGGGCGGTGGTGCTGCACTTTGCGGCGGTCGGGTTGGTTGTATCGGGCCTGATCATTCATGTCTACATGGGCGCGGTTTTCCCCGAGGAACGCCCCGCGTTCTTCTCGATGATCACCGGCACAGTGAACGAACTTTTCGCGTACCGCCACCACTTGAAGTGGTGGAGAGAGGTCAAAATGCAAGAACAAGCGTGGGAGCGGGAATGGGACGTCCCACCAGGGAGCCCTCCGCGCACCGAATTACCGCAGGCTGCAAGTCCGCCCGCAACAGCCGCGCCGCCGGCTGCCAGGACCGGTCCAGGCGAATGGATTCGACGGGCTCTCGGTCAGCCTTCCTACTGGCCTCCTTATGTGGCAGGCACGGGGCTTGGGCTTACGCTGCTCGCAGCATTCATCGTCATGGGCCAAGGACTCGGGGCCTCCGGTGGCTTCACCCGATATCTCGTGTCGCTCATCGCTGCCGTTGCTCCGGGTTATGCGGTGGCCAACCCATACTGGAGCAACTACTATCAGCCAGGAGAGTCGCCACTGATGGACTTCCTGGTGTTCGAACTGATCGGCGCTGCGTTCGGCGGATTCGTCTCCGGATGGCTAAGCGGACGGCTCCGGCTGGACGTGGATAAGGGACCGCGCATCTCGCGGCGCACGCGTTATGCGCTCGCTCTCGGCGGCGGCATCCTTACGGGTCTGGGAGCGCGTCTGGCTCGCGGCTGCACCAGCGGCCTGGCTCTTTCCGGCGGCGCGGTGCTATCGGCTGGAGCGTTTGTCTTTATGATGGCCGTGTTCGCGGCGGGTTTCGCCGGAGCGTACTTTATGCGGAGGTACTGGTTATGAACGCCCCTTTCGTCTCCACGTTTTCCATGCCCGTTTTCATTCTGGTATCGCTGATCCTGGGCTTTTTCTTCGGGTTCTTCCTAGAGCGCGCGGGATTCTCCAGCGCGCTGAAGCTCACCTCGCAGTTCTATTTTCGCGATTTCTCGGTCCTCAAAGTGATGTTTACCGCGATCGTCGTCGCCATGGTCGGCATCGGCTATTTCGCCATGCTTGGCTGGTTGGATATGAGCCAGGTGTTTGTGCCCCCGGCGTTCATCTGGCCGCAACTCGTGGGCGGGTTGTTGCTCGGCGCGGGCTTTATCGTCGGTGGGTACTGCCCCGGCACCTCGTTGGTGGCGGCCGCCATCGGCAAGCTCGATGCTCTCTTTTTCATCGGGGGCATCTTCATCGGGA
>Ga0181521_10006463_pt1 | contig 12703 bp, 13 predicted proteins | sample PEATcosm2014_Bin_32_FD_119764 | JGI IMG/M metagenome (GOLD analysis project Ga0181521, IMG submission 119764) | Peatland microbial communities from MTU Mesocosm Facility, Houghton, MI, USA - PEATcosm2014_Bin02_60_metaG | ecosystem: Environmental > Terrestrial > Soil > Wetlands > Peat | place...
CGAACCGAGTGGGATTCATTCAAGCCAGGGCGGTCTCCCGGAAAGGAATGTATTCATCGCTTTTGCAAACTCTTGATTTCTTGAGAGTAGGCGTCCCAAGAATTCATTCCTGAGAATCTGAACCCGCCTTCTGAAGCAACTTGCTGGTTCGGAAGCGACGCCAATATCGCAACCTCCCGATCTTAGTGCGGTTTTCAGTAATTCAATTGCTGATGGGAAAGCTCGCCTCTTCTCGACAACCCATCGTTCCCCTTCGAACCATGGGCCCGAAACTGTATCTTTGCTTACCAAATGTTTCGTTAGGAAAGAGGCGCTTTCAGTAGCCCTTGAAACAGGAGGCCCGATGTGCCTCTTTGCGGACGAGAGTTCATCTTGTTCTAATTCGAGAAGAATCACATTCAAGGTTTTTTCATCGCTCCATGATAGGGATCTAATGATGCTGAAATCGTTGTTTTGGAGAAGGTTGACTAGCGCTCTTTCAGTTTTGTAGAGTTGACTCCAGAGGATGTCGACAACTATGTCCATTCTCCCAATGACGATGACTAGGATTGTTGACCCGCGCATCTTCACCTGCCTTCTGTATTGAGCTGCAGTCAATGGTCGGATTGTTGGTTCCTGAAAGAATGATGTTGAAGGTTCCGCGAGAAGGGATCTGCAGGCGGCTACAAAATTCCATAACTGCTCTCTACGGACCGCAGCACCGAGGTTTCGGCCTTTGTCCACGGGGTCGATTACGATTAGAGACTCCTGAAAGATTCGATGCACCTCATCTTCTCTTCCCTGAAAGTAATTTTCGACATCGATGAACTGCGTCTCACGCCAAACAGAGAAATCCTCAACGACACGTTCGAACTCTCCGCGAGACGCGACCAAGGTCTCGCACAGCATACCGCTAAATCCACCCGTTTTGATATCGGCACCATACGCGCCGATACCTCTCATGAACGCTTTGAGCAAACGCACTTCATCGCGTTGGGAGGGGGTAAGGTGCTTGCGAATGTACTCCGTATGGAATGGGCTCCTATCCGTAGCGCTACGCCACTGACCCCTTTCGACATTGTAGCATGGTACAACGTTGACTCGAAGCGTCCGCCTCTTACCGAATTTCACAGTAGCTTCGACGTATGGGTGCTCAGCAAATCTTTCCACAATTTTGTTAGGGTACAGGGCTCGCTTGGCCGGAGGTAGACAAACATCGCGAAGTTGGGTTTTCGTAAGATTTGGTGAGACTCTCATGAATATGTCGAGATCAGCGTAATCCGGAATCCACGTGTCCTTCGCGACAGAACCGTCTAGCCGAATCTCCGCCGAAAGCCCTGCTCTCTTGCATTCGCACTCTACAGCGCTTCTGATTTTCTCAGCCCTCTTCTCAACAGCAGCTCTAAGTTCCGCGTTGGGAACGATCCTCGACTTGACTTCACTGCACACCGCCGTTAGGTTGGCCAAGAGGGAACACTAAGTCTTCGTCAATTAGAGGCATTAGCTTCATGAATTGTTGTGTAGATCGGCCCCTTTGGGGTTAGTGTACTCTTCTTCAGCCTCACCACTTTCACAGTCATCTGTCCGAAGTCGTGCTCTCGCATGTTCTCGATGTATTTGGCCAACGCATCTCTGTTAATTCCTGACCTCACGCGGGCTATGGTCATGTGCGGACTGAATCCTTTGCTATCAGGGGGTAATCCGGTCTGACGAAGTCTTGGTTCAAGTTGTTGGAATATACCATCGAGTTCTTGCTGTCCGTGTGTTACACCAACCCAGACCACGCTTATCCGCCTTAAGTTCGGAAATGCGCCGATGCCGGTAAATTGGGCAATAAACGGTTGAAATCGTAGTTCTCGCATCGCGTCTTTGACGCGTTCAACAGTTGTCTGAGGGATCTCGCCAAGAAATCTTAAAGTCAAATGCATTATCCCCGGTTCGACCACCTTTAGGTTCGCCCCAGTCTGCTCGAGGCTTTGCTGAGCCGCGATGATCCCTTCTCGAATGGTCGATTCGTCTAAGTCTACTGCGACGAAACTTCGTATGCGTTCCTGAGACACTACGTTCTCCCTGCGAAGGCTAATATTAGATGACTGAATTTAACGATTCAGAGAACAAGAATGCTGCGGGAGCCAGCGGAGACACAGGCTAGCGTATGCAAGCAAGGAAACGCATAATCGCAATCTCGGGGATGCCCGGCGCTGGCAAAGGAGTGGCTTCCGAGGTTGTGAAAAAGTTTGGCTTTGAAGTTTTGCTCCTCGGAGACATCATAAGAGAGGAAACGCAGCGAAGAGGGCTCGAACCAACTCCGAAGAATGTTGGAAGCGTAATGCTCCAGGTTAGGAAGGATGAAGGGCCCGCGGTGGTAGTGAAGAGACTCGTTCCTAAAATCGAAGCGAGCCGATCGCCCACGATTATTGTCGAGGGAGTCAGGAGTGAAGAGGAACTTCGCGAACTCAGGACAAAATTTGATGTTATCAGCGTCGCCATACATGCCTCACCTAAAACAAGGTTTCGGCGACTCCTCTCAAGAGGGAGGAGCGACGACCCAAAGACTTGGGACACATTCTGCGAACGTGACAACCGTGAACTTAACGTCGGACTAGGTCACGTAATAGCGTTAGCCGACATCCTCTTAGTGAACGAGAGTACGATTGATACACTTCAATCGAGTTTCAAGGTCGCCTTAGATAAGCTGAAACAACAATGAGCGTAAGTGTTGCAGTGCAAACAGCGCTAGAACCAACTGAAGACGAGAGTAATGTTGAGCGCGCGCTTCTGAAACTATTTCCCTCAGCACACATAGAGAAGATTACTAAACCCGATGATTCCGTTGCACTGAGTGCTCGGGGCAATGGGTTGGAATTCCTCAGCAATCTTCGAAACCTGATCAGGCAACAGAGGATACGCAGCGCTGCTAGATCAATTCTCACCCGCAGTCTGAGCGGGAGCACGTGGCAGTTTTATCTGAATAAGCAAGCAGCATTCATGGGCCGCGTATCCTTCTGTGAAGCGGTCGGAGAATCTCCGCATGGGCCGATCTCGATTCAAGTGGAATGCGAGGACCCCCAATCAGTAATCGACTACCTCGCATTACCACCAAACCTCGCTGAATCCTGAACTCACACCTCGACGGATACAGTAACCATGTCCTGCGGAAGGATTGTGTCACGGAAAATCGCCTTCGCCTGAGCCAGCAGGGGCGTAGCGTCTTCATACATCGCGCTAATGTGGAAAAGCGCGAGTTTACGTGACCTGCTTCTCTTCGCAACTTGCGCAGCCTCGGCCGCAGTCGAGTGACCATATTCCCGGGCCTTGAGGGAGGCAGTTTCATCAAAGCAGCTGTCATGGATGAGTAGGTCAGAGCGAGCAGCCAGCTTGACGACTTGAGGGCAAGGCCTAGTGTCGACGGCATACGTGATCTTCACCCCTCGCCGGGGAGGCCCAACGACAAGCCGAGCGGGTATCCGCCTACGCCCAAGCCTAATCGACTTACCCGACTGCAACTTCTTCCAAAGTGGACCCTCCGGAATACCTAACCTCTTCGCCTTCGCGGGATGGAATCTGCCCGGCCTTGGCATTTCCTCAAATGCATACGCTAGGCATGGGATAGAATGCTTCGCTGACGTAACGTGAACTCTGTACTCGAGATCTCTAATCGTGACCCCAGGTTTGACTTCGCGAATCCGAATTGGAAATTTCGAATAAAGTTTGACTACATTGTTGACCGAGGTCACAAGCTTAGCGACACCCCGTGGGCCGACTATCTCTAATTCACGTGTTCGTCCCATGAATGACAGTGAGTGAATCAGTCCCGGAAGGCCAAACACATGGTCTCCATGCAAGTGACTGATCAATATCCGCATCCTCCTATTCACCCCCGCCTTAGCCTGAAGAAACTGACGCTGCGTCCCCTCACCACAATCAAAGAGCACAATCTCCGGACCTCGCCGAATCAGGACACTAGGAAGATTGCGAAACTTGTTCGGGACGCTTCCCCCGGTCCCAAGAAACGTTACCGAGATAGCCGTAAGCAACCCCCTGTCTTCGTCAGTAGATTCTCACAGTGGCAGTTAGCCCTTCTTTAACCCAAAAGGTGCGAAGCATTTGTTCCCAAATGAAAGCTGATGTCCGTCAGGCATTCTGCAAAACCGTGAACCTTCTCGTAAGGCTTCTGTGCACCCTCGCAAGATGACTCTCCTTAACCGTAAAGCCACTGTCGCAGGCATAGCGTTCAACGTCAACCTCAACAGGCGCAGAGATGCATAAGTGTCCGCCCTTTCTCAACAAATGCGGGGCGCCTTCAAGGAATTCCATGATCAGAGTCGACATTTTGACCCCCATCGTCGAGGAACCTCGTCCGTAGGGCGGGTCGGTCGCTATAGCGTCGAGCCCCCCCCTATAGGGGGGGGCTCGGGCGTCGGCGTTTACGAAGCCCAGCGTATCTAGACCGTAGTATTTGAGATTGCGGCGTGCGCCCCTTAGCATCCGGTTGCTTGCATCTATTCCAAGCACATTGCAACCGATCACGGCAGCCTCAATTAGTATGCCTCCTACTCCGCAGAACGGATCTGCGAAGGTTGAGCTAGGCGTTGCCCGAGCTAAGTTCACCATGCACCTTGCGATCTTGGGCGGCATAGTGGACGGGTGGAATACGGGTCGCTTTCTTGGTCTTCTAGGCGCCATGAGGCCGGAGGGTTTTCGGAAGCCCGATAGGCCAAAGAGGAACCTGGATCCGTAAAGTATGCAGGCAAAAGTTAGATCAGGATCTGTAAGCTGCACTGTTAATCTCGGCACTGATTCTTTGACGATGGCACCCACGTCCCGCTCTAGGTTGACGCGTCGAACAGCCGTGGCCGCACCGCCTATCCGCGCTGATCTTACAGCAAAACTCCGACTCCCTTTCGTTAACTCTTCCAAAGGCTGATTCTTCACGAAATTCAGTATTTCACGTTCGCCCGTATCGCATTCCCCTAAGCGAATGCCGCACCAATCATACATCAGGCTTCGCTCAGATACTTTCCTCAAAGATTTGGATGGTGCTGTTAGTGTGAGAAGTCGGTAGCTCGAAGTTGCAGATGAGTAGTGGAATCCCTCCGATTCGATAATGGCCTTAACCTCGGCTGCTGGCAGCGAATCGTGTTCGCCGGAGAGTATGAAGAATAGCCTACTTTGTTGAGATTGTTCGAGCAACTCCGTTACCGAGTTCATTGCCTGACAAAAGCGAATGTAGCGGAAGGCGCGGTTAAGGTTGATGTTTTCAGCTTTGACCGGTGTTCTTCAGTTTATCGCCGCAACTTGTGCAGAACTTTTGGTCCGCGGTGTTGTCTGTGCCACATTTCTGGCACTTAACACCTCCAGTTCCTAGCGCAGCGCCTGACGTCGTCGTTGTTGATGCGGGTATGGGTTTAGTGTCCGGTGGTGGGCGACGCCTTGACCGCCAGAATAAGAGCCCGCCGACGATTGCTGCCGCAACGACAATGATTACTATGAGCGGTAAGTAGCTGGTTGACCAAACCGCATTAACAACATGCGGCTCATCCATCGTTATCGAGCCTTGAGGTGAGGTGCCGGTATAGTCTCCCTGCCACTGAACGAATACCTGCTGAATCACATATCCTACAGGTGACGTGACCGAGAATTTAGCGGTGGAACCCGCATCGTAGTAACCCCCACCCTGAGGATTGCCCAATCCCCCTGGCGAATTTATGGTTAGCAGGTATTGCGTGGTGTAAGCGGCAACGGCAGTGTGGGGCCCATTCATAGTCACCGTGACTTGATTCCCGGTTTGGGCGGTGCCGTCTATGCTCCAATTCTGAAAAGCGTATTGGACTCCAGGTGGTCCTGTGATGTTTTGCGGTGTCTGACTGGTTTGAGCGGTGTCGCCGGCGTTGAACCAACCCCCGCCCGAAACCTGTGTGACATTTGCGGGAGTTGTCGCGACGGTAAGTAGGTACTGTGTCTGGTAGGTGAACGTTAAGCTACCAGCGGACGTTACGCTCAACGTGTTTTGTGAACAGTAGTAACGAACTCCAGCGCCCCCTGAAACATACTGAGCGACCGTAACATTGTGTGGAGTGCCTATTGGGAACGATAACGTCTGAGTTTGCGCGCCGGATACAGTTCCTTGATTCTGGCCGTCGACTTGTAGGTTTGAAGAGTATTGCTGTGGTAAGCCGGACAACTGGATTGACACCGAGTACGCGTTAGGACCGACGGAGTAAGTGGTTGACGCGCTGCTGTATGAGTTGCAATAATCATCGGCGGCTACGCTCACAGTATAGGTCCCGTATGGCTGGTTAGCAGTCAGCGTCCTTGTCACGATCCTAGCTGAGTAGGTCAGGAAGCTGTACGTGATCGGGGGACCACTTGGCTGGTTAATGGTTATGGTGCCCTCAGCTGGCCGAGTCACAGTAACCTGTAAAGTTATCTTGTCTCCCTGGACATAGGAGGGCTTGTCCGTTGAAACGCTGACTAACAATGGTGGACCAACGAGAAGTACCGAGAGGTACGCTGATGCTGAACCTGTATCCAGCGGAGCACCCGTGTTGGTTACGCTGACGGTGAATGGGTAATTTCCTGGGCAGTATAGACCGGGAATGTTGGTAGTGCTTATCACTAATGTGCTGGAACCTGAAATCGCGCTCACCGTGCTGGGCGAAAATCGGGAGTCAGTTCCATATGGTAAGCCCGATATGCTGAATGTGTATGTTGCCCCCAACAAGCCGCCGGTGTATGAAACCGTAAAGCTAGCCCGGCTCCCTTGAGGCGCGCTTTGTGGTGTGGGAGAAATTGAGACGACAGGCGACGCACTAACCCTTGGCGGAAATGCAAGCCCAATAGACAGTATTATGAGAACGAGGAGCAGCTTCGACCTTGCAGACATGAATTCCAGCTCAGAAAGTAACCATGGGTTGAAGTTGATATTTTAAGTTAAAGGCGACCCTCAGAAACCATCGGGAAAGAAGTTTAGCTATCGATAGACTTGATGGGCTTGAACAAAATACTTAGGAATCGGTTGAACCAGAGTTGTGTTGCGGCGATGAGGGAATCAGAGTTAACCTGAACAAGTTGTGTTGAGAAGGCATTTACCCCGAGTCGCACAAACTGAAGCACTATTCAACGAAACCCCTTCGTGCATGGTGGGGACACTAGAGGTCGCACACCCACGTCACTCCTCTCTTGAGACGATGAGAATTGCAAGGGAGATCGATGTTACTAACACGTACGCTGAAATGTCGGAAAGAGCAGGCGCAACAGGGCTGAGGAGGCTGCCCATCGAGAGTACTGTGAGCGAGAGTAGGTAGGCCGCGCTGAAAATAACTCCGTCCCACGCCAGCGTTCGGTAGAGGCGATCAAGGGACCTTTGAAGCGTCCGTATATTGAAACCCGCTACCGGGGCAGATTCGCTAAGCGAGAATTGAGCGCCGTAATTGGATGTGAGACTGAGAACCTGCTCGGTTCCTAAGATCATCACGAATGCGAGAAGAAGGAGTGGAACTTCCCCTGCTGGTCCTCCTGTTGAGATCGCGGATAGTAATGCAATTGCAAACAGGATACTCTGTGCAAGCAAAGTAATCCTGCTCCAAGTCACGTCACATTTCACGAGGGCAAGGGCACTGATGGAAATTCCGCTAAGCAGTGCCAGAACCCAAAGAGTCCAGATCGCGATCGGGATTGTGGTGAGGGTCAAGGTGAATGTGGCTATCGCAATTGCAGCTGCAATGACTCGCAGAAGGTTCCAGCGAAGTCGTAAGTTCCCTAGGCTGCTTTCCATTCGTTCCTCATCCTAAGGCTTGGTCTAATCGCGTTTGTAGGCGAGATTTCGGTCACGCGCGCCAGCTGCCTCACTTTGTTTATCCTAAGTTTTCTCTCAGCTGCGAAGATCCGCCGTGCAATCCTCGACGAATCGTCGAGGCCGCGGGGGTTGGTTCCAATTGATGGGGTGAAGCATATCGTGGTGTACCCTTTCAGAGTGATATTCGTAATCATCTCAGGAACAGCATCGTCGATCATTGGCGAGACTAGTAGCACTACGGATCTTGCAGGGAGAATTGAGGCGATGACTGATTCTACAACGTACTTGATCGGAAGGGTCGCCGCACCGGGCTTTACGACCGCCAGACTATCGAGCAATTTCAGCAATTGTCTCTTTCCGAAAGCTAGATCGACCCATGTTCTAACGGCGCCGTAGATGGAAAGACCGACACGGTTGCCTTGCATGATGAGCTGTGAGCATAGGGAGGCTGCGAACTCCACTTGAAACTCGAGTGCGTCATAATCGAAGAGATCAGACATTATGTCCTCCGAGCAGTCTAGCACAACGAGTATGTCGACCACTTGCTCGCCCTCGAACTCGTTGGTAACGAGTTCCCCTGCCCTAGCTGATGCCTTCCAGTTAACACGTCGAAGGTCGTCGCCGGGAACATACGGAGATATTTCAAAAAATTCAGTTCCTATTCCCATTCGTCTCGAGGGAACTAGGCCAGGCCATGGACCGACACGCCTACCCTTCAAATCAATTGTTCCGAGCTTCTCTATCTTTGGGAGTACAAGGAATTGGTTAACGTTGGAGAGTCGAGCGATTACACTCCGCAGTTTGAGGTTGTCCGTGAAAGCAACTTGGGTCGGCCCAAGTTCGTGCGTTCCGCGTTTGGGGCTTGAAAGGGTATATGAGAATCCCGCAACCTCGCCGGGACGGAGTGAAAGCATTAGCCGGTTAGTTCCGGATTTTATTTTCAGCTCGTCGGGAACATTGTCTTCGAGTTGCAGGCTCTCAATCGTGTGCGGCGTTCTGTTCGCGACCGTCAACGTAACGTTGACGTCTTCGTCACCCATTGAACGTATGGGGTGTATCCGCCTCGTTACAGCAATCGGGAAGGGCTCCAGTTTCGGCAACTTGGACGACGCGAATATCAGCACCGCTATAGGTAGTACGAATACAGTTAACCACGAAGCCCGAAAAAGCAGAGCTAAGAAAATGAATGCGTATGCGGTAGTTAGGTATGCTAGGGTCTTTCGGGCTAAAGCCATTAGTCTACCCTTGGCACTGGAACTCTCCTTACAATCTCCTCGATAATCGATGAGGCGTCGAAACCTCTCACCCAAGACGCGGCTTTAGGGATCATTCTATGCGCCAGCGCCTCACTGCATATTGCCTTCACATCGTCTGGGATTATGTAGTCTCGGCCTGACATCGCAGCATTCGCCCGGGCCAGCTTTAGAAGCGCTAGTGATCCGCGTGGGCTCGCGCCTATCTCGACCTGGCCGTGGGCGCGTGTTTCACGTACAATATCGGTGATGTATGAAAGCACTACGTCCTCGGCGTGCACCCCCTCGACCGTATCCTGCATCTCGAGAAGGGTTGTTGGGTCAACGATCGTCTTGAGGGAGAAGTCATCTGTTCTACGCGTAATACGTCGCTTTAGAATCTCAACCTCCGAGTCCTTATCGGGGTAGCCGATTCGAAGCCTCATGATGAACCTGTCGAGCTGGGCTTCAGGCAGCTGGTACACGCCTTCGAACTCGATCGGGTTTTGCGTCGCGATTACGATGAAGGGATTGTCGAGAGGATGAGTCTTCCCGTCCAATGTAGTTTGACGCTCCTGCATGGCCTCCAATAATGCCGATTGAGTCTTCGGAGGGCTGCGGTTTATCTCGTCTGCGAGAAGAATATTGGTGAATATCGGTCCTCTTCTAAGTTCGAAATCGCTCGATTTCTGATTGTAAATGTACGTCCCTGTAATATCGGCTGGAAGAAGATCGGGTGTGAACTGAACCCTGGCAAACTTACAGACAAACGTAACAGCCAAGGATTTGGCGATTACTGTCTTCGCCAAGCCTGGGTAATCCTCAATGAGGATATGGGAGTTAGCGAACACACCGATCAGTATCTTGCGCAGTACTAGTTCCTTGCCGACTATTGCAGTAGTCAACTCCGCAAGTATCCGACCACATGCATCCGCGACGTTCTCAACTTTCAGTTTGACCAATCCTCAATCTTCGTCAAATAATCGTCGAGTTTGCGCCTGTTTCTTCTACTCACGTAATCGGCTGCGGTCAACGCTTCGACCATGAACTGGTCGTGAACTTGGCGCTGAAGCGACGCCGGATCCTGAAGGACCATATCTCGTAGTAGAGGTTCTGCGGTATTGTAATGGTACGCCGCCGCTGAAAATGCGAGTGATCTAATCCTCTCGGAGAGGAGATGGCCTGCTACAGGGTCACTTTGGTCGATAGCTTTCTTGCAGAGTTTATCGAGGCGCATGAGTTCGTCTTCGTTTCTTTTGAAACGGGGGACGCTCTTCTTTTGCGGAGGAAGGACGGCTAGTTCTAGAAGCACATCTAATATTACTATCCCGAAGAGAATGAAGGCGAAGCCAATCCCCAACCAAGTTAGGATTGGATAACCGGCGAGGAAGAAGTCTAGGATAATTGAAACAGCCAGATAGACAACGGCGACTTTAACCAAAGTTCTGATCTGCTTTTTCATGATCCTCACCTGTTTGTGTTCGCGAGTGAGCGTTCCAGGCTTTCCAATTGACTCAACGCGATGGCACGCTTAGAGTTATCAATTTGATGATCGCTGTACCTTGCCTCTTCAAACAGGAAGGTAAGGCTCCTGATAGCGTCACTTCCTAGTTCCAGTTTGTGTGAGATGTTCTCCGAGAACTCGCGCGCCGTTTCTTGCGAACCGATATCGAATCCGTGCTCTGCAAGCACTTGGCACATTTGCTTGTAGCATCTCAATATTGCTTCCCGGTAGTCCGCAGCGAGTCTAAGGTTCATAACAGCCTTCTGAACCACTCCCAAAGCCTCGCGCTTAGCAGCGAGGGCTTCGAGTGGCGCATGTTCTTCTCTAGCCCATTCGTATGCTTTGTGTACACCGCCAAGGAACAGAGTTAACGCCACGACTACAGTTATGCCGAAGATTATCACGGTGTAATAGAGAGCGAACGGGTTGATTGATGCGAGACCAGGTTGCGTGAACTGTTGCGACTGAGTCATATGCAAAGCGGCTGTGGTGAGGTTCACCGCAGTCTGAAAGACGCCGAGGATCGTCTGAAATGCACCTGCACTCCGAAGGAAGACGAGGAGTAAGATTACTCCTAGTGCATATCCAAGGATAACGGCGAGCGATTTTCTGTTAGAGCTGCTCTGTTTGGGGTTACCCAATATGAAGGCGGCGAGGGCCTCAATAATACCGCGGGCATTGATGAGGACTACCAGAAGATAAATGGTCAAACTTGCGGCGAGCAGATACTGAGCGAACGCCCCAATTAATGGAGGCCGGGGCGCGGCACTGACTGTAAACGCCGTGAATAGGGCAATCAGGCAGAGTAAAGCCGCTGGCACAATCAGCTCTCTTTGGGACATACGGCGCTCAAGGCCATTCCTTAAACTCGGTATGGAGATTAAAGTGAAGCGCCCGCGATCTAGTCAAGAGAGAGTACGCACAACAAATCAGCGCTTTCTCGACCTAACAATCGTTACCATCCCCGAAAGGAGTCGACGATACACCCCAGACTTTCGCAGATTGTTTCAAAGTATTAATATCGAGTCGAACCCTATCGCAGTTGGTATTGGACATGCCCTTCTACCTCTGCGAAAATTGCGCGAAAGATAAAGTAAGACTCGACCTAACTTACGCCGGAATAAACCAGATGTGGCTAAGGACGTCCCCGAACCCGGACGGATTCGGTCCGCAATGCGATTTTTGCAATGCAGCGAAAACCATCTACCAAGTCCAGATCGTAGGAACTAAGTTCGACACGGAAGGTCAACACCTAGAGAAGATGAAAGCCGAACTTAAACCAACAACGACCTAAAGCCAGATACTGAGCCGAACGCTCAGTTTTCATTCAAGCACACACACAGGTACTTCGGAATACAGCTATGGAAGCGGTTGGGCTTCATCGCAAAGGCGAAATTGATCTCCAACAGATAATCGAATACCTCAAGGCACACCCCGCTTACCTCGACTCGGGTGCATTAGCTTGCTTTGTAGGAGTTGTTCGTGGGGACACGATCCATGATTCGGATTCGAAAGTTACTCATTTAGAGTATGAGGCATACGCTGATGTCGCCTTGAAACGCATGGAAGAAATTAGGGCGGACGTCAAAACCCATCCGGGCGTAGTTGAAGTTGCAATTCACCACGTAATCGACTCCTTAAGGGTAGGCGAACCCAGCATCTTCGTAGTAGTCTTAGGCAAACACAGGCAAGAAGTATTTCCTGCCCTCTCACAAACCGTTGAACGCGTAAAGAAGGAAGTGCCAATCTGGAAGAAGGAATTCACCTCAAAGGAGGCCCACTGGGTTTCGACCGAAGCAACTGACAACTAATCGCATGAACACCTTCTTCCACTCCGCTGACCATTCTTTCGAATAAGGGTGGGCCCGACCCTCGACCTACGTGCCGTTTTCAAACGGAGAGTTAACCACTTCAAGTTGTGAAATTTTATATTACGTAGCCAGATACTCCGGGATATCGCCTTGCGTATGAGTGTGGTAGCTTGACGATAACGGACAGGGTTAGGCGTTCGCTTCAAGAGTTCGGGTTGACGGACTACGAAATCCGTTCCTATACATCCCTGCTTGAGATAGGGCCCGCTACTGCTAGTGAACTGAGCGAGGCGTCGGATGTTCCATATTCAAAGGTTTACGAAGTCCTCGGGTCGCTTGAGAAGAAGGGGTGGATAGAGAGTGAACATGGACGCCCGAG
>Ga0181521_10006464_pt1 | contig 12703 bp, 12 predicted proteins | sample PEATcosm2014_Bin_32_FD_119764 | JGI IMG/M metagenome (GOLD analysis project Ga0181521, IMG submission 119764) | Peatland microbial communities from MTU Mesocosm Facility, Houghton, MI, USA - PEATcosm2014_Bin02_60_metaG | ecosystem: Environmental > Terrestrial > Soil > Wetlands > Peat | place...
CGCGTGGCCCAGAAGTTGTCGACGTTTCCGTAGCGCAGCCGCTCGGTCACGAAGCCGATCGCCTCCAGCCGCTCGATCATCAGCTGCTGGCAGCCACCGTCGTCCGGGCTGACCGACGGGCGGCGGATCATCTCCTGGGTCAGCGCAAGCGTGTCGGGCATCGGGTGTGCGCGTGGGGCAAGGCGGGCCTTTATACGTTTCGCCGGCATCACCGGCAAGCGCTCGCCCGGCGGCGGGGCTCCGCAGGCCCGATTCTGGCTGAATAACTTGTGCACGCAGATACTTGCGATTGCTATCTCGATTCTGTGTAAGCATCGACTGAAAGATTTGTGTCACAAATCTCGCGGATAATCCCCCGCGCGCCCGTGACAACAACCGGCGGGCCGCGCGCCTGCGGCCGCGGACCCGGGCGCCGCGCTCTCGGGTCGCCTCTGAGGCATCTCAATCTACGCCGATGCGGATCTCGATCATCGTCACCGCGACCCTGGTGCTCAGTGCAGCCGCCTATCACCTCCCGCGCCGTCGCGTGTTTGCCTGGCCTGCCTCGGGCGCGCGCCGCGCGCTGCCGATCGCACCGTCCGTCATGAACGCGGAGCCTCTCGCGATTCGCGGCGGCGGCGAGCGGCACGGATAGTGCGGGCGCAACGACGCATGGCGACAGAAATGGCAACGACCGGCGAGGCCCTCTACAGCGGCATGCCGCGGACCAGCGTCTCCGGCGCCGCGGACCATTCGCAGCCCGGCGAGAAGATCGACACGCAGACGCTCGGTCAGGTGACGGTCGCAAACCCGGTGATGACGGCGCGCAAGGTCAACGTGTACTACGGAGACAAGCACGCGATCCGGGACGTCAGCGTCGATATCGGGCGCAACGCGGTCATCGCCTTGATCGGTCCGTCCGGGTGCGGCAAGTCGACCTTTCTTCGCTGCCTCAACCGAATGAATGACACGATCGACAACGCACGCGTCACGGGCATCGTCACACTCGACGGCAAGGACATATACGAACCGAGCCAGGACGCCGTGCAGCTGCGGGCGCGCGTCGGCATGGTGTTCCAGAAGCCGAATCCGTTCCCGATGTCCATCTACGACAACGTCGCCTACGGACCGCGGATCCAGGGACTCGCGACGCAGCGCGCCCACCTCGACGAGATCGTGCAGACCTCGCTCAGCAAGGCGGGCCTGTGGGACGAGGTCGTGGACCGCCTCGATAACCCGGGCACCAGCCTGTCGGGCGGCCAGCAGCAGCGCCTGTGCATCGCGCGGGCGATCGCCGTCGATCCGGAAGTGATCCTGATGGACGAGCCCTGTTCGGCGCTCGACCCGATCGCGACCGCGCGGATCGAGGACCTGATCGACGAGCTGCGCCAGGGCTACGCGATCGTGATCGTCACCCACAACATGCAGCAGGCCGCGCGCGTGTCGCAGCGCACCGCGTACTTCCACCTCGGCGACCTGATCGAGGTCGGCGCGACCGAGCAGATCTTCACCAACCCGCGCCACAAGCTGACCGAGGACTACATTACAGGCCGCTTCGGCTGAGGGCGGGGACGCACGTGGAAGGGCATATCGTTCGGACCTACGATGGCGACATCCTGAACCTCAGGATGCGGGTGCTCGGCATGGGCGGGCTCGCGATCGACCAGGTGCAGCGCGCGGTGCAGGCACTGGTGCGCGGCGATGATGAGGGCGCGCAGGAGATCGTGGCCCGCAGCGCCGAGGTGACGGCCTACGGCCGGGCGATCGACGAGGAGATCGTCGGCCTGATCGCGCGGCGCCAGCCGGTCGCCTCCGACCTGCGCGCGATCCTGACGGTCGGCCGCGTCGCGACCGAGCTCGAGCGCGTCGGCAACGCGGCCCGCAAGATCGCCCGGCTGTCGATCGAGCTCCACGGCGCCGGCGAAACCACGCCGTTCCGCCAGTTCTACAACGACGTGCGCAAGATGTCGCGGGTCGCTCTGTCCATGGTCCGCGATGCTCTCGACTGCTTCGACCGGGTGGACGTCGAGGGCGCGGCGATGGTCGCGCGGCGGGACGCGGACCTCGACGCGGAGTTCCACCTGGCGCTCCGGGAGCTCGTGACCTACGTGATGGAGGACCAGCGCTACCTGCACAGCACGATCCAGACCGTGTTTCTGCTGAAGGCCCTGGAGCGCGTCGGCGACCACGCCCGTAACATTGCCGCGGCCGTGCCGCGGCTCGCGCGTCGCGAAGACATTGCGCCAGAACCGCCGCCGGCGCTGCCGGCCCGGACCGCCTCGGGCGCCGACGCGGCAGGCTGAGGGCCGCGCTCGCCGCGACCGGGCGGCGCGGCTCAATCGCGCAGCAGGTCGTTGAGCGAGGTCTTGGCGCGCGTCTGCGCGTCCACGCGCTTGACGATGACCGCGCAATAGAGCGAGTACTTGCCGTCGGCCGACGGCAGGTTACCCGGCACCACGACGGCGCCGCTGGGAACGCGCCCGTAGTGCACGCTGCCCGTTTCCCGATCATAGATCTTGGTGCTGGCGCCGATGTAGACGCCCATCGAGATCACCGCGCCGCGCTCGACGATCACGCCCTCGACGATTTCCGAGCGCGCCCCGATGAAGCAGTCGTCCTCGATGATCGTCGGGCTCGCCTGCACGGGCTCCAGCACCCCGCCGATGCCGACGCCTCCCGAGAGGTGGACGTTGCGCCCGATCTGGGCGCACGAGCCGACCGTGGCCCAGGTGTCGACCATCGTTCCGGCGTCGACGTAGGCGCCGATGTTGACGTAGCTCGGCATCAGCACGACGCCGGGCGCGATGTAGGCGCCGCGCCGCGCGAGCGCCGGCGGCACGACGCGGGTGCCGCCGGCGCGCAGCGCCGCCGCGCTCATCCCGGCGTACTTGAGCGGCACCCGGTCGAAGAAGTTCGTGTAGCCCGCCTCGAGCACGGCATTCTCGTGGGTCCGGAAGTAGAGCAGTACGGCCTTCTTGAGCCACTGGTTGACGGTCCAGCCGGCGGGCGTCGGTTCGGCGACCCGCGCGCGGCCGGAGTTCAGCAGCTCGATGGCCTCCTCGAGCGCGAGCGCGAGTTCGCGCGGGGTGCTCGCCGGGGCGAGCTCGCTGCGGCGCTCCCAGTGGCTGTCGATGAGCTGGCGGAGCTGGTCGGTCATGGGCGGCGGTTCTCGAGGAAGTGACGGATGCGGTGCGCGGCCTCGAGGCACTCGGCGAGCGGCGCGACCAGCGAGATCCGGACCCGGCCGCGGCCGGGATTGCCGCCGGCGCCGTCGCGGGCCAGGTAGCTGCCGGGCAGCACGGTCACGTGCTGGGTCGCATAGAGGTCGCGCGCGAAAGCCTCGTCGTCGTCGCCGACGTCGGGCCACAGGTAGAAGCTCGCCGGCGGACGCTCGAGCTTGAGGACCCCGGCAAGCACCGGCAGCACGGCGTCGAACTTGGCCCGGTAGAGCGCGCGGTTCGCGATGACGTGGCCCTCGTCGTCCCACGCGGCGATGCTGGCGCGCTGCACGTGCACCGGCAGCGCACAGCCGTGGTAGGTGCGGTACAGCCTGAAACGCGCCAGCAGCGCCGGGTCACCGGCGACGAACCCGGACCGCAGGCCCGGCAGGCTCGAGCGCTTCGACAGGCTGTGGAACGCGACCACCCGCTCGAAGCGCGTGCGGCCGAGCGCACGGCAGGCGCCGAGAAATCCCGGCGGCGCGGCGCGCTCGTCGTGGTAAATCTCCGAGTAACACTCGTCGGAGGCGATCACGAAATCGTGACGGTCGGCGAGCGCGAGCGCCGCGCGCATGAACTCCACGTTGAGCACCGTGCCGCTCGGGTTGCCGGGCGAGCACAGGTAGAGGAGCGCGCAGCGCCGCCACAGGGCGTCCGGCACGGCAGCGAGGTCAGGCACGAAGCCGTTTGCCTGCGTCGTCTCGAGGAAGCAGGGCTCGGCCCCGGCGAGCAGCGCCGCGCCTTCGTAGATCTGGTAGCAGGGATTGGGCATCGCGACGAGCGCGCGCGCGCCCGGATCGACCATGGTCTGGGCGAACGCGAACAGCGCCTCGCGCGTGCCGTTGACCGGCAGCACCATCGTCTCGGGGTCGAGGCTGCCGCCGAGCGCGAAGCGCCGGTCGAGCCAGCTCGCAGCGGAGCGCCGGAACTCGGGCAACCCCGCGGTCGACGGGTAGGTGCCGAGCGCGCCGAGCGCGGCGATCAGTGCCTCGACGGCGACCGCCGGGGGCGCGTGCTGCGGCTCGCCGACCGAGAGCCTGATGGGCCCGAGGTCCGCGGGCGGGGCGAGGCCTGACAGCAGCCGCGCGAGGCGCTCGAACGGGTACGGGTGGAGGCGGTCGAGGCCCGGGTGCATGGGGAGATAGGCGCCGTCAGGCGCGGCGGTCGAGCGCGCCGATCAGCGCCGACTCGACCCGCGCGCGCGCCGCCGCATCGAGCGGCCGGTCGTCGGCGTCGGCGATGTAGAACACGTCTTCGGCGCGCTCGCCGACGGTGACGATGCGCGCGCCGTGCAGCGCGATCTTCTCGCGCATGAACACCTTGCCGACCTCGGACAGCAGTCCCGGCCGGTCGGAGGCGACAAGTTCGAGGACGGTACGGTGGTTGCGCTCGTCGTCGGCGAACGCGATCTGCGTCGGGGTCATGAACATCCGCACCTGGCGCGGTGCGCGGCGCGTGACGGTGAACGATGAAGCCGCGTCCTCGCGCAGGCTGCGCCACAGTCCCTGCTCGATCTCGTGGATCCGCGAGCGGTCGGTGATCGCCCCGCCGGTATCCTCGAGTACGAGGTAGGTTTCGACCGAGAAGCCGTTCGCGGTCGGCGTGATCCGCGCATCGAGGATCGTCAGCCCCATCTGGTCGAGCACCGCGGTCGCGCGCGCGAAGCTGTGGTGGCGCCTGAGCGTGTAGCTGAAGATTGCCGTCCCGCCGCGGCCGGTCTCCTGGCGCACGGCCACCAGCGGGTCCTCGTCGAACGGATCGCGGTCGGCGAGCAGCGCGGTGTGCCAGGCGATCTCCTCGGCGGTATGGCGCAGGAAGTAGGCCCCGGTCAGGGTCTTCCAGACGCGCTCGACGTCGGACTCGGCGACCGAGTCGCGGCGCAGGATCTCGCGCGCCTCGCCCTGCGTCTCGGCGATGAGCTCGTCCTGGTCGATGGGGCTCTCGACGCCGCGCCGCAATGCCCGGCCGGTGCGCTCGTAGAACTCCTCGAACAGCGAGGCCTTCCAGGTGTTCCAGAGCTTCGGGTTGGTGCCGCGCACATCGGCGACCGTCAGCACGTACAGGTAGTCGAGGTGGGTGTGGTCGCCGACGCGCCGCGCGAACTCGTTGACGACCTCCGGGTCGGTGATGTCCTTCTTCTGCGCGGTGATCGACAGCAGCAGGTGATGGCGCACCAGCCAGGCGACCAGGCGGGCGTCGTAGCGCGACAGCCCCTGCTCGAGGCAGAACGCCTCGGCATCGACGGCGCCGAGTTCGGAATGGTCGCCGCCGCGGCCCTTGGCGATGTCGTGGAAGATCGCGGCGAGGTAGGCGAGCTCGGGGCGCGGCAGGGTCTTGAACAGCACCGACATCTTCGGGAACTCGTGCTCGAAGCGCGGCAGCGCGAAGCGGCGCAGATTGCGGACCACGAACAGCGTGTGCGCATCGACGGTGTAGGCGTGGAACAGGTCGTACTGCATCCGGCCGACGATCCGGCCGAAGGCCGGGATGTAGCGGCCGAGCACGCCGTACAGGTTCATGCGCCGGAAGCCCCGGGTGACGCCCTCCGGCTCGCGCAGGATCTCGAGGAACAGCCGGTGGTGGCGCGGGTTCTGGCGGAACTCCTCGTCGATCAGCCACAGGTGGCGCTGCAGGCTCCTGATGGTCGCGGCGCGCACGCCCTTGAGCCCGGGGTTCTGCTGCAGGACCTGGAACATCTCGAGGATCGCCGACGGCGAGCGCAGGAACACCTCGTCGCTGACCACCTCGAGGTACTCGTTGCGGACCTGGAAGCGGGGGTTCAGCGGCTCGGGGTTCACCGGCGCGGGGTTGAGGATCGCCTCGCTGAACAGCTGCAGCAGCATCTCGTTGAGCAGCGAGATGTCCATGACGGTGCGGTAGTAGCGCTGCATGAACTGTTCGACGGCGAGCGTGTAGGTCGCGTCCTCGTAGCCGAACTGCCGCGCGAGGCGGATCTGGTGGTCGAACAGCAGCCGGTCCTCGCGCCGGCCGGTCAGCACGTGCAGCGCGAAGCGGATCTTCCACAACAGCGTCTGGGCGCCTTTCAGCTTTCTGAGCTCGTTGCGCGTCAGAAAGCCGTGATCGACGAGCTCATCGAGCGTCTCGGCACCGAAGTGGCGCTTCGCGACCCAGGCGATCGTCTGGATGTCGCGCAGTCCGCCCGGGCTCGCCTTGACGTTCGGCTCGAGGTTGTAGGCCGTGTCGTGGAACCGCAGGTGCCGCGCCTGCTGCTCCCGGACCTTGGCCTCGTAGAACTCGGCGGCACTCCAGATGACATCCGGCGCGAGCGCCTTGCGCATGGCTGCGTAGAGCGCCTCGGGACCCGCCAGCAGCCGCGCCTCGAGCAGCGTCGTCGCGACGCTGATGTCGGCCAGGCTCTCCTGCTGGCAGTCGTCAATGGTGCGCACGCTGTGGCCGACCTCGAGACCGATGTCCCACAGGAAGGTCAGGAACCGCTCGAGACCCGCCTGCCAGGGGGTGGACTCGGTCTTCGGCAACAGCACCATGACGTCGATGTCGGAGCACGGGTGCAGCTCGCCGCGGCCGTAGCCGCCGACCGCGATCAGCGCCAGGTCACCGCCGTGGGTGGCAGCGTGCAGCGTCCAGGCGCGCGTCAGGACGAGGTCGACGACCTTGGCGCGGTCGCGCACCAGCAGCTCGACCGGATCGTCCTCGGCAAAGCGTGCCTTGAGCGCCGTGTCGGCGTCCTCGAGCACGCGGCGAAATCCCGCGATCGCCTCGGCCGGGACCGCGAGCGTGACCGCCTCGAGGCGCTCGGCGAGGCGCGCGAGCAAGGGCCACGTGGGCCGCGCGGGCGCAGAGGGGGCGTCGTCGGTGTCGTACGGGACGGGCTGTATGTCCACCGGCACGCTACGCGGCGGCGTCCGCTATGGACAGCCGCTCGCGGTCGGCCCGGCCGAGCGTCAGTACTTCCCGGCCGGTCGCGGTCACCAGCACCGTGTGCTCCCACTGGGCCGACAGGCTGTGGTCCTTGGTGACCACCGTCCAGCCGTCCGGCAGCAGGCGCACGTGGCGCGTGCCGGCGTTGATCATCGGCTCGATCGTGAAGGTCATGCCCTCGGCGAGCGTCAGCCCGGTGCCCGGCTCCCCGTAGTGCAGCACCTGCGGGTCCTCGTGGAACACCCGCCCGATCCCGTGGCCGCAGTACTCGCGGACCACCGAAAACCCCTGCCCCTCGACGAAGGTCTGGATCGCGTGGCCGATGTCGCCGAGCCGGGTGCCGGGGCGAACGAGGTCGATGCCGATCCACATCGCCTTGTGGCAGGTCTCGACCAGCCGGCGGGCCTGCACCGAGGGGGTGCCGACCATGAACATCCGGCTCGAGTCGCCATGCCAGCCGTCCTTGATGTCGGTGACGTCGATGTTGACGATGTCGCCCGTCTTGAGGCGCTTGTCGCCCGGGATCCCGTGGCAGACGACGTGGTTGACCGAGGTGCAGATCGACTTCGGGAAGCCCTTGTAGCCGAGCGGGGCGGGGGTCGCCTGCTGCACAGTGACCGTGTAGTCGTGGCAGCGCTGGTCGAGCTCCTCGGTTGTGACGCCCGCGACGACGTACTCGCCGATCATGTCCAGGAGGTCGGCGGCCAGCCGCCCGACCACACGCATGGCGGCCTGCTCGGCAGGGGTCTTGATGGTCACGGTCTGGGGATCGTAGGGGCGCAGCATGGGAACCAGGAGGGGGGAAGCGTGCTAAACCGTTGTTTGCACGAGGCTAGCATGGTATAAAGCGCGGCGTTTTTTGGCAACGAAATCCACACGCGCATCGTCACATGCGGACGGGTGCCGGTCGGCCTGTCCTGCGAGCCTCGCAGGGCCCCCGAGCGGTTTCCGCATGGGATGCGCGGAGGAACTAACCCGGGAGTTCAAGCGATGACCAGCGTGTCCATGCGACAGATGCTGGAAGCGGGTGTGCATTTTGGCCACCAAACCCGCTTCTGGAACCCGAAGATGGCCCCCTTCATCTTCGGCGAACGCAACAAGATACACATTATCAACCTCGAGAAGACGCAGCCCATGTTTGCCGAGGCTGCGGCCTTCATCAGGAACGTCGTCGCCGACGGCGGCAAGGTGCTGTTCGTCGGCACCAAGCGCTCGGCGCGCGATGCCGTGCAGCGCGACGCCACCCGTGCCTCGATGCCCTACGTCAACCAGCGCTGGCTGGGCGGCATGCTCACCAACTTCAAGACGATCCGGCAGTCGATCAAGCGGCTCGCCGAGCTCGAGGAGCTGAACGCCACCGGCGCGCTCGAGCGCCGCGGCAAGAAGGAAGCCCAGGTGCTGCGCCGCGAGATGGACAAGCTGCTGCGCTCCCTCGGCGGGATCAAGGCGATGGCGGCGCTGCCCGACGCGCTGTTCGTCGTCGACGTCGGCCACGAGGACATCGCGATCCACGAGGCCCGCAAGCTCGGGATTCCGGTGGTCGCGATCGTCGACACCAACTGCTCGCCGGACGGCATCGACTACGTGATTCCCGGCAACGACGATGCGATGCGCGCGATCGGCCTTTATACGGCTGCGGTTGCCGACGCGGTGCTCGAGGGCAAGGCCGCGGTTCCGGAGGTCCCGGTGGGCGAGGACGAGTTCGTCGAGCTCGACGAGGCGGGCAACCCGCGCCGCCGCACCGCCGGCCGCCGCCGCCAAGCGCCGGCCCCGGCAGCCGTCAAGCGCAAGGGCCCGGCCCGGCGCCGTCCGTCGCACGTGGTCATCGACGATGCCGACGAGATCGAGCCGCCGCCGGCCGCTGCCGCCGCGAGCGATGCGCCAGCGGCCGACGCCGCAGCACCCGATGCCCCCGCGGCGGGCGTTCCCGCGGCGGGCGAGTAAGCCGCAATGGGCATTACGGCTGACAGCGTCAAGCAGCTGCGGGAGCGGACCGGCGCCGGCATGATGGAGTGCAAGAAGGCACTCGTCGAGGCGGGCGGCGATCTCGACGCCGCCGCCGAGATCATGCGCAAGTCGGGCCTCGCCAAGGCCGACAACAAGGCCACGCGCGTCGCGGCCGAGGGCCGGATCGTATTCGCCGGAAGCGCCGACGCGCGCAGCGGCGTGCTCGCCGAGGTCAACTGCGAGACCGACTTCGTGGCCCGCGAGACGGACTTCGTCGCGTTTGCCGACGAGGTGGCAGCCGCGGCGCTCGCGAACGGCGCGGATACGGTCGAGGCACTGCTCGCGGTCAAGGGGCGCGACGGCGCGAGCTTCGAGGACCGCCGCCGCGCGCTCATCGCCCGGATCGGCGAGAACGTCACCGTGCGCAGGCTCGCACGCCTCACCGCTCCGACCGTGCTCGGCAGCTACCTGCACGGAACCCGGATCGGCACGCTCGTCGCCCTCGAGGGCGGGGATGCCGAGCTCGCCAGGTCGCTCGCGATGCACGTCGCGGCGGCCAACCCGCAGTACGTCGATGCGGCGCGAGTCCCGCCCGAGCTGCTGGCCAAGGAGCGCGAGATCCTGCTCGCGCAGGCGGCCGGCGAGGGCAAGCCGGCCCCGATCGTCGAGAAGATGGTGGAGGGACGGCTGCGCAAGTTCCTCGCCGAAATCACGCTCGTCGGCCAGCCGTTCGTCAGGGATCCGGACGTGACGGTCGAGGCGCTGCTCAAGCGCTCCTCCGCCAAGGTCAGCGCATTTGTGCGTTTCGAGGTTGGTGCCGGCATCGAGAAGAAGCAGGAGAATTTCGCGGAACAGGTCATGGCCCAGGTCAAGGGCAGCGGGAAACGCTGACCCGTACAGCCCCGGGCGCTAAGCCTACGGACGTGCCCATGCCCGACACCAGAGCACCGCGGTATCACCGCATACTCGTCAAGCTGAGCGGCGAAGCGCTGCTGGGCGGGGGCGACTACGGCATCGATCCGGAAGTGCTGCGGCGGATCGCCGGCGAGATGGTCGAGGTGGTCGCGCGCGGCACCCAGGTCGCGGTGGTGATCGGCGGCGGCAACATCTTCCGCGGCGCCGGCCTCGCCCGCGCCGGCATGGACCGGGTCACCGCCGATCACATGGGGATGCTCGCGACGGTGATGAACTCGCTCGCGATGCAGGACGCGCTCGAAGGCCTCGGCGCGCACGCGCGCGTGATGTCGGCGCTCTCGATCAACGAGGTCTGCGAGGACTACATACGCCGCCGCGCGATCCGCCACCTCGAGAAGGGTCGGGTCGTGATCTTCGCGGCCGGCACCGGCAACCCGTTCTTCACGACCGACACCGCGGCGAGCCTGCGGGCGATCGAGATCGGTGCCGACGTGCTGCTCAAGGCCACCAAGGTCAACGGCATCTACACCGACGATCCGCTGCGCAATCCGGCGGCCACGCGCTATGCGCGCCTGACCTTCGACAAGGTGCTGCACGACCGGCTGAACGTCATGGACGCCACCTCCATCGTGATGTGTCGCGACAACAATCTGCCACTGCAGGTGTTCAACCTGCACAATGCCGGCGACCTGCTGCGGATCGTCGACGGCGAGGACGTCGGCACGGTGGTCGCCAATGGTTGAGCCGTCACGGCAGCGGACGGCGGGAGGGGTGCAATGCTCGAGGACCTGAAGAAGGACGCAGCCGAGCGCATGGCGAAGTGCGTGGCGGCGCTGAAGGTGGAGTTCAAGCGGTTGCGCACCGGACGGGCCAGCACCGCGCTCCTTGAACACGTCAAGGTCGATTACTACGGGTCGGAGATGCCGCTCGCGCAGGTCGCGAACGTGGTGGTGGAGGACTCGCGCACGCTCGCCGTCACGCCGTGGGACAAGTCGATGGTGCCGGTCATCGAGAAGGCCATCTACAAGTCCGACCTCGGGCTGACGCCGAACACCGCGGGCGCCGTGATCCGCCTGCCGATGCCGCCGCTGACCGAGGAGCGGCGCCGCGAGATCATCAAGAGCGCCAAGCACGAGGCGGAGAACGCGCGCGTCGCGGTCCGCAACGTGCGGCGCGACGTGATGAACGACCTCAAGGACATGCTGAAGGAAAAGCTGGTATCGCAGGACGACGAGAAACGCGCCCACGACGAGGTGCAGAAGCTCACCGACAAGTACGTGGCCGAGATCGACGGCGTGCTCGCCGACAAGGAGAGGGATCTCCTCCACGTGTGAGGAGATCCATCCACCGTGCTCATACCACGGCACGTGGCGATCGTGATGGACGGCAATGGCCGCTGGGCGGCGCGGCGCGGGCTGCCGCGCGTTGCCGGCCATCGCGCCGGGCTCAAGCCCGTGCGCCTGTGCGTCGAGGAGTGCAGCCGGCGCGGCGTCGAGGCGCTGACGCTGTTTGCCTTCTCCAGCGAGAACTGGCGCCGCCCCCCGCAGGAAGTGGGGTTTTTGATGCAGCTGTTTCTGGAGGCGGTCGACCGCGAGGCGGACGAGCTCGCCGCCAAGGGCGTGTCGCTGCGCTTCATCGGCGCGCGCAGCACGCTCGGGGAGGAGCTGCAGGCGCGGATCGCCGGCGCCGAGGCCCGGACGGCGGGCAACCAGGGGCTGAAGCTCGTGATCGCGGTCGCTTACGGTGGCCGCTGGGACATCGTCGAGGCGACCAGGCGCCTGGCGCGGCAGTGCCGCGACGGCACGCTCGCGCCGGAGGCGATCGACGAGGCGCGCTTTGCCGCCGAGCTCGCGCTCGGGCCGCTGCCGGAGCCGGACCTGCTGATCCGCACGGGTGGTGAGCAGCGGATCAGCAATTTCCTGCTGTGGCACCTCGCCTATGCGGAGCTGTGGTTCACCGAGGTCTACTGGCCGGACTTCGACGCGGCGGAGATCGGCAAGGCCTTCGAGGCCTTCGCCACCCGGGAGCGCCGCTTCGGCACGACCGCAGCGCCCCTCAAGGCGGACGCATGCTGAGGATCCGGGTCGCGACCGCCGCGGTGCTCGCTGCGATCGTGCTCGTGGTGCTGTTCGTGCTGCCGGTCGGCGCCGGCATCGCCTTCGTCACGATCCTGCTGCTGGCGGGGGCCTGGGAATGGGCCCGCTTCGCGGGACTGACGCGGCCGGCCGGGCGGCTGCTGTACGTGCTCGCGGCCGCCGCGCTCGCGGCCGCCGCCTGGGAGCGCACGCGATTCGGGCCCTCGCTGCAGCTGCTGCTGACGGCCGCGGCCGGGTGGTGGTGCGTGGCCTTCGTCTGGCTCGCGGTCAAGCCCCACGCCGTCAACCACGCGGCGGCGGCCGCCGCCGGGTTCTGCGTGCTGGTGCCGGCGTGGGCGGGACTCGCCCGGCTGCTGCTCATCTCGCAGCCGGTGCGCGGCGCCGCATGGCTCTTTTACATGCTGCTGCTCGTGTGGGCGGCGGACATCGGTGCCTACTTCACCGGCCAGCACTTCGGGCGCGTGAAGCTGGCACCGCAGATCAGCCCCGGCAAGACCTGGGAGGGCCTGATCGGCGGGGTGCTCGCGGCCCTCGCCGTCGCCGCCGCCGGGGCCGCCTTCTTCCGCTACCCGCCGCTGCCGTTCGTCGCCCTCGGGCTCGCCGTCGTGCTCGCCTCGGTCGTTGGCGACCTGACCGAGAGCATGTTCA
>Ga0181521_10006466_pt1 | contig 12700 bp, 5 predicted proteins | sample PEATcosm2014_Bin_32_FD_119764 | JGI IMG/M metagenome (GOLD analysis project Ga0181521, IMG submission 119764) | Peatland microbial communities from MTU Mesocosm Facility, Houghton, MI, USA - PEATcosm2014_Bin02_60_metaG | ecosystem: Environmental > Terrestrial > Soil > Wetlands > Peat | place...
ACGCCGTTTTTCAGCGCCCGACTGAGGGCTCGCAACGAACTACCTGCCAGCGCCGCCAAACGACCAGGCTCAGCGAGGGCGGAGTATGTGTAATGTGAGAAGTCGGCGGCCCGATGTGAACCCGCGCCGGGAGCTAATCGAAGATCTCCGCGGGTCCCAGCTTGACGCTCAGTTCGGGAATTGTGAACGAAGTAACTTCCGTAAGGCCCGAGTCGCAAGTGTACAGGCGCCGCGAGTGCGGGTCGACGAGCCAGACGTGAGGAACGCCCCAGACACGATACTCCTGAAGCTTTTCACGGACGGCGGTCAGGCGGTCGTCCGGCGACAGCACTTCTATCGCGACGAGCGGCGGTGAATCCGGTAACAGAGCCGGCGCCGACGGCCAGAACACGGCAACGTCGGGTATCAGGTAAAGGCCCTCCCGCAGCTTCATCCGCGTTTCGCTGCAGGCGTAAACCGAAAGGCTGCGCCGCAGAGCTTCAAAAAAGATCCCCAGCAGGAGTTGGGTGCGTCCGTGAAGGTAATCAGGCATTGTCCGCTCGAATAATTCGCCTTCGCGGTATTCGGGATCGACTCCCGGAAAACTGGTGTGCAGGTATTCTTCACCGGGAATTGCAGTCTTCGCGCCCACAATCAAAGCATAGCGCAGGAACGAACGGACGCAGCCTCACGGGCTCAGAGGAATTCGAAGTCGCGAACGCCAACCCCGAAAACCATCCTCAGCCCTGTAACTAAAATTGCCGGAGGAAACGTTCCGTTTTGCGCGAACTACGGAGTTTATCCGCGTTGGTCGGCGGCCATATCGCCGCTTTCAGTATCCTATAAGGGCTCTCCGGGAAGCGCATAGATGGTGAACCTGACAGACGACGAAAAGTCCATGCTGGACGGGGCCGCCGGCCCGGCGAAGCGGCGAGCCATGGATTTGCTTGTCCGTTACGCCGAGGCTCTGGGGGCCGATCGGTTCGTCGATACCACGAATATCGCGGGAGTGCCTGGTTCCTCCACTTTGTTTCTGCAGAACTATTACAAGCAGAAGGGCGATGCCAGTTATGAGGCCGTTTTCTCGCAGTTCGATCTGGACAGCGATGACATCGTCGAGGTGCCGCGCGTGGAGGTGCACGCGTGCCATCTGCAGGGCGGACTCGACCCGGTGGCGTGGCCCGAGCAGGGGTTCACCAGCCAGGCGTTCGAACATCAGATGGAGGATGAAGCGGCAGCGACGAGTCACGGCATTCAGATGCTCAAGACCTGTACGCCTTATCTGGCGGGTAATGTTCCCGCCAAAGGAGAGCACTGTGCCTGGATGGAATCGTCGGCGGTGGTGTACTGCAATTCCGTGCTGGGCGCGCGCACTAATACGGAAGGCCGCGAGAGCACGGCCGCCGCGATGCTGACGGGCAAGATTCCGGATTGGGGCTTTCATCGGGACGAGTTCCGCCATGGGACGCACCTCATCGAGGTCGAAGTCGCGACTGAGAGCGTGATGGATTGGGGCATGCTCGGCTATTTCGCGGGGCAGGCCGTGGGTGAGAGCATTCCCGTTATTACGGGCAGGCGCTCGCGCCCGGATCTTCTGCGGCACAAGCATTTCGGCGCCGCGGCGGCGTCGTCGGGCGGTGTGGAGATGTATCACGTTCCCGGAATTACGCCCGAAGCGGCTACGCTCGATATGGCGCTTGGTTCGAAGGAACCTGAAGTCACGATCAAGTATGGGGCGTTGGAGCGCCGTCGTATTTACGAGACTCTCAATGCCAACGGGAAGAGCGAGCAGGTGGACTACGTGATGCTCGGCTGTCCGCACGCCTCGCTCGAACAGATTCAGGAAGCCGCGCGGCTGCTTGACGGCAGGAGAATCGCCAGTGGCCGCGCGCTGTGGATCTTTACTTCGCGATCGGTCAAAGGTATGGCCGATCTGACCGGCCTCACGAAAACGATTCAACACGCCGGTGGAGCGATTATGACCGACACCTGCTCGGCGATCGGAAGGTTTGTGCCGAAGGGGGCCAGGGTGGTCGCTCTCGATTCCGCCAAACAGGTACACTATTTGCCGGCCATGATGAATGTGGAAGCGTGGTTCGGATCCACGGCGGACTGCATTAACGCGGCGCTCACGGGCCGGTGGGAGGGAGTTTGCCCGTAATTTTGCGGGGCAGGAAGGTGGTGGGCGGCGTGGCCGAAGGAGAAGCGCTGGTCACACACGAAACGGTTTCCGGCTGGGGCGGCATCGATCCGATGACGGGCACGATTATCGAGACCCGGCATGAGCTGCGCGGACAGAGTTTCAAAGACAAGGTTCTGGTATTTCCAGGAGCCAAGGGATCATCGGGCTGGTCCGCGGCCTTTCACTTGGCCCGGCTGACCAATTCGGCCCCGAAGGCGATGATTTTCAATGAAATGACCACAAAGATCGCGCTGGGCGCGGTGGTCACGCGGGCGCCATCGGTAACGGGTCTCGATCGGGACCCGCTGACCGTGATCGAAACGGGGGATTGGGTGAAGGTGGATGCGGATCGCGGTTTGGTGGAAGTAACGAAGAAACCCAGACAGGAGAAGGCACATGGCCGTGGTTGATGTTTCCGAGATCATCGAAGATCAAAAGCTGAGCCGCTTCCTGATCGGGCTGGTCACGATTTCCTGGATCATCACCTTTTTCGACGGGCTCGACGCCAACCTGATCAGCTTCGCCGCTTCCTACTTTCGCAAGGATTATCACCTGACCACGGCGCAGACCGGCAATATTTTCGCCATGCATCAGGTGGGCACTTTGCTGGGCGGTTTTTTCTTCGCCTATATTGCGGACCGGGCGGGGCGGCGGCCGACGGTGATTCTCGCGACCGCGGCGTTCGGCATCCTGACCATGTGCTTTTACTTTGCCGGCAGTTACTGGTCGCTGTTATCGTTGCGCCTCATCGACGGATTTCCGCTCGGCGGAATGCTGCCGCTGGCGTGGGCGCTCAACATCGAATACGCGCCGAAGCGCTATCGCGCCACCATCGTGACGGTGATCATGATGGGGTATTCGCTGGGGACGGCGGTGGGCGGGCCGTTTGCCAATTGGCTGATCCCGATGTTCGGGTGGAAATCGTTATTCATCTCGGGCGGCGCGGCGGCCATAGTGGGGGCGGCGGTGTTGTACGCGATGCTGCCGGAATCGGTGCGGTTTCTCACCAGCAAGGGGAAGGACGCGGCGCGCATCGCCGCCACGCTGCGGCGCGCGACTCCGGGAGCGGAGTATCCGGCGGGCACAAGGTTCGTGGTTTCGGATGAAGAGGGCCGGGCGAAAGACTTCAAGCCTTCGCTGCTGTTCCGGGGCGAATTACGGTTCATCACGCCGCTCATCTGGATCGCGTATATCGCGAGTTCATTTGCCGTATTCTTCATCGTGAACTGGACGCCGCTGGTTTTCGAGGCGCTGCACTATACGCGCGCGGAGGCCAATAACGCCGCGGGACTCAACTCGCTGCTGGGCGCATTGGGAGGCTTGTTGCTGATGCGGTTCACCGACAAGAAAGGCGCCATCGCCATCACGCCCATGCCGGTGGTCACGTTCGTGTTGCTGTTGATCGCCGGGCTGGGCGCGTTAAGTCACGATATGTTTCGCGTGATGGCGGCGGCGATCGGCGGATTCCTTATCGGCGGGCACTTTGGCATGCACAGCGTCTGCGGCATTTTCTATCCGAGCGCGTATCGGGCCAATGGCGCCGGGTGGGCGACTTCGGTGGCCAAGATCGGCTCGATCGCGGGGCCTGCCGTGGGAGGCTGGGTACTCGGGACCAGCTTGCCGGTGCGCAACATCTATGCCGTACTGGCGGTTTGCCCGGCGGTGTTTGCGATCTGCATTTACCTGGTCGGGCGGATGCACAGCTCGATTCTCGGAAGGGAGGCTTTGGCTGTTTTGGCGGAGCCAGGTGCGATCCTGGCGGGTCCTCAGCCTGCACGATGAAGCGCAGGAAAACACGTCGTGGACAACAACCGCTCCCTATGGTCTCGGCTCTGTAGAATCAGTACGTTACAATGTTGCGCCAGGAAGAAATCCGCTTGCCTTGCGGTGTCGGCTTTTGGCCGAGCGTTTCAGTGGTTCTGCTTTTTGTTTCAGTGAGTTATGTCGGTGGTACTGGTACGGAACGTATTGCCGCGCACATGTTCTCTTGTTAGCATTCGACTTGAGCTACCACAATTGCACGGGGATTGAAGTACTTGCGGGTATCTCGAAGTTACGGACGTTTTCAATACCATGACAACGCACAGGCGAACTCTCATCACTCTCGCGGTGGCGTTCGCTGTTTCGGGCATGGCGAGCGCCGACTCAATAGTTGGACCTATCACGACGTCGACACCCATTCCTTCGAGTTTGACCGACTGGACCGGTACTCTGGAGTTCGCGCAATTCAATTCCAACTTGGGAACGCTCGACAGCGTCACAATTGACATCTCCGGCAGCTTATCGACCACGCTAACGGTGACAAACAATGGCGATACAGAGCAAAGTGGCAGCGCCAGAACCGAACTACGAGTTGGCATTGAAGATCCAAATAATCTCCTTGGCTTTACAGAGCCCCCCAACAATGGTGTGGGCGACAATCCCGCAATCGATGTCGACTCCCCGAAATATTTCTTCGACCTTGCGGCAGGGGATGACGGTGGCCACTCGAGTTCCGGCCTTTTGACAGCAAGCTACGACTCGGGTGCTCTTACGTACACGTTGTCGGCCATTCTGAACGAATTCTCGAATCCCGGCGGCGGAACCGTTACTCTGAACGCGGGCACTTTCACGCAAACAACGGTGTCGGATGCAGGTGGCAACGCGAGTGCGAGCCAAGTTACGGACGCTTCCCTTACAGGCATTGTGACCTATAACTATGCAGCCGTCAGCAGCGCTCCGGAGCCGGCCACAATGGCTATGATGGGCGGGGCGCTCATCGGTCTCGGTTTGCTGCGCAAGCGTCTCATCAAGAAAAACTGACTTCCCCTCCTAAATTAAGTTGCATTCTCCGAAGAGAGCCGGCCGCGTGCCGGCTCCTGGCTTTTTCCGGCTGGCTCGCGCCCAACTTGTTTTCTCGGGGAATATCCGGACTGGAGGCTCACTTCAGCAGTCCGATTTGAAATATTTTCCACTTGTGTGACACTCTTCCCGTTAGGGCCTTCTGAAGAAAAAGTACCAAAAAATACAGATATGATCTATGGCCTTTTAAATCAACAGTCTGCGATAATACGAAATCGCTTCCCGAGAGAATCGGGATGCTCGCACCTGCCTGCGGATTTGAGAGGCGGCAGGGCAACTCAGGTGAGAGCGGCGGATTGTCTCGATCGCTGCCGAAATATCGTCGGGATCCGCCTCCTTTGAATTTGGCATAGTTGCGAGCGAACCCGACAACCACGTTTTCCGACTTTTTCAACGAGGCTGAATGAAAAGATTGCCGAGAAAATCAGTCGTTGCGGCACTTGGGCCAACTGGACCGGTTCGGCGAGTTCTGGCTGCGACGGCGCTGGCGGTAATGGCATCGGTTTTGGCAAGCGCGCAGTCAACATCCGGGCCCTTCACGACGACGACGCCTGTCGCCGCGACGACGACCAACTGGACGGGTAGTCTGACGTTCCCGCAATTCAACCCCGCGTTGGGAACGCTGACGAAAGTCACATTAGACCTCTCCAGCGCCATGTCGAGCACCATAACGGTGACGAACAACGCGGCCAGTGGTTCCAGTGGCACCGATAACACCGAGATATACGTTGCCGTTGAAGATGCCGGCAATCATCTTGGCTTCCAGTACCCTCCCAACATCACAGACGCTACCCCTACTCTTGACATTACTACCGGGACCTACAACTACAACCTTGCGGCGGGGGGTCAATCGACCTCCGCCCCTTTGACGGGGAACGGCGATACTGGCGCTCTTGCGTACACGTTACCGGCTATTTTGGCCGAATTTACCGGCGCCGGAAACGTCACGTTGACAGCGGGCACGTTCACGCTAACGAATTTTTCAAATACGGGTGGCAATTCGACCGACAGCCAAATCACGCAGGCCGGACTTACCGGCACTGTGACGTACACTTACACACCTCCGCTTCTTTCAATCACGAAGCTGCCGGCGTCTGCGACGGTGGCGGCGGGCTTGGGCGGGAGTTTCACGCTGCAGGTGAGTAATGCGGGAACGGTACCGACCACGACCTCGACCGTCACGGTGACGGACACGGTGCCGGCCCCGTTGACCATCGGTGCGGTTACATCGGCCGGGAACGCGTGGAACTGCGGGGTGGTGGGGCAGTTGATCACGTGCACGATCACGCAGGTAGTGGCGGCGGGGGGCAATTTTCCGGCGATCACGGTGCCGTACACAGTGCCTGCGGGTACCGCGCCGCAGACTGTGTTCAATACGGCGACTGTGACGGGAGGCGGCGATCCGACGCCGGGCGGGCATACGTCGCTGGTCGCGCAAGTGACCGTGCCGGGAACGCCGCTGCTGTCAATCACGAAGCTGCCCGCCTCGGTGAACGTGGCGGCAGGCGGTAATGGAAGCTTCACGCTGCAGGTGAGCAACAGCAATACGGCAACCGCCTCGACAGCGGGACAGACGACGGTGACGGACCCGGTACCGGTCCCTTTGACTATTGGGGCGGTTACATCGGCGGGGAACGCGTGGAATTGCGGGGTAGTGGGGCAGTTGATCACGTGCACGATCACGCAGGTAGTGGCGGCGGGGGGCAATTTTCCGGCGATCACGGTGCCCTACACAGTGCCTGCGGGTACCGCGCCGCAGACGCTGAATAACACGGCGAATGCGAGCGGAGGCGGAGATCCGACGCCGGGAGGGCATACGTCACCTATAGCGCAGGTGACCGTGCCGGGGACGGCCGCGCCGCCGCCACCGGTCCTTATCCCCGATATGACGATTACCAAGTCGCACAACGGAACGTTCACGGCGGGGCAGACGGGCGCGACCTATACGTTAACGGCGTCGAATGTGGGGAACACGTCAACCAACGGAACAGTGACGGTCACCGACACTTTGCCCGCCGGAATGACCGCGACGGCGATCGGCGGCACCGGATGGCAGTGCACACTGGCCTCGCTGTCCTGCACGCGCAGCGATGTTCTGGCTCAGGGAATCGCCTTTCCGCCCATAACGGTAACGGTCAACATCGCGACGAGCGCGACGGGTACCCTCGTCAATACGGCCGTGGTCGGGGGCGGCGGGGAAACCAACTTAACCAACGACACGGCGACCGATCAGGTGATCATCGTCGGGTTGCCGGACATGACGATCACGAAGACGCATACCGGAACGAGCTTCTCGCCGGGCGGTTCGGTGACGTTCACGCTGACCGCGAGCAACGTGGGAGCGACGGCAACGACGGCGATCGTCACTGTTTCCGACACGCTTCCGGCGGGACTGACGGCCACGGCAATCAGCGGCGGACCCACCTGGTCCTGCACACTGACGCCGCTTGCCTGTTCGAACAACAGGGTTCTGGCGGCGGGGGCCAGCTTTCCACCGATCACTGTCACGGCCAATATCGCGGCCAACGCCAGGGGAACGCTGGTTAATAACACGACCGTCGGCGGGGGAGGCGAGGTCAATCTCACGAACGACACCGCCAGCGATTCGATCAGTGTGCTCGTGCCGGACATGACGATAACGAAATCCCACACAGGCACCAATTTTTTCGCGGGCGGCAACGTGACATTCACGCTGACGGCGAGTAATGCCGGCGCGGGGGCGACGCTGGGGACCGTCACGGTCACCGACGCTCTGCCGGCGGGACTCACCGCCACGGCGATCAGCGGCGCGGCGCCGTGGTCCTGTACGCTCGCGCCGCTCGGCTGCACGACGACGGCAGGGCTGGCGGCTGGCGCGGCTTATCCGCCGATTTCGGTTACGGCAAACATAACGGGCAGCGGAACCCTGGTCAACAATGCGACGGTGGGCGGCGGCGGCGAGACTAATCTCACGAACGATAACGCCAGCGATTCGATCATCGTGCTGGTTCCGGACATGACGATCGTCAAGTCGCACACCGGAACGACTTTCACGGCGGGCGGCACGGCTGCGTTTACGCTGACCGCCAGCAACGCCGGCCCGGTGCCGACTTTCGGCGCGGTCACGGTGACGGACAGCCTGCCGGCGGGACTGACGGCCACGGCAATCAGCGGAGGAACGACCTGGTCCTGCACCTTGTCGCCGCTCGCCTGCACGACTTCAGTGGTGCTGGCGGCCGGGGCGAGTTATCCGCCAATCTCGGTTGTCACCAGCATCTCGACATCCGCGAGCGGAACGCTCACCAACAATACGACGGTGGGCGGCGGCGGCGAAACCAATCTCACGAACGATACGGCGACCGATTCCATCCCCGTTACCGGCCTTCCGGATGTGACCATCGTCAAATCGCATACAGGCACATTTACGCGAGGCGGCGCCGGAACCTATAATCTGGCGGTTTCCAACGTGGGTGGGTCGGCAACGGCGGGTACCGTGACCGTGGTCGATACGCTGCCAACGGGCCTTACGGCGACGGCGATCAGCGGCGGGGGCTCTGTCTGGACCTGCACTTTGTCGCCTTTAGGGTGTTCAACGACAACCGCACTGGCGGCGGGCGCGGTTTATCCGCCGATCGCGGTGACCGTGAGTATAGCCGGGAATGCGCCGGCTTCCGTCATCAATGTCGCCACGGTGGGGGGCGGGGGCGAGGTGAACTTATCGAACGACACGAGTTCGGATCCGACCACATTCACCGGGAATGCGCCGGACCTTCTTCTTACGAAGACGTTTTTGGGAACGGCCATACAGGGCGGAACGGGAACTTACGTGCTGACGGTGATGAACGACGGTTCCGGACCCACCGTGGGCACGGTAACGCTTTCGGACCCGCTGCCGACGGGTTTGATCGCTACCGGCATCAGCGGTCCCGGCTGGACCTGCTCTCTCACTTCGTCATCGTGCACGCGCAGCGACGCGCTTGCTCCCGGGGCCAGCTACCCGCCTGTGACGATCGCCGTTAACATCACTTCGAGCGCGCCCGCGAATATTGTCAATATCGCCACCACGAGCGGCGGGGGCGCACCGGTCGCCAGCGGCGCCACCGCGCAAAACACGGTGGTGGTGACCGCGGTGCTCCCGACGATAACCGTGATCAAGACGTCGGATCGAACTTCGGCGCAGTTGGGCGATGTGGTGGGGTTCACGATCGTGGTCACCAACACGAACGCGTTTCCGTATTCCAACGATGTAATCACCGATACTCTGCCGACGGGATTCGAGTACGTGGCCGGCAGCGGGCGACTGGTGACGGGTTCCGGGCCGGCGCAACCGATCGTTCCGGCAGGCACGGCCGGGACCATCGTTTTCAATCTGGCGACTTTGGCGGCGAACCAAATCGACACGATTACATACAGAATACGGCTCGGCCCCAAAACGGCGCTGGGCCAAAATGTGAACACAGCCCAGTTCACGGGAACGAATCCCACCGGCGGGCCGGTTGCCAGCCCGGTGGCAGGTGTTGGCGTGAACGTTACGCCGGGATTCTTCACGCTGCAGCAATTCCTGATTGGACGGGTTTTTGAAGATACAAACGGGAACGGCTCGTACGACAAAGGCGAGCGGCCGTTGGCGGGGGTTCGAGTTTATTTGTCGAATGGCCAATCCGCCAGCACGGATTCGCAGGGGCTTTACAACATTCCTTTGATCGCGCCGGGATCGGTGGTTGTGGAACTCGATCCGGCGACGGTTCCCAAGGGGTACACGATCTCGAGCGGCGGACGTCTGCCGGACGAGGACTGGTCGCGGCTGGTGCGAACTCCCCTGCAGGGAGGCGCGATGCTGCGCCAGAACTTTGCGCTGAAGAAGTGTCCGAATTGCCAGAGTGCCGCGGCGGCGGCACCCGGGCCCGCGGCCGCTGCGGCGCAGGCCGCTTCCACGAAGGATGCCGCGCGCATCGAGGTATTACCGCAGCAGGATTCGATAGCCGCGGACGGGCGCAGTACGATGACCGTACGGGTGCGCGTGCTGGATGCCGACGGCAATCAGGTGCCGGCGAAGGAGATCCGGGTCCGCGCGAGCGCGGGGCAGTTTGTGCCTGCAACGGATTCGAGCGTGCCGCCTGGACCTTCCCCGGCGGGGGTACAACCGGGGCAATCGAATATTTTCGGCGTCAACACCAAGCCGCAACTGGGGCGGACCACGGAGCAGGCTCCGGAGACCCTGCAGGCAGGGGCCGCGCGCATGACTCAGGGAGAAGCCACTTTCCGGCTGATGGCCGCTAACCAACCCGGATCCGCGCAGATCGTGGCGGAGAGCGGGGATCCCGAGCACTTGCTGCGCGGTACGGCAGAGATCACTTTCCTGCCCGAGAAACGGACTCCGATACTGGCGACCGACGGCGAAGTCTCGGTGGGACGGGCGGCCCCGGATGTGATCAGCTACGGACAAAACAAAGAAGTCGTCCGGCATGCCGACGCTTTCCTGCGCACCCCGTTGGGCGACGACTATCTGATGACGCTGGCCTATACCAGCCACCTCACCATCAACGACTCCAACGGCAACCCCGGTCTGTTCCAGCTGGATCCGCTGGATCGGGTGTATCAGGTCTTCGGCGATTCTTCGACGCAATACCAGATGGCCCAATCGAATTCCCACGTTTACGGCCGTCTCGACCACTATTTGTCGTATCTGATGTTCGGCGATATCCGAATGGGATCCAATCCGGGCGGCAACGGCCCGGTTCCGGCTTCGCAGGGCTTTGTTTCCCAGCCGGGAGATCCGCCGCAGAGCGGATCGGGCGCGGGCGACTACAACCGCAGCGTGGTGGGCGCGGCGATACATCTCGAAGACAAGCGCCATGATTTCATTACGCTCGAAGGCGCGCGGCCGAACACGGCCTTTGCGCGGGACATTTTTCCGGGCTCTACTTTCGGCCTCATTCAGCTTTCGCATGTGGGCATCGTGCCCGGCTCCGAGAACGGATTTCTGGAAGTGCGCGACCGCAACAATCCCGAGATCCTGATATCGCGCGAGTCTTTGGTGCGGTCGGTGGATTACACCATCGACCCGGTGACCGGGGGGATCTTCTTCCTGCGCACGCTCAACGCCTTCGACATGAATCTGAACCTGGTCCAGCTGGTGTTCACGTACGAATATCTGACGATCGGGCAGACATCGAGCGTCTACGGGGCGCGCGGCGAAATCCGGATGAACTCGATCGGCCTGCGCCTGGGCATGGGATTCACGGACCAGCGCGACCCCACGGCGGGAACGTACTACTTGGGGAATGTCACGGTGCAGGAGAATCTGCCGAACAACGGGCACCTGAGCATAGAAGTTCCCGTGAGCCATGGCTCGGCGCTGGCGGCCGGCTATTCCACCACGGCCACGGACGCCCCAAGCGATGTGAACGGCATCGCGATTCGCGCGGATCTGACCCAGCCGTTCCCGTTCCTGCAGGGACGTTTCCTCGCCAGTTACTCGAAAACGGACCAGAATTTTTTCAATCCCTTCGGGACCATCGTCATCCCCGGCGCGCAGACCGGCCGGGGAGCGGTGGAACTTACGCCGCACAAGGGAACCAAGATCAAGGTCGGGTTCACGGATGAGCGCAACCGGACCAGCCTGGTGAACAATCAGCGCCAAACCGGCTCTCTGGAATTGAAGCAGTTTCTCACCGAGCACCTGAGCCTGGTGGCCGGTTACGACTATCGCGATTTCCAGGACACGATGAACGTGCTCCACGTGAATTCCAATGAGGTGAACGCCGGCCTCGACTGGCGGCCCACCAAGAAGCTGAGCGCTTCGGTGAAAAGAGAGCAGAACCTGACCGCGAGCGATCCGACTTATCCCAACGAAACGCTGCTGAGCGCCCGTTATCAGGTGAACGAAACGGTGCGGTTGTTCCTGACGCAGCGTTTTGCTTCGGCTCCGATCGTGCCCATCGCGGATCTGAGCACGACCGGATTGGTGACGCCCAACGGCAAGAATGAGACCAGTATCGGGATCGAAGACAAGTGGAGCCGGTATACAAGCATCAGTACCGGATATCTGGTCGAGAACGGCATCAACGGGACCGATAGTTACGCGGTGATCGGGCTGGTCAACCGGATTCCCCTGCAGGAGCATCTCAGCATCGACCTGGGCCTGCAGCGCGGCCAGCTGGTCAGCGGCAAGGACGGCAGCTTCAACAGCGGCACGATCGGATTCGCATGGTTACCGGTGAAGAGTTTCAAAATGTCCACCCGATACGAATTGAGGGACCAGGGAGGGTTAGGCCAGATATTCACCACGGGCGCGGCGGGCCGGTTGTCCGACGGTGTTACGCTGCTGGGCCGATACCAGCTTTCGTCGGCCGCCTTCCAGCCCGGGTCGGGGGCGATCGACCTGCTGAGTCCGCTTTCGACGAACCCGGCTCTGTCGCAACAGACGTCGGCCAATCTGGGTACCGCGGCGGTGGCGTGGCGCAACTGGAAGACGGACCGCGAAGGGGTATTGTTCTCGTGGACGCTCAGAACCTCCACTCTCAGCGGCGTCAATACCACGCTGCCGCAAAACGACCGGGTGGACATGCTGATGACGGATGCCTATTACCAGCCGCACCGGCGTGTGGAACTGTACGGGAAGTTCGCTCTGAGCGATCGGGATTTTAACTATGCGGGCAGCGCTCCCGAAAACACGCTGACCTACCTCTACCAGGGACGCGTTCAATTCCGGATCAG
>Ga0181521_10006467_pt1 | contig 12699 bp, 10 predicted proteins | sample PEATcosm2014_Bin_32_FD_119764 | JGI IMG/M metagenome (GOLD analysis project Ga0181521, IMG submission 119764) | Peatland microbial communities from MTU Mesocosm Facility, Houghton, MI, USA - PEATcosm2014_Bin02_60_metaG | ecosystem: Environmental > Terrestrial > Soil > Wetlands > Peat | place...
AGCGCCCGTCCTCGGCATCGATGAAGTAGTAACCCTCGTGCTGATTCTGATCGAAGCTCACGTTGTCGAAAATGAAGAACTCGGCTTCCGCGCCGAAATAGGCGGAGTCGGCAACGCCGCTGTTCTTCAGGTAAAGCTCGGCCTTCTGGCCAATCCAGCGCGGGTCGCGCTCGTAGCGCTGCTTGGTGACCGGGTCCTTGGCATTCCCGATCATCACCAGGGTGGGGAACTCGGCAAAAGGATCCATGATCGCGGTTTCCGGATCGGGGATCAGGAGCATGTCGCTCTCGTGGATCGCCGCCCAGCCGCGGATGCTCGATCCATCCATGCCGAAGCCCTCTTCGAAGCTGCTTTCTTCCAGCTCGCCGATCGGGTACGAAACGTGATGCTGCAAACCCGGAATGTCGGTGAACCTCAGGTCGAGCTGCTTGGCATCGTTCTTCTTGGCAAATTCCAACACTTCTTTAGGACTCACTTGTTATCTCCTTAGGATTTCTGCTGACAGACGAACTTTGGATGCGGCGGCTCGAAAACTCTTGGGCGAGCCACACATGACCCCTTTCAATTTTAGAGACAAGCCTCGCATTCCTGCAAATAGAAAAAATCGATAGGCGCGATGCAGTTTTTAATAGAGCCGCGACCGTTAGGGAGCGGGGTGCTTGCTAAGCCACACATACGGCTGCACTTACCCCTGGGTCAAATCCTCACGGTGGATGACGAATTCGGGATACGCGCCGGCTCCCAGCTCATACAGGTCCATGCCTTGCCGCTCACCCTCGGCCGCCACCCGTTGCGGGTAGAACCGGTTCAAGAGCCAGTTCAGAGAGTATGTCAGCGGCAGAACAAAACCGAGCAGGGTGGCAATGCCCGCCAGTTGCGCCACGAACTGGCCTGAATCGCCGGGGAAGCGGGCGAATATGCCCAGCGCCAGCAGGCCCCAAATACCGCCGATGGCATGCACCGAAATGGAGCCCGCCGGGTCGTCGACTCCCAGCCGTATATCCAGCCACTCCACCGAGAACGTGACCAGCGCGCCGGCCACCAGTCCAGTCATCGCCGCCGCCGCCGGCGCCATGAAAGCGCACGCCGCGCTGCTGGCCACGAGGCCAGCCACCCATCCATTGGCGCAGAGGGAAGCATCCGGCCGGCCGAAGCGCGCGCGGGTGATGGCCGCGGCCGCCAGCGCGGCCATGGCCGCCGCGAGCATGGTGTCGATGGCCACCCCCGCCAGCGCTCCCGGCGCGACGCCGGCAAACAGTATGGAACCGGCGCAGTTCAGGCCAAACCACCCCGCGAGCGCCAGAAAACAGCCCAACAGAACCAGCACGGCGTTGTGGCCGGGGATGGCCGCGGGCGTCCCGTCCATGGCATACTTGCCCCGCCGGGGTCCCAGAATGCAGGCGATTGACCAGGCCGTGAGGCCGCCCACCGCTTGAATGCAACCGGCGCCGCCCGCATCCAAAAAGCCGCGCCCCAGGCCGCAATTCACCCCCAGTTGCGCCAGCCACCCGCCGCCCCACACCCAGTGAGCGAATATCGGGTAGGTGCAGCCGGCCAGAAGGGCCGTGGACGCGCAGGCGGCGCCCAAGCGCCAGCGGTCGGTTCCGGCGCCCAGCGGAATCAGCGCCGCCAGGCCCACGCTGAACATCTGCAACAATGCCACCAACGAGGCCGGAGAGGCTTCCGGTGGCAACCCTCGAAGGAAAAACGGTTCGGCTGAAATCCAGTTCCATGATTTCCCGGCCACCGCGACCACATGCGCGGGCCCGGCCGCAAATCCCTGCCAGGCGAACCCGCAGAAGAAGTAGACGAGGACCGCGACGGCGAGAATCGCGAGCGATGACAGCATGGAATGAGCGGCGCTGCGCGAGCGGCCCAAGCCGGCATTGATCAGGGAAAGTCCCGCGGCGGCCAGAGGAACCAGGAAAACAAGCAGAACACAAAGCGCCGTGGCTGTTTCGGAAAGCTGCGTCATCTCTTCTCCCTCCGAAGAAGGCGGTGGGAGCGGACGACCAGCACCAGCCCCAGTACTTCCACGCCCGTTCCAGCCGCCACAAAGCCGGCGATCGGGGAAGACGGCCTGAGAAGCGCGACTGCGCACAGGACGATTCCCCATCCCGCCAGGAGCAGCAGAAAACCGGCAATTCTCATAGCGCCAAATTCAGGATAACCGATCGCGCACACCGCGGCGCGAGCCAACCCACGGGAATTTTCAAATGATTCCCATAGAAATTATCTATTCGCTTTTGCGCTCGGGAACGGCTAAATTAAATGTTATTACCCGTCACGATGGCCGCCCAGTCCGCATGGCCATAAGCAACCAGCTTAGTCGCTGATCACCTACTTCATTTTATTAGGAGCTAATGACATGCGGAAGATTCGTGTAGCTATTCTCTTGACCGTATCCCTGGCGCTGGCGGCGACGGCCAGCGCACAGACGGCTGCTACGCCGGACAATTCCTCCGCGGCGGAAACGGCCGCGGCTCAGACACCGCCGCCGGCCGCGCCTCCAGCCCCGGCAGCGCTCCCCTCGCCATCCATAACAGGTCCGCTGGCGGGACTTCCCCCAGCCATCTTCGACGCCGGACCTTTCGGCAAAATCGCCGTGAACGGCATTCTCGACGGTCTGGGCATGTGGACGGGCAATCACGTTCCGGGCGACAACAATACGCAAGCGGCCCTGAGTAACGGACAGGTGTTTATTCAGAAGACCGATGGCTGGTTTCAGTTCTACCTGCAGGCGGGCGCCTACAATATTCCGGATCTCGGGGTTCCTTTCCTGGCCACTGATAAGACGGTGTCCAACCTGTATGGCCCGGTGCCCGTGGCCTATTTGAAGTTACAGGCGGGAAAGAACACCTCTATCCTCGTGGGTGCGCTGCCCACGCTCATGGGCGCCGAGTCAACGTTTACCTTCCAAAACATGAACATCGCTCGCGGCCTGTTGTGGAATCAGGAAAACGCCGTCAATCGAGGAATCCAGGTGAATCAGACCATGGGCAAAGTCACCGCCTCGGTCAGTTGGAACGACGGCTTCTATTCCAATCGCTATTCGTGGCTGAGCGGTTCGCTAACTTATGCCAACGGGCCCCATAGCCTGGCGCTCGAAGCGATGGGCAACTTGGGGCAGACAAAATTCCAGACCCTGGCCACACCCGTGCAAAACAACAGCAGCATGTATGCCATCATCTACACATACACAAAGGGGTCCTGGATTGTCCAACCCTACTGGCAATACACCAATGTGCCCACCAACGCGACGATCGGCGTCGTCAAGGGCGCGTCGACCGACGGCGCCGCGATCTTAGTGAGTCGCGCCTTCAAGCACGGTTTCGCGCTCCCGCTGCGCTTTGAATACATTGCGAGCTCCGGAACCGCGGCCCAGCAAGCGGTCAACCTGATGTACGGTCCGGGCAGCGCGGGCACCTCGACTACTGTGACGCCCACCTTTCAATACGGCGGCTTCTTCTTTCGCGGAGACGTTGGTTATGTCCACCTAAGCAGCATCACGCCGGGTGACGGCTTCGGTCCCGCGGGCAAGGATGCGAACCAGCCGCGAGCCATGGCTGAAATAGGATACATGTTTGGCAACAATATAGCGGAGAAGAAACCGTAGATTCAGGCGCTGGCATCGCGTCGACCATTTTCTTACCAGGAGACATATATGGCAGATAACAACGAAGTCACAATGAAAAAGACTCTGGGCCTGACTGGGCTGACGATGAACGCCATGGCGCTCATCGCTCCCGGCGCCTTTCTTTGGCTCACGTTTGTGATTCAGGCAGGCACGGGCCAGACTTCTCCGTCCATGTGGATCGGAATCTTTGTCGCGCTTCTGCTGTGCCTGGCTACGGCCGTTTGTTACGCGGAGATGGCCAAGCTCTATCCCGGAACCGGCAGTTCGTATTACTTCGCCGAGCAATCGTTCTTGAACCACGACGACGTTTGGCGCTGGGCGCGGCTGGCCAAGTTCATCGTGGGATGGGCCTCTCATCTTTACTACTGGATCTACCCCGGGGTGATGGTAGCGGTCATGGGAATCCTTTGCGGCTACCTGGCGGGTACATTGTGGCCCAATTTCATGAGCGCTACGAACCCCGGCACGGCGTTCATGATGTTGATCGCCGTCGCATTCTCGTTTCTGATTGCCTATATCGCCCATCGGGGGATAATCGGGTCCACGGCGGTGAATATCGCCATCAATGTGATTCAGATCGCCGCGCTCGTGCTGTTCGCCGCGCTGGCCCTGGGTTACCGCACCAGCCACCCCGCGGGGAGCGTGGGCTATCAGTTCGATTCCACCTCGGGCGATGCCTACAACTATCAGTTCGCCACCACCAAAGCCACCGTCAACGGGCAAACCACCGAGACCATTGTTCGCGACGCGGACGGGAAGCCCAAGCCCCTGCTGGATGGGGCCGGAAAGCCGGCTCCTTACCTTGTGACTTATCCCGAAAAGGACGACAAAGGCAACTTCATGTCCCACTCCAGCGCCGGATCGGTGGTGGGCATTCACAACGTAAGTTGGGCGTTCATTCAGGCTACCGTCGCCATCCTGATTTTGGTCGGGTTTGAATCCGTAACTTCAATGGGCGGCGAGGCCAAGAACGCCAAGCGCGACGTGCCCATCGCCGTCATCACCTCACTGCTCGTCCAGGGCGCCTTCTGTTATCTGTTCGAGTATTTCGCCGCAAACTACTTCCTGAACAGCGGTTACCACATGCAAAATGCGGTAAGCTCCGCGGCGCCCATCGGCGACATGATGATCGTCGTGGGCAACGCGGTTTTCGGTCCCGGAGGAGGACGCGCATTCATGCTGACCGAAGCGTTCACCGTGTTCCTGGCGATCATCGGCACCACGCTCTCCTGCATGAATACGGGGGCGCGCGTTACTTACGCCATGGGTAAGGATGCGGAGGTGCCCGAGCACTTTGGCCTGCTGCATTCCAAGAATCTCACTCCGCATCGGGCCATCTGGACGCTGGCCGCGATTTCCGCGGTGGTCGGCTGCCTGGGCGTGATGCTGGCGTTCGGCGATGCCGGCGCGCCCGCTGACGCCGCCATCAAATCGCTGCCGCCGGGTTTCTGGTCGAGCTTCGGCTACACCACGCACGATGGAATGGCGGCCATGCCCAATTCGCTGCTCACGGTTACCTTGGCGTCGAATTTCGGCACCTTCCTGCTGTACGGGTTGAGCTGCATCATTTGTATGGTGGCTTACCACCGGCATCCGAAGTTCAGCGCCATACGCCATCTGTTTATTCCCGTGTTCGGGCTTTTGGCGAACCTGGCGTGCATGTCGTTCTATCTGATCGGTCCCTTCCTGGGATACGGTACTAAGATGGAGCCGCTGCTGGCTTTGGGAATCGCGGCGGTGTGGGCGTGCTACGGCGGGATTTACTTTGTGCGCTCGAGCAAGGCCAGCGGGCGGACGACCATGGTCCCGCGCCGCACGTCCGCGGCGTGAATATGCTGGAACTCGAGTTCGCCCAGGCGTCCGACCGCGGAATGGTGCGCGACCACAACGAGGATTATCTCGGGTACGCGTTCCCCGAGATATCCGCGCGTGCCGGCGGACGCGAATGGCTGTTCGTCCTGGCCGACGGGGTGGGCGGCCAGGAGCTGGGCGAAGTGGCTTCCCGCACCGCGGTGGAGACCCTGTTGGCGGGGTTCCAACGGGCGCGCAATGGGGAACAGCATTCGGCGCTGTTGCCGCGTCTGGTGCGGGAAGCCAACACGAAAGTGTTCGAGACCGGAATGGCGACCGGGCGGGGCGGCTCGGCCATGGCAACCACTCTGGTGACCTGCGCCTTGCGCTTCGACCGGGTGGTGGTCGCTCACGTGGGGGATTCCCGCTGCTATCGCATTCGCCATCGCCACGCCGAAGCCCTGACGCGCGACCATACCGTAACCAACGAGCAGGTGCTTCTGGGTGTTCTCTCAACCCGCGAGGCGGCGCAAGCGCGGACCAGTCACCTGCTCAGCCGCTCGTTGGGAAACGAGATGTTCGTCAACGTCGATACCAGTGAGCACCAGGTGTTGCCCGGCGATTTGCTCCTGTTGTGTTCCGACGGCCTGCATGACCTGGTGACTCCGCAGGAGATGGCCGAGATTGCGACCCGCCACGCCAGGTTGGAGGACGCCGTTCAAGAGCTGGTCGACCTTGCAAACCAAAGAGGTGGCAACGATAATGTGAGTGTACAGCTCATTCGCATTCGTAGCGTGGAACGTGTGGGCATGTACCGGGGACGCCCGTACAAGCTCGCCTAATGACTCCCGTCCATCCCGGCGATCAACTCGATCACTACCGCATTGACCGCCTGGTGGCGCGCAGCGGCATGGCTTCCATCTACCAGGGCACCGACTTGCGCACGGGCCGTCCGGTCGCCATCAAGGTTCCGCATCCCGAGATGGAATGCGACCCGGTCCTCTTCGATCGATTTGCCCGCGAAGAGGAGATTGGCAAGGACCTCGATCACCCTGGCGTCATGAAGGTGTTCACCGACCAGGAACGCAGCCAGGTCTACATGGTCATGGAGTGGGCCGAGGGGCGCCTGCTGCGCGAGATTCTGAGGGAGCGGCGCAAACTTCCTCCGGAGCGCGCGATTCGAATCACGGTAGGCATCTGCAACGCCCTCGAGTACATCCACACCCACGGCGTAGTCCACCGCGATCTGAAGCCCGAGAACATCATGGTCGACGATGAGGACCACATCAAACTCATCGATTTCGGCATCGCTTCCCTGGCCGGCGCCCGCCGCCTGACATTCGCCAAACTCTCGCAGGTGATGGGCACGCCCGAGTACATCTCCCCCGAACAGGTCAAAGGCAAGCGGGGAGATGCGCGCAGCGACGTGTATGCCCTGGGCGTGATGTTCTACGAAATGCTGACTGGGGAGACTCCGTTTTCGGGCCCCAATCCGTTCGCCATCATGAACGACCGGCTGCTGAACAATCCCAAGCCGCCGCGCGAGGCCGATCCCGAAGTCACGCCCGAGTTGCAGGAAGTCATCTATCGGGCCCTGGAACGCGATCCCAAGAGCCGCTATCGCAGCGCCCGGGAGTTTGCCTGGGACCTGGAGCATTTGGACCAGGTCGGAGTGGCCGAGCGCCCCGAGCTGCGCGACTGGAAACGCCGGCGCGCCTCCTGGCCGCGGACCGTTCTGTTCTATCTGATGCTGGCTCTGATTCCCGTGGTCATCTTCGGCCTGCTGCTATATGTCGCCCGGCACGGATGACCGCGCGGCGCCGTTTGGCCCATACCTGCCCATCGTTTGCGCCCTGCTTCGACATGTCCTACAATCTCTAGTAGGATACGGGTGAATCCCGCTGCCCAGTCCCTATGAAGATTTCCGTGAAAGGCGAATACGCGTTGCAGGCAATCTTCGACCTGGCTTCGCAACGTCCCGGCGAGCCGGTGAGAATCGCCGATATTGCCCGCCGCCAGAAGATCCCCCAGAAGTTTCTCGAGGTCATCCTGGTGGGATTGAAGCAGGCTGGATTCGTGGAATCGCGCCGCGGCGCGGAGGGAGGCTACCTGCTCGCCCGAGCCGCCGAATCGCTCACCGTGGGAGAGGTGTTGCGCTCCATCGAAGGCACCGGGCAGGGCCGGAGCCGGTCTCGCCGCAAGACCGAGACGCCCTTCACCGAGATGTGGCGGCAGGTGGACTGCGCCGTATCGGAGATCATCGACAAGACCACCTTCGCGGGGCTGCTGCGCGGCTGGACCGAAAAGCAGAACAGGTACGTCCTCAATTGGGAGATCTGACGTGCGCATCTACGACGACAATTCCCTCAGTATCGGCCGCACCCCACTGGTCCGGCTGAATCGCGTTTCCGGCGGCGGGAAAGCCACGCTTCTCGCCAAGATCGAAGGCCGCAATCCCGCCTATTCCGTCAAGTGCCGCATTGGCGCGTCGATGATCTGGGACGCGGAGAAGCGCGGCGTGCTCACGCCCGGCAAGGAACTTATCGAGCCGACCAGCGGCAACACCGGGATTGCGCTGGCGTTTGTCGCCGCCGCGCGCGGATACGCCATCACGCTGATCATGCCCGAAACCATGTCGCTCGAGCGGCGCAAGGTGCTGCGGGTGCTGGGGGCCAACCTGGTGCTCACGCCGGGGCCCGAAGGGATGGCCGGCGCCATCTCCAAAGCCGAAGAAACGGTGGCCTCCGATCCCACACGTTACGTCCTGTTGCAGCAGTTCAAGAACCCCGCCAATCCCGAAATCCATTTCCGCACCACGGGTCCGGAAATCTGGGAAGACACCGATGGCTCGATCGACGTCCTGGTTTCCGGCATTGGCACGGGCGGCACTATCACCGGCATCTCGCGTTACATCAAGCGGGAAAAAGGCAAGCGGATTCTCTCAGTCGGCATTGAGCCGGCGGCCAGCCCCGTGATCGCCCAGCACCTGGCCGGACAGCCCCTGAAGCCGGGACCGCACAAGATTCAAGGGATCGGCGCCGGTTTCATCCCCGACACGCTCGACCTTTCCGTGGTGGACCGCGTGGAACCCGTCACCAACGAGGAGGCCTTCGAGATGGCGCGGCGCTTGTCGAAAGAGGAGGGTATTCTGGCCGGCATCTCCGGCGGCGCGGCGGTGGCTGTGGCGGTCCGCCTGGGCGAGCAGCCCGAATTTGCGGGCAAGACCATGGTGGTAGTGCTCCCCGATGCCGCGGAACGCTACCTCAGCACCGCATTGTTCGAGGGAATGTTCGACGAGTAGAAAAAAAGAAGCGGGCGCGTTTGGGTGATAGGGGTGAGTGCGCCCGCTGTCGTAACGGGGATTTACCTTCTAGACTACTGAACACCCGGTAAACGTTACAAGTTGCGCGAAAAATTTAGTCGAGAAAAAGAGCTACTATCCACTAGCCCTTTAGAGCTATCTCCTTGGGAGCTACAATTCTGGCAGGTATGCGGTTTCCTCCGGAAGCAGTTCTCCTGACGGTTCTGGCCGCGGCTGCGGCCTGGGCCCAGGAGCAGCCGCCCGCCAACCCCGCACCGCCCGTGCTGGAGAACTCCGGCAAGCCCATGCTGCTGCCCTTCCGCTGCACCGAAGACGATATCCAGTGGGCCGGCATGAGTTGCTCGGCGGATGAGCCGTGCCCCGTCTATCTGGAACTGGCCGCCGTCGAGTCGGGGGTGCCCCCTGGGCCCGGCAGGATATTCGCGGCCGGCAACATTCATGCCTTGGACGTAACGCTCTACTCCGTGCTGCTGGCGAGCGAGGACGGCGGGCACACCTGGCGCGAGGCCTACGAACGCATCCGCGGCGCCTCCCTGGACCACATCCAGTTTTTCGATGCCGAATTGGGCTGGATCAGCGGCCAGGCGCTGTCTCCTCTTCCGCAGGATCCGTTTCTGCTGCTGACCTCCGATGGCGGCAAGACTTGGCGCCAGCGCGTCATTTTTTCCGAGAGCCGTGTCGGTTCCATACAACAGTTCCAATTCAGCGCCAAGGACAGCGGCAGCCTGATCGTCGACCGGGGGCCGGGAGCCGAAGGCGGCCGTTACGAGTTGTACGAATCACCCGACGCCGGCGAAACCTGGACGATCCGCGAAACCAGCGACCGGCCGTTCCAACTCAAGCCCTCGCCGGTGGCGCCGCCCTCCGAGTGGCGCGCGCGCGCCGATGGCCCCACGCAGTCGTTCCACCTGGAGCGCCGCCAGGGCGAGCGCTGGGTCTCGGTGGCCGCATTCGCCGTCAAGCTCGGGGCCTGCCAGCCGTAAGGCGATCCCCCAAATTGGCCGATAAGTAGAGTGGTTGGGTTCTGAGCCTGCCCGCCAGGTCTATGGCATTGGAATTGCTCTGCCTATCTGTAGAAATGAGGGCACTATAATGATGGTCGCAACGGGACTCGCACTTTTAGTGGTGTTTTGCCTGCTTCTTTCCATGGTGGAAACGCCCCCGGATGTGGGCCGGTGACACATTTACGGGCCAGTCTGACACAGGGCCGGTGAACCGGCCGGGCCGTTCCGCCACCTCCGCGCAAGTCTTGGCTTCACTCTGAGTTCTCTCACCGGCTACGGTCCTCGCGGATCAAGCGTGCGGGGCCGCGCAGCTTCTTCGTTTGCGAATGATCCATGCCCGCGATGGCCTCCAGCACCTTCTTGCGTCGGGCCTTGGCATCCATCTCCACTCCAAGCCCACGCGACAGCACCGCCAGCGTCTGTTGGGCGAGGCTGCGATGTTCTCTCTGCGCCTGCTCCGCCAGGCGACGGTAGATAGGGTCTGGGACGTTGCGAATATGAATCACCGTCATGTTTTCATCTAGACTTTGTTTGGGGCTGGCGTGATCGCCGCGCCCCCGGTAACCAGCTTCGGCATTAGGTCGTCGAAAAACACGTGGTCCCAGCATGCGTTTCTCAGTTCGTCGCCATGGTCGCGGAAAAACGCTTGGATCACTTGCTTGTCGGTCTTCCTCTGGATGTATTTGACTGCCGGGGCATGGTCCGCGTCGCCTGATATCAGGACGGCAATATCGTAGTTGTCGTCGAAAGCGAAAGCGATTAGATCGGTGATGATGGCCGCATCGACCCCTTTCTCGACCGTGCCCTTAAGCCTTTGCTTGCAGGCTGGACAAGTGGTAATCGCGGCCTTACAATTCTCCTCTTGGCAGTAGATTGTCTTGCGGGGTTTACGTTCCCGAACATCAACTGAATACCCGGTGAAGCTGGTCAGCCCGTGATGAAGCCAAGAGTTCAGTTTCTTGTCTTTCGGACTCGTTGGATCGACGGAAGCATAGACGTGAGCGCCGGTGAATCGCAATGGCTGTCCCTTGGCGATTTCGGCTACGAGAACGCCGGCGAGGTCTTTCCATGGAATCGGAACTGGCGACGCCGGTGTTGCCCCAGCCTTCCCTTGATATGCGTTCCAGTTGATCTGAAAATTCCAGAAGTCCACAAAAATCCTTACGCGGCGGGTCGGTTCAGCCATTGCCTGCTCCTCGAAATTGTTGGGTGAAAAATAAAAACCCGTGCCGAAGCACGGGTGGGTTTTAAAGAAGGCAAGTTTACTCCTTGCCTTGGGCTATAATGCCACTCATAGGATACGACAGATTTCTCTCCCACAGCGTTTCAACAGTCTAACCGACTCATTCTTAAGCAATAATAGGGCTTGACAATTTAGGAGCGAAAACTTCGTTTTGCCGTTTGTCCTCTGTGGGTTGCGCGTTGCTGTATCCACTTTATCCACAAATCCACAGCCTGCCGGTAAATCGCAGGATCACAGCGCCTTCGGCATTTCTGCCCGTTCCCAAACGTGAGCTTTCGTTACACGCCCAAGATGGATCCGCCGGCGCGCGAGTCGGTCAGAATTGGTGGACTACGTTGGGTTTAGGAAAACCCGCGACGTGGCCGGCGAGCGTCCGATTTTCTCGTCAACGCACTTCTCAGCCACTACCCCCATTTGCCGCGCCGTCCCCCGCTGGTCTATACTAAGTACTTGAACTACAATGCCGAAACGCACCTTTCAACCGAATAACCGTCACCGTGCGAAAACTCACGGGTTCCGCTCCCGCATGGAGACCAAGAACGGCCGCGCGGTGCTGGCGCGCCGCCGGGCGCGAGGCCGCAAGAAACTCACTGTCAGCTCCGAGAGGTAGTGCTCCATCACTGGTTTTCCGAAACGTGTCCGTCTGCTGCGCTCGAAAGATTTCCGAAGAGTCTATGACCAGGGAACGCGCTACTCCGGCCCTCTGTTCGCGGCCTTTTGCGTCCATGAGCCGCAGCCGGATGGGCCTCGAATCGGCTTCACCACACCCCGTGCGCTCGGCAATGCCGTGGTGCGCAATCGGATCAAGCGGCGCCTCCGCGAGGCCGTCCGCTTTCACCTGGACCGGTTGAACCCGCAGTGGTCCATCGTCATCAATCCGCGGCGCAAGGCCTTCGATGCTCCCCTGCCGGAGCTGCAGCGCGAAGTGGAGCGGCTCTTTCTCCGCTGCAATGGATCTTAGTGCGGGCGCTCCGCGTATACAAGTTTTGTGTCTCCCCGCTGCTGCCCTCGGCGTGCCGCTTTTATCCGAGCTGTTCGGATTACATGCGCGAAGCCGTCGAGCGATATGGCGCGGCAAGGGGAGTGTGGATGGGGTTGCGCCGCTTGGTGCGATGCCATCCGTTTCATGCCGGCGGTTTCGATCCCGTCCGGTGACGCGCGATTTTCGTAACGGAATCTGTCAGCATGGCCGAATCGGTAAACGGCGGCGGCGACCCTAACCAGCCGCCCAAAGAAATGTCGATGGAGGTGCGGCTGCTGCTCGCCTTCCTCCTGATGGGCGCGGTGATGTTCCTCACGCCCTACCTCTTCAAAACCGTGGCGCCGCCGCAGCCGGTCAAGAAAGTGGAGCAGGCCGCAACCACTCCGCCGCCGGTCCCGGAGGCGATTCCGGCAGCGCCGGTGGCCGAGAAGGCCAAGGCGGAGCGCCCGGCAAAGAAGGGTTCCTCCAAGGCCGCCCCATCCGTCCCGAGCACCCCGCAGAAGGTCGAGCCGGCATTGATCGTCGATACCGACCTGTTCACGGTCGCCTTCAGCAACCAGGGCGCCACCGTACGGAGCTGGCGTCTCAAGAAATACCGTGGCAACGACGGCAAATATCTCGAGTTGGTGAACCTCGCGGCGGGCGTGGAATTCCCCTTCTCGCTCTACTTCCCCGATAAGCAGCCCACCGCCAAGGTCAACTGGACCTACTACACGCAGA